>Ga0272446_1003768_pt1 | contig 18724 bp, 17 predicted proteins | sample YNPCB0061_FD_194587 | JGI IMG/M metagenome (GOLD analysis project Ga0272446, IMG submission 194587) | Hot spring microbial mat communities from Yellowstone National Park, WY, United States - YNP-CB-006-1 | ecosystem: Environmental > Aquatic > Thermal springs > Hot (42-90C) > Sediment | place... | reverse complement strand
ATTCAAGGGGCTGACGAATTTCATACCAAGCTACGAGTAAAATTGATGAAAGAGTGATATTCCGTAAGTTCGCACTTTGATATGAATCTACAACCAAATACCAAAACATTTTTGGCAATTAGCTTAAACTATGAACAACGCAGAGCATTTCTTCACCAAAGCACATGCATTCCACACGCAAGGGCAGTTCTTGCTCTCGGCACTGTATGCTGATTCGACCCTATGGGCAGATAGTGCCTATCGGAAGCATCTTTCGGGTTTGATGGGTGCATATCCACAAGCCTTTGAACACTATACTGCATTGCTCGCTGCAGCCAAAACGCACGCGCTTGCAGCCCGCCAACGCGCATATGCACCATTTTCCAACTTTCTTGTTGGTGCAACACTCATTGCCGACGACGAAACGCCTGTTGTGGGCTGTAATGTGGAAGCCAGTAGCTATGGGCTGACAGTTTGTGCTGAACGTACCGCACTTGTCAGTGGCGTGGCGCAGGGCAAAAAACGTTTTGTCTGCGTTGTGGTAGCGGCTGATACACCTGTGCTTACGCCACCGTGCGGGGCATGTCGCCAAATGCTCTACGATTTTGCGCCCGACGCGCTCGTTGTTCTCGTCAATCCTCACGGTGCCGAACGCCGTTTTACCATGCAAGAACTGTTGCCAGAAGCCTTTTCGATTGCATTTTTGCGATAGCAACAGCGCGTGTTTTTAGCGCAGCATCCAATCATCCAATCGCGCTTGGAATTCTGCTGGCGAATACTGTGGCATATCATACATGCCCTTGACCATGCGTTGTCGAAAGGCTTCAAAGAGCGCGACGGCACAAGCAACAGAAATGTTCAGGCTTTGAATCATTCCCACCTGTGGTATCAGCACGTTCTTGTCGGCAAGGTGAAGTGCTTCATCGCTTACGCCTTGATGTTCATTGCCAAACACGAGTGCCACAGGCTCTGTCAAATCCACATCGTACAACGACACAGCATCTGCCGCCATATGCGTTGTGTACGTCTTGTACCCCGCGGCTTGCAGTGCTTGAAAGCACTCGCTTGGAGAATTGTATGTGTGGCAATCAATCCATTTTCGGGCACTGGCAGAACTTTTTTCGCCCAAGCGTGGGAATTGCTGCCCACCGTAATACACCAGATGCACATTGACCACACCCACAGCGTCGCACGAACGCAGCACAGCCGAGACGTTATGCGGGTCGTGGACGTTTTCAAGCACAACGGTCAATGTGGGTTGTTTTTTGCTCAACACCCGCATAATTTTCTCTGTGCGTGGCGTACTCCGCTCAAAAAGGCTGGTAGGCAAGGCTGATAGCTGTTCTGAAGTGTGTTCCGGCATAGTAACAAGAGTATGTGATTGACAAGGACGTGTGAATCAGGAGTACATGGAACCGTGTGGTCGTCCGCCGCAAATCTACGATTTTCTTGTGAATGAGGTTTCGTGAAAAGGCATTAACGACGGTTTGCACACAGCACTGAGGATTTTTTGTAGGACTTTCGCAACAATAGGGAACAAGGGGTCCAACCCCTTGTTGTGGCAAGTCTTGTGTAGCAAAGGAGCATACCTCCTATTCAACAAATGTCATGGTGCGAACATCCTGACGCTTTTGCAGATTGACGCAGATTAAACAACGAGAGACGGCTATGCTTTTTGCAATGTACAAACCTTTTGGCGTGTTGTCGCAATTTACCGCCGACGGCTCATCGCATCGTTCGTTGGCAGAATTCGGCTTGCCCGCAGGTGTCTATCCAATTGGTCGTTTGGATGCGGATTCGGAAGGACTGCTTTTGCTGAGTAACGAGGCGGCATTGAATCAACGGTTGCTCAACCCACGGCATGCTCATCCGCGCGAGTACTGGGCGCAGGTCGAGGGCATTCCCACTCCCGACACACTGCGGAGAATTTCTCAGGGCGGATTGGAGATTCAAGGACACCGCACGCTGCCTTGCAGAGTCTGGATGCTCTCTGGGACAGATGCCGAAGCGCAGATTGCTACCTTACCCGAACGAGTGCCGCCAGTGCGCTTTCGTCGAACAATTCCCACAGCATGGATAGCTTTGGAACTCACGGAAGGAAAAAACCGCCAAGTGCGCCGCGTGACGGCTGCCGTAGGATTTCCCACACTGCGCTTGGTGCGTGTGCGCATTGGTAGCTTGATGCTGCCTATGACTAAGCCCGGGACATGGCGTGAACTCACCATGCACGAACGTATGCAAGTTTTACATCCCTAAATGCCTGTACTACTACTCAATCACCTGCTGAATCAATTATCCCTCAACAAATAGCCCTCTCCAGCCATGACTTCTCGTCATGGCAAATTCTCACTTTTCGCCACTACTACGGTGCTTGAATATTCGCCATTTTTGCGGGTGTCCCGGCATTGGTACAGACGAAATGATTTGTTCGTAAACGTTCAGTCCAGTGCTGTCGTTTGAAACTGTAAGGGCTTTCAGAGGAACAGACAGTCTGTCTGTACACGCTGTGAGAACACGGACGTTCACGGTCAACGTTCATGGCATCGTTGGGTTCAGAAGGTTCTTCAAGATTCTTCTGTGCCTGATGATGCTTTGCTGCTCTATGGTGTATGAAGGTCTATTCTATCAAGCGTTTCAAATCAAGCGTTTCAAATCAAGACATTGTGTTGTGTATCGCTTTGCAACTTGAAACACAAGGCAGTAAGACGTTGAGAAGCAATCAAGAAAAAGTGTCAGGTTCTTGGGGAGGCTATGACAAAAGTGTCAGGCAAATCTGACAAAAAAGTCTTCCAAGCCGCGCAAAATCAGGAAGAAATGATTTGGCACGAGAATTGGGTGAAGGTTGGGACAATTGCAGTTGTAATACTTTCAACATACATTGGTTTTTCATTCACGCACCGTACACTAAACACTACCACAATCGCACCACCACAGTACGGTTGAACGTTTACAGGAGATGATAGCTATGGCAACCACAACCACAACTCGTTCGATAGTTACGCTGCCGCGCTTGGCAGTTCTGGCGGTTATTCTTTGTTTGCTCTTCCAACTGTATCGCGGCAAATCCACAGAGTTACCCAAATATACCGCGCCGGAGTATGTAGAGACAAGCCTATTGGAGCGCGTCAATAATCACCGCGTTTCCATTCGCTTGCAGCCATTGCAAATAGATACACAACTCGACCGCGAAGCACAACGCTATTGCGAAATGGCAGCAAAAGGAAATCTGCAAGCAAGTGCAGGCGCATTTACCGTATCTAACAACGATATTGCGGCATGGGATAACGTTAAAGGCATTCGCCGAAACGTTGCCGTCATTGAAGGTGATGGCAAAAGCCCTGCACTAAGCACTATCCGCAAATGGATTGCCAATGAAAGCGACGTTGCAAATCTTGAACACGCAGACCTGACCACAACAGGCATTGGTATTGTGCGCCGCGGTAACACGTATTACATTTGCCAAATTTTTGCCTCAGGTGCTACTCAGCAAAAAACCTCTGGCGCAAAAAAAGCAAAGTCGTAAGATGACAGCAGGGGTTTGTTTTAAGCAACGCAGCGTCTGCTCTTGGTTCTTGTACACTTACGTTCTTTTACACTACTCGCCTTTCAAGCACCACCACGCGTTTAATGAAGGAATATGCGGTGTTGCACAAGCAATGATGAACGACACGTAGCGTTCTTTGGAGAGATTTTGAAGAAGGAAGGAGACAGTACAGGGCAAAAAATGATGTGTCAATTATGCCTTCGCAAGCAAACATAAACGTTCTGCACCACACCGAAGGCACGTTGAAAAGGAAAGTCCATGCAGTGATGCAATGCCACTGCGAACTTTCGGAATATCAACCGACACATCATTTGCCCAACCATCGCATGGGCTTGCTGTGCATCCAAAGCTCGTGACAAACCATCAGTCATTGCTTAACCCAACACCGCAGAGTAGTTGTATCTGAACACACCACACGCTTGCTGTCTGCCAAATACGGTTATGGCATTGGAATGACAAATGGATGAAGTACGGCACAAGCCAAGAAAGTTCTTGTCAAGTGTAGGGTTTTTTGTACAGGTTTTTTTGTATATTTGTGCAGTTGCTTAGAACGCACAGCGTTTTAATATCCTTGTTTCATAACTTTTATAGGAAACTTCCATGAAATCACTTCGCACCGCACTTGCCCTGTGTACACTTGTTGTAGCATCGTCCAGCCTTGTGTTCGCTCATGGCGATAAAGATTGCTGTAAAACTGCCAGCGCAAAAGGCAGTAAGCAGTGCTGCTCGACCAAATCCATGACCAAAGGCGCAAAAAAAACTGATAACAAAGAGCAAGCAAAAAAATAAGTTCTTGCTCAGATTGACGGTAGGACTGACCGTAGCCACTCCAAAGCCTCATTGCTTGTTTAGCAATGGGGCTTTGGAGTTTAACAGTTGTGCGCTTTCATTACCGCAGGCAGTTGTTCACACACCACCTAAAGCACAGATACAGCGAAATTCTTCTGGCGTGAGTGCCACCACCGAAAGCCGTGATTGTTTGATAAGCCCTATCTGGGACAATTCTGGCTGCGATTTTATAGTTGCCAGCGTAACGGGTGTAGTAAAGGCTTTGTGCGGGCGTACATCCACGGCAAGCCATTCTGCGGTGCTGCTTGTGGGGTCTTGGTAGGCTTCGGTGATAATTTCTGCAATGCCGACAGCTTCTTTGCCAATATTGCTGTGGTAAAACACAGCAAGGTCGCCCACGCGCATTGCGCGGAGATTATTACGGGCTTGATAGTTTCTTACGCCGTCCCAGAATGTGCGTCCGTCCCGCACGAATCGTTCCCATGAATACACGTCGGGTTCAGATTTGATAAGCCAGTATTGTTGCATGGTGTAATCTCATGTGTGTCATCTGTTTTTCAGGTAACCTTTCGGAAAAAGGCTCAATCATTCTTGGAACAATTCTTGAAACACCGCCGTTGCTGCAAAACCACACGTCAGCGCGAACGCCACCACACCGACAATGCCGTATAGTAAGGCAATACCTTGATGGTGCTGCGCGAGCGGTTGCGCCATGATAGGCGAACAAAACTGCCCCAAAAACATTGCCGCCGTCATTGCTCCAAGAGCTTTGCCGCGCACTGCCAGCGAAGCTGTGTTCATCGTCCAGAGTTTCATGGTGGGCATAAGCAAACCAACAGCGAAACCGCTCAACAGTACGCAGCCAACTATGACGACATAAGTTCTGGCAAGGCTGAGCGCGCCAAATCCCACAGCACAGCTGCAAAAGGCTATCACACACAGCCAACGAAAGTCCAGCCGATGTTTCAACACAGGCATAAGCAGCGAAGCCACGCCACCCACCAAATTCGCCGACGCAAGTGCTACACCAGCTTTCGCGCTCTCAGTGGTGCCAAGTGCTTGCAAATAAAACGGCAACTGTGTGGGCAGCGTATAGTACGCAGCCATACCGATAAATGTGGTCATGCAAATCAGTCCTATCACGCCCCACTCAGGCATAGTGCGAGCTGTGGCGTAGCGCACGGGAGCGATGCCTGTATTGTAGTCTTGCTTGCGGTCTTGCGGTGGTTCGCGCAGCACCACGAGTACCGCAGGCAGAAGCGGCAGCGAGGCTGCGTACAACCAAAACGGCGCACGCCAGCCCCACGCATCGGCAGCAAAGCCCGCCATAGCAATAAGCACCACGCCACCCAATGCCGTAAACGCGCCCTGCAAGCCCATCATGCGGTTGCGTTCTTCGCCCTCGAAGTAATCGGCTATAAGGGTTTGTGCCGCAGTCATAATGCCCGCAATTGCTAAACCCAGCACAATGCGGGCTGCGAGCAGTTGCGGCAGCGTGGACAGATACAACCCCGATGTTCCCGCCAAAGCATAGAGGGCAAGCGAACCAGCAAGGAGAGCCTTACGATGACCATTGTCCACCATCACACCCGCAAGCGGCGCGCCAAGCGCGATACATAGTGCGGGAATTCCCAAGAGCATCTTGGTCAAAAATTCCACATTTGGCACACGGTGAAATGCTTCGGCAATGCGCGGTAGCGACGGCGAAATCGTTGCAATAGACATCACCGTCAGACTGCACGCATAGAGCAATATCGCTTTGACTGCCAAGGACATAGAGAGTTAGGTGTTGATATGAACACACGCGGTGAATGCTGTATCTGGCTGCACCGGATATGGCTTTTAGAACGTGTAATCAACTTTGACCGTTGCCATACGCGGCAGGAAGGTGCCGCCAAACACCTGATAATGCTGGCGGTCGAGCAGGTTGAATACGTTGAAGCCCAAGCGCACATTGGTCAGCACGTTCACACCACCGCTCAAGTTCACTAATGCGTAAGCAGGCACCCGTCCGCGAAACGTGCCAGCAATCCAATCAAAGCCCTCCACATAGCGCAACTGTACGCTTAGGTCGAACACATTCGGTTGTGTGTACGTGGCAGAAAGATTGCCGCGCAAGGGCGAGGCATTCGGCAACACTGGCTGCGATGAAGCATTGTCCACCACACGAAAATCGAACCATGAAGCATTTGCGCCCAGCAACAAGTTGCTACTCACATAATAATTCACGCCCACATCTACACCTACTTGGTCAATTGCGCCAACGTTAAAATTCGATTGAACAAAGGTGGGAACATTATCCACCAGCGTCAAGCCCACAGCGTTCGGTCCTAAAGCCGCGTCAATAGTGCCGTTCAAGCGATTCTGCCATGCTGCCAGAGTGCCCGTTAGCGCGGGTTTCCATGTGGGATAGGCTGTGTTCACACCGGGCAGAAAGTTCGTGATAAAATCCGTAAGGCGGCTATAATACGCATCAACGGTAACAAACACGTTCTCGCCAACAATGCCTTTGTAGCCGACTTCAGCGGTCAGGTTTTGCTCCACATTCAGGCGGTCATTACCAAATGCACGTGATGTAACGCGGTTTAGTCCCAGAGCAGGAATTTGAGCACGCGGGACACCGCTCCACAGTGCCAAAGAATCCAACAAACGCTGTTCCAGTGCTGTAAAATTTATCGGCGCGCCAAAGCGACCGCCGCCAAGCGGCGTAAGTGGCGGTGGCGCAGGCGTTCGGCGAAAAAGTTCTGAATAATTTGGTCGCTGAAACGAGCGGCTTGCTGAGACGCGAAATTGATGCTCGCTTACGGGCGACACTACCACTGCTACACGCGGTGAAAACTGTGCTGCATGAATGCTTGCTGCGTCAAACCGTGCCGAACCAACGACTTTGACCAGCGAGGAGGCTTTCCATTCTACCTGACCATATGCACCCGCAAAATAGCCGTTGGGGTCGTTCCACGTGCTGGTGAGTTCTGTGCGAATAAGCTGCATTTGCCCAGTTACGCCCACCACAACGTTCACGTCTTGGCTCGGCGAGAAGTTGTGTTGTGCGTCCACAGCAACGTCGTGCGAGCGGTCAAGCAGGACGTTATTGGATTTGCCATTGACAATCGGCATTGGCGCGGCAGCAAGCAAATACATGCTGTCGGGCGTGTTGCGGTGCATCCAGTTAGCTTGGATGTTCCAGCCCGGCGCGGTGTAGGCAAGACGGGCGTAGGGGCGTTCCACATCTTTGACGAACGTGCGCCCCAAACCAAACACGTAGGCTTCGTTGCCCGAACGCGAGTAGCCAAATTCACCTGTCAGGCGTTCGTTCTTGCTGAAATCGTAGTCCATGCGGAGCGCACCGTAGCTTGAAAACGTGTTGCGTTCGTCGTCAGCAATGGCGCGGCGTTCGGGCACAAGCCCTGCATACTCCAGTTGCGACTGCTCGACGCGTGAAGCGGCGAAATTGCGACTTCGGGCATGACCAAGCGAAATTTTGTAGCTGAGGTTGTCGCCTATCAATCCTGCATGGCGCACATCGCCGCGCAGAGTTTGGTAGTCGCCCGCAAGCAGCGAAACCTTCGTTCCCAACACCTCGCGCGGTGCGTAGGAAACCATGTTCAACACACCATTGAACGCATTCGCGCCGTAGAGTGCTGCCGCCGGACCGCGAACAAACTCCATCCGTGCGAAATCTTCTATGGGCAGCGAAAATGCGTTCCATTCTTGCGCTCCGAGCAGTGGCATTGCGGCATCGCGCCCGTCTTGCAGTACTAAGACGCGCCTGTTTAAGCCGCCGTTGAAGCCGCGAGCATTGACGATAAAGTCTGTTGCACCGCTTTGCAAAATGTCCACGCCAGTAAACCCTTCGAGCGTTCGCGCCAAAATGCCATGCCGCGCAGCACGTGTCAAATCTTGCTGTTCGGCAACGCTGACGGCTGCGGGAGCTTCGGTGATTTTTTCGGCGCGTTTGCTTGCTCCATAGACCACAATATCCTGAAATTTTGCTGATAGTTCGTCCATCATCATAACGCTCAGCGTCGAGTTTTGCCCAGCTTGTATAGTCAGTGTACTTTCGGTGGTTTTTTTGCCTGTAAGCGAGTATTGAAGCGTGTACGAGCCTTGTTCAAGGTTCTCAAAGCGGAACGAGCCGTCAGCCGCACTCAACGTACGCTTCACGACTACTCCTAAGGCATTGTTGAGTTGTATATTCACGCCCGCAAGCGGTTTGCCGTTGGATGCAGTAACAGTGCCTTGCAGTGTCGAACTTGGAGTGTGTTGTGCAGTTGGCGATTGTACGGTGGTCAGCGTGGCAGCAGAGACGAACGGTTGCGCTGCCAACGCCAGCAGCAGCACGACGAACACCAGTGCCGAGCCAAGCATCTGCAGAATGTGGTTGTACGTGCGATAGACGTAATCGAACATGTCCATAACGGTACTTTAGGGTGAAACCTTTAGTGTGAAACGGTGCTGGCAATGCACAGTGCCAGTGCGGTCAGTGTGCATTGCAGAGCCATTTGTATGATTGTGAGTCCAAGAACGCGGTTGAGAGCAGCACCTTCCGAGCGAACACCTTCGGAGCGGAACACGATGAGCATACTGCGCAGCGTCAGTGGGATAACCGTCAATGCGAGAACAAGCCACGCCGTGTAGCCTGCAAGCCAGAACACCAGTGGCGCACAAGCAGCACACAAAACGAGTGTGCAGTAAAGCCAGCGCGAGGCTTGACCGCCCAAGCGCACAGCAAGTGTGTTTTTTCCAGCGTTGCGGTCGCTTGCTATGTCGCGGATGTTGTTTATTAACAACACAGCCGCCGAAAACATTCCCGGCACGGCTGCAAAGCAGATTACATCAAGCCTGAGCGTTTGAGCTTGAACGTAATACGTTCCGCTTACAGGGACGATGCCAAAAAACACGAACGCGCACACTTCGCCCAATCCCAAGTATGCAAGCGGGTACGGACCGCCCGTATATGCCCATGCTACCACAAGCGAGACCACACCAACAACAAAAATGTTCCAACCTCCGACCCACACGAGATATTGCCCCAAACAAAACGCCACCAAGACTACTGCCCACGCAGCCCGCGCTACGGCTTTCTCGGAAAGCAAGCCAGAAGCTACGGCGCGTGGCGGTCCTAACCGTTCGGCGGTGTCGGCACCCTTCCGAAAATCATAGAGGTCGTTTATGAGATTGCTGGCAATTTGCATCAGCAAGGCACACACGAGCGCGGCAAGTGCAGGAGCAAGTTGAAACACCCCATGAGCAAATGCCAGCGCACTGCCTAACACGACGGGCATCATGCCCACGAGAAGCGTTTTAGGGCGCGTGGCAAGCAGCCATGCTTGAGCGGTGTGCATCGTGTTTGTAAGGGTGTTGTTGTAACGGTGTTATGAATGATAATGGGACGATAGAAACAACGTCCAAGAACCTCAAGAACTCTGGTGAGGCGGTGCAGTGTAGAGAGTGTGCCTGCTATACCTCAACAAAACGCGCCCAAACTTACGAAGACTTTCCCATCCGACAAAAAAACGCCGCAACAGCAATTCCTGCATTGTGCAAGGCAGTGCTGTTGGGCGTTCGGGTTACGCAAACTGTTAGTGGTGATGGAATACTTGCAGCGCACGTTGTCGCGCGCTGGTGCATATATGTATGTGCTGACAATGTATGGGTTAGGGTCATCTCTGGTGTGGGAACGTTTAACGGGACTTGGGCGGAAGCGTGATTTTTGCTACATTGCACGGCAGATACGTTGAAACTATGCGTGAACTATGCGTGCATGTTTTGCGATTCTTGACAACCAACTTGACAACCAACTTGACAACCAACCTTTTACCAACCAATAGAGACCTTCATGGATATTCAACACGTTCTTGTGGTGGGCGCAGGGCAAATGGGCAATGGGATCGCTCACGTGTTTGCTCAAAGCGGTTTTTCTGTAACAATGGCGGACGTACAAGACCAATTCCTCCAGCGTGGACTGGCAACGATAAGTGGCAATCTTGACCGTCAGGTGAAAAAAGGCACGCTCACCGAAGCCGACAAGGCTGCAACGCTTGGGCGCATTACCACCACAACCAATCTTGCTGAAGCCGCCACAAGCGCGGATGTTGTTATCGAAGCTGCAACGGAAAATCCTTCGCTTAAAAACGATATTTTCAAGACGCTTGATGCCTGCTGCCGTGCGGATGTGATACTGGCAAGCAACACCTCATCGATTTCCATCACCGAAATTGCCGCCGTAACCAAACGCCCCGAATTGGTTATTGGTATGCACTTTTTTAACCCTGTGCCAGTGATGTCGCTCTGCGAAATCATTCGCGGCATTGCTACTGCCGATGATACATTCAATGCAGTAAAAGCATTAGCAACAAGCGTGGGTAAAACACCAGTGAGTGTGCAGGATTATCCCGGATTCGTCTCGAACAGAATCTTGATGCCCATGATTAACGAAGCGATTTATTGCGTAATGGAAGGCGTTTCCTCGCCCGAAGACATTGACACGGTGATGAAACTCGGCATGAACCATCCTATGGGACCGCTGACGCTGGCAGATTTTATTGGTTTGGACACGTGCTTATCCATCATGGAAGTCTTGTACACAGGACTTGGCGACAGCAAATACCGTCCCTGTCCGCTGTTGAAAAAAATGGTTGCTGCGGGCTGGTACGGACGCAAGTCAGGGCGAGGCTTTTACGTGTATGACAAGAAATAAAACCACTGCCCGCAAGCATCCAAGCAAGCATACATGGCAAAGGGTCGTCAAACACCGTTGTTTGACGACCCTTCTGCGTCTTGTGTGCAACACAACTAAGCCTTCACATCACCTTTTTGAGCGCATCTAAAAACTCTTGTTTGGAGCGCGAACCTACAATGGTTTCGGCAATATTGCCATTTTTATCCACGATGAACGTTGTGGGAATAGCCTCAGGGCTACCATATGCCTTGAACAGGTCGTTGTTTGCAATGATATTCGGATAGGGCATAGAATTTTTTGCCATAAAACCACTGACCAATTTCAGCGTTTTTTCATCAGTGCGGTCTTGGTCCATCGAAACGCCGACAAACACTACTTTGCCCTTCAGTTCATTGGTGAGCTGCACAATATCGGGAATTTCTGCGCGGCAAGGCGGACACCATGTTGCCCAAAAATTGATAAACATGGGTTTGCCTTTGCCGAGTTCAGAAAGTTTGATAGTTTTTTTGCCATCAGACCATGAAAAATCGGCGGCTTTTTTGCCGTCGGATTTTGTAACGCCGGCGACCATATACGCGCCGCCCACAGCCATTTGAGCGCAGACGGTGCTGGCCGTTGTTGCAGCGAGAACTACGCTCACAAGTGCGGTACATACTGCGGTGATAAACGATTGACCTTGCATAGGTGTACAAATAACGTAAAGAGAGTGAAAAAAAATGCCTGAATCTACCTCATGTTCTTTAGAGAGAAGCAGCGTGCAAGCGGTTTAAGTCCAATGCCTTGGCATCACGTTTTTTGCTTTTTCTTTTTGGCAGCAGGGAACAAAATATTGTTCAGAATAAGCCGGTAGCCGGGCGAGTTTTTGTGTAACGACAAATCCGTCGGGGGGTCGCCCACGGCATGGCGATAGTCTTCGGGGTCATGTCCGCCATACCACGTAAACGTGCCGCGTCCGAAGTTGCCGTGAATGTATTTGACTTCGTCAGTGCCTTCTTTTTCTCCCAGTAGCACGACGGACTTTTTGATAAATTCTTTGTGGAAGGCAGTCGTTTGTCCAAGAAAGCCTTGTATGACGTTGGTATGGCATTGGGTGAGCATGGTCGGCACAGGGTCGTACTTTGCAGAAAAATCAAAGAGTGTAAAATAATCACTCGACGGGTCAAACTGCCTCAGCGAGGCATCGCAGTCTATGGTGGAATATTCGTAAATGTACGGGTTCAACTCCAGCGTAAACTTTTCAAAGGCAAAGGTGCGTGTAAAGTCCAATTTTTGATTGGCAGCAGGGTCGGCGGGGTCGCCGTCAAATTCCGCAGCGCAAATGTCCACGTTTTTCGCGGCTTGGGCGATGTCAAACGTGTCGGTTGCTCCGCACATGGCAAACATAAAGCCTCCGCCGCCTATCCACGTGCGGATTTTTTCCACGACGGCTTTTTTGAGTTCGGACACTTTGCGGAAACCCATTTTTTTTGCCGTGCTTTCGAGCAAAGCCACCTGCTGAATGTACCATGGTGCAGTGGCAAAACTGGAGAAAAACTTGCCGTACTGACCCGTGAAATCTTCGTGATGCACGTGCAGCCAGTCGTAGTTTGCCAGTGAATCGTTCAGCACTTCTTCGTCCCAGAGTTTTGTGTATGGCACTTCGGCGTACTCCATCACGAGCGTTACTGCGTCATCCCAAGGCTTAAAGCCGGGCGGCACGTACACTGCCACGCGGGGTTGTTTTTCGAGCCGCACCACATCCATATTGTTCGATTCGCTTTGCACCTGGGCATAAATCTGGACGCTGGTTGTGGCATCCACCTGCTCAAACGCCACACCACGAATACGGCATTCGGCAGCAAGAGCGTCGTCATAGTCCATCAAGAACGAACCACCGCGATAATTCAGCAGCCAGTCCACCGTTTTGTTGTTGGTGAGCGTCCAGTAGGCAATACCGTAGGATTTGAGGTGGTCGGTTTGCGTTACATCCATAGGTATGAGCAACTTTTGCGCGTGTGTGGCGTTGGCGGACAGAATCCACAGCAGCACTGCCACAACAACATGGAATACACGTGGTGGTAATACAGGTAGTACGGTTGGCGTAGCGGTTGCTACGACTGTTTTTGCCTCTGTCTTCTTGTTCATGATATCCAGAAATGTCAGCAATGTATGTGGTGTGTGAATGATGATGTTGTTGGTGACAACGTAGATTGCAGGGTGTTTGGTGAACGCTGCCGTCTGAACCTACCGTGTGAACGCTGCCGTCTTGCTCTTAGGGGCTGTTTGAAAACTCTCCATACCGCGTCTATTCCCCTTGTCCCAGCCTTCCCCCAAAGGGAGAAGGAGAAAGAAAGCCTCTCCAAATCTTGCTTTCTCTCTCTGGGAGAGGATACCATCGCAACGATGACAGGTGAGGGGAAAAGGAGTTTTCAAACAGTTTTTTAGCAAAGCCGTATAGCAGCGTTTCAAACTACAAAAAGTCTGTGAAAGTGCCAATACCTTCTGGCATGTCAGAGATACGAAACAGCCGACCGAAAGACGCAAAAACACAAAAACTCTGTTGTCTGTGAAGGACGTTTTTGGTGGTACAGTTGTTTGCACTGTTCCGTGAATGTGTTGCTGCCTCATGCAGGGCGTTTGTAGTTGCGCCACGTGCCGCGCTGTCGTAATTTTGTCTGTGTGCCAAACACAAGAACTTCATGGCACACAGGCATTACTGTTGATACAGTATGCAGCAACTCGTATCGCTCACTCTATTGAAGCAAGATAAAATGCAAGACAATGCTCAACCACAGCACCTGCACAACCCGCACAACGTTGATGATTATGGACAACACGCTCGCAAATGGCGTATGTTCGCACCCTTTGGGCTAGTCCTTATTGGCTGCGGGGCAAGCATCTTGGGCGAAGCTATAAGCCAAAAGCTTGATAGTGCGCCGTTTTGGACGTGGTTTTGGTGGGGAACTGCTGCGCTGGTGGTTCTCAACGCTGGCGTTGCCGTCTTTGGCGAGGCGGTCAAATGCCGCGTGCTGCTTGAACTCTCGAAGCGTGCATGACCGGGCATGACAATACGATTCAGCATAGATACAGCATTTGGCTACCTGTTTCTCACTCTGTGAAATCTAACGAATAACTCCATGAATGATTTTGTGCAAAGCTCTTCGCCGCAGCATGATTCGCCGCCGCCTCGAGCGCGTTCGCATGAGCGATTGCGGGCAGCCGTGCGTGCGGCGGTGTGTGTGGTGCTGCTGGGCAGTGTGATGTGGTTGCTTAGGAATCCGTTGGGCGGACTGCCGCCGCTTGGCTTGTTTGTGGATGTCTGGCACGGTGCGTACAGCAACGCACGAGCAGCCGACGAACCTGCTAAAGAAGAATTATCGCTTCAAGGACTGTCTGCGCCCGTCAAAGTATACAGGGATGAACGTGGTGTACCGCACATTTTTGCCCAAAATGACCGCGACGCTGTACTCACAGTGGGGTATCTGACGGCAAAAGACCGTTTATTCCAAATGGAGTTTCAAACGCGGGCTGCTGCGGGCAGATTGTCGGAGATTATCGGCGAAGCAATGGTGGAAAACGATAAATATTTGCGCCGAACGGGGATGATGCTTGGTGCAGAACGTTCATGGGCGCAGATTCTCGACCGTGCAGCAAAAGGCAGTACAAGCGCAACGGTGGGCAAAACCATGCTCGAAGCGTATTCGCAGGGCGTAAATGCCTACATTGCCAGTTTGGGCGAGCCAGAGATGCCGTTTGAGTTCCGCTTGCTGGGTGTGAAACGCGCAGATATAGAAGCGTGGACACCCCTGAAAACCTTGCTTATCAACCAACTCATGGCGTTAGACCTTGCCTTTACCATCCAAACAACCGATGTCAAGATTGCGTTGCTGGAAACGGTGTTGGGCGCGGATGCTGTTGCCGAACTGTACCCTGACCACTCGCCCATGCCGTTGCCCCACAACCCCGAACCCAAAGGCGTGATGCGCCCTGCATCGGTGGTGTACACGCGCAGCACTGAGGCTTTGGCGCGTTCTTTTCACGATGTTCAAACTCCTCACGATGCTCAAAACACTATCCCACAGACGACTTCACGGCAAAAGTCGGAGGATGTTCAACTGGCAGAGCATCTTCGCGTGCTGTCGCGTATAGAAGCCGCACTTGCCGCCGCCGGCTGCGAGCAGTCGGAAGGCAAAGGCAGCAACAATTGGGTTGTTGCTGGCGCACGAACGCAGTCTGGCAAGCCCTTGTTGGCAGGCGACCCGCACCTCAACCTGTCCATGCCATCCATCTGGTACGAACTGCACATTGTTACGCCTGCGATGAACGTGTATGGTGTAACAATTCCGGGCGCACCACTGGTGATTATTGGTTTTAACGACGCTGTGGCGTGGAGTCCCACCAACACTGGCGCAGATGTGCTGGACTTTTACAGCATCACGTTTGACGGCACGCAGCAGCAACGATACCGACACAACGGCGAGTGGAAGCCTGTACGCGAGGAAATACGCCCCATTCGCGTTAAGGGCAAACCCGATGTGCTTGACACGATGCGCTTTACGCACTGGGGTCCCGTCATCACGCAGCATAAGCAAACGCTCGCCATTCGCTGGACGGCGCATGAGGCTTCGAGCATTATAGAAGCAATTTGGGGATTTAATCACGCACGGAATTGGCAAGAATGCTCTGAGGCACAGCGCAAATGGGACGTTCCCGCACAAAATATTGTCTATGCCGACCGCGACGGCAATATCGCGCTTCGCAGTTGTGGTGTGTATCCCATTCGCCAAAAAGGTCATGGCAGAGGTATTCACAACGGCTCAACAGACGAAGGCGCGTGGACGGGATATGTGCCGTTTGATTCTGTGCCAGCAAGCCTGAACCCTGAGCGTGGGTGGCTGCAATCGGCAAATCAAGAGCCTGTGCCGCCCGATTACCCGTATTATCTGGGCTACAACTGGACAAATCCTTGGCGAGCCATGAGGATTTCGGAAGTACTGGCAACAACCTCCACACTCAAAGCCGCCGATATGCAGGCATTGCAATTAGACGTGCAAGTCCAGCAATTTCGCCAAATGCAGCCCCTAATGAAGGCCTGCGGTGCGCTGGAGCGCGTCGCTGATTCCACCAAGCACCGTGCGCTCAAGCATTTGTTGGCATGGAACGGCGTAGCAAGCCAAGAGAGCAAAGAAACACTACTGTTCAAACTCTTTTGGGACACGTTCACGCGGCGCGTGTGGGATGAACTCCCCGATTCTCTTGCAGGCGAAGTGCCGCCTGTGCCGTCGCAAGACGTGCTGGTGAACCTTGTGCTTCACAAGCCCGATGCCGTCTGGTTTGACGCTCAACACACGCCCGAACGCGAACATGCTGCAATGATATGCCAGCGCGCCTTACTGGAAGCGTTGGACTCGCTCGTGGCAAAATACGGCACGAATGCTGAGAACTGGAAATGGGGGCGGCATCACACTATCGTTCTGCGCCATTTGCTGCGTAGCTCGGCGGTCAAACCCTTATGGCGCGGTCCGTATCCATTTCAGGGATTTTCTTCGACCGTGCTGCCCGCAGGCGGTATGCAATCCACGCACAGCGCAAGCTGGCGCATGGTGGCAGATTTTGCCCGTGGAAAACCCGAAGCGCGGGGCGTATTTCCCGGCGGACCGTCGGGAAATCCGTTTAGCAAATGGTATGATTCGCAAGTCCAAGACTGGCTTGCGGGCAGGTTGTACACGCTCTACAAACCCGCCTCAGCACAAGAATTTTCGAGCGGAAAAGTATCGCAAGAACTTATCTTCAAACCGTAAATGTGTCGCATGATATGAAATGGTGGTTGGTGCTTTTTGCAGGTTTGGCAAGCTCTGGTCTTCATGCTCTTGTGGGCTGGGAATTGGCGTTGATAGTGCCAGTGTGCTGCACGTTTTTTGTAACCGAACGGGCATGGCTGCAAGGTCTGGTCATTACTGTGTTTGCGTGGTGTGTGTTGATGCTTGCAAACTATGTGCTTGCGCCTGAACCGATGGTGCGCCTTCTGCCCACACTGGCAGGATTTATCAACGCTCCTGCTGCGCTGTTGCCTGTGGCAAGTATGCTGCTTGCGGCGTTGGTGGGAACGCTGGCTGGCGTGTTGGGTGCAAGCCTGCGGCAGTTGCTCGCTCGCCAAGGGTGATGCTCACGCATCATGACGGGGAGCGTAAACTATGATAGGCTATGATAGGACAAATGCTCGTTAATGGTCTTGCTGCTCCCAGATGGTGAATGAATACGGGTAACGGTGTTCTGCGTCGGCGGGAAAATCCTCTCGTTGAATTTCGTGCCATTTGCTCGTGTCAAAACGTGGAAACATGGTGTCTCCGTCCACTACGCCGTGAATCCACGTGATGTACATACGTTCCACAAGTTCCAAATGCAGACTCTGACGAAACACCTGTTCGCCGCCAATGATAAACACTTCTTGCTCTCCTGCTGTGCGGGCGTGGTCTAATGCTTCGTGCAGTGAAGAAACTACAATCACATTTTCCCACGTATTGCCAGTGAGACGTTGCGCTGGACTGCGCGTAAGGACGAGGTTTGTACGTCCTAACAAAGGCTTGCCTGTGGCATGAACAATATCCTCAAACGACGTGCGCCCCATGATAACGTGATGCCCAAGCGTGGTGCGCTGAAAATACCGCATATCGGCGGGCATTTCCCAAGGCAATGACGAACCACGACCAATGACAAAGTTTGTGCTGACGGCGGCGATGATTGAAATTCTCATAGATTTATCGTAGTTTGGGGTGAAGATTATCCTTCGTGCTGCTTGCAAGGCTATTTGGTCAAAAATAGCATTTTCGCAGCATCCGCACTCTTGTTTGCCGACTGCGTACACCTCTTATTACAGATGTCAATCGTGGAGTATAGCATGAAAAGGAAAAGACTGTTGGGCGTTGTGATTGCCGTGATTACCATAGCTGTCGCAGCAAATCCTGCTGTTGCTCAAGTGCAAACATGGGCAGTGGCACCGCGCACTACCGACAGCCGCATAGATATTGCTCTACAAGACCATTACGCTTTTCTCAGCCGTAGTGTTGCGCCGCGCAATCGGTTGCTGGTATTTTTTCCCGGTACTGGTGCAGAGCCGCGCAATTATCGGGCATTTCCAACCGTTGCGGCAAACTTGGGATTTCATGCTGTTGGGCTGATGTATCCGAACGAAGAAACCGTCAATGGGCGTTGTGGTGCGCTTAATACCGACTTGGACTGTTATGGTGCTATTCGCGGCGAAGTGTTGGACGGCATAGACCGCAGTACACGGGCAACGATTTCCCGAGCAAATTCGATTGAAAACCGCCTTGTGCGGCTCTTGCAGCATCTACACCGCCAAAACCCCCAAGACAACTGGTCGCAGTTTCTTGAACGCGCACCAAATGGCGATACCGTCCCACGCTGGAGCAGCATGGTTGTTGCTGGACATTCGCAGGGCGGTGGCTTTGCTGGCTATATCGCTGCTGTGCGGCGTGTGGCACGCTCTATCATGTTTTGTGCTATGGATTATAACCCCGTTGTTCGGCGGCTTGCCACTTGGATGACGGCGGCAAAACTCACGCCACAGGAAGAACATTTTGCTATGGGACACGAGCGCGACGAACTTGTGCCATATGAAACGCTCTCAACTATTGCGTGGTCGGCATACGGTCTGCCTTCTGTCGAATCTATCGTCAATGTTGACCGAACGCCGCCGCCATACCAGCAACGCCGTTTTTTTTTCGACTAAT
>Ga0272446_1003767_pt1 | contig 18733 bp, 16 predicted proteins | sample YNPCB0061_FD_194587 | JGI IMG/M metagenome (GOLD analysis project Ga0272446, IMG submission 194587) | Hot spring microbial mat communities from Yellowstone National Park, WY, United States - YNP-CB-006-1 | ecosystem: Environmental > Aquatic > Thermal springs > Hot (42-90C) > Sediment | place... | reverse complement strand
CTGTACCCGTAGGGTCAGCGTCGGGAGGATGTCACTCTCAGTTCAGGGATTCGCCCGCCCGACGCAGCGTAAACCAAAAACAACTGCCCTCCCCTAGGGTAGAGTCCACGCCAATCTCACCCCCCAGCCGATGCACAATTTCCCGGCAAATCGCTAGACCCAGCCCTGTTCCCCCCTGGGTGCCCCGCACCTGGGCAAACCGCTCAAAAATCCGCTCAATTTCTTCGGCAGGGATCCCGTTGCCCTGATCCACCACTGTAATGTGCACAAAATCAGGGGCTGGAATCACCGCTACCTTCACCGGGGCTCCCGCTGGGGAAAACTTATGGGCATTGGTGAGCAAATTCACCAGCACCTGGGTAATCCGTTCCGGGATCCCCAAGGCCAGAGGCAAATCCGGGGGTAGGTTCCACACCAGGGATTGTTTCTTCTGGGCGTAGAGGGGTCGGATCCCCTGATCCACCTGTTGACAGAGAGAACGGAGATCCACAGGCACCAACACCCAGGGGGTTTTGTCCGACTCTAAGCGGGAGTAATCCAGTAAATCGCTGATCAAAACACTCAGGCGTTGGCTCTCCTGTTTAATCAAGTTGAGCATCTCCAGGACTTCGGGATCCCGCCGCACGGACTCTTCTTCCGCCAGGGAGCTGACCAAGAGCAAAATCGAGGTCAAGGGCGTACGCAATTCATGGGAGACATTGCTAATCAAGCTGGATTTGAGTTGGTTGAGTTCCGCCATTTGCTGCTGGGCTTTGGCCTGCAGCAACACCCCGTTGGCAGAGCGGGCCACAGCAATCAAAACCCGTTCCTGGGCTTGGTTGAGGGCAGTGAGCCGGGCAGTACGCAGTTCAATTTGGGGAGCCAAGGCAATCACATAGACCCAGTACTGCTGAAAGTGGGTGCGGTGCAGTTCCGGTTCCGGGCTGACGGGCAAAGTGGGGCTGTAATCACTCAGCCAGTGCTCAACCGTTGCCTCCAGGTGATTGGGATCCCCCCCCCGGGCCAGCAAATGCCCTCGTTCCCAATCCCAAATCTGCAGGATCGGCAGATGGAGTTCACGGCTCAATTCTTCCCCCAGATCCTGGACAATCGTCTGCATCTCCAGGGTTTGGCGAATGGTGGTACTGATGCGATGAATGGTCTGGGCCACCCAGAAATCTTCCTGCTGGCGGGAGAGCAACTCATGCCACGCCAACAACACCCCCAAATGCTCAGCCACCGCCTGGGTCAGGGACAGCTCCCACTCCTGCCACTGCCGCTGGGGATCCTCATGGGCAATGATAATCATCCCATTAGCCGCTGATTGGCTGCGTGGGCGAGTGATCACCCCATAGGCCTGTTCCCCAGGCAGATCGAAATCAGGGGGCAGAGGAAAAGGTTGGTTTTTTTCCGCTAAATTCCAATCATCAGAAAATAGCCATTCTCCAGGCTCTCCCTCCTGACCGTAGTGAGCCGAGACCCGAAAGCATTGACTGAGGGGATCATAAGTGCCCACATGCGCCTGACTACACCGCAGCGCCTCCCCAATCCCCAAGGCAGTTCGATACAAAATTTCTGGCAAATCAAAAGAGCTGCGAATATCTTGGATGATCATATTCAGGAGCACTTCGTAGGTAACCTGCTCCTGCAAAAGATCTTGAGCAACTTGGCTGGCTCTACTGCGCACCGAGTTTTTGGAGAGTTTGGGGTGTCTGGACTGTTTCTTGGGCACGGGGATCCCTCTGGCAAGCACAAGGCTCTTGAGAGTCTTTGGCTCTATTCCCTAGCCTACCTCAGACCTGCGCACGACCAGACGAGACAGCCCCATCTCTCCCGCAAAACCCCTTGACAAATAAGAATAATTCCTATTAAAGTAGAAAGTAAGCGATAGCAAGTTTGTCTCGGTAAAGCCTTTTGTCCTGATGTTCCTTGGCTAGGGTTTGATGGTCTTCCGGCGTGGTGGGTTCGTCAAGCTCTAGCTTTTTTTATGTGTTTTTATCTGTTTTTTGCGGTGGGGGGCTGATCAAGCGGTAGCCTTTGCCGTAAACCGCTTGAATTGTTAGGGATCCCTGAGCTTCTAGCTTACGGCGCAGCAGGCGAACTTGGGCGGCAAGGACATTACTGGTAGGGGGAGATTGGGCTGGCCAGAGGGTTTCTAGGATGTGCTCATGGCTGACGATTTCGCCTGGCTGTTGCATTAGGCAGGCTAATAATTGACTTTCTTTCTCAGATAGGGTGATGGTACGGCCCTGGTGATAGGCAACTTGGTGCTCTGGATCGAGTTCTAGTCCAGCCACACTGAGGCGGTGGGAAGGGGGAGATTCGCGGCGGCGCAGGAGGGCCCGGACGCGGGCGAGTAAATGGCGGAGTTCAAAGGGTTTGACCAGGTAGTCATCGGCGCCGCTATCGAGGGCCATGACTTCATCATCGAGGGCATCCCGGGCGGTGAGAAACAAAACCGGGGTGGGATCCCCGTGGTGGCGCATCCACTGGCAGATTTCCAAACCGGAGTGTTCGGGGAGCATCCAGTCTAGGATCACGAGGTCAAAATGCTGGTGTTGCCAGCGGGCCAGGGCTGTTTTGCCATCATGGGCGATGCTGATCTGGTAGCCTTGCCGCTGTAGGGCTTGACTGAGGGCCGTGGTCAGTTCCACTTCATCGTCAACCAACAAAAGATGAGGGGCCATTCTGGTTATTCCAAAATTCCAAATCCAACCCAACTCCCCTCTGCCAAAATCGGCCAGAGGGCGGGGGTCAGGAGGTACAAGAGTGAATCGAAATGGCTATCCATGTGTTCCTCATCTATTTTTATATTTTTAGCCCTGTCCCCAAAACCATGCCAGTCGTACCCACCACAGCAGCGGCAGCAACCCCAAAGCCAGATAATCTCCCCAACCCAGTTGTAGGTGTACCCCTTGAATGGGATGATTCGGGCCGACATAACCCCGTACCTGCATGGCCTCTGCGGTTTGGGCCGCCCGCAGCAGCAAATTTTCCAGCAGCCGATCCACCAAACCAATCACCAACTGGATTGTGCCCCGCCAGCCCAAAGCCGTCCAATCCACATCCCTGGTGCGCACAGCCCGCACTAAATTTTGCACCTCTTCCAGCACCAAGGGCAAAAAACGCAGGGCCAAGGTCGTTGTCAGGGTGATTTCGGCAATCGGGATCCCCCAAGCCTGGAGGGGGGCACCAAGGCGAGCCAGACCGACTGTGATGGCTTCTGGAGGGGTGGTCAACAAAAAAAGGGTACTGACAAAGAATAGGGTAAACACCAGTGTACCTACCCGGATCCCCAAAGCGAGGGTACGGCGGCTGGCGCGAATGGGGATGGGGCCCAAGGTGGTCTTGAGGAGTTCGTAGCGGTAGGGGGTGGGTTGGGGCAAGGTGATCTTGGCTTGAGTTGGGGGGGCCTGCCAGATCTGCCGTTGGGGAGCAGGGGTGACACCAAGGGCATCCGGAGAAAACAGAGCAATCGCGAACATGACACTCCCCAGCAGGAGTAACCCCAAAGCTTGTCGCCACCACACCCGCCAAGGGAGGGCACTGGTGGTGATCAGGAGCAGCGCCACCACCAAACCCAAGCGCCAAGTGCTACTGGCCAAAATTGGGGTGAGGATAAAGCTAAGTAGCCATGCCATTTTGCTGCGGGGATCCAGGCGATGCAGCCATCCCTGAGGCGAGGGAAGATAAACTCCCAGGGGAACCTGACGCAAAATATCCACTAGGGCACTTTCTCCACCAAAGGACGAGTGTCAATTTGAGCGGCAATCCAGCCAACCCCTTGGCGGGGATGTTGAATCCGCAGCCAAACCGGGATATTGTCCGTGCCCAGTTCTATTTCCATCACAGGCAATTCCTCACGGAACAAGGCTGTTCCCAAAGCCCGACTTTGCACATTAGGCTGTTCGCGGATCCGCACCCCATCTTGGGAGAGAATGCGCACCCGGCGAGTATCCGCCCAAGGAGCCGGGATGGTAGGGGTAGCAATCACTACTGGGGTGGGGGGTGGGGGCGGCAGTGTTGAGGGCAGATCAGCCACGGGCAGGGGCGGTGGGTCAGCCGGTGTCAAGAGACCTTTGAGCACCTGCCAACTGATCCCCATCAGGATCATCGCCACCACTCCAGTGGCAACAGTGAGGGCCATAGGGGCACGAGCAGAGCGACGGCGGCGTGACACCGGGACAGAAGGGCGGCGCGGCGGGGGTAAATCCGAGGCCCGGGGGAGAGGGGGATCCCCAACCGGAGGGGAGGGAGTCGGGAGTGGGGGTGAGGGTGGATTAGGCATGATGGGGGAGGGGGGCGGCACCACAGTCGCCACTCGCCCCGGTTCAGAACCACTGCTCAAGACCTGCTCCGGCTGAGGCTGGCGATTCACCCCCACAAAAGGCAGATCGATGCCATCTTCTTCTGGGGGCATTTCATCCAAATAGGCTGTCACCTGAGGAGTGCCAAAGTAGCGCTCCAGGGAAGGGACCACCCCTTCCAGCCCCGCATATTGGGGGAAAATCTCTTGACTAAACCACTGCTCTGTGTAGCGGCACAACCCCGGCAATAGGTCTGGGGATCCCTGGGACATTTTTTGGATCGCGGCCAAGGCTTCCTGATCCGTGGATTGATTTAAGCAGCTCAGGGCTTCTTCGAGGTGACCGAGCATCAAGGCGCAAATAGCCCGTTCCAGGGAGAGATCCGGCTGGTGGGGAAACTGACGCAGATAGCGGCGGGCGCGGCGCACCAAAGAAGGGCGGTTTTCCAGTAGGGCCCTGGCCAACAGGGTCTGGGCGGTAATGTAGGTGGCGATGGGTTCTGGCTGGGTGGACTGCTTCAGAATCGATTCAAACAAAGAGTGCTGTTCAGCCAGGGTCATGTGATGGCGACAGCGCTCCAAAAAGCGCATGAAATCTTCCGGGGAGAGGTTGGAGCCATCAGGGAGATGCCGTTCTAGTCCCCCGCGTTCTTGAATCAGGTTTTGCAGCAGGATCAGGGCTTGCTGTCGTTCTGGGGTATTGGCAGGGGCGGTCAAAAGTTGCAAAATCCGGTAGGGACGCAATCGTTTTAGGTCACTACTCAGTTCCCGTTGCAGATGGGGGAAACAACGATGGGACTCCAAGTCCGTCAAGGCTTGCTGAAAATGGCGGGCTGCCTGCTCATAGTCATGGGACTGCCAGGATTCCCGCGCCAACTTGAATTGGGATAGCACTTGGGTCAGGAGCAGATCCAGGGTGGCAGGATGGCGGTGCTGCCGCAACAAAATACTCAGGTCAACGGCGGCGCGATATTCGCCAATTTCCCAGAGAATGATCAAGGCTCCCGGAATCAACCGCTCATCCACATCCAAATCCGGGTGGGCCGCCATCAAATGGGTATCGTAGGTTTGCCGCTGCTGGGGATCTAACAGAGTCTGGGCGGCCTCATGCACCAGCAACTGCCGCCCCTCTAAGGCCTCAGGGGAGTAATCTGGGGATAAGGGATGCTCAAGACGCTGGCGATAGGCGATTTCAATCTGGTGGCGATCCGCTTGTAGGGGCACCATTAGGATACGATAGTAGTCTAGCGGTAAGCGCACAGCTTTCTCATTCTCCTCAACACTCATGCTGCCCCAAGGGCTTTCCCCAAGATAGGGCTATTTTGAACGGTTGCAAACGGTAGATCAAAAGTTTTTGGGATCCTCTTAAGAGGGACAAAGAAGCCACAAGATCCTATTCATTCATGGTGCGATAGGTAGCCACAGCGGAGGGAGAGACACGATTCAAATATCGAAAAATCCAGTATTTGAACAAGGTATCTAAGATCACAGGGATGGTGGCAATAAAAGCGCCATTGAACATGGGGTTTTCAACGACACCCAAGTGCCTGGCCACAAGGGTGAGCAAGACTTCCCAGCCATGGGGCGAGTGATAGCCGACAAAAATATCCGTAAAAAGGATAATGATAAAGGCTTTGGCACTGTCGCTGAGACCATAGATGAGATCATCCAGGAAGGACTTCAGGGTTTTGATTTCAGAGCGCCCCAGATAGACCACCCAGGCAAAGGTTCCCATATAGGTGAGATCTGCCAAGATATTCTTGAGCCCTTCGGTGGACAGTTTTTGGTAGGTCAGAGCCAATTCTACAGCTTTTTCTTCCAGGAGTTGTTTTTGCATTTGGGGGGTGCGCTCAACAATCCCCAGCAGTTCTTCAAATTCGAGGCGTTCGCGGTAGCGCTCCAACTCCTGGAAGGCTCGCTCTTGTAACTCGACATTAAAGGAAATCTGGGGCACGTCTGTGAGCCAATAACGATCCACAAGAGGGCTATAAATAAACTGCCGACTGAGCACACTGGCAAAAAAGGGCAGTAACACTAACAACACCAAAAATTTGGTGGCGGCAATGGTCTGATCCCGTCCCGCAGCGGCTTCCTGTTGCGCAATGGTGGTGTATTCAGGACTGAGTTGGTTTTTGATCCGGAGGGCTGTATCCAAAAGGGAGCGCGGCACTACGGCGGTTTTGCGCATTTTGCTTTTGGCTTCAGCACGACGGCTCGGAGAAGCAGTCTCCCTAGCTGTTGCCTCCTCTGGCTGGTCTGGAGGCGGGGCTGACGCTGGGACAGGGGGGGACGGCGGCGCGTGGTAACGACTCTGAACCTGATCAATCAATGCAAGCTGATCCAACCAATCAGGATCAGGGGGGGTGCCATTACGGAGAAAGCGGGTGGCACGAAATTCCGCCATACGGGTGCGAATGGTAGCAAGGTGCTTTTGCAGCTGGCTGTAGAGAAAATCCTGGGTGTTGTAACCAGGGCTGCCTGGAATCGGGCGGGGAATGGGATCCCCTTGATTGTGCTCAGACTCCAGTTTTTGAATGGCTAAGGCGGCTTCGTAGGCAGCAGCAAGGGAACGCTGGGGGGTCTGGGTCAGCCAGCGTCCTAGGTTGATCCCTGCTGGTGGAGTTTGTGGGTAACCATTGGACTCAGCCATTACTCACCCTTGAGCGCTTGCTCCAAAAGTTGGTTGGCTAGTTGGGGATCCGCTCGTCCCTGGGTTTTTTTCATCACCTGCCCCACAAAGTAGCCGAATAATTTGGTTTTGCCACTGCGGTATTGGGCCAGTTGCTCTGGATTGGCAGCAATCACCTCTTCAATCAGGGCAGTCAAGGCGTGGGTATCAGAAATTTGGGTCAGGCCCCGCGCCTGCACGAGTTCCATCGGGGATCCCCCCTTTTCCAGGAGTTCTGGCAGGATCTCTTTGGCGATTTTGCCGGAAATGGTGCCTTGGTCAATCAGGGTGAGCAATTCTGCCAGGGCGGTGGGACTGAGGGCAATATCAGTGAAGGTCTGCTTGTGGGCATTCAGGTAGCTGGCAATGTCACTCATGATCCAGTTGGCGGCGGCTTTGGCATCCGCACCAGCGGCTAAAACCGCTTCAAAGTAGCTGATGGTGTCCCGGTCTTCACTGAGGTAGTGGCTGTCGTAGATGGATAGCCCCAGTTCTTTTTGCAGACGGTGGCGTTTGTGGATGGGGAGTTCTGGTAATTCGGAGCGCCACTGCTCGATTTGCGCCGGGGTGAGGCGGATGGGGGGTAAGTCCGGTTCGGGGAAGTAACGATAGTCGCTGGATCCCTCTTTTTTGCGCATGCTGGTGGTGCGCTGAGTATTTTCATCCCAGAGGCGAGTTTCTTGGAGGATGGGTTCTTGGTTGCAAATCGCTTGCACCTGCCGCTGAAATTCGTACTCAATGGCCCGCTGGATGGCATTGAAGGAGTTCATGTTTTTGACTTCCACCTTGGTGCCAAAAACTGGGGATCCCTGGGGGCGGACGGAGATATTCACATCACAGCGCATCGATCCCTCTTGCAGGTTGCCGTCACAGATGCCCAAATAGCGGAGGATACGGCGCAGTTCTTGCATATAGGCGGCGGCTTCTTCGCCACTGCGGATGTCGGGTTCGGAGACGATTTCTGTGAGGGGAACCCCGGCACGGTTGTAGTCCACCAGGGAATAGCTGGATCCCGAAAGGCGGTCGCTGCCGGCATGGACTAATTTCCCTGCATCTTCTTCCATGTGCAGGCGGGTGATGCCAATGCGTTTTTCCCGCCCATCGGGGAGTTGAATCATCACCCAACCGTTTTCGGCGATGGGACGGTCGTACTGGGAGATCTGATAGTTTTTGGGCAGGTCAGGATAAAAGTATTGTTTGCGGTCAAACTTACTGTGGGTAGCAATGGTGCAGTTCAGGGCTAGCCCGGCTTTGACGGCATACTCCAGGACTTTGGCATTGAGCACCGGCAGGACTCCCGGCATACCCAAACAGACGGGGCACACCTGGGTATTGGGATCCTGCCCAAAGGCGGTGGAGCACTCACAGAAGATTTTGGTTTCGGTGCGCAATTGGGCGTGAACTTCCAGACCAATTACGGCTTCATACTCGGTTTGGATGGCAGAGGCAACAGCAACCGTCATGGCGGGATCCAGTGCAACTGATTGCTATGGTATCTTAGCGGAATCCCAGTAATCCACAGGGGCGCAAACCGTTCCCACCCTAGACTTCATTTGCTGAATTTGCTTTGAAACCAACTGGGAGTGTGGGGACAGAATCTGCAGCTATCTTTACTTTACTTTTGTTTATCCCGCCAATCAGGACACCTGGTGTGACGGAGTTGCTAACCTCTGGCGGTCTGAGTTTGACGGGCCAGTGTTGTCTAGGGGAAGCCCTATCCAGGATAATCAAGGGGCAGTGACATAACGCAGGCTATGTCAGATCGCCTTAAACAACAAGCAGCCCAAGCAGCAGTGGCTGAGATTACGCCGGGAATGGTGGTGGGCTTGGGGACAGGCTCGACTGCAGCTTTTGCTGTCAGCGCTCTGGCAGAACGGATGCGTCAAGAAGGGTTCACGGTGATTGGGGTGCCCACTTCTGTGAGGACGGCGGAGCAAGCCCAGGGTTTGGGGATCCCCCTCGGCACCCTGGCAGAATACCCTGTTTTGGATCTGGCCATCGATGGGGCGGATGAAATTGCCCAGGGATCTTTGCATTTGATCAAGGGGGCGGGGGGGGCTTTGCTCCGGGAAAAACTCGTGGAGGTGAGTGCCAAACGCCTAATTATTATTGCGGATGCTTCCAAAAAGGTGGAGAAACTAGGCACGAAGTTTGCCCTGCCAGTGGAAGTGGTGCGCTTTGGCTGGGAAAGCACTCAGGAACGGGTGGCGGCTTTGGGCTGTACCCCAAAACTTCGCCTCACGGCAGCGGGAGATCCCTATCTCACCGATGAGCAGCACTACATTTTGGATTGTCAGTTTCCCCCTATGGAGGATCCCGTTGGTTTGGCAGCCGCCCTGAAGGGGATCTGTGGCGTGGTGGAACATGGTTTGTTTATTGGCATGACTAGCGAAGCCATTATTGCCACAGAAACCGGCATCGAGCGGCTCACCCCGGTTTAGGGATCCCTGGGACTTTCTTGGTTCTGGGGATTTGTGCTAGGCTAGCTGAGCTGTTTTTGCAAATCTCACACCTACCTAGATCGGGTGCTGCCTAGGTCTGTTTGGTCTAATGGGCGGCGGATGGGTAGGTGAGTGTTTAACCCGTTCTCAGGAGAAGATCACCATGAGTGTTGTGACGCTTCCGCAGTTATTGGAAGCTGGGGTTCATTTTGGACACAAGGCCAGCCGTTGGAATCCCAAGATGCGCCCCTATATTTTTGCTGAGCGCAATGGCATCCATATTATTGATTTGGTGCAGACGGCGCGGTATTTGAATGAGGCCTATGAATATGTGCGCAGTGCTGCCGAAGAGGGCAAGCGTTTTTTGTTTGTGGGCACAAAACGACAGGCGGCGGGGATTATTGCCCAGGAAGCCTCTCGCTGTAACAGCAATTATGTCAACCAGCGCTGGCTGGGGGGGATGCTGACCAACTGGGCGACGATACGGACTCGGATTGACCGCCTCAAGGAACTGGAGGAGATGGAGTCGAGCGGTTTGATGGACCGGCTGCCCAAGCAAGAAGCATCGCGATTACGGCGGGATTTGCTGCGCTTGCGCAAGTACTTGGGCGGCATGAAAACCATGCGCCGCTTGCCCGATATTGTCGTGGTGGTGGATCAGCGGCGGGAAGCCAATGCCATTCAAGAGTGCATCCGCCTGGGGATCCCGGTGGTGTCGCTGTTGGATACCAACTGTGATCCTGACCTCAGTGATGTGTTTATTCCCTCCAATGATGACGCGATTCGGGCTGTGAAGCTGATTGTGGGTAAACTGGCGGATGCCATTTATGAGGGTCGGCACGGGCAGTTGGAAGGCAGCGATGACGAGGAGTACGATTATGGCGGCGCCATGGACGATGGTCTCTTCCTGGGTGAGGATGATTTGGGCGGGGGTGATGAGGAGAGCAGCGAGGTGGAATAATCTCAGGACTCTAGATTGAGAGGCTGCTGAGGATAGCGTCCCGCTGAGCCGTGAGGCGGTGAAAGAGATCAATCTGGCGGTGAAGGCGAGCGCGATTGTGCTCCCGGCGGGAGGGGTAGTGCTGGGGATCCCAGGCGAAGTAGTGGTCTTCCACGATGTCCTGCAAAAACCGCATCGCCAATTCGAGGGTGATCAACTGCCAGCCCTGCAAGGCATAGGCGGGATCCCCAAGCTCCGCGCCGCTGTCCTGATACCCTTTTAGAGCCAACCCAAACAGACTGGGATCTTGACAGCACCAAGAGCGCAGTCCATCGCCTAGATCGATGTAGGGGCTGTGGAGCAGGCAGGTATCCCAATCCAGGATCCCCGTGACCTGTCCTTGGGGATCAAAAAGAAAGTTGGTGATTTTCAAGTCGCCATGGATGAGGTGGCGGGGCAGGTCGGGGGGGAGATAAAACTGGGGCACGGTGGTCACCAGCCACGCTTGCATGGCTTGTAGATCCCCAGGCACGGTCAGGGTGCTTAACTGCTGGCAGATCCAGGGGGTGTCGTGAAAATGGGGTAGTTGAAACTGGCAGACATAGTCCCAGTGGGCAAAACAGCGATGAATCCGCCCTGTCCACCACCCCGCCTGGTAAATGGAGTTGGGGTGAGGGGCTTGATGAACAGTGCATCCCGGCAAGCAGGGCATGACCCGCCACTGATCTAAATGGAGGGATCCCTGGAGGGTGTGGAGATATTGGGGGCAGGGGATGCCGTGGGCCCGCAGGTGGTTGGTGATCTGGGCGGCATCGCTGGTGACGAGAGGATCAAAGGCAGGGTGCAGCTTTTGGGCGATAAACCAGCCCTGATCTGTTTGCAAACGCCAGGTTTCTTGAATCAGCCCAGTGGTGATGGGGATGGCTTGGTGTAGGGATCCCAAGCCAAAGTGACTGGTAATGCGGCTGAGATCTCCTAGAGCCAGTGGTGACGTACCCATGCCAGGGCTTCCTCACGGTTCTTGATCTGCTGGTCGAGTTGGGCGGCCCGTACCCCCTGCAGGATAAGCCCAAACTGCGTCCCCGGCGGGATCCCCAAAGCCTTGAGGTCATGGCCAGTCAAGAGGGTCTTGGTCAGTCGCCAGGTGTGGAGGTAGCGGTAAACCAAGGCGCGCCAGGGGCGGGGACAGCCTGCCACGGCCAACAGCACGGTTTCCACCGAGTGGGATGCCAACCTCTGATCCACCTGGCTAGGAGGGGGGAGGGGGAACCACCCTTGGATGCTGTTAGCCAGAACTTGGCTGGTTGCCATGCGTTGCAGCCGATTTTCGGGGAGTTGCATCTTGGTAGCCACCTCTGGGGGACAGTCCAGGAGCAGGGCTTCTAGACGTAGTTGCGCTCGCACCTGGGGGGATAAGCGATAACGACGGGCAAAATGAGTTGCCCACTGCCCCACCCGCACCACCCGCTGCATCACCTCCCCCTGCCAATGCAGCCGGGGATCCACACACCGCCAGGCCCCCCATTCTTCCAAGACCTGAAAAGCCCTGCGCCAGGTGGGAGTTTGCAAGAGGTATTCGCACTCCCGCCGCAGGCGATAGCCCCCCCGCTGGTCATGGATCCCGCTGGTCAGGGTCGTGTGCATCATCGCCGCCGTCCAGGGTTCGAGAGCAAAGCCCAAACGCACCACAAACCGACAGGCCCGAAAGATGCGCGTGGGATCTTCCACAAAACTATGGGGATGGAGAATCCGCAACTGCCCCTTCTGCAAGTCCTCATAACCTTGGTGCCAATCCACTAAGGTGCCTTCATCCGCCCTGGTCAAGCGAATCGCCAAGGCATTCACACTAAAGTCCCGCCGCCCCAGATCCTGCCCTAGATCACTAGGACTGACCAAGGGCTGACCCCCTGGCTGGGGATAAAACTCCGTCCGCGCTGTGGCAAGATCAATCACAACCCCATCTGCCCAGGTTAGGGTCACCGTTTGATAGGCCTCGTGCGTGGTTTTGTGCACCCTGGGATCCCTGTTTTGGCACTCCCTGGCCAGGGTCAGGGCATTGGCTCCCCCATGGCTGACCACCACCCCATCGATATCGGGATCCGCTCCCACCCGCCCCAACAAAAGATCCCTCACCACCCCCCCCACCACGTAAAGTTCTAATCCCAGGGATGCCGCTGCCTGCCAGACCACAGTCAGCTTCTCCTGATAACAAGTGGGGATCAGGTGCATCCCGATCACCTTAGGGGGGGCTCCCACCAGCCACCGCCACACCTCCTCACTGTAGACCACCCCCAGCAGCCTGCCCCCCTGCACCACCGGGATACCGCTGCGATAGACCAAATCAGAGACGCGCACATTCTCCTCTGGTGCCACAACCCGCCGCACCGGCTCCATCCACCGCTGCAAGGGATCCCGACCTAACCCATGGTCACAGGCCAAATCCACCTGCTGCTGAGAGAGTCCCCCCACCACCTGCCCTTGGGGGTTAACCACCCAAACATGGGTTTGTCGGTGTTCCCGGCACCAGCGCTGCGCCTGCCCCAGGGATGTATTGCTCCCCAAAGGCGGAGGATAGCTGACCATCACCGCCGTCACCGGGATCTCAGGAACCCAGTCCAGGCACATCCGGCAAGTTCCATCGCTGCCAAAAAGCTTCACTCCCCTGGGGATCCCGCAGCCGCCACAACACCAACCCCGAGCCCGTCAGCAACACCACCGACAGCCCCACCAGGATTGTCCGCCAGAGCACTTGCCCCACCGGCATCCCCCGTCGTCCCCGTACTCCCCTGGCTGGCGGATCCCCTGCCGATACCCCCTGTTTCTGAGGGGTGACCTTCTGAGTGACTGCTGCCACCTCTATCACCGGCAGAGGCACCCCTGGGAAGCGCCGCAGCATCTCTTCAATCCCTGCCGGGCGCTGCTGTTCTCGCATCCACTGCCGCAGTTCCGCCCCACTGATTGCCCCCAGATTCACCACCCCCAAGCTCTGCACCCGTTGCCGCAAACGGGGTTGGTCACTCACCACCACCACTAAAGATTGCCCATGCTGCCCCGCCAAAGCATAAGCACAGTCTGCCAGTTCCGTTTCCAAGCGCTGCCGGGCACTACCCCCGGGATCCGGCGCAAACGCCAAAGCCGAAGCCTGAATAACCTGCATCTCACTGTGGGGCTGCCAGCGCCAAAAAGCCCGAGCTTGACGTTCCCCTTCTCCACCACTTTTGGCCAAATCTTGCAGGGCCTTGGCACCCCCCTGAGAGAGAACACAGGCGCCAAATCCCACCCATTCCTGCCACAGATCCGGGTTAGCACTCACCACCACCGGGGGATCAAAAATCAACAAGGGACGCATACTAAGCCTGCATCAAACTCGTCAAAATACTCTGGATCCGTGCTACCGCCGCCTCCACGGCTGGCACCCCATCCTGATAGCGGCCCAATAAATCTCGCGTGGTCTGGAGGTGTCGCCACAGGGCTTGCACCTTCTCCTGCTCCTGCTGACAGAGACCTGCCAAAAAGTTTAGCCGTCCCCACACCTCCGCCATTCCTTGCAATTGATCCCGAACAGTGCGTTCCTCCTGCTCAAGGCTCTGCCACTGGTTGTCCATCTCCTGCCGCTGGCGGGTGAGCTGATCCTGCTGGGCCCGAATCACCCCCTCCACCTGCTGGATCTGCTGCTCCAACCGTTCCTTGAGGATCACCTCCTGCTCCCGACTGGATTCCAGTTGCCCAATCAGGGATCCCACATCCACCGTGGGCAGGGCAGGCTCCCCTGAATCCCCCCCGGTCAATTGACGCAACAACGCTTCCTGACGGATCAGTTCTTCCTGCTGCTTTTGCAGCCGCTCTTGCTGCGGCAACACCCCAGCTTCCAAAGAGGCACAGGCTTCCCGCTGGTAGTCCAGATCCATCTCAATGTCCAGCCGCTGCGAAGCTGAGGCTGTCTTCAGTTTGGCTTCTAGCTCCACAACCCGCTTTCGGGCCTGCTCCAACTCTGCCACCTGTTGCTGCACCTGCTGAGAATAGCTCATCGTCTGCCGGCGCAGTTCTTCCACCTGTCGGGTCAATTCTTCCACAGAAATCTGGGGCTTAGCCATCCCCGCTGCCACCCCATCCGCTTTGATAAAGTCGTAGGTTTTCACCAACCCATAGGTAAACCGCAGCATGTCCTCGTGAGCTTGCATGGACAGAACCGCGTGTTGGACTTGCTCTTGGCGTACCCGCTTGACTGCCTCTTGAATGCGCAGCTCCGTCCAAGCCTGATCCAGAGACTGGCGGGCCCTAAACCACTCCTGCCGCCGCTTCAAGATCCCCTGAATGGCCTGGTCCAGTTCATTTTGGCGGGCTTGGCTCTGCTGCCGCTCCTGCTCCAAGGTTCTGGCCTGCTGCTCCCAGTACTGCTGGTGCTGCTCCAACCACTGCTGCCAATCCTGGAGTAAAGCCTCCTGGCTGGGGTGGGATCCCACCTGAGTCTGGATCTGCCCCAAAAGATGCAACAGTTCCTGGGCTTCCTCCTCTTTGAGGCGGCTTTTTTGGGCAGCTTCCAAACTCCGCTGCAACTGCTCCCGCTGCTCCCGAATCACATTCTGCTGCTGGGCAATGTAGGCTTCTTGGCGGGTAATTTCCTCGCGGCGGGCATCGAGCTGACGAATCTCTTCTGCGTACTGCTCATATTCAATAGCAATCTGGTGTAGCTCTTGCTCCCGTTGGGCCAGTTCCAGTTCCCGGGTCTGTAAAATCTGCTGCTGATACAGCAAAGCCTGTTTTACCCCTTCCACTTCTTCTTCCTGGGCCCGGGCTTTTTCCTGGACTCGACTCATGCCCTGCAAATAGGTCACCAATTGCTTGGCAGCCTCGCGGATTTGAATGGGCTGACGGTTATTATTCACATCCGCCAACACCATGGCGCCATCTTTGATCCGGGCAATGTCCTGGGCGGCTCGACCCTCTACCGGAATGGCTTCTTCATTGACTGCTTGCCAGGCATCTTGCTGGACTTGTTTTGCCAACAACTGTAAGGTTATCCGACCAAAACTGGGCTTGTTCAGTTCAGCGAGATACAGCACGCTCAGAGACCCTCAACGGTTTACCCTGTTTTCCCCTCAGCCACTTATGTCAAGCGGCGTGATTTTAGTTTACTGTTGGGCGGACAAGTCGAGAAAGACAGCACAGCAAAAACCCAACTCGGTTCATGCGCTACCGTACTTGAGATTCTATTCTAGCCATCTATACCCAAACCCAGGAGAAAACCTGGGGGATTTTTGGCCGGTCTCAGTCGTTGGGATCAATCCTAAAGAGTACCTGCCCATACTCCACGGGCTGAGCATTGTTGACTAAAATCTCCACCACCCGCCCGCTTACATCCGCCTCTACTTCATTCATCAGCTTCATGGCTTCAATGATGCACACAGACTGCCCCTTTTGCACCCGCTCTCCCAGCCGGACAAAATCTGCCTCCCCAGGGGCAGGGGCACTGTAAAATGTCCCCACCATGGGGGCGACGATATTCACCCAGTGGTTGGGGATCACGGGCGGGCGGGCGGGTTCTGCCGGGGGTTTGGGAGGTTCTGCCGGGGGACTCGGGGCTGGAGGAACCAATGGGGCAAGGGCAGCCGGAGAGGGGGATCCCCGCCGCAGCACCAAACGAAAATCCCCACTCTCTAAAATAAATTCGCTCAGATCTGTCTGCTGTAGGCTCGTCACCAGGGCTTGAATCTCGCTCCAGCTGATCTTTTCCACCACCACACCACCAAAAATAAAAACACTTTGACCAAATTGTTAAGTCTCTTCGCAAAATTGATGAGATTGATATGGAATTCTTTTGAAATAAAATGGCTCTGTAATTGGTTTGATTTCTCAATTTTGTCAGTTTTCTCGACCGAGATAAGTGTTGGTACGGGTATCAACTCTAACTTTTTCACCAACTTTGATAAACAAAGGGACGCTGATTTCTGCGCCTGTTTCCAGTTTGGCCAGTTTGCTCCCGCCTGTGGCGGTGTCTCCCTTGACGCCGGGATCCGTCTCGATCACTTCCAGGACAACTGTGTTGGGGAGTTCGATGTCAAGGACAGTGCCATTCCATTTGATCACAGCTACTTCCATGTTTTCTTTGAGGTAGTTGACGCTGTCGCCGAGTTGGGCGCTGCTGATGCTGACTTGTTCGTAGGATTCCATGTCCATGAAGACATACCCCCCCTCTTCGGGATAGAGGTATTGCATATCCACTTTTTCGATGCTGGCTTGGGGGACAGTTTCTCCCGCCCGGAAGGTGCGCTCCATCACGCTGCCTGTTTGCAGGTTCTTGAGTTTGGTGCGGACAAAGGCGGCTCCTTTGCCTGGCTTGACGTGCAGAAAATCAATGACTTTCCACACGGAGTTATCCAGTTCAATGGAGACACCGGGACGAAAATCGTTACTGGAGATCATGGCACCTGTTTGAGAACCCGCCTTATTTTAGCGTGCCGGTGTCGCTCCATGGCGGGGATCCCAGGCTTGTTAAGCTAAGACAGGTGATTCAGGCATGGATGATGTGGCGGTTGTTGGTGATGCTTGGGATCCTGATGGTATCCCCGCCGGCTTTGGCTCAGCTTGCTGTTTCAGAATGGCTGCTCACCGATCCTTTATCGTTGTCTGACCCTATTTCTAAGCCGGTGCTGGCGGACATTCCCTTGACTGGAGGGGCGGATCGGCTGGCCCTGTGGCAGGACAGCTTAATTGTGGGGCAGATGGAGAGCCAGACTCTGGTGAGCTGGTCGCTACAGGATCCCCAACCGCAACAGCAGTGGCAGGTGGAACTGGGGTTTGTGCCCACGGTGGCCTTGGTGGATCCCCAACGGCAACGGCTCTATGTGGGGGGGGTGGGATTCCCTGGGATGGTGGTGCTAGATCCCAAGGATGGACGGCAGTTGGGAACGGTGACCTTGCCGGCGGGGGTGATTGATCTCACCTGGGATCCCGAAACCGGGCGGGTGTTTGCGGCGTTGCCGGCGGCGCGGGCGGTGGCAGCCATTGATCCCTTGGCCTTGACCCTGCGTAACTTTGGTGTGCCGGGATCCCCCTTGGCGGTGGTATTTGAGCCGGGATCCCGCCGGGTGATCACGGCTTTGGCGGAGCCGGATCCCTTGGGGGTGCTGCTTGTGGATCCGGACAATGGGGAATTGCTGGCCCGCTGGCGCAGTGGGCGGTTGCCGGAGGCTTTGGCTCTGTGGCAAAACCATCTGGTGGTGCTGAACTCGGAGAGTCAGGAGTTATTGCTTGTGGACTTGAGGAGCCAGGGACAAGGGGTGCAGCGGGTGGGTTTGGAGTGGCGCCCAACCCGATTGGCGGTGGCGGGGGACTATGCCTATGTCACCTCGCGGGATCACAATCGCCTCCAAATCGTGCATTTGCCCAGCGCCCGTCTGCAACAAACCCTGATCACCAAGGAGCAACCCACGGGGATTGTGGCCCTTGATGCCCAGCGTTTGGCGGTGATTGCGGCCGGGATCCCGGCGGTGACCTTCATCACCCCGGATCTGACGCAATCGTCTTTGCCCACGGCAGTCCCTGCGGAACAGGAAGTCGGGGCCATCTATGGGCGGGTGGTGGATGTGGCTCAGCGTCCGGTCACCCAGGGGCAAGTGCGCTGGCAGCGGCAAACCGTGCCCATTCAAAAGGATGGATTCTATCTCCTCCCCAACTTGCCCCCAGGTTTACACCTGGTGGATGTGCAGGTGCCAGGATACCCCCCCTTGACCCAGCAGGTGCAGGTGCGTCCTGGTTTTGTCAGCACCCCTGTGCTGCGCCTCCCCCCGGGTGTGCCTGGGGATCCCGGCACAGGGATTGGCATTGTGCCGGATGGTCTGCCCTTTTCCGATGAACTGGCCCGCCACGTGGGTCTGTCCTTGGCCCGGCGCTACCCAAATCGCACTGTGCGGGTGTTGCGCAGTCCCGTGGGGGTGGATCCCGATTTTGCCCCCCTGCAAGAATTACTCAGTCAACTCACGGTGGTGGACCGCAATCAACGCTACACCACTGACCTGGACAAACTTCGCATTCTTGGCAATGCCTTAGGGTTACGCTACATTCTCCTCACCCAGGTGCAAACAACCCAGGACTACAACCGCCAAGGGAATAGCCTGGTCAACCTTGCCTTTCAATTTTTAGCCCCAGGGATCCCGATTCAGATTCCCAACTTTACCCCGAATATGCTGCGCAGTCGCGGCGTGGTGGTGCTGGTGGACTTGGCAAAACACCGTCCCGGGGATGCCGTGGTCTTTTATGAACTCACCGGCCAAGATGATGTGGGGGGGGATCCCCTCTACGAAGAAGCCGCCGCCGGTCTGTTTCGCCTACAAATCCGCAACATGATCCCGCAACTGGAAGCCCAATGGCGAGAACGGGATCCCTTCAGCTAGCTCACC
>Ga0272446_1003765_pt1 | contig 18740 bp, 13 predicted proteins | sample YNPCB0061_FD_194587 | JGI IMG/M metagenome (GOLD analysis project Ga0272446, IMG submission 194587) | Hot spring microbial mat communities from Yellowstone National Park, WY, United States - YNP-CB-006-1 | ecosystem: Environmental > Aquatic > Thermal springs > Hot (42-90C) > Sediment | place... | reverse complement strand
TGACGCGGCGCGGCCGGAGAGCTGGGTGTTGCGGGACAAGCCAGGGACACGGCACCGGGGCGGGGCGGTGCTCGCGTTTGCGGACGGGCACTTGGAAGTGCGGCGATGGCGCGACGGGCGGACGCTGGCGCCGCCGCGGGACGATGCGCCCAGCCCGGGCAACCCGGACCTGCTCTGGCTGCAAGAGCGCGCCACCGAGCGGCCGCGCTGAGGCGGGGACACGTAACCGCTGGCTAAGCCGAGCGCGTGGTCAGGTGTTGCCGCCAAGGTCGTCGCCGCCGCGGTTCAAAAAACCGCCGCTCCTTGTCAGGCAAATGACGCCGCCAGGCGTTGGAGTCGCGTCCGTCCAAGCTGGGAGCCTCGCCTTGACGGGCGGCGGGCCGGCCCGCAGGCTGGCGGCGTTCGCGGCGGCCACCGGACCCCACGTGGCAGGGCGGGGTGCGCGCCCCGCGTGCTTCCTTCCGGTCCACGCGACCAGCCCCCATGAAAACGCGGCAATGGATCGGCATCGTGCTCGGCCTGGCGGGGTTTGCCCTGCCCTGGTTGGTTCAGTTTCCCGGCCTGAGTTTTCCCGGGCACGTGACGCTGGGGATTTTTCTGCTGGCGGCGGCGTTCTGGCTGCTGGAGCCGGTGCCGATTTACACGACCTCGCTGCTGGTGATCTTCCTCGAGGTGCTGTTGCTCAGCGCGGAAGGCCCGCTGTTCCTGTACGCGAAGCCGCCCGCGGCCACGCCGCGCGCCGCCGCCGCGAGCGGGGAATTCCTCGTGCCGGCGTCGGCGGTGCGGGCGGACGACACAGTGCTGGTGGCCAAGCCCTCCGGCGGCGCGGAGAAGGTGAAGGTGGAACGCCTCGAAATCGCGGGCGCGTTGGCCCGCGTGCGGGCGGCCGGACTGAGCACGAACCACGCGGTCCTCACGCGGCCCGATCACTGGACGGTGGGGTACACGCCCACGGCCTACCGGAACTTCTTCGCCGCGCTGGCCGACCCGATCATCATCCTGTTTCTGGGCGGCTGTCTGCTGGCCGATGCCTCGGTGAAGTACGGGCTGGACCGCGCCCTGACGCGGCTGTTTCTGCGCCCGCTGGGCAGCAACCCGCGGTTGATTGTGCTGGGTTTGCTGGTGGCCACGGGGGTGCTTTCGGCCTTCATGAGCAACACGGCCACCACGGCCATGATGATGACGGTGGTGCTGCCGTTGATCGCGAGCCTGGACGCGGACGATCCGTTGCGCGTGGCGGTGGTGCTGGCGATCCCGGTGGGGGCGAACATCGGCGGCATTGCCACGCCCATCGGCACGCCGCCCAACGCCATCGCCCTGGCGGCGCTGACCAAGGCCGGCGCGGGCGTGCCGTTTGTGACGTGGGTGATCATGGCCCTGCCGCTCGTGGCGGCGACGCTCCTGATCAGTTGGGTCGTGCTGCTGAAGCTGTTTCCGCCGCGCACGCGCGAGTTGCGGCTGGAGTTGAGCGGCCGGTTCGACCGCTCGGCTCGGGCGCTGGGGCTCTACGCGGTGTTCGGCCTCACGGCGCTGCTGTGGTTCACGGAGAACCAGCACGGCATCAGCAGCAACATCGTGGCGTTCCTGCCCGTGGTGGCGCTGCCGCTCTTCGGCATCGTGGGCAAGAAGGAGATTCACGCCCTGCCCTGGGACGTGTTCTGGCTGATGGCCGGCGGGATTTCGCTGGGTACGGCCATCAAGACCACCGGGCTGGCCGAGTGGATGGTGGCGCAGGTGAACTGGGGCGCGCTGGGCGGCTACACCATCATGGCCGGGCTGGCGCTGCTGTCGTTTGCGCTGGCGAATTTCCTGTCCCACACCGTCACGGTCACGCTCCTGGCGCCCATCGCCGTGAGTGTGGGCGCGGCGGCGGGGCGGGCGGCCGGGTTCGATCTGACCACGGCGCTGGTGGCCGTGGCGGTGGCCTCCAGCTACGGGATGACGCTGCCGATTTCCACGCCGCCCAACGCGATTGCGATGGGCACCGGGGTGCTGCAAACGCGGCACCTGGTCCGTGCCGGCAGCCTCATCGGGCTGGCGGGCCTGGCCGCGGTGCTGCTGCTGGCGAAGTTCTACTGGCCGCTGTTCGGCCGTTGACGGATAACCGGTCCCGACACCCATGAGCCCGATCTACATCTTGTGCGTCGAAGACGAGCCGGAGGTCCTGGCGGCGGTGGTGCGGGACCTGGCGCCCTTCGAGGTCAGGTTCCCCATCGAATCCGCCGCCACGGCCGCCGAGGCGCGCCGCGTGGTGCACGAAGTCATCCTGCCCCGCGGCAAGCTGGGCGTGGTGGTGTGCGATCACCTCCTGCCCGGCGAGGACGGCGTCTCGTTCCTCGTGGCCCTGCAACGAGACCCCCGCACCGCGCCGGCGCGCAAAATCCTGCTCACCGCCCAGGCCGGCCTGGCCGCCACCGTGCAGGCCCTGAACCAGGCCCAGCTCAAGCACTACCTGGCCAAGCCCTGGGACCCGGAGGAATTGCGCGCGGTGGTGCGCCGGCAGCTCACCGACTTCGTGCTCGAACAGGAAACGGACCTTTACCCGTACCTGACCGTGCTCGAGGCGGACCGGCTCACGGAAAAAATCCGCCAGCAACCCCTGCCCGCCGACCGCTGACGCCCCCCCGCGCGCGGCCCCGCCGTCGCGTCCGGCCCGCATGAGCATTCCGATCCGTTCCCTCGAGCGCGTCCGCGAGGCCCTGGCCTCGATGCCGGAGACCGAGAGCCGGGACCGGCCGTTTGTGGCCGGCGAGGTGCTGCTGCGCGAGGGCGAGCGCGCCGACCGCATCGGGCTGGTGATCCAGGGCGAGATCGAGTTGTACAAGCGCGACGCCGAGGGGCGCGAGCACCCGGTGGGGTCGGTCCGGCCCGGGCAGTTTCTCGGGCTGTTGCTGTTGAGCTCGGGCGAGCCGTCGTTTCTGACCGCGCGGGCGAAGACGGACGGGCGGTTGCTCGAGATGCCGCGCAAGACCTTTCTGCGGCTGCTCTACAACCTGCCCGGGTTTTACCAGATGGTGGGGCCGTTGCTCCTGGGCAATCTGGTCAGCCGCTACCGGCGGGTGGTGCAGTTGCACCTGCAAGTGGCCGAGCTGAGCCGCGCGCTGGCGGCGGAAAAGGCGCAATTGCAGGCGGCCCTCGAGCAGTTGGAGGCCACGCGCAACCGGCTCATCCAACAGGAAAAAATGGCCACGCTGGGCCAACTGGTGGCCGGCATCGCCCACGAGATCAACAACCCCGTGGCCTCGCTGGCGCGCGCGGCGGACGCGATCGGGCCGGCCCTGCTGGGGTTGCTGGAGCGGCCGGTCGAGGCGCGGGAGTTGGAGGTGCTGCGCGAGGGCTTGCAGCAGGGGTTGCGGCACCAGCCGCTGCAAACCGAGGTCCAACGCGAGCGGATGGACCAGTTGGCCGTGCGCTTCCCGGACCTGCCCCGGCCGGTGCTGCGCACGCTGGCCCAGGTCGAGCCGGCGGTGCTCGAGGCGTTTGCCTACTACGTGGTCGCCAACCCCACCGTCGAGCGCAAGGAACTGGCCCGGCGCTGGGTCGAGATGTTCGAGATCGGGACGCTGGTCCGCAGCATGCGCGTGGCCGCCGAGCGCATCGGCGGCATTGTGCGCAGCCTCAAGGGCTACAGCCGCCAGGACCAGGCCGAACTGGCCGAGGTGGATTTGCGGGACGGCCTGCGGGACACGCTGGTGCTCTTCGGCTACCTGCTCAAACGCTTCCAGGTGGTGGTGGACCTGCCCGTGCCCTTGGTGGTGCGCGGCCGGCCCGGAGAGCTGAACCAGGTGTGGACCAATCTCATCCTCAACGCCTGCGAAGCGATGGGCGAGCGCGGCACGCTCACCTTGAGCGGCGGCGCGGAGCCGGGCGCGGTCTGGGTGCGGGTGCAGGACACCGGGCCGGGCGTGCCGCCGGCGTTGCTCGAGCGCATCTTCGAGAGCGGGTTTTCGACCAAAAAGCCGGACGACCCCGCCAAGGGCGGCCTGGGCTTGGGCCTGGCCATCGCCCGCAGCATCGTCGAGCAACACGGGGGCCGTCTCACTGTCGAGAACGTGCCGGGCGGCGGGGCGGCGTTTACCGTGCGGCTGCCGGCGGCGGCGGCCGCGCCGACGCACCCGCCCGGTTGAGGCCGCGGTTTTCTGCCCGCCCGCGCGCGGGGGCCGGGCTCGTGGCCGATGCGCGCGCCGAGCGCGCTGAGCGCGCTGCGGCACATCGGCGCTTGGTTCCGCACGTGCGTGGGCGCATTTCAGTTTTTGAGCGCCGACGTCAGCAAGCCCCACCCCCAGCCGTTCTCCCTCCATATTGCCGCGGCCCGGACCGGCGAAAATCGCGGGAATGTTGCGGGAGGTTCAAAAACTGAAAAGCACCCCGCTTTCGCCAGCTCGCTCTCCCGGGCTTGCCGGGTCGGCGGCCTTGGCGTAGAAAGGCCCCCGCTTTTCGCGCAGCCCGGCGTTAGGGACTTTGCCCGGCGTCGTGTCCGCGCATCATGGCCATGACTTACACCACCTGCACCGTCCCCGCGGGCGGCAAAATTTCGATTCGCGACGGCAAACTTCAGGTGCCCGATCAGCCCATCATCCCGTTCATTCGCGGCGACGGCACCGGGCCGGACATCTGGGCCGCCGCACAACGGGTGCTGGACGCGGCGGTCGCCAAAGCCTATGGCGGCCAGCGGAAGATCGCCTGGATGGAGGTCTTCGCGGGCGAAACGGCCTTCCAGAAATTCAACACCTGGTTGCCAGACGACACCGTCGAGGCGTTCAAGGAATTCCTCGTGGGCATCAAAGGCCCGTTGACCACGCCGGTGGGCGGGGGCATCCGCTCGCTGAACGTCGCGCTGCGGCAGTTGCTGGACCTGTACGTCTGCCTGCGCCCGGTGCAGTACTTCACCGGTGTGCCCAGCCCCGTGAAACACCCGGAGAAGGTCAACATGGTGATCTTCCGCGAGAACACCGAGGACATTTACGCGGGCATCGAATGGGCCGCCGGCACGCCCGAGGCGCAAAAGGTCCTGGACTTCCTCGCCCGGGAGTTTCCCAAGCAATTCGAGAAAATCCGCTTCGGCACCCCGGCCCGGGCCACGGCGTTTTGGCAGGCGGTGGGGGCGGCGGGCTTTCCCACGGACGTGCGGGTGGGGGTGGGAATCAAACCGGTGAGCTACAGCGGCAGCGTGCGCCTGATCCACAGCGCCATCAGCTACGCCATTCGGAACGGGCGCAAGTCCGTGACGCTGGTCCACAAAGGCAACATCATGAAGTACACCGAGGGCGCCTTCCGCGACTGGGGGTATCAGGTGGCCAAGGAATTCTTCGGCGCGGTGGAGCTGGACGGCGGCCCGTGGTGCCGGATTCCCGAGGGCCGGCCCGGCGCGGGGCTCGTCATCAAGGACGCCATCGCCGACATCACGCTCCAGCAGGTGCTCACCCGCCCGGAGGACTTCGACGTCATTGCCACGCTGAACCTCAACGGCGATTACCTCAGCGACGCGCTCGCGGCGCAGGTGGGCGGCATCGGCATCGCGCCCGGCGGCAACATTAACTACATCACCGGCCACGCCATCTTCGAAGCCACGCATGGCACGGCACCCAAGTACGCCGGCAAGGACATGGTCAACCCCGGTTCGGTCGTACTCTCCGGCGAAATGATGCTCCGGCACCTGGGCTGGACCGAGGCGGCGGACCTCGTGCTCAAGGGGCTCAACGGCGCCATCGCCAGCAAGCGCGTGACCTACGACTTCGCCCGACAGATGGAGGGTGCCACGCAGATCAAGTGCAGCGAGTTCGGCGATAACATCATCGCCCACATGTGACGCGCTGCCCGGCGCGGGGGCCGCCGAAGGGCTCAGGCCGCCGGAGCGAGCCGGGCTATCACGCGGTCAGCCAGCGCCGCCACGGCCTCGAGCTGGCTGCGCAACGTGGGCCAGTCGGGGTCCTCGAGGTCGAACCCGGGGTAGCGGGGCCGTGTAATAGACCTCGGCGAGCCCTTCACACAACAAGTCCACTTGCTCCATGAGGTCCGACTGGCGAGCCCGAAGTTCCCCGGCAAGCACTTTGAGGTCGTGGGTTTTGACCAGGCGCCAGCCCAGCCGGATCAATTCAACCTTGAGCACCTTTTCCAAAGCGGCGGCCAACTGGCTGCGGCACATTTCGTACGCCGTGCGGCTGGCCACCAGCAGCCGGAGGCCCGCCAGGTCCGACTCGGCAATGTAGATCCAATCCGCCGGATTGCATGAGTCAGTTTTCCGTGGCAAGACGCAAACCCTCCTTCCTGATGGTGGCGAAGAAGAAATCGCCGACGAGTTCCTTCTCGCGCAATCGCCCGGGAGAAATCGGAATCAGCGTCAACGCCGGCCGGGGCCAAATCGCCCAAATTGCCTCGCGAAATCGCCGCGCCGCCTCGAGTTGCCGCTCGGCACCGTCGGCGACCAGGCACAGGTCCACGTCGCTGTCGGGACCGGCCTCCCCCCGGGCGTGCGAGCCGAACAGGATCACCTCGCGCAACGGCAGCGCGGCGTGCATCGCCTCGAGGCACCGCCGGAGGGTCTCCCGGTGCGGCGCCAGGGACGGCGGCAGGTTTTCCAGCATGAGCTTCACGCTGGCACAATAAACGACCGCCCCCGGGGCGCGCAAGCCGCCGCCGCAGTGCCCTGCCAATCCGGAGCTAACCGACCGGGCCCGCGGCGCAACGCCCCTTTCGGGCGGGACCCGGAGGCGCCGGGCTCAGATGAACTCGTTGATGAGGTTCTCGAGCATTTCCTGGCGGCCGCTCTGGTTGGTCGTCACCTCGCCCATCTTGAGGGCGTACTTCTCCAATTCGGCGAAGCCCACTTCGCCCCGCTCGATCTGACGGCCGATGCCGGTGTCCCAGGAGGCGTAGCGGTTCTTCACGAACTCGGCCAGGCGGCCGTCAGCGCGGATTTTGGCGGCAATCTTCAGGCCGCGGGCAAAGGCGTCCATGCCACCGATGTGGGCGTGGAAGAGGTCCACCGGCTCGAAGCTCTCGCGGCGGCATTTGGCGTCGAAGTTGGTGCCGCCAGTGGTGAAGCCGCCGTATTTGAGGATGGTGAGCATGATCTGGGTGGTGAGGTAGAGGTCGGTGGGGAACTGGTCGGTGTCCCAGCCGAGCAGGAGGTCGCCGGTGTTGGCGTCAATGCTCCCCAGGGCGCCGGCGGCGCCGGCCACTTCCAGCTCATGCTGCATGGTGTGCCCGGCAAGCGTGGCGTGGTTGGTCTCGAGGTTGAGCTTGAAGTCCTTGAGCAGGTCGTACTGGCGCAGAAAGTTCAGGCAGGCGGCGGCGTCGGAGTCGTATTGGTGCTTGGTCGGCTCCTTGGGCTTGGGCTCGATGTAGAACTGGCCCGGGAAGCCGATCTCCTTCTTCCAGTCCACCGCCATGTGGAGGAAGGCCCCCAGGTGGTCCAGCTCGCGCTTCATGTCGGTGTTCAGGAGCGTGGTGTAGCCCTCGCGGCCGCCCCAGAAGACGTAGCCCGCGCCGCCCAGTTCGTGGGTGACCTCGATGGCCTTTTTCACCTGGGCGGCGGCGTAGGCGAAGACGTCGGCGTTGCAGCTCGTGGCCGCGCCGTGCATGAAGCGGGGGTGGGCAAAGAGGCAGGCGGTGCCCCAGAGCAGGCCGATGCCGGTGTCGTTCTGGAGCTTCTTCATCTCCTTGACCACGCGGTCGAGGTTCTTGTTGGTCTCGGCCAGGTTCCGGCCTTCGGGCGCCACGTCGCGGTCGTGGAAGGCGTAAAACGGGGCGCCGAGTTTCTGGCAGAACTCGAACAGGACGGGCACGCGCTTGAGGGCCATGGCCAGCGAGTTGGTGCCGTCTTCCCAGGGCCGCTGCCAGGTGCCCACCCCGAACATGTCCGAGCCGGTGCCGCGCAGGGTGTGCCAGTACACCACCGAGAAGCGCAGGTGCTCCCGCATGGTCTTGCCCTCGATCACCTCGTCGGGGTTGTACCACTTGAAGGCGAGGGGATTTTTCGAGTCCGGTCCCTCGTAGCGGATGACCGGGATGTTGGGGAAGGCTTCTTTGGAACGAACGGTTTTTTTCATGGCTCGGGGGTAGTGGTGACTTTCAACGCGCGCAGTCTATCGCCCCTGCCCGGCTTGACAAGGCCGAGTCACCCGAGCGTAACGGAGGCTCTGGCGAAAAGTGCTGGCCAAGGGTCAGGGCGCGCGGGTAACGTACTGTTGGCAATTATGGAACGTCACAACTGTGGGAATCGGATGCGGCCCGGGCAGGGGCAACAACCCAAGACCGCCGGTAGGAGACGGCGCGCAGGCCATCTGGCCTGGTGGTTGGCGGGGGCCCTCGGGTGGAGCGCCGCCCTGGCGCAGGTGCGTTACGAGCCACTCCGCTCCTTTGGCACAGATGACAAGACCGGCAGCAACCCGCCAGGGGGAGTCGTCCTGGCCGGAGACGGTTTATTGTACGGCCTGACCACCCGCGGCGGCACCAACAACCTGGGCACGGTGTACGTTTTGGCTCCGGACGGCTCGGGCTACCGCGCCCTCAAGTACTTCCAAGGGTCGGATGGCGCCACGCCGGCCGGCCAGTTGCTGGACGGGGGCGACGGCAGCCTGTACGGCATCACCGGTCAGGGGGGCAATTCCACCAACGGAGTCATCTTCCGGCTGGATCGCGCCAGCGGCAATTTCGTGATGTTGCACAGCCTGGCGGCCGACCGCTCCGAAGGCGCCCTGCCGTTGGGCGGGCTGACGGCTCTGCCGGGAGTGGCGCTGGCCGGCGTGGCTTCGCAAGGAGGCGCGCACGGAGGCGGTACGCTTTTCCGCTTGTCGCGCGATGGCGAGGATTTCGAGGTGCTCCATCATTTCGGCGCCAGCACCAACGACGGCAAGACGCCCAAGAGCCGGTTGCTCCTGGCCAGCGACGGCTTTTTGTACGGAACCACGGAGGCCGGGGGGGCCGCCAACGCCGGCACCATTTTCCGGGTCTCTCCGAGCGGCTCCGGCTACGAAGTGCTGCACGAATTCCAGCCCACGACCCAAGGCAAGGGCCCGGACTTTGGCTTCGTGGAAGGGCTTGATGGCCGGTTGTACGGTGTGACCGCCGCCGGCGGGGCAGACAACCTCGGCACGGTGTACCGCTTCCGCCCGGCGGACAAAACGTTCGAGGTGCTTCGGCATTTTCGGGTCGCCGAACGCGGGCAGGGCTACCGCCCAAGCGCCCTCATCTTCAACCCGGCCAAATCGCTCCTCTGGGGCACCACCCTCAGCGGGGGCACCAATGACGCCGGCGTGTTTTTCCAAATCAAACCCGACGGCTCCGATTACCAGGTCCTGGCGCACCTGGGCAGCGGCAGCAGCGGCCGATTCGCCTACGGCGAACTGGCACTCACCCCGGACGGGCGGGTGGTGAGCGCGACCCTCTCCGGCGGACCGGAACAAGCCGGAACCTTGATGGCTTGGAACACCGTCAGCGGCCAACTCCAGGTCCTTTACACCTTCCTGCCCGGCGGCCTGGACGCCCGCACCCCCTCCGCGGACCTGATCGAAGGCCGGGACGGGTTTCTGTACGGCACCACCTCCCAGGGGGGCAATTACGGCCGCGGCACGGTCTTCCGTCTCCAAAAGGACCTGACCGGCTACCAAATCCTCCACCACTTCGGCGAAGTAGCTCAAGATGGTGAGGCCCCTGTCGCGCCACTTATCCAAGACACCAACGGTACCCTGTACGGCACCACCGCCTACCGGGCGGGAGGCGCCGCCGGCGGCACCATCTTCAAGCTCCAACCCGACGGCTCCGGCTACCAGGTGCTCAAACGCTTCACCAGCCGCGCCACCGAGGGCGCCCTGCTGGTCTCCGGACTGACCCTCACCAGCGACGGCTGGCTGCTGGGACTGGCTGTTGAAGGCGGCGCCAACAACGGCGGTACGTGCTACCGCCTGCGCCCGGACGGCAGCGAATTCAGCGTGCTGCGCGCCTTCGGCCAGGACGACGATGGCACGGCTCCGGCCGACGGCCTCACCCCCTGTGAGGATGGTTTCCTGTACGGGGTGCTCAACTCGAAGGGCGCCTTCGACGGCGGGGTGATCTTCCGCATCCAACCCAACGGCCAGGGCTACCAGGTGCTCCGCAACTTCGGCCAGACCGCCACGGACGGCAAACTGCCGGTGGGCGGGCTGCTCTGCCGGTCCGATGGCTACTTGTACGGCACCTGCGCCGCGGGCGGGGCCAACGGCCAGGGCACCATTTTCCGGGTGCGGCGGGATGGTTCGGACTACACCACTTTGCATCATTTCAGCACCAACTCGGTCGGCGTCCAGCCCCGCAGCCGCTTGGTGGAATGGCGCGACGGCCGCTTGTACGGCACCACGGCTTCGGACGTGCTCAGCGGCCTGGGAACGGTGTTTGCCATCAATCCGGACGGCTCGAATTACGCCCTGGTGGTGCGCTTTCGAGACCTCACCCTGGACGGTTATCGCCCCTGGGCCGGCCTGCTCGCGGCCAGCGACGGAGGGCTTTACGGCACGATCTCGCAGGGCGGCATCGGCAACTCGGGTCGCCTGTACCGTCTGAGCCAAGACGCCTGGGTTCGCTTCACCAGCATCCGCGCCGTATCCAGCGCCCAAGCCCGCCTGCAGGGCGAGGGCGTGGCCGGGGCGAATTACCGGATCGAGCGCTCGAGCGCGGTCGGCCCCGCCGCCGCGTGGACCGAGGCCGCGCGGGTCCGCAGCGACGCTGCCGGCCGCTGGGAATGGGTCGCGCCCATCGAGCCGGGCGTGCCGCGCGCTTTTTACCGGGCCAGCCGCCAGCCTTGAGCGGGCTGTCAAGGCGCCGCGCCGCTGCAAATTCCTTGGGCCACTCGCCGACTCGCTGGCCCGGTCCATTCTCGGGCCCGGGTCTGGCGGTATTGGAAATCCTTCGCCCGCCGGAAAAGGGGTTGAAATCATCCGGCCCGCGAGTAGCATCTTCCCCCGTAGGCCGGGCCGGTAACCGGTCCGGCGTCCAGAGGTCGGGACGTAGCGTAGCTTGGTAGCGCGTCTGAATGGGGTTCAGAAGGTCGTGAGTTCGAATCTCACCGTCCCGACCATCTGCTCCCGCGCCTCCTTGACCCGCCGCCTTCGCGCCAGCCGGACCCCACCGGCGGTTCGGACATGAATCCCGCGCCGGTCACGAAAACTTCAGCATTTGCTCCAGCTCCGGAAGCGGGCGGGTGACCGTCAATCGCGTCCCGTCCCGCAACACGGCCACGAACCGCCCTCGGAAAAGTGGCCGCAGCTCCGCCAAGTGCTCCAGGTTGACGAGCGTCGAGCGGTTCAGGCGGCAAAACTGTTCCGGGTCCAAGGCCGCTTCCAGCGCGCTGAGGGTTTGACGGATGATGTGATTGCCCTGCGTGGTGTGCAGGATCACGTAATTCTCCGCCGCTTCCGCCCACCGCAAAGTGTCCACGGGCACAAACACCACCCGCTCCCGGTCGCGCACGGGAATGCGGGACCAGTAAAGCGGTCCGGGCGCCAATTCCGGGACCGGACGCAGCCCCGGCGTCCGGGAACCGTTCAGTTCCCGGGCGAGCAAATGCTCACGAACTCGTTGCAGTGAGCGCCTCAGGCGGCCGGGCTGAACGGGCTTGAGGAGATAATCCAGGGCGGCGGCGTCAAAAGCCGCCAAGGCGTACCGGGCTGTGCGCGCCAACACCACCACCGCCGGTACACCGGCGCGGTGCATTTCGGTCAGGCGGGCCGACACATCCTCGGTTTCCGAGCCGACATCCAGAAAGACCAGGTCCGGTGGCCAGGCGGACCAACGGGCCGGCTCCAGCGCTGCCGGGTGGGTTTGCGCCATCACCTCGACATCCGGCTCACTCGCCAAAAGCGCGGCCAGCTCGGCGCACGCTGCCGTTTCTTGCGAGACAATGAGGGTGCGAATTTTCATGGACCGACCAAACCGACCTCAAGCGCGGCAAGGCGTCTCTGGCGTTAGCAACCCGGCTCTGCAAAGACGCGGGACGCAGCTTGGCACCTCTTGCCGCAACCCAAGAAAAACCACCCGGCAACGCCACAACCGGGTCGTACGAGAAAAAGGGGGCCGGGCCGTCGGCCCGGCCCCCCTGTAGGCAAACTCCGTCGGTTTTTACCGCCGGATGCGGCCGAACTGCATTTGCTCGGTGGGGGTGAAGGTGAAGGGGCTGGTGGCCCCGGTCACGTCCACCCACGGCCCGGTCACGCTCGGCGCCGCCTGCAGCGTGCCTCCGCCCGTCCACTCGATCGTGATCGTGCGGTCCGGATTGAGCCGGATGCCCGTGAACCGCGGCGCCGGTTCTTCCGCCGCCGCCGGCACCAGGAGCATGAAGTCCCAGTCGCCGTTGTTCGGCGCCACCCGCAGCGTCGTCGGCCCGCCCAGCTCCACCGTCGCCAGGTCGCCGCCCGCCGCCGTCTTCAGCGGCACCAGGGCGTTGTTGCCCCAGCCGCCCGGCGCCGGCCCTTCAAACACCCCCAGCGGCGTCTCCGTGCCGCCCGACACCTTCGAGAGGGCACCCCCCACGACCGCCCCCGCATCCCCGTGCGAGAAGCCGCCGTAGAGGTGGTACTTCCCGGCCGGGATGTCGCGGGTGTAGTTGTACCACTGCCCAGCCCCAATCCAGCCCAGCTTGTAGTTGACCTTGATGTCCCCCACCCCGCGCGTGCGGTCCCCGGTGCGGTCCATCGAAACCCGCGGGTTCACCCCGTGCCGGTACAGCGGCGACGACGCCGAGTCGTCCCGCTGGTAGTCGGTGCCCACCGTGGCTTTGAGCCCCGCGTAGGCCCCGCCCGCGTACGGCATCGCGCTGGCCTCCGCCAGCCCCGCGCCGTTGTTGTCGAAGTCTTCCGCCTCGATGAAGAAGGTCGGCGTCTTGAGCGCACTGCTGGTCCGGAAGCTCCAGCTCACCGTGCGATCGCCAAAGGTCAGCGTCACCGGGTGCAGCCCGTCCGCCCACGGCGTCGCGGGCGTGTAGCTGACCTTCACTTCGCCGCCGGCCTTGACCACCGTCGGCGTCACCGAGGTGCCGTCCACGGTCATCTGCACGGAGGCCGGGTCAATGTTCGCCAGCCCCTCGACGATCACCGCCGTGACCGGCGCGTCGGCCCCCGCTCGGGCCGGACTGCCCGACGAGGTGAAGTCGCGCCCCGGAGCGAAGGATTTCACCCAGGGCACGTTCGGGTTGGGGAACGGATACTGGTAGGCCTTGATCGAGGTGGCCACCAGGCTGTCGTTGATGAGCGTGGCGTTGCTGTGGGTCGCGTAGCCGGTGTTCTCATCCGCCGGCATCCGCGAGCTCCACTCGATGCCCGAGCCGCCCCCGCCCTCGTACCAGATCAACCGGGCCGGATACAGGCCGGGTTGCTGCACGTAGAACAGGAAGGTGGTGCCGTCGGTCAGCCCGCCGCCCTGTCCGCGGCCGCCGCTGAACTCGCCCACCACCACCGGCAGGGTCCACCACTCGTTCGGATTGCCAATGGTCAGCCGGAAGCCGTCGTCGCTGTTCACGTTCATCGCGATCAGCCCCGCCGGCAGGTCCAGCACGGTGAGGATTTCCTGCGCGTAGTTGTCCTGGCCGCTGTCCGGGAAGTCCGTCGGCGGCGGGAAGGCCGCCCCGCCCCGCGGGTCAATGCCCGGAATGCCCGGCACCGGAGCGTCCGTATAGCCCTGGGTGTCGTCAAACCACCCGTTCTCGCCGGTGTTGGTGTAGTTGATGACGTCGGGCTCCACGTACCGGCCCTGCGGCCCGGTGAAGCTGGTCAGGTCCGCCGTGTTGGGCAGGCCCAACAGCCCGTTGATCTGGCTCTCGCCCGAGTAGGTGTCGTTGTCCCGGGTGCCCAGGTCCTGATAGCTGGCGTGTTGCACCGTCTTGATCAGGAAGCCCTTGTTGTTCTTGTTCACCGCCGAGGCCGGCAGCGCCAGGCTGGGCGGCACCACCGGCAGGTTCATCACCGTGAAGGTCGTGGCCCCCTCGTAGCTCTGGGTGCCGGCGGTAAAGCTCACCTTCAACTCGTGCGTGCCCGCCGTCATAAAGCCCGGCGGATCATACTCGACGGTGGTCGTGGTGCCGCTCTTGCTCTTGGTGGCCGCCACTTCCGTCCCGTCCAGGAACATCTTGATCGAGCCCTGGTCCACCGCCGTCGCCCCGTCCTGAATCTTGGCGATCAGTTTCGAGGTGGGCAGGTAGGTCCCCGAGGCCCGGAACGGATGCGTGAAGCTCACCACCGCCGGACCCGCGCCGGTCCGCGACCGGTAGGTCTTGAGCGCGTCGGCCGCGTCGGCGTTGAGCAGTTGCCGCGTCGTGGCCGTGGGCACGGTCTGGCGACCGGACCACTCGAGGTTGGCCCCGCCCTCGCCCTGGAACCACACCGTGCGGAACGGATAATACCCGGCCTGCGGCACGTAGAGCAGGCTCACCGTGTCCGCCGCCCCGCGGCCGCCGTCAAACTGCCCCACGATCTGCGAGATGAGCACCTCGCTCGCTCCGCTGTGGGCCGTGGTCCGGAAGCCGTCGTCGCTGTTGAAGTACAACTCGTACACCCCCGCCTCCGGGAAGTGGATGTACGTGGTGATCTCCGCCGCAATGTTGTCCATGTACGGCGAGCCGTCCGGGTTGGTCTCCGTCGCGCTGGGAATGCCCGGGATGGCCACGTCATCCGGGAAGGCCCCGATCGCCGTCGGCGCATCCCGGTTGTAGTTGATCACGCTGCTCTCGGCGTACACGCCCCCGGTGAAGCCGGACAGGTCCGCCACGTTGGGCCCGCGCATCCCCTGCAGTTGCTGCTCGGCCCGGGCCACGGTGTTCTCCTGCCCGCGCCAGGGGGTCTGGTGGACCTTCACGTTGAAGCCCCGCTGGGCCGTGTTCACGTCCGTGACCGCAAACCCGGGCGGGATGGTCACGTAATTGGGCACCGTGAAGGTCTTCTCCCCGCTGACCTCGAGGCCCCGGGTGTCCTTGATGGTGACCTTGACCGTGTGCGTGCTGCCCGGTGCCAGCGGATTGGCCAGGTCCCACCAGTCAAGGTAGTTGTAGGGGTCGGTGAACGAGGTGCGCTTGGGCGTGACGGGCGTGCCGTCCAATTCCAGGCGCGCCGTGCTCGGGTCGGCCACGGCCGGGCCGGAGTTGATGACCTGGGCCGAAAAGCCCACCGGGTTCCCGGTGACCGGGCCGACGATCAGCTTGTCGGCCGGGATGGTGGTGATCTTGATTTCGTCAATGCCCGCGTACTCCATCGCGCCGCCCGTGCTGGCGCCGAAGAGGATGCGGCCGGGCCGGGGGGCGAAGGTGGTCTTGAAGTCCTTGACGATGTTCGCGCCCTTCCAGAACACGTTGAGGATGCCGTCCTCGTCCAGCACCACTTTCAGCGGCGCCCACTTCAGCCGCGTGCCCAAGGCCGGCGGACCGCCGGAGGGGCTGCCGTAGTTCGGGTTCTCGCCCGCGGCTACGTCCGGCGGGACCGTGAAGGGCCCGGTGATCAGGGTGTTCGGGTCGCCCAGGAAGTCGTAGTCATCCGGGAACAGCACGGCCGGCATGGCGATCTGGGCGATCTGCACGCCGTCCACGCGCACGCTGATGCCGCGGACGTCCTGCGGACCGTTGGAGCCGCCCACCGGCGCCGTGCCCGTGCCCCAAGTGTCGAAGCCCACCGAGATGCCCGACTTGGTGCCTTCCTCGGGCAGGTTGTCTTCGTCGCCGCCGTTCTCGAAACTGCCCGCCCAACCGTCGGCACGGCCGCCGCGGCCCGGGTTGGTGCCGCCTTCGATCAGCGCCACGATGGGGTCGTTGGCACTGACGTAGTTGACGCTGAAGCCGTCGGCCGGCGGGTTGTTGTACCAGTCGCCGCACTTGATGAGGCACTCGAAGGTGAAGGCTTTGACGACCAGTTTGTTGTCAAAGTCCGGGAAGAGCACCGCGCACGATTGGCCGGTGTTGTCGGTTAGCTTGATGTGGCCTTTGCCGTCGTCCCCGCCTTCGGGGACCCATTCGGCGCTGCCGACCATGATCAGGCCGTCAGGGACGCCGGTTTGGAGGTTGTAGTAGGCGGAACCGGCGGAGGCAGTGGGCATCGCCAACAGTGCCAAGGCACCGGAGGAGACCGCCACCAAGCCCGCGCGCTGGATTCTGCGCTGTCGAGTTGGGTTCATAGGGTTTCGGAGGTTTGGTTTTCGGGATTGAAGGCGCCGTCACCTCGCCTGGCCGCGGGCACTCCACCTCACTCGAGGCCAGGAGGCCGTGCCGGGCGAAAAAGTGCCGTCACCTGCAATCATTGGCTGAGCAACAGGCGCACCATAGGCAGGCGCCCGGGGCTGTCAACAGGAAAGTGACAAAAACGTGCCGGCGGGGCGCATTTCAGTTTTCGAGCGCCGACGTCAGCAAGCCCCACCCCCAGCCGTTCTCCCTCCATATTGCCGCGGCCCGGACCGGTGAAAAGCCCGGGAATGTTGCGGGGGGTTCAAAAACTGAAATGCACCCGGGCCGTCGGTGCGCGCCGGGTGTCTGCGCAGTTGCGCCGGGGCGCGCGTGTGCCATGCTCCCGGCCATGCAAACCCTCAGCCGCCGCGCGTTTGTCCGCCGCTCGGCCGGCGCCGCCGCCGCGTGGGCGCTGGCGCCCGCCCTGGCCCCGCTGCTGGCCGCGCCCGAGTCGCGCCGCTTCCGCATCGGCGCCTGCGACTGGTCGCTGGGCCAAATGGCCTCGCTGGAGGCCTTCGCCGTCGCCCGAGAGATCGGGCTGGACGGCGTGCAGGTCAGTCTGGGCACCGAGAAAAACAACATGCACCTGCGCCAGCCGGCGGTGCAGCAGGCCTACCGGGACAAGGCCCGGGAAACCGGCGTCGCCGTGGCCTCGCTGGCCCTTGGCGAGCTCAACAACATTCCGTTCAAATCCGACCCGCGCACCATCCCGTGGGTGGGCGACGCCGTGGATGCGGCGGCCGCGCTGGGCGTGCGGGTGATTCTCCTGGCCTTTTTCTACAAGGGCGATCTGCGCGACGACCCCGCCGGCGTGGCCGAGGTGGTGCGCCGCTTGAAGACCCTGGCGCCCCGGGCCGAAAAGGCGGGGGTGGTGCTGGGCCTCGAGTCCTGGCTCAGCGCGGCGGAGCACCTGGACATCATTGATCGGGTGGGCTCGCGGGCCGTGCAGGTCTATTACGACGTGTGCAACTCGAACGACCGGGGCTACGACATCTACCGGGAGATTCGCGACCTGGGCCGGCGGGGCCTGATCTGCGAGCTGCACGCCAAGGAGAACGGCGCCCTGCTCGGCCAGGGCAAGGTGGACTTTCCGAAGGTGCGCGCCGCGCTGGACGACATCGGCTACGCGGGCTGGATTCAAATCGAGGGCGCCCTGCCCGCCGGGGCGGCGCTCGTCCCCAGCTACCAGGCCAACCTGAAGTACCTGCGCGGGGTGCTGGGTGGTTAGCCGATTTGTGCCCCGGCAAGGGGCCCAGGCGCACGCGCCCGCAGGCCGGACGCAAAGGTGCGCTGGCCGCCTTCCGTGACCACGGCTACCACCGGCTGCCGGATGGCCGCCCCATCGAGCAAGTGGTCCAACTGGTCCGATGAATCCAAAACACGTCCCGCAACTCGAAGCCCTGGTCCGCGCCGGGGCCAAGCTCTGGGCTTTTGGCACGGCTATCCCGGTGGGAGACATCTTGGTGCGCGGGCGGTCCATCGTCTTTGCTGAACAATGGGCGCTGGATCAGCATCATGTCCATCGCGTGGACGATATCACACTCGAGCCGCTCTCCCAGGACGTGATCAACTGGCGCCTCCCGGACGGCTCCCTCTACGGCACCCTCGAGCGCATGGACGCCGAGGAGGCCGCGCAATGCCACTGGGAGGCGTGGCGTCAAGAACTGGACGACCCGCAAATCGGCCGGCGTTGGCGGGAGTTTTTCGAGGAAGAAGCGGCCTGGCTGTTGGGGGAACGGTGAGATGTGGCTTTGCACCCGCCTGGGATTCTTCAGCATCGTCCAAAAACCCCGCGGCACCTGGCAGGTGCGCGCCCGGGCGCGGGCGGACCTCGACCGTCTTTGCCGGCTCATGCGCTGGCCGCCGCGGCGCCTCCTCGAAACCCCGGGCGACTACCGCTGGCGCCTCCTGCTCCGCGCCGAGGAATGGCCGGAGTTGATGCTCGCCCTGGCCCGGACCGTGGACTACCCCAACTTCAAGGCCGCCATCGGCGCCCTCCCCGATCAAGCCCCCAAGCTGCCCGCGTATCATGATTTCTGGGCGGCCCTGGTCCACCTCCAGCAGGACTCGTCGCGCCCGGCCGGAGATTAAGCAGGCGCGCGCCCACGACCGGCGCGAGCAACGCCGTCCGGACCCACCTCACGGGCCTGCTTTCCCCGCCCACAAACCCAACCCGGCCGCCCCGGTGAGCTGCTGCTTGACCTTTTCCGCGCCCCGTTATCCCCAACGAAGTGACCCGCAAAAAAAGCTGTCCCGCCTCAAACCCGGCGACGGAACAAGCCTTTCAGACCCCGCCGCCAACGTGAAATCCCACCCCGGCCTTCTCAGCGACCAGCACGCCGAACCTCCGGTGCTGGGGTCTCTCGGACCCACTGGTCTCCGGGACCGACGGCGCCTCCAAGGCCACAATGCAGGCCCGCGACGCCCGGGCGAGCCACTTGCGATCGGCCGAGTGGAGCGGCGATTCCCCAAAACTCACCCGGGCATGCACCGACCGCACTTGCAACAGGCGCCACAGGTGGGGCAGCAGGAGCATGTCGCCCCAAAAGCAAACATCCCGGGCCACGTC
>Ga0272446_1003764_pt1 | contig 18743 bp, 8 predicted proteins | sample YNPCB0061_FD_194587 | JGI IMG/M metagenome (GOLD analysis project Ga0272446, IMG submission 194587) | Hot spring microbial mat communities from Yellowstone National Park, WY, United States - YNP-CB-006-1 | ecosystem: Environmental > Aquatic > Thermal springs > Hot (42-90C) > Sediment | place... | reverse complement strand
AGTCCTCAGATCGTTACGCCATTCGTGCAGGTCGGAACTTACCCGACAAGGAATTTCGCTACCTTAGGACCGTTATAGTTACGGCCGCCGTTCACCGGGGCTTCAGTTCAAAGCTTCGCTTGCGCTAACCTCTCCCTTTAACCTTCCGGCACCGGGCAGGCGTCAGCCCCTATACGTCGTTTTCGACTTTGCAGAGACCTGTGTTTTTGTTAAACAGTCGCCTGAGGCTCTTTGCTGCGGCCCACTTGCGTGGGCACCCCTTCTCCCGAAGTTACGGGGTTAATGTGCCTAGTTCCTGAACAACCCATCACCCGAGCGCCTGAGAATACTCATCACGTCCACCTGTGTCGGTTTGTGGTACGGACACCTCCTTCGTCCTTAGCGGCTTTTCCTGGCAGACGACCCGGCGGATTTACCTCTCCGGATCTCCCTTCACCCTCCCTTGAAACCATTGCGCAGGAGGGCTTACGGTCTGCGTCCCCGCATCGTCAACCTCTGGAGGTGGTCACGGAATATTAACCGTGTGTCCATCGGCTACGCCTTTCGGCCTCGCCTTAGGCTCCGACTAACCCTGAGCGGATTAACCTTTCTCAGGAATCCTTAGACTTTCGGCGACCAGGGTTCTCACCTGGTTTTTCGCTACTTATGCTGGCAGAGTCACTTCCTAACCGTCCAGCAGTCCTTTCGGTCTGCCTTCACCCGCCTAGGAACGCTTTCCTACCATCCTTACGGATCCGTAGCTTCGGTACTACGCTTGAGCCCCGTTATATTGTCGGCACCGAGCGGCTCGACCAGTGAGCTATTACGCTTTCTTTAAAGGATGGCTGCTTCTAAGCCAACCTCCTGGCTGTCTAAGCCTCTCGACTTCCTTTCCCACTAAGCATAGTTTGGGGACCTTAGCTGACGGTCTGGGCTGTTTCCCTCTCGACAATGGAGCTTAGCCCCCACTGTCTGACTCCCGCGCTAAACGTTCGCGGCATTCGCAGTTTGGTTGAATTCGGTAACCTGGGAAGGCCCCTAGTCCATCCAGATCTCTACCACCGCGACGAACCACGCGAGGCTAGCCCTAAAGCTATTTCGGAAAGAACGAGCTATCACGGAATTTGATTAGCCTTTCACCCCTACCCTCAGCTCATCCAAGCTGTTTTCAACCAACACTGGTTCGGACCTCCATCGGCTGTTACACCGACTTCATCCTGGCCAAGGGTAGATCATCCCGCTTCGCGTCTATTCCCAGCGACTTCATCGCCCTATTCAGACTCGCTTTCGCTGCGGCTCGCTTTCGCTTAACCTTGCCACTGAGAATAACTAGCCAGCTCATTATGCAATAGGCACGAGGTCAGGCTTACCTTGCGGCAACGCCCTCCCACTGCTTGTAAGCGTGCGGTTTCAGGTACTGTTTCACTCCCCTCGCAGGGGTTCTTTTCACCTTTCCCTCACGGTACTGGTTCACTATCGGTCGCAAACGAGTATTTAGCCTTGCCGGATGGTCCCGGCAGATTCCCGCGGGGTTCCACGTGCCCCGCGGTACTTAGGTACCGCTAGAAGGAGGATTGCATTTTCGACTACGCGGCTGTCACGCTCTGCGGCCGGCCTTTCCAGACCGTTCGTCTAACGCTCCCCTGTCCCCCGTTGCACCAAAGCCGTCAGCTATCAGTTATCCCGCCCGCGGCGGAAAAACTGACGGCTGAAAGCTTTGATTGGCGGCCCTGCAACCCTGGGCTTTCCTTGCGAATCGCCCAGTTTAGGCTTTTCCGATTTCGCTCGCCGCTACTTTCGGAATCACGGTTGTTTTCTTTTCCTCCGGGTACTGAGATGGTTCACTTCCCCGGGTTCGCTCCGCCACCCTATGGATTCAGATGACGGTAGCCGGTGTTCCCACCGGCTGGGTTTCCCCATTCGGAAATCCCCGGATCACAGCCTGTTAGCGGCTCCCCGAGGCTTATCGCAGCTGGCCACGTCCTTCTTCGCCTGTTTGCGCCAAGGCATCCACACGCACGCCCTTAGTAGCTTGACCATAAAATTTACTCGACACACGACGGCACGCCTGAACATCCAAGCATCCTCGTGGTTTTTTGTGTGTATTGCCCGTCAATATTCAATTTTCAAAGATCATAGTGGCGGCTTCAGCAGCCAGCCTCGCGCTCGACCCGAACTCCGCCAAACGCGCGGGTGATCGCTCAAACCGTACACGTGGTGGGCCTGGGTAGACTCGAACTACCGACCTCACCCTTATCAGGGGTGCGCTCTAACCACCTGAGCTACAGGCCCATGGGTTGTAACTGGTGGAGCTGATCGGGATCGAACCGACGACCTCCTGAATGCAAATCAGGCGCTCTCCCAGCTGAGCTACAGCCCCTTGGCTTGCACCAAATTCGAGGCTGATTGGACGCAGAGTCTCCAGTCCCGCCAGAAACTCCCGAACCAGTCCATCTCCAAGCCAGAGATGCCGGAAGGCGATGGAGTGGAACGGCTGCCGCCCGGTACAGTCAGGCGACTCCACCCACGTTCTCTCTTAGAAAGGAGGTGATCCAGCCGCAGGTTCTCCTACGGCTACCTTGTTACGACTTCACCCCAATCATGAGTCATACCTTGGGCCGCTGCCTCCTTGCGGTCAGCCTGCGGACTTCTAGTACAACCCACTTTCGTGATGTGACGGGCGGTGTGTACAAGGCCCGGGAACGTATTCACGGCGCCATGCTGATGCGCCATTACTAGCGATTCCAGCTTCATGCAGGCGAGTTGCAGCCTGCAATCCGAACTGAGACCGGTTTTTTGCGATTGCCTCCACCTCGCGGTTTGGGTACGCTTTGTACCGGCCATTGTAGCACGTGTGTAGCCCTGGACATAAAGGCCATGAGGACTTGACGTCATCCCCACCTTCCTCCAGCTTATCGCTGGCGGTCCCCTGCGAGTGCGCCTTGCGGCTGGCAACACAGGGCGAGGGTTGCGCTCGTTGCGGGACTTAACCCAACATCTCACGACACGAGCTGACGACAGCCATGCAGCACCTCGACTCCCGTCCCTTGCGGGAAATCCCTGTTTCCAGAGACGTTCGTGAGCCGTTCGAGCCCAGGTAAGGTTCTTCGCGTTGCGTCGAATTAAACCACATGCTCCACCGCTTGTGCGGGCCCCCGTCAATTCCTTTGAGTTTCAGCCTTGCGACCGTACTCCCCAGGCGGCACACTTAACGCGTTAGCTCCGGCACGGATCAAATGAATGACCCACACCAAGTGTGCATCGTTTAGGGCGTGGACTACCAGGGTATCTAATCCTGTTTGCTCCCCACGCTTTCGTGCCTCAGCGTCAGTAACAGTCCAGAGAGCCGTCTACACCACCGGTGTTCCTCCTGATATCTACGCATTTCACCGCTACACCAGGAATTCCACTCTCCTCTCCTGCACTCTAGCCTTGCAGTTTTCGGCGCACCCTCCCAGTTAAGCCGGGAGATTTCACACCAAACTTACAAAACCGCCTACGCACCCTTTACGCCCAGTAATTCCGAACAACGCTTGCTGCCTACGTATTACCGCGGCTGCTGGCACGTAGTTAGCCGCAGCTGCTTCTGCAGGTACCGTCAGACTCTTCCCTGCCGAAAGAGCTTTACACCCCGAAGGGCTTCATCGCTCACGCGGCGTCGCTGCATCAGGGTTTCCCCCATTGTGCAAGATTCCCCACTGCTGCCTCCCGTAGGAGTCTGGCCCGTGTTTCAGTGCCAGTGTGGCCGTGTGCCCTCTCAGGCCGGCTACCGATCTCGGCCTTGGTGAGCCATTACCTCACCAACTAGCTAATCGGCCGCGGGCTCCTCCTTCGGCGAATTGCTCCTTTCCCCTCTCGGGCTTATGCGGTATTAGCCCCGGTTTCCCAGGGTTATTCCCCACCAAAGGGCAGATTACCCACGTGTTACTCACCCGTACGCCACTGTACTCAGGGATTGCTCCCCTTTCTCGTTCGACTTGCATGTGTTAAGCGCGCCGCCAGCGTTGATTCTGAGCCGGGATCAAACTCTCATAGAAAGTGTTCGAGAATTTGATTGTTGGTTCGCTTCCGGTCAAAACTCAGAGATTACGACTGTGCGTTCGTTGCGTCCAACCAGATTTTCAAAGATCCGCACGCCAACACGAAAGATTGTCTCCAAAGTCTCGTTTGGCGCCAGCCTCGAAAGCCGTCGGCAGCTTCCAGCACAGGTCAAGCCCGCACTGCCTGCCTCAACTCGAGTAACCAAAAGAACTGCAGGAAGGGTCTCGGGAGCCCGGCCAGGAACCTGCCCGGGGATACCACCTATCCTTCACTCCTGCGGCACGGCGCTTTGTTTAGCGCCCATCTACCTTTGTACCATGCGCCCGACGGATTCGGCAAGACCTTTTCGTTCCTGCTTCCCGTCCGCCGTCCCACGGCCCAACGGCAACTCGATTAGGATAACAAGATCGCTACAGTCGTGCAAGCTCTGGCTGGATTTTTTTCCGAGCGAAGCGCCGTCGATACAAATAAGCCTCCGGGAATGAACATTTTAGCCGCGACACAAAAAGCCTCGCGGCACCGCCGAGAGCGCGTGGCCTGCTGCCGCCGCGCGGTGTTACTCTACTTGTTATGTGGTTGTCCCCGGTGCCGACCTTAGCAACACCCTCCGGTTTTTCCCTTTGGAAGCCCATTTTTCTGTCCGCCTGCTTGCTGGCTGCCTCCGCGAGCGCGGCCGAGGCCTCGCCCGACGCGCGGCGCTGCCTCGATTCCGTGCCCGCTTGGTTCGAGCCGGTGCCCGCAAGCCAGGGGGAGCAGGGGCGTTTCTTCTCCCGGGGCGCCTCTGGCACTATCTTGATTCTGGATCACGGGGCCCGTTTCGCCGCCCGCCAGGCATCACTCGAGGTGACTTTCCGCAACGCTCATCCGGCGGCGGTCGAAGGGGTGGACCCGCTGCCCTCGCGGTCGTCCTACTATCTCGGCAGCGACCCGCGCTTCTGGAAGCAGGGGATTCCCCACTTCGCCGGCGTGCGCGCGAACGGCGTTTACCCGGGCATCGACGTCTTCTACTACACGAAGGGCTCGGCCATCGAGTTCGATCTCGAGGTTTCTCCCGGCGCCGACCCCGGCCTCATCCGTTTGGCTTTCGACGGCGCGGGCCGTCCGGTCCTCGATTCGAACGGAGATCTGGTGTTTGCCAGCGGATTGCGGCAGCGCCGCCCGGTGGCCTATCAAATCAGCCCGGAGGGCCGCCTGCCGGTCGAGGCGGCCTATCGCCTGGCGCCCAACGGCGACGTCGTCTTTCGGCTGGGCGCCTACGACGCTTCCCGGAAGCTGATCATTGATCCCATCCTGCATGCCGGATACATCGGCGGCGACCGGGAGGAGATCGCCCGCGCCATCACGGTCGATGCGGATGGCGTCGTCTGGGTAGCGGGATCGAGCGGCTCGGAATTCATCGTCCACGGCCAACCCGAGCCCATTCAGTTCGCTCCGAACGGACGTCGCGACGTCTTCCTGGCCAAACTGGTGCCCGACGAAGCGGGCAAGCTTAACCTGGCCTACTGGACCGTGTTCGGCGGCAGCGAATCGGACGAGGCGTTCGCCATCGCCACCGCCCCGGGGGGCTTCGTTTGTCTGGCGGGTTACACCGCTTCCGCCGACTTCCCCCGCACTGGCAATCCTTTGCAGGACTCCTTCGGCGGCGCCACCGACGCCTTCGTCGCCATTGTCCGCCCGGCCGACCCGGGATTTGAGGCCCTCTGGTATAGCCAGTTCTACGGCGGAGACAAGGATGAAACCGCCTACGCCCTCGCCGTGGACGGCGCAGGCAATCTCTATGCGGCCGGATCGACCACTTCCGGCGCCCTGCCCGGCGCGGCGGGACCGGTCGTCCAGGGCGCAAACCGTGGCGGAACCGAGGGGTTCCTGTTCAAAGTCGCCCCGTCCGCTTCCCCCGCTCTCGTGTATGGAACCTTTTTTGGCGGCAAGAGCACCGATGCGATCCTGGCGCTTTCCCTGGACCCGTCTGGCGACGTCTACATTGCAGGCTACACGTCGTCCGACGATTTCCCGGTCACTTTTGACGGCTATCAAGCCGAAATGCGTTCCAGCCTGGACGCATTCCTGGTCCGCCTCGACCTCCGCATTCCCGGACTGGATGCGCTGCTTTACGGCACTTACCTTGGCGGCGACGCCCTTGACATCGTCCGCGCCATGATCCCGGCGGAGGGCGGAGTCTGGCTGGCCGGTTACACGATGTCCTCCGATTTCCCCACCACTCCCGACGCGCACCGCCGGGCTCTGGCTGGGGGAGCGGACGCCTTTCTCGTGCGCTTTGACTACGAGCGCCGCACCACGCCGGAGGCCCTACGCTACGCTACCTACCTGGGCGGCAGGTCCGACGAGGTGCCGTATGGTCTGGCCCGCGGCCCTCAAGGCACGGTCGCGGTAACCGGCTATACGTACTCGGACGATTTCCCCCTCGTCGCTAGCCCGCCGCCCACTCCCAAGGTGGGCCCCAACGCCGAGGTCTTCGTGTCCTTGATCGACCCGGCGCGCAGCGGCGTGGGAGCCCTTACCTATTCGACGGTGTTTGGCGGCGGCTACGCCGATGTCGCCGCGGGCGTCGCCGCCGATGCTGCGGGCAATCTCTACGTCGCGGGCTACTCCCAGTCTTCCGACTTCCCGGTAACCGACCAGTCGCGTAAGGCGACCCCCGGCGGGTTTACGCAGAGCTTTGTCGTCAAGACCACGCCTGCGGGAAACTAGCCGGAGACTCTAGTCCGGCACGCTGCGCGCCAGCCGGACGCCATTCCACTTCAGCCGCCGCTCCGGCCGGTCCGAGTGGCGGGCCGATGGGTCCAGCCACTCCGCCGCGTCGCTGAAAGAACCGCCCCGGAGCACCCGCAGGCCCTTCCCCGCCGGATCCTCCCGGCCGTCGCGGGGATCGTAGGGGTAGGGCTTCGCCAAACTCGAAGTCCACTCCCACACATTGCCCAATAAATCGAACAGGCCGAACTGATTCGCCGGTGTCCGGCCCGTCACCGCGGGCCCCTTCGCTTCCGGTGTGAGCGGCGGCGCGGCCGTCTTGCCTTGTTTTGCCGCGAACTCCCATTCCGCCTCCGTCGGCAACCGGAAACCGCCGCCGGCCACGCGCGCGTTCAGACGCGCAATCATCTCCTGGCAGTCCGCCCAAGAAACGCTGTCCACCGGCATCTGCACAGCTTCCGGAAAGCCGGCGCCCTGGTGCGTGCTCGGATTGCCGCCCATGATGGCCGTCCATTCCGCCTGCGTCAGTTCCCGCTCGCCGAGGTAAAACGGTTCCACCCGGACCGTGTGCGCGGGTTTGGCCATGGCCAGCCGGTCCGACCCCATTTCGAACTCCCCGCCCGGCGCCAGCACCATCGGGATCCCCAAGCCCGCCACCTTCACCTTCCGCGGCAGCCCGGTCCGTTCGTCATATTCGGACCCTGCGATCTCAAATCCCGGCCACGTCGCTTTCAAGCGCCGCCCGCACATCCGCTCCCGTTCCGCCGCCGCCGGATCGCCCGGCTTTTCCTTCAGCGCCGCCTGAAATGCAGCGCGCGCGCCGCTCCAATCCCGCGCCTGCACTTTGCGTTCTCCCTCCGCCATGCGCTCGCGGTACCGGGCCCAGCGGGCTGCCAGTTCCTCGTAATGATCGTCCTTGGCCACGGCGGGCTGCTCTGGATTCACCAGGGCGTGATAATGATGGCATTTCTGGCAGCTCGCCTTGTTCCTGGTCTTCGGACAGCCGTCGCCATGGCAGCTCGCGCACATCCCCGCGATCGCTTCGCCATGGGGAATGTGCTCCGGCTTGATGTTGTTCCGCTCGTCGATCACGTGGCCTTCGCTCTTGCCATGACAGGCCACGCAATCGGCGCCCGCCTGCGGGTGCTTCGAGATGCTCCATTCCACCACGGAGATCACGTGGCAGCGGGCGCAGACCCCCGCCTGTTTGAAGTTCTCATCCTGCTGCGTCTGACCCCACGCCAGGGAACAGGCGGCTGCCGCCGCCGCCAGCAGTGCTCTGCTCACGCCCGCCATTGTTCCTCCAGCCACCGGTATTCTTCCGGCAACCATCCCGGTCCGGCCAGCCGCGCCACCCGGCTGGCTGCTTGGAGCGCCGCGCGCTGCTCCGGCGCCGTTTCCTGGTAGCGGGCCAGCGCGGCGTAGTTGTCGTCCAGTAATTGCTCTTCGAAAATGCCCGTATTCGCCGTCGTCAGAAAGGGCTTTCCATACACGAACCGCATGGCCGCCATGCACAACGTTTCGTCCGGCATCCGGTTCAGACTCCGCGTCAGTTCCGCCACCGCCGCCGGCAGAATCGCCTTGTTCCGCCGCTGCCACACCTGCAACTCTTCAAACTCCGGCTTGGCCCCTGGCCTGGCCCGCGGATCCAGCCGCATGATCGAGCCCGAAGCCAGCGGCTTCATGGCGATCAGCCCGATGTTCCGTTCGATCGCGACCGGCAGAAACTGGCTGTAGTCGGCCCGCGCGTGAATGAAATTGTAGGGGAAGAACAGATAGTCGATTCCCTCCAACTCGTGCAGTGCCTTGGCCATTACGCTCTCGGTGTGCGTGGCGATGCCGATCGCCCGAATCTGCCCCAACGCCTTGGCCTTTCGCAGGCGGTCCCACGTCTCCATCGTCTGACCGTCAATCTCGGCGGTGTGAAACCGGTAAAGATCCACATGTCCAAACAACTTCACCGCGCGGGCGATCTCCGCCGGCGACACCTCGTGCGCCAGCGAAATCAGCACCCGCTGGCGCTTTTCCTTTACCAGCCGCGCAACCGGCTCCCACTGCCCCTCGCTCTCATATACATCCAGCAGGTTTACCCCCAGGTCCAGCGCCTTTTCGATCAGCAGGTCGCGCCGCTGCTGGCCCTCCGGACTCAGCACCGTGCGGTTGGGCCCGCCCGGTCTGCGATCCTTGGGGTCCGTGTGCGACCCAAACGACAACAGGGAGACATCCATCCCCGTACGCCCGAGGCTGCGGTACACCATGCCGCCCCGGCGGTATTCGCGCACCGCCCCGGCGGCGCCGGGGCCGCCCGCCAGGCAGGCGCCCGCCGCCAAAAGAAACTTCCGTCTGCTCGTGCAATTCTGGTTCGCAATCATGAGCTTGGGTTCCATGAGACGCTCTCATTCGAGCACAAGCCGCCGCCAGATGGAAGGCTGCCGACGCGTCCCCCCACCTCGCGTCTCCGGCAGACCTAGCCGGTGGCTCTCTCAAGCGGCGGCTCCGCGGGGTTCCACCGCGAAGGGCACGCTTGCCGGAACCACGGGCATCGCTCGCACGCCTCTCCCTCGTTCAGCGGGAACTCGGCCGACTCCTGCGCCTCGCGCAAGGCCAAGGCGGCGGCCGCCGCCTGCTCGAGCGCCCTCGGGTCGACCGCAACCGGCGCCGCGACATCCGGGCGCAGAAAGTGCACATACGCTTCATCCACCGGCCTGCCGGTGTGCCGCTCGAGCGCCAGCGCGTAGAGTTGCACCTGCAAGGCATAAGCGCGCGCGCGCCGTTCGGCCTGCTCCGCATCCACGTCGTCGGTCTTGTAGTCCACCACCACGAGTTTGCCGTGGTCTTCAAACCAGAGGTCGATCTGGCCGGCCACCACCAGTTCGCCGATGGCGAAAACGAAATCAAACTCCCGCTCCGCCAGCAAAGTGGCGCCCGCGCGGCGCCCCAGTTCGCTCGCGTGGAAACGCTCGGCTAACCGGAGAGCTTCCGCGGCCGGCGCTTCCACCGGCAAGCCGGCCAGCAGCGCGTGCACCTGCACGCCGATCTCGCTGGCATCCAGCGGATCGGAGCCCCGCCGGGAGTGGCCCGCGCCGGACCGCGCCGCGGCAGGTTCCGGCATGATTTGTGTCAACCAGTACCGCCGCGGGCACTGGGCAAACAGCACGATATCGGTCACTGCCGCCGCGCTGTCGGCCTGCCCGGAAACCGGGGGACGCGCCACCACCGGCAGCACGCGGTCCTCTTCCGCCACCGCTATCCGGTGCAGCGCTTCGGGGGGTTCGGTCACCACCCTCACCGCCACTTCGCACCGGCCGGACCCGTCCGCAAGGAGGCGCACGCCGCGCGATTCCTCCGGACGCTTCGGGTCGATGTCCAGCGCCTCGCTGACCGCCCGTGTCCACCCGTTCCGTTTCGCCCGCGCATCCCAGGACAGAATCAGCCGCTCCTCGGCCCGCGTCATCGCGACGTAGAGCAGCCGGTCGGCCTCCTTGTTTTGCTGCGCGCTCTTCCACTCGGCGATCCGCCGCGACGCCGGATCGCGCACCGCTTCGCCGGTCACCGGGTTGCGCCACGTAACGCCCAGTCCGAGTCCGGGAGCAAACTCGGCGCACGCAGCGTCGGCCGCGGTTCTGGTGTGCAGCGCCGGCAGAATGACCACCGGGAACTCGAGCCCCTTGGCCGAATGCATGGTTTGCAGGGTCACGCGATCCTCGCGCTCTTCGCTTTGCGGATCGGCGTCCCGCGGGTCCGCCTCGCGCATCCGCTCAAGGTCCTCCACCACGGCGTCCAACGACTGCCGCCGCAACAAGCCGCGCAATTCCCCCAGGAACCGCTCGACGTTGGCGCGCTGCCCGGACGATAGGCGCAATTCGTACCCGGCCGCGTCCATGGCTTCGGCGATCCACCGGTCCGCAGTATAGAAACCATCCAGCGTCCGCCAGCGCCGCAACCGCGCGCGAAAACCCTCCAGCCGCTCCCATTCGTCGCGGTCCGCGGCGTCGGCTGGCCCCGCCGCCAGCATGGCCTCCGCGAGATTGCCCCGCTGCTTCCACCGCCACAGCGTCTCGTCGCCAACGCCGCCGAGCGGCGAGCGCAGCACCGCCGCCAGGCTGACTTCATCGCGCGGATTCGCCAGCACCCGCACCAGGCAGATCAGGTCCACCACTTCCCGGGACTCGTAATAACCGCGTCCGCCGCGGACCACATGAGGAATCCCCTCATCCCCTAGCGCGCGCGCGAACAACGCCATCGGGCCGCTGGTGCGAAACAGGAGCGCCAGGTCCCTAAAGCGCGTCCCCTCTTCCGCAAGCTGGCGAATCCGGCGCGCAATCCAGCGCGCCTCCAGTCCCTCTGGTTCCTGTCCCTCGCCTGGCGCCGTCAGCCACACCTCTACACATGGCTCCGCCGCCGCCGGCCAGTCCCGCGCCGCCACCAGTGCATGCGGTTCCACCCCGGGCAAGTTGGACGCCAGGCAGGACACCGCCGTCAGAATCTCCGGCCGGCTCCGCCAGTTCTCCCGCAACGTGCAGAGCCGCCGCCCGCTGGCCGCCACCTGATCGCGGTAGGCCCGGAACACCGCCGGGTCCGCGTGGCGAAACCCGTAGATCGACTGGTTGATGTCGCCTACCGCGTAAAACCGGTCGGGCCGCCGGACCAGGTCCAGCAGCGCCGCCTGCACCCCGTTGGTGTCCTGGAACTCGTCCATCACAATCTGCTCGAACTGCCCCGCCACCTCCTCGCGGATCCGGGGGTGCTCGCGCAGCAAGCGCAGGGCGCATTCTTCCAAATCGGTGAAGTCGAGCGCGCCGGCCTCGCGCTTGCGCCGCCGGTACAACCGGTCGAACGACTCCAGCGCCTGCACCAGCGTCCGCCGGCACGGCGCAAAGTGAATCGCCGCCAGCGCCGCCGTCAGCTCCGGGACGATCGTGTCTTTCAGCGCGCGGACCGGCTCTCGCGCGGCCATCGGGAACTGGCCAAGTTTCGGCTGGAACCGCCCCAGCACAGCCCAGCAGTCCTTTCCGGGCGGGCGCTGCGCCAGCCGTGCGGCTTCGGCGCACCAGTCCAGCACCTTGGCGGCCGCTTCCCGCTGCTCAGCTTTCCACTGGGAGGTAATCATGCTGGACAAGCGCGCGGCCTGCTCTTCGATCAACGTCGCGTCGAATGCCGGCAGCGGTCCCGCCTGGCGGAGATCCTCCACCGCGCCCCCCGCCGCCCGCAGCGCGTCGTAGACCTCGCGCAGATCGCGCGCCAGATTCGCGGCGCCCAACGCGGCCAGCATCTCCCGCATCTCCGCCGGCCGGCCGGCGAACAGCGAATCCAGGCTTTCCTCGACCGCGCGGTCTTGCATCCGGCGGGCCTCGGCTTCCTCCAGCAACCGGAACTCCGGATCCACCCCCGCGGCCAGCGCGTGCTCCCGCAGCAGCCGCAGGCAGAAACCATGCAGGGTCGACACCCAGCCGTGCTCGATCTCGCGCAGGATGCCGGGCTGACCTTGAAACGCCTCCGCGAGTTTCCGCCGCATGTGCAGCGTCGCCTTCTCAGTGAAGGTGATCGCCAGGATGCGCGACGGCGGCGTCCCGCCCGCCACCAGACGGCAGTACCGCTCAATCAGCACGGTGGTCTTGCCCGAGCCCGGACCCGCCACCACACACGTGTCCAGCAGCGGCGTGGGGATCCGCGCGGCGGCCTCCTGCGCGGACGTGAGCGGCATCTTACCCCGCCTCCGCCGGAAGCGCCCGCCCCGCCTCGTAACGGCAGACATCCCGCGCGTCGCAGGTGCGGCAGCGCCCCGCGTCGGCCGGGTCCGGGACGAAGCGCCCGCTCCAGATTGCGCCCGCCGCTTGGGAGGCCAGCGCACGTCCGGCCTCGAGCCACTCGCGGGTCAGCGGCTGGCCGGGCAAACCCGTCCCCGAAACGCTCCAGCCTTCCAGCGTCGGCCGGTCGTACTTGCTGTCCCGCCGCAGTCCCGCAAACAACATGGCCGCGATGGGCCCCCCCGTCAAGGCTTCGGCGGCAAGGGCGTAAAGCGGCCCCTGGAGCGAGCGCTCGCCGTTCACCCGCGCCAGCACGCCCGGCCGCAGGCTGTATTTATAGTCGATCACCACGGCGCCCGCCGGCGAGCGGTCCAGCCGGTCGAGCCGCCCCCGCACCCGCAGCCCTTCGCCGAAAGGCAAGTCAAACGAAACCTCCGTCGAGGTGGCGGCGGGCGGCGGCAAGGCGGCGTCTCGGAGGAATGCCGTCAGGTCGTCCAGCATCTGCCGGCGGTACTGTTCGGTCCGGTATCCACGCGGCGCCGCATGCGCGTCGCACATCGACTGAAAGATGCGCTCGAACAGCTCCTCCAGCGGTGCCTGTTCCCCCGCCAGCGCCGCGAGCACGCGGTGCACAATCTCCCCGCGCAGCGGCGCATCCAGCCGTTCGCCGGGCCGGGGCGGCCTCCCGGCCAGACGCAACGCCCGCTGGGCGTAGAACAGGAACGGGCACTCCAGGTACGATTCCAGTCCGCTGGGCGAGAAGGTCCGCGTCGCCTGGCGGAACGCCGTCAACACCTCGGGCGAGCGCAGCGCCGGCAGCGGGACTGGCGCGGTAAAATCCGGCCGCGGCCGCGCGTCCTGGCGTTCGCGGCGGACCGGCAGGCCCTCCAGAAAACGCGACGGCAGCGTGCCGTTGCCCGCCGCATCCGTCTCCGGAAAGCTGAAGGTTAACGATTCGGCCGCGCGCGTCCGCGCGACCTCAAACAACAGCTCCTCTTCCTGTTCCCACTCGCGCGCGGTGCGGATGGCGATCCCCGCCGCCCGCAGGTCCCGGCGGACGCGGTCGGGAAAGAACGGGTCCTGGGGCGCGCGCTTCGGAAACTCCTTCTCGGTCAGGCCGCAGAGAAAGACCAACGGCAATTCCCACTGCCGCGCCTCGTAGACACTGAGCACGTGCACCACGTTGCGGCGGCGGTCTTCCTGCCGCAAGGGCGTCTGCTCGAGCACCGGCCGCACCAGCCGCCAGAACTCCCGCAGGGACATCGCCCGCCCGGAAAGCAGCGCGGCCGCCTCCGCCAACGCCGCATCGGCGGCCGCGAGCGCCGCCCGGCGCGCGCGCGCCACCGCCGCCATCTCGGGCGGACCGCCGGGATCGACAGCAGGGAAAGCAGCCCGCAATAACCCGAGCCGCTCCACCCAATGCTCCGGCAACAAGGTATCGCGCGCCCAAGGTTCGAAGCTTGCGGCCGCCGCCACGAATGCCGCCAGCTCCCCGGGCAGCAGCCCGGGCTCCTCGAGCGCCGCCAGTCCGCGCGACGGCAAGCGCTCTCGCAACGCGAAATCGGCCTGGTCTAGAGGCTCCCGCCATCCCGCCGCCCGCCACGCCTCCAGCAGCGGTTCGTGCTCCCAACCCAGCAGCAGCGCTTCGATCATCCGGTCCAGAAAGCGCATCACGGGCGAACCGGCGAGGGTCTCCGGAAAGTAGGACCGGAACGGGATGCCGAAGCGATGCAACCAGAGCGCCAGCGGCTCCAGATAAACCGCGGGATTCCGCACCACCACGCCGATCTCCCGGCAGGCGCGGCCCGCTTCCAGTTGGCGGAGAATCCGCAGCGCGATCGCCCCCGCCTCGCGGACGGGATCCTCCGCCGAGAAGACTTCGGTGCGCGGTAGAGCGCGGCGCCGCTCGAGCCGCACCACCTCCGCCGCGCCAGCAAACACGTCCTGGCGGACCTCCGGCAACGTGACCACCACGCGGGCCACCCGCCCGAGCGCGGTCACCAGTTCCCGCTCGGGTTCGGTGAACGTGAAAAAGCCGTCCAGCCAGAGGGTGTGGAAGGAGCTTGCGGCCCGCGGCGTCCGTTTCACCGCGCGCGCCGCAGCGCGCAAAAACTGCGGCCGCAGCAGGCGCCCGCGGACTTCCAGCATCCGCTCCACTTCGCGGTACACCTGCGCGAACGCAGCGCCCGCAGGCCACGTGGCCGCCGCGGCAGCCAGACGTTGCGCATCGCATCCGGCGTCGGCAAATTCGAGCATCGTCCGCACGAACGCCGGCGCGAATCCCGGCAACGCGCCCGCGGCTTCCCACGCTTTCGGAAGCCCCCGGTCCAAAGCCTGGCGCACGCACAGCAAGAGCGCCGGGTCGGAGATCTGGCGGGACTCGCCCACCAACCCGGCCACCAAACCCGACAGCGTCGTGATGACGCGCGGCCGCAGCAGGAAACCCTCGCGCGCCAACGCGTGCCGGATGTGCTCCGCCATGGTGGCCGTCGGCGTCACCAGCCGGACGCCGTCATCCCGCCGCCGCAACGCCTCCCGCAGCTCGTCCCACACCACCGCGCTCTTGCCGGATCCAGGAGGGCCAACGACCACGCGCATCGTTTCCAGCGTATCGCGGCCCGCTCCCGGCGCCGCCTTTCGGGAGAAAATAGCCGCTGCGGTCCTTTATGTCCACTCCAGCCTCCCCCAGCCCGCGCCTCCTGCCGGTCGACGCCTTGCGCGGCCTGATCATGGTGATCATGGCGCTCGACCACGCTTCGGCGTTCGTGGCCCGCCAGCACGCGTCCGAGTTCTGGGCCGGCGCCTGGACCCGCTATGACAGCGCGGCGCCCTTTCTCACGCGGTTTGTCACCCACCTGTGCGCGCCCGGGTTCTTCTTCCTGATGGGAGCGGGCCTGGCGCTGTTCGCCGCCGCCCGCGCGGCGGCCGGATGGCCGTGGCCGCGCATCTCTCGCACTGTTTTCGTGCGCGGCGCGCTGCTGCTGGCGGTCAGCCAGTTTCTCGAAGTCCCCGCATTCCTCGTCGGCGTGATGAGTAGCGCGGTCGGCCCGCCCACCGGCGCCCAGGAATTGCCCCCCGGCATGGGCGGCGCCCCGCTGTATGTCCTCTGGCCGGTGCTGTCGGCTTTAGCGGCCGCCTTGATCTTCTCCGCCTGGCTGCTACGGTTGCCGGGAGTCGTCTGGGCGGGGATCTGCGCGGGCGCGCTGGCGGTCACTGCTTTCCTCATCCCCGGGCCGGAGTCGGCCGGCGCGCCCGTTTCGCTCGCCGCCACACTTCTGCTTATCCCCGGTCAAACCGGCCACGTGTTTGTGCTGTACCCCGTCGTGCCGTGGTGGGGCATCACGGCGGCGGGCGTGTTGTTCGGCCGCTGGCTCCACCGCAGCCGCGCCCGCTGCCTGCGCGCCGCCCCGTGGATCGGCGCCGCGCTGCTGCTGGCCGCCCTCGCCTTCCGCGCCGCCGGCGGCCCCGGCAACCTCCGTCTGCCGCGCGACGCACGCTGGATCGAGTTCCTGAATTTCATCAAGTACCCTCCGGCGCTCGTGTTCTCCTTGTTCATGGTGGGCGGCAATCTCGCGCTGCTCGGTCTGCTGGACCGCCTCCCTGGGGACCGCGCCAAGCGTGTCCTCGCCGTGTTCGGGCAGGCGCCGCTATTCTTCTACCTGGCTCACCTGTGGCTCTACGCGCTCTTGGGCGCGGCCTTCTTCCGGCAAGGCGTCAGCCTGCCGGCGATGTATCTGGTTTGGCTGGCCAGCCTGACGCCGCTGTACGCCGGATGCCGCTGGTACGGCGGTTTCAAGGCAGCCCAACCTCCCGAGTCAGTCTGGCGGCTGTTCTGAACGGCGCCTACCGCGGACGCTGGCGGGCGTCTCGCGGCCCCGGGGAAGCCGGCTTCGATCTTGCGCCCTCATTCAGAAACGATACGCCGCCGTGAGTTTGTAGAATGAGTCCGTCCCCTTAGACGCCGGGCGGTTCGTTACGTCGGAGCCGGCGGTAAAGCGCACCGTGACCCGCGCCGGCAACGATGCCTGGACGTAGGGTCCGAGCCAGCGGTATACATGCCCTGAAGCCGGCGGGTTCGTGCCGCTCGGGTTCGAGAACAAGGCCTCGTAATGCAAACCCACCGAGATCATCGACGATGCCTTCCAGCCGCCGTTGCTCCACCAGTGGACAAAGTTGTTTTGCACCGGAACGGTTACCAGCGCGCCCCCCGCCCGCAGCCGGCGCCTTGCCCTTGCGTGCGGCCAGATAGTAGCCGAGATAGAACTGACCCTCCACCCGCGCGGCATCGGCGTTGACAGTGAAGTTAGGAACCACCCCCTCCAGCGCCATGGGAAAGCTCCCGTTCGAAAGCAGCTTCCCGTTGAGCACGCCCAGTTGAGGATTGAACTGCAACCTGCCTTCCCACGCCTTCAGGTTGACGCCGCCGCCGAATTCCGTCCACAGCCCTCCGCCGCCGCCCGTGCCGAATGACGGGGTGGTCCAGAAGATCCCGTAGTAAGTCCAATCGAGCCTGTCGTTCTGTTTGTAGGAACCGTTCACTTGCGGGTAGAACCCGAAAAACACGTCCTGGTTGAGCGAGAAGCTGCCGGACGACCTGCTTTCCTGCGCCTGTGCCGCGCCGGCCAGGAGGGCCATGGCCACTGTGCGAAACAGGATGCCTGAGGTGCAGATACACTTCGCGCGTATGTTCATCGTATCTCCTGTGCTTCTGGATGACTACCTTCCGCCCGCCCGGACCAATGCCCTGTGAGTTACAGGCCACAGCCGGAGGGACACTCTGCTGACTTGGAGAGCGTTTGGAGGTCTTCTAACTGGTTAGATCGCAGTCTATCATCGGGCTGCGCGGCGCCCAAGATAATATTTTCGATCGGTTACATTCAAGTTATTCATTAGCTTGTCATGAGGCGGCAGGCGGGGCGGGGGCGGCCGTAGGACCAGCGCGGCGGCCAAGCTCGCTACCACATCAGGTACTTTGCAGCGCACGCCCGGCCCAGGTACTGCGCTCGCGGTCGGCAAACCGGGCGTTCCGTTTACTCGCTCGGCAGGTTCAGCGCGTGCAGAATCCCGCGCATGTAGCCAAAGGCGAAAATCTTCCCTTTCATCGCGTACCCGGGCCGGTCGTTGGTTTCGCCTTCGAGCGTGGGGGCGTGGTCCGGGCGGATTGGCCCCTGGAAACCGGCCTCGGCGTAGATCTTCAACATCTCGACCATGTCCGTGGGTCCGTTGTCGTGAAACGTCTCCCGGAACCTCCGGGCGGGCTGGCCCAGCGACGCTCCCTCGATGTCCCGGAAGTGCACGAAGAACACTTTCTTTTTGTCGAGGAACTCCTTGGCCACCTGGTACACATCCTCGCCCATCGCCACAAAATTGGCCTGGCAATAGGTGACGCCGTTGGCCGGGCTCGGCACGATCTCGAAGATGCGGCGATAATTGGCGGCGCTGGTCACGATGCGCGCCAAGCCGCGCAGTTTCGCCAGCGGCGGATCGTCCGGATGCAGCGCCATGCCGACGCCCGCTTTTTCGGCCACCGGAATGATCGCCTTCAGGAAGTAGGTCAGGTGGTCCCACATCTGCTCTTCGGAGACCTCCCCGAACTTCGTCAACCCCTCGCGTTCGGCGGCGGCCGCGTCGAACTCACTGGCTAACGCCCCGCCGCGCTCGGCAAAGTCCGTCCGCGTGCGGTACCAGTTCACGCCCGCCATGAAGTTGTAGCAGACCATCTTCACGCCCAACTCGGCCAGGGCTTTGATACAGGCAACGTAATTCTCCAGTTCTTCATCGCGCCCGGGGAGCCCGAGCTTGATCTTTTCGGCAGGCACCGGATGGCTTTCCACGCCGGCCAGCCCCAGGCCGTGTTCGCGCAGGTCCCGCTGGAAGCTGGCCAGCGCATCGAGATACTGAGTACGCGGCGCCTTGGCCAAGTATCCAGTCACGCTCCCGATGGCGTAGTTCACCCCAACCTGTTTGAGCAACCGCATCCGGTCGTGCTCGCCGGGCAGGATGATTTCGGAGAATTTCATGCCGCCCGGGCGGCCTTTTACGGAAGGCCTTGCCGGAACGGCGGCCGCAGGAGTGGCGCCGGCCAGCAGTCCGGCGGAGGATTTCAGGGCGGCGCGGCGCGAAAGACGAGGCATGTCGTGGTCTCCTCCTATGATGGTTTGTCAACTCCACATTTATCGAGCAGCTCGGGGCCGACCAACGGGAGGCCGCACAGAGCCGCAAACGGAGAAGGGTTTGCGTTTGCCCGCTTTCCCTTCTCATAGGTAA
>Ga0272446_1003763_pt1 | contig 18745 bp, 15 predicted proteins | sample YNPCB0061_FD_194587 | JGI IMG/M metagenome (GOLD analysis project Ga0272446, IMG submission 194587) | Hot spring microbial mat communities from Yellowstone National Park, WY, United States - YNP-CB-006-1 | ecosystem: Environmental > Aquatic > Thermal springs > Hot (42-90C) > Sediment | place... | reverse complement strand
GCGGCTGATCCACGATGCTGAAATCCGCGGGCAATAGATCGTTGCCCATCGTCGGTGATTCTTGCATATCCCCGTTCGCTCCTCGTGGTGTAGTCTGCCGAGCAAGGCAAGCGTGTTGTCGCCGACCAGTTATGCCCACAGCGACACACTCAGGCGCGAACAATCAGCAAGCCGGTCTATGTCGGGCAAACAGGAAGCTAACCAATCATACGCAGTCGGCGTGGAAGTAGGCTAGTCGTTATTCGTTGCTGTGGCTGGTCGGGTGGGCGGTGGGCGGTGCGTAGTGTAGGCGGTGGGCGGTGGGCGGTGCGTAGTGCGGTGTCTCACCACAGCGGGGCAGCTCCGAGCAATCGCCGCAGCAAGCCGATCTGCCCAGCATGCAGCATCTCGTGTTTGCTGGACCAGAACAGGCAATCGAGCTTGGTCTTGCAAATGCGGTGGGGCGGGTGAATCGGGCCTGCTAGATCAATCTCGGCGAAGCTGGTGGCCTCGCGGCGCAATTGATCGTGGACGCGGTGAAAGACCGCCAGAATCTCGGCGGGCGTGGGATATTTGGCCGGGTCGGGGTCGGGCACCGAGTCGCGCCCGAACTGCTTGAGAAACTCGCTACTGATCAACGCCTCATCCTCGGGGCGTACCCCACGCACCCGCTCCAGGCAGAGCCGATATTGGGCCATCGCGATATGCCCGACCTGCCAGGCGACATGCGTCACCCCGCCGGCGGGCATGCGGAACCAGTCGGCCGGGTCGATGGTGTTGATTAGCGCGGTAGTGTAATGCCGAACTTGGGCAATGTCGGCCAAAGCGTTGTCCAGTTCCGTCATCGCTATTCTCCACGGTCAGGGCCACTACGCTGCTTGCTCTCCACGCTTAGGGCCGCTGCTGAAGCGGCACATACGGTACATCCGTCTTGCCCACATAAATCTGCTCGGGCCGGAAGATGCGGTTGTTCTGCAACTGCTCCAACCAATGCGCTAGCCAGCCGGCGACGCGGGCGACGGCGAAGATGGGCGTGAACAAGTCGGTGGGGATACCGATGGCTTTGTAGATCACCCCCGAATAAAAGTCCACGTTGGGGTAGACTCCCTTCTTGCCGTAGTCCATCTGGGCGGTGATTCGCTCCAGTTCCAGGGCCGTCTCGTACTCGGCGGGGCGGCCCGACTCCGCGAACATATGCTCGGCCAGCTCTTGCAGGACGGTGGCGCGCGGGTCTTTGACCTTATAGACGCGGTGGCCCAGGCCCATGATCTTGAACTTCGGGTCGGCCGCCAGCCGTTCGTGGAGCCAGGATTGCACCTTGTCCGCTGAGCCGATCGCCTCGAATTGGGCCAGCGCCTCCTCGTTGGCCCCGCCGTGCAGCGGCCCCGAAAGCGTGCCCAGGGCGGCGGAGATGACGCTGTAGGGATTGGCCAGTGTCGAGCCGGTCACCCGACAGGTGAACGTCGAGGCGTTCATCGTATGTTCGGCGTGCAGGATCAGGCAAGCATCCAGCACCTTGCGAATCGCCGGGGTCGGCTCACGCTCAAAGAGCATGTAGTAGAAGTTGGCAGCGTGGTCTAAGTCGTGCCGCGGGGCGACCGGCTCATCGCCGTAGCGCAGGCGGTGGAAGGCAGCGACGAGCGTAGGCATGCTGGCGATCAGCCGCAACGTCGCGTCCCAGTTGGAGGCGTGGTTGCTGACATCGCGCGACGGGTAGAACATGCCCAACGCCGCCACGCTCGCTTGCAGGGCGTCCATCGGGTGCCCGTTTTCGGGCAGGTACTTAATCATGTCCAGCAGCTTATACTTGATCTTGCGACGCTGCCGCAATTCCGCGTCGAAGTCGGCTAGTTGCTTTTGCGTGGGCAGGTCGCCTTTGAGCAACAGGTAGGCTGTCTCCTCGAACGAGCTTTCGCGGGCCAAGGTCTCCGCTGCGATGCCGCGATATTCCAAGCGGGCGCGTCGGCCATCGATGAAGCTGATGGCCGACTCGGCTGCGGGCACATCCGCCAACCCTGGGCGAAACTCAATCTGCGACATGTAGACCCTCCCGTTGCGGTTGATCGTTGGAGTGCGATAGCTCGCTTCGTTGCTCCTAATCGAAGCGACATTCTACGGATACACACGCTCGTTGGCTACGCGACGACCGCATGGGTTTAATAGCGACCGCATCGCCGCTGGCCCCCCGCATCGACGCCGAACCAGTCCGACTGGTCGATGGCCCTATTCCTTGACAAACGAGCGAGGTTGACTATGATTCAACCTAGATATTCGGTCGTACTCTCCGAGGATAGCCAACCATGCCACGCGACCGCCAAGCCAGCCTGTTGACCCTCCTAAGCGTTGCCATCATTATTGGTATCCTGCCGGGGGCTTACGCTAGCGACGCCGACCGACCGTCGGACGACGCGGCCGAGTGGGCGTATCGCTCGATGCAGAAGCCGGCGGTGCCCACGGTGCAAGCCCGCGAGCGCGTGCGCAATCCGATTGACGCCTTCCTGCTGGCCAAGCTCGAAGCACGCGGGTTGACCTTCGCCCCGCCCGCCGACCCGGCCACGCTTATCCGCCGCGTCACCTTCGACCTGACCGGCCTACCGCCCACCCCCGAAGCCTTGGCCAGGTTCCTCGCCGATCCCTCGCCGGCCGCCTACGACCGCTACGTCGATACGCTCCTGGCCAGCCCGCAGTACGGCGAACGCATGGCCCTGTATTGGCTGGATTTGGTCCGCTTCGCCGAGTCCGACGGCTTCCGCGCCGACGACCCCCGCCCCAACGCCTGGCGCTACCGCGACTATGTGATCGAGGCGTTCAATAGCGACAAGCCCTACGACCGCTTCATCGCCGAGCAGTTGGCTGGCGATGAACTCTACCCCGACGACCCCAAGGCCATCGTCGCCACCGGCTTTCTGCGGCACTACCCCGACGAGTTCAACGCCGTCAACCTCGAACAACGCCGCTACGAAATCCTGACCGACATCACCGACACCACCGCGACAGTGTTCATGGGCGTAACGCTGGGCTGCGCCCGCTGCCACGATCACAAGTACGACCCGATCACCCAGGACGACTACTTCCGCATCCAGGCGTTCTTCGCCGGCTACCGCCCCGTCGAGGTGCCCATCTGCTCGCCCGAGGAGAAAGCGCAATACGAAGCGAAGCTGCGTCAGTGGGAGGAACAAACCCAGCAACTGCGTGAGCAAATCAGTCAGATCGAGCAGACCGTACTCCGCGAGCTGACCAAGCGCCGCCGCATGCGCTTCCCGCCGGAATATGCTGCCATGCTGGATATTCCCCCCGAGAAGCGTACCCCCCTGCAAAAGCAGATCGTGCAAATGATCCTGCCGCAATTGAAAGTCCCCCCGGCGGAGATGACCCGGGCCATGAAGCAGGCCGACCGCGAACGCTGGGAGCAGATGAACGCTCAATTGCACAAGTACGACCAGCTCAAGCCCCAAGCGCCGGCCACCGCGATGGCCATGAGCGAGTTCGGCCCCGAGGCTCCGCCTACTCACCTGCTGCGTCGGGGCGAGTGGAAGCTAAAGAGCTACGAGGTCTTGCCCGGTTTCCTCTCGGCCATCGACGACCGCGAAGCCGAGGTCAAGCCCCCCGCCCACGGTCAGACCAGCGGGCGACGCTCGGCCCTAGCCCAGTGGCTGACCAACCCCGAGCATCCGCTGACGGCGCGGGTGATGGTCAATCGGCTCTGGCAGCAACATTTCGTCCGCGGCATCGTCGGCACCTCGGGCGACTTCGGCGTGCAAGGCGACCGGCCCACCCATCCCGAATTGCTCGACTGGCTGGCCCGCGAGTTCATCGCCAAGGGCTGGAGCATCAAGGCCATGCACCGGCTGATGGTCACTTCGGCCGCCTACATGCAAGCGAGTCGGCCCAGCCCCGAAGCGCTGAAGGTGGACCCGAGCAACCGCTTGCTCAGTTGGATGCCCCGGCGTCGGCTGGAAGGCGAGGCCGTGCGCGACACCATGCTAGCGATTACCGGCAAGCTCAACCTCAAGATGGGCGGCCCAAGCATCTACCCCGAGTTGCCCGCTGAACTGAAGGTCAACGCCAAGACCTGGCCACTCACCAGCGACACCCAGGAACGCAACCGCCGCAGCGTCTATATCGCCCTGAAGCGCAATCTGCGTTACCCGCTGTTCGCGGCGTTTGACGCGCCGGACGCCAACGAAGTCTGCACCCGCCGCTACAACACCACCACCGCTCCGCAAGCCCTGATGCTGCTCAACGACCAGCTCATCCGCGACCACGCCAAGGCACTGGCTGGCCGGGTGCTAGCCGAGTGCAACGATGACTCGGAACGCCTCATCGACCGGCTGTTCACGCTCGCCCTCTCCCGCTTGCCCAGCGACGCAGAACGGCAGGACGTGCGCGAGTTCCTCGCCAGCCATACCGGCATCCTCGCCAAGCGGGCGGTGAATACGCTGGAACTACCCACCCCGCCACGCCCCGGCTCACCCGCCCAGCAGGCGGCGGTAGTGGACCTGTGCCACGCGATCCTCAACCTCAATGAGTTTGTCTATGTCGATTGATTTGTCTATGTCGGTTGATCTGGCCATGTCGGTTGAAGCAGTTGCCGAGTTCGCCCTGTCTGGAGTGTACATAGACGGTCTGCGTCGGTGCGCGCGGGGCCGTGCATGAGCCAACCCTGGTTCCGCGTGCCCGCTTTCCGGCTGACCCCACTCGCAGAATCCGAGATTCGCCACGACCCGCTCACGGGGGAAGCGGTCATCTACTCCACGGCTCGCGCCGAGCGTCCGTGCGAACTGGCCACCCCGGCCACCCCGGCCAACCCGGCCAACACGCCAGCCAGCTCGGCCAACACGCCAGCCAGCTTGGCCAACCCGGATCACCCGTCCTCATCCGATCATCCTGCGGTAGCCGATTGTCCCTTCTGCGTGGGCCACGAAGACCAGACGCCGCCGGCCGTGTTGACTGTGCCTGGACCAGATGGCAACTGGCTGGCGCGGGCCGTGCCCAACCGCTACCCGGCGCTGGGTAGCCCGGCCACGGCCCCCCTGCACTTTGTCGTGATCGAGTGTCCCGACCATCAACGCAATCTCTCCGCTTGCTCGGTCGAGCAAATCGCCGCCGTCCTGGACCTGCACCTGCAACTGCACTTGCGGTTGTACGCCCTACCGGGGGTCGAGTATGTGCAGTCGTTTAAGAATGTCGGTTACGAGGCGGGGGCGTCGTTGCTCCATAGCCATTCGCAAGTCTTGGCGTTGCCGTTTGTCCCGCCCCTGGTGCAGCGTCAGTGGGTGCAGGCCCGCGACTACTGGGTCCTCTCCCGCCATTGCCCGTGGTGCCAGGAGCTGAGCCAGGAGTACGCGCAAGGGGAACGGCTGATCGCCGAGTCGAGCGGGCTGTTGGCCTACGCCCCCCGCGTCAGCCCGATGCCCTGCCAGGTGCGGATCGCGCCGATCATGCATAGCAGCCGCTTCGAGACGAGTTCGCCCGAGATCATCGGCGAGTTGGCCAGCCTGCTGAAGTTGCTGCTGACGCGCTTGGACGAGCGCTTGGCCGAGCCGCCCTACAACCTGACCATCCGCACCGCCCCCGCCCGGCTGGGCGAGTTGCCGTTTGGGCATTGGAGTATCGACATCATCCCCCGGCTGACCGGCCTGGCCGGGTTCGAGTGGGCCACTGGCTGTAACATCAACCCGGTGCCGCCCGAGCAAGCCGCCGCCTACCTGCGTCAGCCCGACTAACCCAGCCGTGGGCCAGGCTGGCCATCGCCTCCTTGACTGCGGCCAGCCCCGGCTAACCCATCAATCGGCGGAATTGCTCGAACAGATAGCTGGAGTCGTGCGGGCCGGCCGAGGCTTCGGGGTGATACTGCACGCAGAACAAGGGGGCTTGCGTATGCCGCATGCCTTCGAGCGTCTGATCGTTGAGGTTGAGGTGCGTTGGCTCCAGATAGCGGGGCAGCGTCTGCGCATCGACCGCGAAACCGTGGTTCTGCGTGGTGATCTCGACCTGGCCAGTCTGCTGGTTGAGAACCGGCTGGTTTGCGCCGCGGTGGCCGAACTTCAGCTTGAACGTCTTGGCCCCTAGAGCCAGGCCAATGAGTTGATGCCCCAGACAGATACCGAAGATGGGCCGCTTGCCGACCAGTTGGCGGATCGTCTCGATGGCATAGCCCAACGGCTCGGGGTCGCCCGGCCCGTTGGACAGAAAGATGCCGTCGGGCTGGTGCGCCAGCACGTCCGAAGCGCTGGCCGTGCCCGGCAGGATCGTCAGCTTGCAGCCGACTTGCACCAGGCAGCGGGCGATGTTCCACTTCATGCCGAAGTCCAGCGCGACGACGTGGTGCGTGACCGGACAGGTGGGCAGATAGCTGACCAACGGACTGACAAAGCCCTCGTTCCAACTGCGCGTGCCGGTCGGCACCACCTCGCGCACCAAGTCACGCCCGACAATCGGCGGCGCGGTGCGGGCTTTGTGGACGAGCGATTCATCGTCCAAGTCCACGCTGGACAGAACGCCCATCATCGCGCCGCGCACCCGCAGCCGCCGCACCAGCGCGCGGGTGTCGATCCGCTCGATGCCGGGGATGCCATGCTCGGCCAGGTAGTCGCCCAGCGATTGTTGGGCGCGGTAGTTGGAGGGCACCGCCACCGCCTCGCGGACCACGAACCCTTCCACCTGCGGTTGCTGCGACTCGTTGTCCTCCCGCGCGATCCCGTAGTTGCCGATCAGCGGGTAGGTCATGGTCACGATCTGGCCGCGATAGGATGGGTCGGTCAGTACCTCCTGATAGCCGGTCATGCTGGTGTTAAAGACGACCTCGCCGGTGCGTTCGCCGATGGCTCCGAACGCCCGGCCGGTGTAAACGGTGCCATCTTCCAGGGCCAACTTGGCTAGCTTTGGCATGTGCGGATGTTTCGCTTTCCATATTCCCGAGGAGCGGGAGGCAGCCCGCCTGGGTTGGCCTGCGTTCGGCCACCCGGGCGGGCCAGCCCCCACTGGTATCGGTTACTTCAGTTCCTTGATGTAGATATTCTTGAACTGAACCAGGCTGGGCGAACCTGTCCAGACGCCCTTCTGGGCATTGTAGTTGCCGTGGTGTTGCAGGGCGATTGGCCCTTCTTTGGGCACCCCGGGTAGGCGAGCGTCCTTGATGACCACCTCACCGTTGAGCTTGACGTTGAGGATTTCGCCGACCAGCGCGATTTCAAAGGTGTTCCACTCGCCGCGAGGGCGGTCAGCCTTCTTCAGCGGCGTGACCGCGCGACGCACCTCCGGCGGCATCTTCGGGTCGGTGCGATAGCCCCACACTTCCCCCGAGCCGACCGGCCACAGCCAGATGTTGACCTGCGCCTTGGACGTGCCACGCAGGTAGATGCCCGAGTCCACATCGTCGATCTCGACGGTGATCGGCTGGCCCTTCTCGTCCTTCTTGGGGTTGCCGTCCGAGTCGATCACCGCGACGCGATTCTTCATCCCCGGGTCCAGCTTCAGCCGCCAATCGACCTTGAGGATGAAGTCCTTGTAACTCTTCTCGGTCCAGAGGTCTTTGCTGCCCTTGGCCTCGCTCTTGGCGTCGTAGTCGATCACGCCATCAACCACCTTCCAGTGGCCGTTGTCGCCGGCCGGGATTTTCCAGCCGGTCAAGTCCTTGCCGTTGAACAACGAAACGAACCCGTCGTCGGTCGGCGATTGGGCCAAGCCACCGGGCATCGGCAGCACCGCCAGCGTCACGCCAACAGTCACAGACAGGACAGTCCCAAGCATAAGCGGTCGCATTGGAGAGTCTCCTAGAGAGAAAAACGGGTGGGGGGTCAGCTACAATCGTAGGCATCGGCCAGCGGATCGGCTAGTCCCGGCGGTTGACTCTCCGCCGCCGCCAGGACCGCGCCGCCGCCAGCCAAGTCCACACCGCCCCGGTCCCCGCCCCATGCCGCCGCCAGCCAAGTCCACGCCGGTCAAGTCCGGGCTGGTGGACCGGGATAACCGGCCCGCTCACTTGACAGCCAAGCCAATCGGCCTAAACCAACCCGTGGCCCATGCCATACCCTCGCCGCGACTCTCACTTTGGGGTTAGCCCAATGACTACGACACCACCTCCCGATTGGCCCGGCTTGTTCCGCTTGTTCGCGCCGGAGGCCGAGTTGCCCGGGCTGACCGCGATTAGCGCGGCGGAAGTGCCCGAGCCATACCACCGACTGCTGGTGCATACCGAACACATGACCGTGACGGTCGAAACCTTCTACGCCCAGCCGGTGGTGGTGCGGGTGCTGGGGCGGCACCTGGCCGACCAGCGTTACAGCCGCAAGATTCTGCTAGCGCTGCAACAGACCGGGGAGATTGTTCAGTTCGGCATCGTGCGGATTGGTCTGAACTTTTGCCCGCCGCCGGTGCGGGAAGCAATCTTGGCCGAGCGCGAGCCGCTGGGGCGAATCCTGATCGCGCACGATTTGCTGCGGCGCATTGAGTTGACCGGCTTTGTCCGCGTCGCACCAGGTCCCGCGACGCGGCAGTGGTTCGGCCCCGACACCAACCGCGACACCTACGGACGACTGGGCTACATCCACGTCGGCGATCAGCCCGCTATCGAGCTGGTCGAAATCCTCGCCCCGATCCCACCGGCGTTACATAACCACTGACCGCGTCTGTCGTTCACCCTGTCCGACGCGGGTTCACTGGTAGCCGAAGTATCGCAGCAACTCGGCCCGCAAGGTCTGAGCAATGCGCGGATCAACCGGGGGCAGTGGCTGCGGGGCGGGCGGGGCGACGGCAGCCGGGACAGCCACCGGCGGCGGGGTGGCGGCCAACGCGGCGAGTTGCTGCTGGCTGCGTTGGATCTGAGCCTGGGCCTCGCTGAGGTTGGCCTGGGCTTGCTGCTGCATCGACTCTAGCGCGTTCAGCGCTTCGGGGACGGTGCGGCGGGTCTCGGCGAGGTAATGGTCGATCTGCCGTAGCGCGTGTTGCAATTGCTCGCGTGAGCCAGGGTCGGGGGCACGCTCCAGGGCCGTGACGAGCAATTGCCGATAGGCCGGCATGTCGGCGAGTATCGACTGAAACGCAGCGCGAATGTCCACGCGACTAGCCCTCCGCTCTGACTCGGTGATTGGGTTTACTGTTCCGCTTGCAGTCACTGACCGGGTTGGGGTCGCTGCTCAGCTTGCCAGGTATTTTTGCTGCTCAGTACATGCTTGCCCAAGTCCAAAAATCCGTGGTAGTAAACCGGGGCGTCGGCTGGCCCATTGATCGCCCCCGCGAGGATCACGGCGTTGGCTACGCTCTTGGCACTCAGGTGCGCGGGCGGATCGACGGTAGGTTGCCCCGGCGGACTCATACTCCCCTCGCTCCAGATCGCCGCTAGTCCCAGCAGACCTTCGGGCGTGTTGCCGCCCGCCGCCCAGGCCGGTTCCTCGATGACGCGGCGGTTGGCCTCGGTCGGCTGGTGCAACCAGCGCAGCACGGCGTGGAGTACGGCTTCGGCTTGGCGCGGCGGGCTAGGCCGATACAGACTCCACACACACAGACAACCCCACCAGATCGCCTGCGGCTTCTTTAACGAGTACGCCAAGATTCGCACCGCGTCCTCGGCAAGCCCTGCATCCTCCAACTCGGTGAGCAATGCTGGGTGCGGCTTGCCGTCGGAGAGCAGTTGGCAAGCCTTGGGGCTGAGTTGGCCGCTCTCACACATCTGGGCGACCAGCCGATTTACGCCCTCAACGGCGGGGGGTGGTGCGGGGTTCATGCCGACTCCTCCGGCAGCGGGTTTGCCGCCGCGTCAGCCACGCCGACCGGCACAGCAGCTTGCGGCCCGGGGCCAGGCAGCGCGGGGAGCGGTAGTTCGCCAGTGGCGATAGCTTGGCCGCAGGCGAGCGCTTCGAGGTGTAATCGCTCGAACGAACTAGCCCCGACGCTCCAGCGATGCGCCGCCGCCAGCATGACACAGCCAGCCACCAGTCGGTGGGTGAGCGTTGGCGGGGGCATGACCGGCGGCAAGTCCGGGGCGACCATGCTGCCGTCGCTGTAGTACACCGCATACGCCAGGCAGCCGGCGGGCGTGGCCAGTGCCTCGGCGCGGTCGGGTGGCTCGCAGGCTCGCCGGTTGGCGTCGGTAGGCTCGACCAGCCAGCGCAACGCATGCTGCAATGCCCGCTCGACGGCTTGCTCCGGGATGGGGCGGTACGCTTGCCACAGGCAGACGGCCGCCCACCAAACCGCGTGCGGCTTGGGCAGAGCGTAGGCGAGGAAGCGGATTGCGTCGGCGTAGTGCTGGCTAGCGATCAGGCGGCGGAGCAATTCGCTGGAGCCGAGGTTCAAGTCCAGCAGCCATTGGGACGGCTCGGATAACCCGAACTGGCGGCAGATGGACCGCGGATCAACCCGGTCGATGAGGTTTGCTGGTTCGGTCGCGTTCATCAGCTAGCCCTCCAGTTCAGCCAGCCAACCTACAGAACAAGTCCGTCTGGTCCGAGCGAGCGTGCCAGCACCCCGGCCGCCGCGTCAATGGCTCAGCTAGTCAACCGACCAGGAGCCATTCCAGAATCGCCTTCTGGGCGTGCAGGCGATTGCCGGCTTGCTGGAAGACGACGCTGCGTTCGCCGTCGATGACTTCGTCGGTGATTTCCTCACCGCGTCGGGCCGGCAGGCAGTGCATGACCTTGGCGTGGGCGGGGGCGTGCGAGAGCAGTTGCGTGTTGACCTGGAAGCTGGCGAAGCGTTTTAGCCGTTCCTCCCGCTCGGCCTCCTGCCCCATGCTCGTCCAGACATCGGTATAGATGATGTCGGCCTCACGGATCGCGGCAATAGGGTCGTCGGTCTGTTCGAGCGGTTGCTTGCTGACGATGCGGGCGAAGCGTTCGAGGAACTCCGCGTCGAAGCCGTAGCCGGGCGGGGAGGCCAGCACGAAGTGCCCGCCGAGCTTGGCCGTGAGGATGGCCACCGAGCGGGCCACGTTGTTGCCATCGCCGACAAAGACAATCCGTTTGTCGCGGACGGTGCCGAAGAGTTCCTGGATCGTCAGCATGTCGGCGGCGGCTTGGCAGGGGTGGTACAGGTCGGACAGCCCGTTGATGACCGGGCAGGCGGCGTACTGGGCGATGCCCTCCAGGGTAGACTGGCGGAAGACGCGGAAGACCATCGCATCGACGTATTGGTTCATGGTGCGGGCGAAATCGGCCAGGCTCTCGCGCCAGCCCAGGCCGACCTCGTTGCCGGGAAAGAACAGGCTCGTGCCGCCCAGTTGCGTGATGGCGGCCTCGAAGCTGACTCGCGTTCGCAGCGACGGTTTCTCGAAGATCAGCCCTAGCACGCGCCCCGCTAAGACATGCGAGGGGATGCGCTGCTGCCAGGCGGCCTTCAGTCGGGCTGCGCGGGCGAGTAGATCGGTCAGTTCCTCGCTGGTCACATCCAGCATGTGAAGCAAGTGTCGCATCGCTTGGCTGGCCCTGTCAAACGGTGTGCCCAAGGATGACCTCCGCGAGCAACTCGCAGCCCTCATCCACCAACTCGTCGCTGAGGTTGAGTGCTGGGAGTAAGCGGAGAACGGTCTGGTGGGTGCAGTTGATGAGCAGGCCGCGTTCCAGGCACTTCTGCACAATCGCGGCCCCCTCGACGGTCAGTTCGACTCCGATCATGACCCCCAGAATGCGCACGTCGGCGATGAGCGGGGTTCGCTGCCGCAGCCGCTCGAAGTGGCCGCGGAACCGCTGGGCCAAGACGCTGGCACGCTCGAGCAGATCGTCGGCCTCGATCGTCTCGATCATGGCCAGGGCGGCCCGACAGGACACGGGGTTGCCGCCAAAGGTGGCGGCGTGTGTGCCGGGTTTGAGATACTCGGCGACCTCGGGTCGGGCCAGCATCCCGCCCAGGGCGATGCCCCCACCGATGGATTTAGCCAGCGTGACGATGTCGGGCGTGACCGACCAGTGCTGGTGGGCATACCACTTGCCGGTTCGGCCCATGCCGGTTTGCACTTCATCGAAGATCAGCAGCAGCCCGTGCCGGTCGCACAACTCCCGCAGCCCTTGCAGGTAGCCCGGCGGAGGCAGGTTCACCCCGCCCTCGCCCTGGATCGGCTCGACCATCACCGCGCAGGTTTCGTTGTCGATGCGGGCGGCGACGGCGTCCAGGTCGCCGTAGGGGCAGTAGACAAAGCCCGGCAAGATCGGCTCGATGCCCGCGTGATACTTCGGTTGAGCGGTGGCGCTGAGCGAACCGAGAGTGCGGCCGTGGAAGCTGTTGAGCATGGTGATGATCTTGTAGCGGTGGGTGCCGCTGGGCGAGTGCGCCTTGCCGTAGAGCCGGGCCAGCTTGATGGCCGCTTCGTTGGCCTCGGTGCCAGAATTGCAGAAGAACGCCCGACCGCCGAAGTCGCTGCGTTGCGACAGCGCCTGGGCCAACAGCCCCTGCGGCTCGGTATACCAGGTGTTCGGGACGTGGATCAACTGCCCGACCTGCTCCCGCACCGCCTCGACGACGCGCGGCGGGCAATGCCCTAGCAGCCCACAGCCCCAGCCGGGGAAGAAGTCCAGGTACCGATTGCCCTCGGCGTCCCAGACAAACGAGCCTTCCCCACGCACCAAGCATACCGGGTAGCGGGTATAGTTGCCGATGACGTAGCGGCGGTACAGGTCGATGATCTCGGCTGAGCTTGTCGCGGTCGTGTTCATGTTCCCCAACGATCCCAATCAGTATGGCCTTAGCGATCAACCCCGGAAAGCAGTATTCTACGCGAGTTTGGCCCTCAGGGCGAGTGGATTTTCCGCCAACGAGCCGACACCGTGACCACGGGTGGTGAACACGGTGTCGGCGGCGAAAGTGCTGGCCAGCTTGCTGAAGGTCAGTCGTCGCCTGCTTGGTCCGTCTCGGTTTCCTCGCGCGGTGGTCGTTCGGCCGGCGCGGCTGCGGTCGTGTCATCCTCTTGGCCCTCGCCCAACAGCAACAGCAGTGGGCTGGCGACATAGATGGATGAGTAGGTGCCGACGATGATACCAACGACCATCACGAAGGCGAACAGATGCAAGCCATCGCCACCGAAGAAGTATAGCAGCGCCACGACCAGGAAGGTAGTGGTTGCCGCCAGGATCGTGCGGCTGAGCGTCTGGTTGATACTGTCGTTAATCATCTCCGGGGTCAGCCGGGGGTTCTTGCCGCGTACCTCGCGGATACGGTCGAAGACCACGATCGTATCGTTGACCGAATAGCCGACCAGCGTCAACAGGGCCGCGATCGAGGTCAGGTCGATCTTGAAGTCTTCCAGATAGAACGGGAAGCCGGAGAAGGCGGGGATGGCGTTGACCAGGTAATGGCACAGCGCGATCACGCCCAGGGTGAAGGAGATGTCGTGGATCAAGCATAGCACTGCCGCTGCCCCCCACGTCCAGTTGCCGAAGCGGAACCACAGATACAGCAGCACCGCGATCCAGCTAGCGATGATCGCCCAGATGGCCCGGCTCTGCGACTCGGCGGCCAACGAGCTGTCGAAGTTTTCCAGCCGCACCCGGTTGAGTGGAGCTGACTTAATCGCTTCGAGTGCCTTCTCGATCTCAACGATGGGCACATCGAGCTTGAAGCTGATCTGCAACTGCTTAAACTCCTGGCCGAGATTCTCCTTGCTCTCGCCAACGCCCTTGACCTCGAACACTTCGCGGTTCTCGTCGAAGGCTTTGACGATCTGCTCGTATTTTTTGTCCCCGCGCAGTTGTCGGGCTAGTTCGCGCTTCAGGAAGTTCTCGAAGGTGTTGCGCGAGACGTAGGTAGGTTCCTTGTTAGCGGTGCCGGCCTCGGCGAACTGGATCGTCCAGAGCTGCCCGTTATTCTCGAACTTCGGCGCTTGGGCGTATTCGATGCGCTCGACCGGGAACAGCCGATTGACGCACGCCTCGACGATGTCCACCTCGCGCTCGGTGGTGCGGATGGTGAAGTATCGGCTCTTGCCGCCTTCGGGAGCCTCTTCACTGCGCAGGAAGAGTTGTTCGACAGCCGTATCGGGCAAGAACGACAGCCGTTTGCGCACGTCGGCGAGGTGCTGCTCGGTGGTCTCGCCGGCGGCGGGCCGGGCTAGCTCGAGCAATTGCGTGCTGCCGTCGTCCCAGACGACGCGGAAGGCTTTGCCCTGCTCATCAGTCTGGGTCAACTCCTTGATCTGGAGCCGCTGCTGCTGGTTCTCTTTACGCAGGATGTCGCGCAGTTCGGTGATCGACTTCTCTTGCCCCTTGGCCAAGCGGCTGGAGTAGACCGTGCCACCGACAAAATCGACGTTGAACGCCTGCTCTTGCCGCAGGACGAAGGCAGTGACCCCGAAGAGCGTCAGCGCCAGCGTCAACGCGAAGACCTGCTTGCGGATGCCCATGAAGTTGATGTTGGGCCGCTTGAACAGCCGCAGCATCTTCAACTCGGTCAGGGTACGGCGTTGCAGGGCGATGTCAAACATCAGCCGGGTCATGTACAGCGAGGTAAACAGTGAGATAACCAGCCCCGAGGTCAGGCTAACGCCGAAGCCTTTGAGTTGGTCGTTGCCCACGGTATACAGCACGATGGCGGTGAAGATGCTGGCCAGGTGGGTGTCGATGATCGTGGGGAAAGCGCGGTCGTAGCCGTTGCGCAAGGCCAGGGCCAAGCTCGCGCCGCGTTCGCGTTCCTCACGCAGCCGTTCGTAGATCAGCACGTTGGCGTCCACGGCCATGCCCAACATCAGCACCAGGCCAGCCAAGCCCGGCAGCGTGAAGGTGGCGTTGACCGACACCATGAAGCCGACCGTCAGCAGCAGGTTGGCGAACAGGGCCACGCTGGCGACCAACCCAGCGAAGCGGTAGTAGTAGATCATGAACGCGATGACCGCGAAAAACGCCACGATCACCGATACCGACCCCCAGAAGATGGTATCCGCGCCGAGGGTCGGTCCGATGGTGTTCTGGCTGACTGGGCGAGGGTTGAGCGTCGCGGGCAGGGCACCGGCCTTCAGGATGGTCACCAGATTGTCCACCTCGCGCTTGGTGAAGTTGCCGGAGATCTGCCCGCGTCCATCAATCGGCGAGCGGATCGTCGGAGCCGACTGAATCTCGCCGTCCAGCACAATCGCTAGGTGCCGCAGCAGCTTGCTACCCTCCGGGCCGACCGGACGGTTGCGCCGGGTCACGTCGTAGAAGCGCGAGGAGCCGGCGGTGGTGGTGAACTGGAAGGCGACCACTGGCCGGAGCGAGGCGTCGATGTCGCTGCGGGCGGTGATGGGGGTTTCGGAGTCGACCTTGACGGTGTCGGAGCGTCGGGTCAGGAAGAAGTAGTCGTACTTCTTGGCCTTGCGTTCGGCCTCGGTGTAGCGCTCGTTGAGGCACTCGCGCACATAGATCATCGTCTCGCCGAAGTCCTTGAGCACTACGGGTATGCCCTTGGCGCGAGCGTCCTCGGTGGCGTCCCAGGTCGTCTGTTTGCCGCCAGCCGACTTGGGCCGGCGTTCGGGGTTGTTTTGCAGCCCCAGCGAGTGCCGCTCGGTCTTGCCGATCTCGACCCACTCATATTCCGCCTGGTACGGCAAATCCCAGTCCGACTCCCGGTCGCCCGGGGCTGGCCGCACCTTGAAGGTGCCTGGCTTGACATTGTCTACTGGGCGCTTCGTCCGGGTGTCAAACTCAACGATGTAGTTTTTGGGGTTGCTCGGGTCCGGGATCATCGCAAAAGGCGGCGGCTGCCCGGCCTTGGCCCGCATCAGCAAGTCGTCACGCAGCTTCGGGTCGGTTTGGGCCAACTCGAAGTATTTGGTCATCGCCTCGAAGGCGTCAGCGTCGTTGATATTGTTGGCCAGGATACGGAACTCCAGCGAGCCGACCTGCGAGATCAGATCGCGGACCCGCTGCACCTCGTTGGCGTAGCCGCCGACCCGCCGGCGCTTGTCGCTGTACATCTCGTCGATGTATTTGCGGATCTCCTCGCGGCTACTCGGGGTGAACTCGGCCTCGATCTGCTGGCGGATCTTGCGCTCGTCCTTCTCCTCGGAGACCGCCTTGATCGCCTCGGCCAGCCGGGTCACATCGCCCACGGGCACTTTCTTGGCCTCGGCTTCGGTCAGCTTCGGATAGCGGCCACGGATTTTCTCGATGCTGCGTTGCCAGGGCGCACGATCGAGCAACTCGGCGATGCGCGACACCAGCTCACCCTCGCGACCCACTTCCACCGTACCCAGTAGCTTCAGGTCGTCCTCGCTGAAGTCGTACTTGCGCTGTACCTCGTCGAGCAACTCCTGCCAGTTGCGCCGCTCTAGCTCGACTTGGTAGGCGTTGCCGGTCGCCAGGATGACTTCGATGCGGTCGGTGCCCAGCGGGCGGACAGTGTAGTTGTACAAGTCGGCCGGGTCGATGCGGCGTTTGACCGACTCGGCTAGTCGGCGGATGAACTCGCTATCGGGCATGAACTCATCGCGGGCGGCTTTGTCGGTGCGGCGGTCGGTTTCCTTCTTGTCCACTTCGTAGACCAGGATGGTGCCGCCGACGAGGTCCACTCCCAGCTTGAAGCCGCCTTCGCCGTTGAAGTAGCGAGCGGTGGCCGACACCGTCACCAAGGTGGCGATCAGCAAAGGCAGCAGACAGATGATGATTCGTCCAAGAAAAGGTCGCATGGTTGGCCCGTGTTCTTCCTGTCACTCCGAATGAGGCGGGGCACCCGCCCGCCGTCCGTCGATATTCCTTGGCTGCTTGACAGCTACTCCGTCACTTACCACTTACTCCGTCAGAACCACTGCTCCGATCGATGGCCTCGTCGATGACTTACTTGGTTTCGCTCGACGCCGGGGCTGGATCGGGTTGATCCACTTTCGGCGGCAGCACCTCGACAATCGCCCGCTTCAGAAACTCGATGCGTACTTGACTGCCCCCATCGGGCACCACCACGACTGTTTCATCCTCGGGCTGCACCGCCATAACGATGGTGCCGCGGATGCCGGCAGCCGTCACGACGCGGTCGCCCTTCTTCAGCTTCGCCAGCATCTCTTGCTGCTCGGCCCGCTGGCGTTGCGCAGGACGCAGCACGATAAAATAGAATAGAGCAATCAAGATGATGAAAAAGGGCAACTGGCTCAACAACGAAGGCGGACGCGGTGCACCGGGGGGTGGCCCGCCACCGCCTTCCGCGCCGGCTGCCTGTGCCAACAGCATCACGAACCATTCCATCAACGACCACTCCCCAACAGACGCACTCAGTCTTAAAACCTCTATCCTAGGAACACGCCTGCCACCGGGCAAGACATTCGGCTCGGTAGGCGGCAAATCGACCGGCCAGAATCGCCGCCCGGGCTTGACGCACCAGCCGCAGGAAAAATGCTATATTGTGTAAACTCGCCAGCGTCGGCCCGAGCATCTCCTGCGCGTTGAACAGATGGTGCAGGTAAGCCCGGCTAAACGTCTGGCAGGTATAGCAGTCGCAATCGGACTCGATCGGGGCCGGATCTCGCCGATGCTTCGCATTGCGCAGCCGCAGCGGCCCATTCATGGTGAACACCGAGGCATTGCGGCCGTTGCGCGTGGGCAAGACGCAATCGAACATGTCCACCCCGGCGGCGATCCCCTCCAGGATGTCTTGCGGCCGGCCCACGCCCATGAGGTAACGCGGCTTGTCGGCAGGCAACAGATCAGCCGACCCCTGCAAGGCGACGGCCATCTGCTCGGGCGTCTCGCCAACGCTGAAGCCGCCCAGGGCATAGCCGGGGAAGTCTAGCTGCACCAGTTGTTCGGCGCACTCGGCGCGTAAGCTCAGGTCCGTGCCACCTTGCACAATCGCGAACAGCGCCTGATCGGGCCGTCGGTGCGCCGCCTTACACCGCGCCGCCCACAACAGCGTCCGCCGCACCGCCTGCCGCATGGCCTGCGCGTCGGCCAACCCCGGCGGGCACTCGTCCAGACACATCGCAATATCCGAACCGAGGTTTTGCTGAATCTCGACGGCTCGCTCGGGGGTCAGGACGAACTCGCGGCCGTCGATATGCGAGCGGAAGATCGCCGCGTGGTCGGTGATCTTGCGGGTCTGGGCGAGGCTAAAAATCTGGTAGCCGCCCGAGTCGGTCAGGATCGGGCCATCCCAGCGCATGAAGCGGTGCAACCCGCCAAGCTCGGCGATTAGCTCGTCGCCCGGCCGCAAGGCGAGGTGGTAGGTGTTGCCTAGGATGATCCGCGCGCCGGTGCTGGCGACTTGCTCCGGGGTCAGCCCCTTGACCGTCGCTTGCGTACCCACCGGCATGAAAATGGGGGTCGGCACCTGCCCGTGCGGCGTGGTCAGCAACCCCGCCCGTGCCCGTCCGTCAGTGTGTTGGAGCGTGAAACGGATCGCCATACGGTGATGATGCAAACCGACTCGCTCACCGGCAAGCGGGCCAACCGCCGCCAGCAATGCGCAAGGCAGACGGGCCATACCAACCCGCCGGGCAGGCGATGCACCCCGGAAGCGAATTTGCTATGCTGGAACCGATGGGCTGACACGGAGGACACCGCCACGCCACGCCGCGCCACGCCACGCCACCCTGGCCGAGGCGCGGACGGGCACCAGCTAGCACCCGCGGTAGGCCGGGTAGACCATGCCCGCGTAGTGCCCCGGCAGACCCTTGCTGATCGGTCAACTGCCCTGGTCACGCTTGGCCCAGCTTTGCTTGGGGAACAACTTCGAGTGCAGCGACTACCCCGACAACCTCAGGCACGCCGACTCGCTTACGATGCCCTTGCGCACGACGCAGCCACGCTGGTCGATTCGCTGGTGCAGGGCCGCGACATGCCACCCCGCCCGCTACTACGCCGGCTCGGCGAGTACG
>Ga0272446_1003762_pt1 | contig 18746 bp, 15 predicted proteins | sample YNPCB0061_FD_194587 | JGI IMG/M metagenome (GOLD analysis project Ga0272446, IMG submission 194587) | Hot spring microbial mat communities from Yellowstone National Park, WY, United States - YNP-CB-006-1 | ecosystem: Environmental > Aquatic > Thermal springs > Hot (42-90C) > Sediment | place... | reverse complement strand
ACGCAGTAGATGATGCCGATCGCCTCGGGGCGCCGGCCGTCGCGCAGCACCACCTCGCCGCCGGTCGGTCCGAGCGCGTTCACCAACCGCTCGACCTCCATGCTGGTGTACACGTTCGGGTAGATCCCGTAGCCGTACTCGGGCGCCCTCGCCGCGTCGAACGGCTGGAACCCCGTCGCCACCACGATGGAACCGACCTCGACCGTCTCCATCTCGTCCCACTGGCCGAAGTCGATGGCCCCGCGCTCGCCGCAGGCCGCCTGACAGGTCTTCTGGCAGTCGCCCTTCGTCAGCTCGATGCAGGTTTCGGGATCGATGACCGCGACGCGGGGCGCGGCCTGCGCGAAGGGGATGTAGACCGGCTTGCGCAGGCTCATGCCAAGGTTGAAGGCGTCCGGGACGTTCTGTTCGCCGACGCACGCCTCGACGCACTGCTGGCACCCCGAGCAGAGGTCTTCGCGGACATAGCGGGCCTTGCGGCGCACCGTGGCGCGGTACTGCCCCACATAGCCTTCGACCTTGACCAGTTCGGAGTACGTCCAGAGCGTGATGTTGGGGTGGTTGACGACGGCGGTCATCTTGGGTGCCAGAATGCACGCGGCGCACTCGAGCGTGGGGAAGGTCTTGTCGTAGCGCGCCATGTTGCCGCCGATGGACGGCTGCCGTTCCACGAGATAGACGCGTCGGCCGGCGCTGGCGATGGTCAAGGCGGCGTGGATGCCCGCGATGCCGCCTCCGAGCACAAGGACATCGGGGTTCACGGGAAGCCGCCGTCGCTGCAGCGGCGCGTGCAGCGCGACGCGCCGCACGGCGCCCGCGACCAGGTCCATGGCCTTGCGCGTTGCCGCCTCGCGGTCCTCGTGCACCCACGACCCGTGCTCGCGGATGTTCACGATCTGCACGCAGAAAGCGTTCAGGCCCGCTCCTTCCGCCATCCGCTGGAAGGTGGCCTCGTGGAGGAGTGGCGAGCAGGCCGCGATGACGAGCCGGTTGAGGCTGTGCTCGCGGATGCCTTGCTGGATGAGCGTCTGCCCGGAGCCCGAGCAGAGGTAGAGGCAGTCGGAGGCGTGGACAACGTCCGGCAGCGTCGCCGCAAAGCGCGTCAGCTCCCCGACGTCGAGGCCGGCGGCGATGTTGGCGCCGCAGTGGCAGACGTAGACGCCGATCCGAGGCCGCTCAGCCATGCACTTCGGCCTCCGTCCGCGCGTTGAACCACCGGCGCAGAAGGGCTCCGCCGGCGATCCCCCGCTGCAGGCCCAGCGAGCGGGCGCTGGCGCCCAGCGTCCAGCCGAGCGCCTGCGGCAGGTAGAGGATGGGCAGCTCGGGCACGGAGGGCTCCTCGCGCCGGACCTCGCCCTGATAGGCATCCAGGTTCAGCTGGCACAGCGGGCAGATGACCACCATCGCCTGCGCGCCGCGCCGCGCGGCCTCCTTCAGCAGGATGGTGACGAGCCGCAGCCCAACGTCGTGCAGAGTGCCGGCGTGCGTGGCGCCGCAGCACTTCGTCTTGAGCGGGTAGTCCACTGTCGGGACTCCGGCAGCCTGGAGCAGCTCGTCCATGCGGGTGGGGTTGTGCGCCCGATCCACCTCGGCGTAGGGGCGAACGGCCTGGCACCCGTAGTAGCAGGCCACGGGACCGCCGGGCCACGGGCGAACCGCGCGCTCCCGGAGGCGCTCCGGCCGCACTTCCGTGTAGAGCAGCTCCAGCGGGTGGCGCACGCGCACAGCGGGCTGGTGCGGAAGCATGTCCGAGTCGAGGAACCCGTTGACCCTGTCGCGGAAAGCGGGGTAGCGCGCTGCATAGTCGTTGCATTTGCGCAGCGCGAGATAGCACGCGCTGCACGGCGCCACGACGTCACGGCCCCCCATCTGACGGGCCAGACCGAGGTTGCGGGCGGCGAGCAGGGAGGAGGACTGCTCGTCCATCGACATGTAGCTCGTCGCGCCGCAGCAGTTCCAGTCGCGCAGCTCCTCCAGCCGGACGCCGAGCAGCCGGAAGAGGGCGAGCAGGCTCTCCTCGTACGCGATTCCCGTGCCCTTGAGGGCGCATCCGGGATAGTACAGGTAGCCTTCGGGCCGCTTCGCGGAGGAGGTCGCGCCCATCTACGGCCCTCCCTTCGCGCGCCGCATGGCGTCCTGGAAGCGCGCCAGCCGCTGAATCCCTCGTGGCCGCAACACCAGCCTTCCACGGCGGCGGAGCTTCCAGGCGAGCCGGAGAGTTCCGAGCAGAGCGGCGGGTCCCGACCGAACCGCCATGCGGGTTGCCAGCCAGAACTCGGGTGTGCGGCCGCTGCTCCGCACGCTGCGATCGAACTCCTCCGCCAGCGCGGGGATGGCGAACCTTCGCGGGTGGTACCCGTTCTCGATCGCCTCTCGCTTCAGCGCGAACATCACGTCCGTGATGTGGATGCCTTGCGGGCAGTCGGTGGCGCAGGCGTAGCAGCACGAGCAGAGCCAGATGGTCTGCGACCGCAGCACGTCGTCGCGGAAACCCTCGCGGGCGAGCGCCAGGATGCGGCGCGGGGTGATGTCCATGTAGATGGACAGGGGGCAGGCCCCGGAGCAGCTTCCGCACTGTGTGCAGGCGAGGAGCCGCTCGCAGCCCGGCAGGCTCGCGACCCGGCGACCCCACTCCGGGTCGGCATCGCGCTGGTACTTGATCTGCCGCTGCAGCATCCTGCCATCCTCCAGTCGAGCGCGTCGGTGGGGCTCGATACCTGGTCCGGATGTGCGGACACGCACGGGCGTCGTCACGTCGCTGAGACCGCCGCGCTCGCCGATCGGCGGGGGCTTGCGGGCGCGACCGGCACGGGTAGTGCTCGGTGGCGGCGCTCTCGATCGCTGATCGCGTAGATGGCGTTTCGGATCAGTACTCAGGATAGGACACCTTCGTAGCTAGCGCAATGGGCAAAAGGTCTGGAAAACCCCTACCGCAGTACGCATCGGCGGCAACGCGTCTCAGAGAAGGGCCGGGTCTGGCGGGGGGCGCGGCAGTGACAGGGGGGCGGGGCCGTCGCACGCCGCTCACCTGTCCGCCCAACGTGTGCGGTGCCGCTGGCCTGGTCGTCGCGCGCACCCGCCGGAACGTGCCGAGGCGCCTCGTCGAGACGGCAGGGATTGGCGTCCCTCTCATCGAAGGGAGGCGTTGCAGGCACGTGCGCCGCGTCGGCCACCGTGAGGGGTCGGAACCCGAGCGGCGCGGAGGAAGGAAGGCCATGGATCAGCAGAGGTCAGAGTGCTCTCGTCGCCGGTTCCTTGCGCTGTCGACGCGCGCCATCGGCGCGGCCGCGCTCGGCGGGCCCGTTCTGCTCCGCGGGAGCGCCGCGTCCTGTCAGGCCAACGAGAAGCTGAACCTCGCGGTGGTGGGGTGCGGCGGTCAGGGCCGCGGCGTCATGGGATGGATGCTCGGGAGCGGCAAGGTGAACGTGGTCGCTCTTTGCGACCCCGACGCCTCCATGATCGCCAGGGCCCGCTCCGACGCGCGCGAGGCTGGCGCCGCGGCGAAGGCGTACGAGGACTACCGGCGACTTCTCGACGACGCCGCCTCGTTCGATGCCGTGCTCATCGGAACGCCCGATCACTGGCATGCGCACCTCTGCGAGGCGTTCATGAAGGCCGGCAAACATGTGTACTGCGAGAAGCCGCTCACGCACAGCGTGTCCGAGGCGCGCCGCCTTCGCGAGCTGGCCCGCCGCAGCAAGGTCGTCACGCAGATGGGCAACCAGGGCAGCGCCAGCGAGTCGCTCCGCCGCTGCGTCGAGATCATCCGGTCGGGCGCTCTGGGTAAGATCCGCGAGATGTACCACTGGGGCATCGGGGTCGGCGCCAACGAGGGCAGCGCTGAAGGTGAGGACCCGGTACCGGAGGGGTTCAACTGGGACCTTTGGGTCGGCCCCTCCGCCATGCGGCCCTACAAGGCGGGCGTCTACCACCCGTTCAACTGGCGCGGCTGGTTCGACTTCGGCAACGGCGGTCTCGCGGACTTCTGCTGCCATGCCATCAACCTGCCCATGCGCGCGCTGGACCTCGGGTATCCGGAGCGCCTCGTCCTGAACATCCGGGAAGGAAAGCAGACCCCCGGCAAGGCGGCGGTGGAGTTCCACTTCGCTGCGCGGCGCAATCTGCCGCCGGTGGTGCTGCACTGGATGGCCGGCGAGCGGCCTCCGGGCGGAGCGGTCCGGCCGCTCGCGGAGGTCTTCGAGGACAGAAACCCCGACGGGCTCCTCATCCTCGGCGAGACGGGCTGGATCCACACGAGCCACTGGAACACGGACGGCCTCATCCGGCTCGAGGGAGACCGGGAGACGCGGCGCGTCACGGACCACGAGGGCACGAAGTCCATTCCGAAGACGCTGCCGCGCACGTCCGGCCACAGCGACGAGTGGATCGAGGCGTGTCTGGGCAGGGGCAAGACCTTCTCGGACTTCGACACGGGGGGCAAGCTCACCGAGATCGGCCTGGCGGCCGTCGTGGCGATCCGCGCCGGCAAGACGATCGAGTGGGACGGTGAGAGGATGCGCGCGAAGAACGCGCCCGAGGCCGACCGGTTCGTCCGCACGAAGTACCGGACGAAGTGGCTCCTGTAGCCACGGGCGCCTGACGCAACCCATCGCCACAGACGGCATGCGCCTGTCGTACAGTCAGCAGGGAGCGAGCGTTGCCCGCGCACCGCGTGGCCCGGTCGCTCCCGGTCCGGCCTGCAGGCCCACCGCGGCTTTGCGCCGTCGGGCCTCGACATCCATCGAACACGACAGGAGCCCGTCCACATGCCAGCCGCCCGAGCCTACTCCGCCGCCAGCGCTGTCTCGCCGCTCGCGCCGGATACGATCACGCGCCGCGAGCCAACCCCGACCGACGTCCGGATCGACATCCTTTACTGCGGCATCTGCCACTCCGACCTGCACCAGGTGCGGAACGAGTGGAGCAGCGTGATGCCGACCGTCTACCCCATCGTGCCCGGCCACGAGATCGTGGGCCGCGTCGCGCAAGTCGGCTCGGCGGTGACCCGCTTCCGCGTGGGCGATCTGGTGGGCGTGGGCTGCATGGTGGACTCGGACGGCGACTGCCCGCAGTGCAAGGCCGGCTTCGAGCAGTTCTGTCCGAACATGATCCTCACCTACAACTCGCCGGACAAGCATCTCGGCGGCGTTACCTACGGCGGCTACTCCGAGACTATCGTGGTGGATGAGCGCTTCGTCCTGCGTGTGCCCGCCCACCTCGACCCAGCCGGAGCGGCGCCGCTGCTCTGCGCCGGGATCACCACCTACTCGCCGATGCGGCGATGGGGCGTGGGGCCCGGCAAGAAAGTGGGCGTGGCGGGGATCGGCGGCCTCGGGCACATGGGGGTCAAGTTCGCGCGTGCGCTCGGAGCGCACGTGGTCGTCTTCACCACCTCGGCCAGCAAGGTCGAGGACGCACTCCGCCTCGGGGCCGACGAGGTGGTCCTGTCGCGGGACGCCGACGCGCTGCGTGCGCACGCCGGCACGTTCGACTTCATCCTCGACACCATCTCGGCCGACCACGACATCAACGCCTACATCGCGCTGCTCGCTCGCGACGGCAACCTGACGCTGGTCGGCGCGCCGGAGAAGCCGCTCGCCGTTTCCGCGTTCGGGCTGCTCTTCGGCCGGCACAGCCTCTCGGGGTCGCTCATCGGCGGGGTCGCGGAGACGCAGGAGATGCTGGACTTCTGCGGCACGCACAACATCACGGCGGACGTCGAGGTGATCCCCATCCAGAAGGTGAACGAGGCCTACGACCGGCTGCTTCGGTCGGACGTGAAGTACCGCTTCTCCATCGACATCGAGTCGCTGCGGGCCGGTTAGCGGCCAGGAGGCGAAGTTCCGCGGGCGCCGGCGCCTCAGGATGGGCCGGCGGCGCCCCGTCTCCTACACGCGAACCGAGGGCCTCCGCTTCCGACCGCCCAGAGCCCGGGGCCGTCAGCCGTCGTAGAGCGTCCGGCACAGGCGCCGGTACTCGGCGTAGGGGCTCTCGTAGTCCGCCGCCGCACCGGTTGGCTCGAAGCGGCGCGCGATCCGGCACATGGTGGCAGAAGCCTCGTCCACGCTTCCTCGCAGACCGGCGCCAACCGCTGCGAGCATCGCGGCGCCGAGCGTGGCGGCTTCCACCGCCTCCGGTCGCTCCACCGGCAGGCCCGTGACATCCGCCTTGATCTGCAGCCAGAGGTCGCTCCGCGCGCCGCCTCCGATGGAGCGCACCAGAGCGCAGGGAGCGCCCGCCTCGGAGAAGAGCTCCACGCACTCCCGAAGGCTGAAGGCCAGGGATTCCAGCAACGCGCGGTAGAGCGCCGCATAGGTTGCGGCGAGCGTCAGGTTGGCGAAATGGCCGCGCGTGTGCGGCCGGGGCACTGGCGAGAGCACGCCGTCGAAATGAGGCAGGGCGCGCACCCCCAGTGAGCCGGGCGGAACGGCAGCCGCTTCCGCATCCAGCTCGGCGAGCGTCGAGCCCGGGCGGAACTCGCGGCGAAACCACTCCAGGACCAGCCCCGCGGTCTTCGCGTAGGCGAGCAGGTAGCGGTAACGCGGCAGGGGGAACCGGCCGCCCAGCAACCCGGCCGGCATGGGGTCCGGAAGCTCTTCGCACAGCGTGACCGCCGCCAGGCAGGTGCCGGTGGTTTCCGAGACGATGCCGGGCCGCCGGTTGCCGGCGCCCAGAGCACCCGCGTACTGGTCGTTGGTGCCGACCACGAGCAGCACGCCCTCGGGCATGCCCCACGCGCGGGCGGCGTCCCCGCGGATCGTGGCGACCGGATCGCCGGGCTGCGCGATCCGCGCCAGCGCCTCGCGCGGAATGCCCGAAGCGGCGAGCGCCGCTCGGCTCCAGTCGGGCGCGTCGTCGGCGCGCAGGCCCGCGCTCATGGCGGTGTCAGGGTCGGTGCAGGCTTCCCCCGTGAGGCGGTAGGAGATGTACTCCGGCAGCAGGAGCATGCGCCGCAGCCGCGCCATGCGCTCGGGGTCGCGCTCGCGGAGCCACATCACCTTCGCGGCGCTCGAGAGCGGCTCGACGTAGGGCGCTGGCTCCGCGCCGGCCGACCGCTCGATCTCCTGGGCGAGACGGCGGGCCTGGTCGGCGGCCCGCGCGTCGTACCAGAGGATGGCGGGGTGCAGCGGCGCGTCGCGCTCGTCGAGCGAAACGAAGGTCTGGCCCTGCGAAGCGACCGCCATCGCGCGGACCCGCTCGGCACACCCGCTGACCGCATGCCGGACGGCCGTCCGCGCCGCCTCTTCGATATCCTCGATGGGGGCCTCCGCTCGGCCGTCGGGCGTGTGCTCCACCTCGCACCGTGCGCTCCCGAAGCCGACCAGCCGGCCGCCCGCATCGTAGACCCCGGCCTTCGCGCCCGACCCGCCGATATCCAGTCCCAGTGTCGCGTCGCGCATCAAGAGCACTCTCCCGGCGGCTTTCCTGACCGCTCGCCGTCTGTAGGGTGCGACGGCGCGGCGCGGGTTCCCTGCGCCAGCCGGGGCGCCACAGCGGCCGCTCTTTCGACGATGGGCATGATCGGTGTTGTGAAGTGGCGCAACGCGTGTGGAAGAAACGCAGTGGTGGCGGAGCCCGCCGCCGTGACGATCCGCAGCACACGGGAGAGCGCAACGTGGACCGCACGCGGTCCTCGGCGAGCCCGGTTCGCACGACGCGCACCGGCGCGTACCAGTCCGGCGACACCGTCCCGCCGGGAGAGTACGTGGACATCGTGTCGGGTGTGGTGGTGCGAATGCTCATCGAGGACGCCCTGCCGGACGGAGTGAAGGTGGTCCGGTATGCACGACGCTTCCGCCGTCTTACGTCGGCGGAGCGGCGCCCGAAGGAAGAGCTCACGCGGGCGGCCTGACGGCCGATCGCATCACGACGCAGCGCTGTGGGGGAGCCTCACCGGTATGTCCCGGGCCGGCTCCCCTTCGGTGTTGTGCCCCGCGCTCCTCGCCCGAGTGGCGCCCTACGCGCGCGCGTGCGCCGGGTAACGGCTTGCGAGCAGTTCCGCCCAACCGGCGCGCCCCGTCGCGCGGAGCCGATCGAGGTAGGCGGGAAGCTGACCGCGCGTGTGGAGCGGACCGCCCTCGGCCAGCACCGTCCAGAACGGGTCCACCGGATGCGTCGCCGTTCGCATCACCTCCCCGTGCCACTCCTCGAGCCGGCTGGCTGCCTCTTGCACGAGATCGGGGCGCTCCGGCGCAAGGTCGTGCTGCTCGTGGGGATCGCGCACGACATCGAAGAGCATCGTCTCGGGGAAGCCGTGGTAGCCGTCGTGGTAGGAGCGGATGCAGACCCAGTCGCCCCATCGAACGGCCCGCTGGCACGACCACGCTCCCTGCGAGACGACGAGGTACTCGCGCCCTTCGGTGGCGCCCACTCGCAGGGCCGGCTCGAAGCTCCGCGCGTCCCAGCCGGAGGGCACGCGCCCGCCGGCCAGCTCGACGAGCGTCGCTGCCACGTCGAACTGGTAGTGGAGGCCGGGATCGCTCGATCCTGCGAACCGGTCGGTCACCCGAGGCCACGCCACGATCATCGGCACGTGCGTGGTGATGGCGTCGGCAGTCTGATGGTCGCCATAGATGTTCAGCTCGCCGAGGTTCTCCCCGTGGTCGGCCGACACGAGGATCGCCGTGTCGTCTGCGACGCCCGCGCGCTCCAGCGCCGCGAGAAGCATCGCGACATGATCGTCGGCGTGCCGAACGCCCATGTCGTAGCCGTCGAACATCCGGCGCACATCGGCCATCGAGGCCATCTCGCCAGGCTGGAGCGGGTAGCGCTCCTGCTCGTGGGGGCTGGCCAAGAACCCGCGGACCTCGCGCGCCGAGTGCGGTCCGCACCCCTCCCAGTGCCGGGCACGCACCTCCTCCGTGAGCCAATCCGGCAGCGGATCGCGATCGAACGGGTGCGCCTCCGCGATGGGCGTGCGGTAGGGCGTGTGCGGGTCCCAGAGGTTCACGTGCAGGAACCAGTTGTCGGACGCGGCGTTGCGGTCGAGCCAATCGAGGGCCACGCGCGCGACGGTTCCGGCTACCTCCATCCCGCCCTCGCCGGTGTTGTGGAGCTCGTTGAGGCCGGCGGTCCAGTGCCAAGCCGAGTGCCGCTCGGCGAAGGGGCTGACGCTCACGGTGCGGTACCCCGCTTCGCGGAAGGCGGCGAACAGGCTGGTGCGCCCGAGCAGCGAACGGAAGCCGCGGCCCGCGCCTTCCAGGTGCGGGTCCGCGGCGAGCCCGCCGTGGTTCACGACGCCGGTATGGATGCCGAACCTGCCGGTGAGGAGCGCGGTCCGGGAGGGCAGGCAGGGCGCGTCCGAGACGTGCACGTTGTCGAAGCGCACCCCCCGCGCGGCAATGGAGTCGATGGCTGGGCTCGTGTCGCGGTGGTAGCCGTAGCACCCGAGGTGGTCGGGCCGCAGGGAATCGATGTCGATGTACAGAATGCGCATGTCAACGTGCCTCCGGCCGGTCTGGCCGAAGCCACTTTCACCGTCGGGACGGCGGTCGCCTGCCAAGTCCCGCCCACTCTCCCAAGGAGCCCCCACGCCTGCCATGCGACCCGAGATCACCGACCGCGCCTACCGCGTCTTCACCTATCAGAACGTTGACCGTGTGCCCGACGTCGAGTTCGGCTACTGGCCGCAGACGATCCGCCGCTGGCTGCGTGAAGGCATGCCGGTCCAGCTCACCGAGGACGAGCAGAACCAGATGTTCCTCGGCAAGCTGGACGCCTTCTTCGGCTTCGACGGGCAGGACGCGGTGGGCGTCGACATGCGGATCGGCATGAACCCCTGCTTCGCCGAGGAGGTGCTGCAGCGCGACGGATCGTCGGTCACGATGCGCGACGGTTCGGGTGTCGTGGCGCGCCGCTATCTGAACGACGTGGACGAGAGCAGCATTCCGCACTACATCCGGTTCCCCGTGGAGACCCCCGCGGACTGGGAGCAGATGAGAGGCCGGTTCGCCTTCGACGACCCGGTGCGGGCCATTCCGGAGGCCGAGATCGCGGCACTCCGTGCCGGGGCGGATCAGGGCAAGATGGTGGCCGTGGGTTTCATCGGCTTCTACGGCCAGTTGCGGAACTGGATGGGTACCGAGAACCTGTCCGTGGCGTTCTACGACCAGCCGGCGCTGGTGCGTGACATGGTGGAGCACTGGGCGGAGCTCTGCGCTCGACAGCTCGAGCGCATCCCACCGGACATCCCGATCGACTACGTGAGCTGGTGGGAGGACATGGCGGGACGCAACGGGCCGCTCGTGAGCCCGAAGCTCTTTCGCGAGGTGCTGCAGCCCGGCTACCGCCGCGTGATGGAGGTCGCGCGCAGGCGCGGATGCGAACTCGGGATCGTAGACTGCGACGGCAACCCGCACGCCATCGTCGGCAACTGGCTCGAAGAGGGCGTGAACATCATGTTCCCTCTGGAGATCGAGGCTGGCGTGGACCCCGCCGAGTGGCGGCGCGAGTTCGGCCGCGACCTGCGACTTCGCGGCGGCATCGCGAAGGAGCCGCTCGTGCGCGGCGGCGCGGCCATTGACCGCGAGCTGGAGCGCGTGCGCCCGCTGCTGGAGGATGGCGGCTACATACCCCACCTCGACCACCTGGTTCCCCCGGACATACCGTATGCGCACTACCAGGAGTACCTGGAGAAGAAGCGGCGGCTCATCGGTAAGGAGTAGGCGGCCCGCGCACCGTTGCCGCGTGAACCGCGCAGCGAGCGCCTCTCTGCTCGCTGGCCTGGCGCTCGCGGCCCTCGCGCTGGCGGTCGCCCCCGTCAGGGCGTTCGCGACGCCGCGCGGCGGATGGAGGGGTGTCCACTTCAACCCGCAGGTGGCGGCCGACCCCCACTTCCCGTGGCTGCTGCTCTACGCGCCGCACCGCGACGCGGTCCGAAGCGCCCTCCGCGAGCTGGTTCGCGAGGCGCGGCTCAACCTCGTGAGCGTCTTCGTGATGATCCCTCACTCGCTGCGTACCCCCGGGCGGGGCAACCGGGTGGGCGAGCGGCTGGAGGACTGGGCTAACCTCGCGTACCTGGACAACGTCGCCGCGTTCGTGGACGACTGCCACGCGGCGGGGCTGTCCGTCGAGCTCGACCTGGTTGACAACCGCTGGGTTCCGCATACCGTGGACCCGGACAACCACATCGGCAAGCCCGGCAACCCCTGGTGGCCCGTCGCGGACCAGAACCCCTGGGAAGAGGCGGCCGCGTGGTACGCCCAGATGATCGCCGGCATCGAGGCCCGCACGCGGCACCCGGAAGCGATCGCGTTCTGGTGCATGATGGGCAACTACACCCACGGGGCGGCCGAGCCCGTGCTCTGGTCCGACGCGGGCCGGCCCGAGGTACTCCACTGGACGGAGCGGTTCGTCAAAGCGGTATGGCCGGCCTTTCGGAGGGCAGGCCGCCGGCCGAAGGCGGCGCCAATCCTCCTGCCGATCTTCGCCCGGGGCGGCTACTGGGAGGGACGCAGCCCCGAGGAGCGGCTCTCCGGGTTCACGCACCTGAAGCGATGGCTCGTCGACGACCTGCGTTTGCCGCCTGACCTCTGGGTGATGAGCGCGTATCCCTTCTGCGACCCTGCGCCGGACGGTGTGCGCTACCTGGAGCGGATCGTGCGGATCCTGGGCAAGGGCAGCGCGCGCCGCCTGCTCTCCACCGATCTGAAGAGCGAGGGCCACGACCTGAGTGGCACCATCCTGGACGCGGAGCGACGCCCGGGGGCCGAGCGGCTCCGCTGGCAACTCGAGAAGTGCAGAGAGTACGGATTTGCCGGCTGGTGGATGTGGGCCTATCAGGACACGCCCTCCGACCGGACGGGCCTGCGCGGACGGGATGGGGCCTGGAAGCGCGACCTGTTGGATATCGTCCGGCGCGCGGGTCGTCAGGGCCGAGCGGCGGCGATGGCCTCCGGTCTCGCCCGGCCCCCACCGGCCGCCTGCAGATCGTGTGCGAGCGCCGTGCAGGCGACGGGAGTGGCGGCCGCGCGACCCGCGTCCGCCCTCTGACGCCTCGCCGGCTCGTCTGCGAGCACCAGGCAGGAGGTCCGGAACGCCGGGAGCCTTGCCACCCAGCCTCCGGACCGCCGCAGAGCGCGCGCTGAGACAGGCTCGAGGTCGCGGAGCACCCGGAGGCGCGCCGAGCTGCTGGCCCGCACCCACACAGACCCGCCCGCGTGCTCCCATGCCGCGTGGTTCACGAGATAGGCGCCGGTGCCGGTGGGGCCATCCAGCGGCATGCAGGTCGCCTGCCGGTCCACCCCGGCGACGCGCGCCGTCGCGCCGCGGGAGGCGCGCGCCAGCAACCCCGCCAGCCGCCGGCGGGCTTCCCGCTCCGCCGCCTCCTGCCGTGCCGTGCCCGGCTCGGCCTGGATGAGCGGCGGCGTGTCGCCGGCACGGCCGTTGCGCCACAGCCGGCCCTGCCAGCGCGCGCCGAGGTCGGGCACGCGCAGGGCCCGCACCGCGCGCGCCGAATGGGCGTGGGCTCTGCCCGTCTCGTCCTCCACAGCGAAGCGACCGCCCAGAACCAGCGCGCCGCCGCGCGCTGCGTAGGTTCGGAGCCTCGCCAGGGCGAGGGCCGGGATGGCTCCGCAGTCGGGCACAACGACGGCGGCATAGCGGGCCAGTGACGCTCTGCCTGACTCGAGATCGCGCAGCGTCACCACGTCGACTGCTTGACCGAGCGCGCCCAGGATCCGATACCAGCCCAGGAAGCTGGCCGCGTCGTTGGGCAAGCCGCGCGGGTCGCCCGGACGGCCCGGAGTGAAGGGGTGCACGAGCGCGATGACGGGCGCCGGTCTCCGGCCGCGCACCGCCTGGAGGGCGCGCCGGCCCTCCATGACCATCCGGCGGATGTCGGCGATCGGCCAGTCGGGGTGGAAGTTGAAGTCCCTGGCCCCGTTCCAGCAGCAGTAGAACAGTCCCGCCGCGCCGTGCTGCACAGCGGCGTGCGTCGCGCGCTCCATGGCCGGGTAACCGATGGCGACGCCCGCAGCGAAGTCGAGCAGGTCGAGCACCCAGATCGGCTTGCCGTACTTGCGCGCAAGGTCCAGCCCCGCCTCGATGCGGAGGGGGTCACCCTCCCCCAGGCAGAGCTGCATACCGAAGATGTCCAGGTGTCGCGCGCGGGGCAGGACGACGTCCGGGCGCATGGCGGACCAGAGCGTGTAGTCCCACTCGGCCATGAACGAGAAGGAGTGGGTGAGAAACGAGACCGTGGGGCGGGACGGATCGCACCGCCGGGTGAGAGCCGCCAGCCGGTCCAGGGTCTCGGCCGCCGTCACCGTCCAGAAGTCGAACCAGTCGCGCGCGGCAACGCTCGGCCGGCTCGCTCCAAACCGGTCGGGCCTGTGGAGGGACTCCGGCTTCATGCCCGTGCGCCCGCGGTCCCACAGCCCGCCGGTGCCCACGACGGGCGGCGCCTCCACGGCCTCCCATGACGCAAACGCGGATCCCGACGCGGCGTTCATTGCGGGCAGCGTGCCATACCGGCTCCGGAGCCAGGCGCGAAACCTCGCGACGTCTGCCGGAGCGTGCCGGTAGCTGTAGGGGAACCACCACTCGACGCCCGGCTGGTAGTGCGTCACGACGTGGTCCGGATCGGAGGAGCAGATATGGCCCGTCACGGCGCGGACGAAGCGCTCCTGCGCCTCGCCGAAGACGCCCGAGGTTGTGGAAGGGATGTCTCCAGGCCGGCCGAGCTCGTCGTGCACGCTCTCGCCCGCCTCGCGGACGCGCTGCCGCAGCCACTGGGGGGCGCAGAAGGGGTTGCACTCCAGCAGGAGGACCAGCCGGTAACCGCCTGCACGGGCCGCCGCGAGCTGGCGGTCGAGTGGCGCGAAGTCGAAGCGGCCTGCCTCCGGCTCGATGACGGACCACGGCGCTCGCGCGATCATGGACGTCGCGCCGCTTCGCGGCACCAGTTCGGTTCCCTCGTCCACGAAGGGATAGTGCCAGATGAAGCCGACCGGCGGCGCGTTTCTGTCGGCGGTGGCTGCGGCGGGCGCCCCGGCCGACAGCAAGGCGCAGAGGGCAAGCAGGGTGCTCACCGCGTCGCCGTCACAGCGTCACCCATTCGCCCCCGCGCGCCAGCGAGCGCTCCGCGCCCTCGATGACGCCGACAACGGCGAGAGCCTCCTCGACCGGCATGTCCACCTCTCCACGTGTCAGGAAGGCGGCCGCCCGGCGCATCAGGTTCGCGTAGAAACCGTCGTAGTCGCCGACGGTGGCGGCAATGTAGCGGTCACCCACGCGGGCGGCGAAGCTCCAACCGAACACGTCCCACTCGTTGGTCGCCGTGCGCACGTCCACCACGGCGCGCCGGCCATCACCGTAGTCGAGCGTCACGGTGCGCGCAGACGGGGTGCCCGTGTCGATGACCCGCCGTACACCTGCGCCCATCAGGCGGGTGGCGATGGCGACGCTGTGGACGCCGTAGAGCGCCCATCCGCTCAGCCCGCGCGCAAGGCACTCCGTGACCGGGGCGCCAGCCATCTCCGTTACGGCCGCCTCGACCTCGACGGCATAGCGCAGCGCCGAGGAGGAGAAGACAGGGGCCGCGTGCCTGGCGGAGAGTTCGACGATCTCGCGGGCTTCCGCCAGCGTCGGGGCAAGGAACTTGTCGATGAACGTCCGCTTGCCCGCCGGGAGGACGCGCCGGGCGAGCGCAAGGTGGGCATCGATGTTGTCGGGTGCGAGCAGCATCACCGCGTCCGCGCTCGCGACGGCCTCCTCCAGCGAGGCGGCCCGCGTCACGCCCTGCTTGGCGCACCAGTCGTCTCCCGCGGGGTCGGACTCCCAGGCGGTCGTCACGCGGACGTCGAGCCCGGCCAGCGGGCCGTGCAGCAGGCGCAGGAACGTGTCCGCGTGGAAGTTGTTCAGGTGATGGTCAATGAGGGCGACGCGTGTCATGCGGTAGCTCCTTGCGCATCGGTCTCCGCGGTTTGCCGTCGTGCTGTCGAGCGACGGTGGGCGAGCAGCGCGTGCAGCAGAGCGTCGGGCGCGGGCATGCCCGCGTCCACGGCGCCGAGGCGCACGTCGGGCTTGGACGCTCCGTGGAAGTCCGAGCCGCCAGTGACCAGCAGGCCCAGTGTGCGCGCGAGGCTCAGGAAGCGCTGAACATCGCCGGGCGCGAAGCGGCTGTAGTAGCACTCGATCCCCTCGATGCCCAGCGACCGGAGGCGGCGAAGCTCGCCCTCCCAGTCGGCTCCCGGTGGGCTCAGCGTGTGGGGGTGTGCGATCACGGCGATCCCGCCAGCGGCACGGACCATGGCGATGGCTTCCTCTACGGGCAGCCGGCGCCGCGGAACATGCGCGGGTCCTCCGCTCCGAAGGAAGCGGTCGAAGGCCTCCTGCGTCGTGGCGACGACCCCCTTGCGCACGAGCGCGAGCGCCATGTGGGGGCGGCCGATCTGCCCTCCGCCGGCCTCCGCGGCCATGTCCGCAAGCGTGACGGGCAGTCCGAGCTCGACGATGCGTGCCGCCATCCGCTCGTTGCGCTCGGCCCGTGCCTCTCGGATGCGGCGGAGCCCTTCGGTGAGGGTCGCGTTCCGGTGATCGATGAGGTAGCCCAGCACGTGCAGCTTGCCATGCGGGTAAGCGGGGGCAAGCTCGACCCCTGGCACGACGCCCACTCCCAGCCGCTCGCCGGCCGCGATGGCGTCGTCAACACCCGCGACCGTGTCGTGGTCGGTGATGGCGATGGCCCGGAGGCCCAGTCCGGCGGCCTGCGCCACGAGGTCGGCGGGCGCGACGGACCCGTCGGAGGCCGTCGTGTGGGTGTGCAGGTCGACGCCGCGCAGGGCGGTCTCGGCCAGCGCACCCCGACCGATCATGGCAGCCGTCCGAGCCTCGCCAGCGCATCCAGGATCGCCTGGATGGACTCCGAGGGGGTCTGCTGGTCGGTGCGCACTTCCACCTCCGGGGCGAGCGGCGGTTCGTACGGGTCGGAGACCCCGGTGAAGTTCGGGATCTCGCCCGCGATCGCCTTCCGGTACAGCCCCTTGACGTCGCGCGCAACGAGGGCGTCGAGGGTGGCGTTGGCGTAGACCTCGACGAACGGCACGCCGTCGGCGGCTGCCTGGTGGCGCACTTCGTCGCGGATCTCCCGATAGGGCGAAATCGCCGCTGTGATGGCCACCACCCCGTTGCGCGCGAGGAGCCGCGCCACGTAGCCTATCCGGCGGATGTTGGTGTCCCGGTCCTCCTTCGAGAACCCCAGTCCCTTGGAGAGGTTCGTGCGGACCTCGTCACCGTCGAGCAGCTCCACGCGGCGGCCGCCGTCGCGCAAGCGCTGCGCGATGGCCTGCGCAAGGGTGGACTTGCCCGCTCCCGAAAGGCCCGTGAACCAGAGAATGAAGCCCTGCTGCAACGTTTGCCTCGCTACGGCGGACGGCGTAGCCCCGATCTCGCCGACGGACCGCCAGCCGGCGGCGCCCGAACCGGCCCCCATCATACCCCACCGGGGGCTGCCGAGCCGGAGGGTATACTGATGGCTGGCCCAGATGCCACGCCGCGTCCAGGCGGCGGAGCGTCGCGGCTGCTCCTCGCGGTCCGGCTGCTCCCCCTACCGAACTTCGTCGCCGGAGTCCTCCGTGGATCTGCGTCCCCTTCGGTTCGGCCGTCGGCTCGCCCGCATGGCGTCCCTCATCGCGACCGTGGCGGCAATCGTCGCCGCGCCGATGGGCGCTCGGGCGCTAGGCCTCGACGTTACGAACCGCCGACTCCCCGCGGTGCGCGTTGCGCAGCCGCCACGGATCGACGGCGTTCTGGACGACCCATGCTGGCAGCTCCTGCCCCAGGCCACCGGCTTCACGGACGAGATGCTCGGGACGCCCGCCGGCGACCAGACGACCGCGTGGCTCGGGTACGACGACCAGTTCATCTATGTGGCGTTCCACTGCAAGGACTCCGAGCCCCAGCGCATCGTGGCGCGCGAGACGCGCCGGGGTGTGTGGTACCGCGGCGACGACCGCGTGCGCTTCCGGCTGAACCCGTTCAACAGCAAGCGCGGCGACGACGAGAGCGAGCTGAACGTCAACGCCCGCGGGACGCAGTACGCCGAGATCGCGGGCGGGCGCGCCGCGAAGCTGGAGTGGGAGGGTGAGTGGCAGGCCGCGGCCCGAATCGTGGAAGACGGGTGGGTCGCCGAGCTCGCGGTTCCGTGGAGCATGTTCACGCGGCCGGTCGGCGAGGGCAAGCCCCTCACCATGGGCATCAACTTCGAGCGCTACCAGGCGCGTACGGACACGAAGTCCTACTGGAGCAACCTCGGGCCACAGGAGCGGCGCGAGTACGGCGGCGAATGGACGGGCGTCGTGCCTCCGCCAGGCCAGCGCGAGGACCCGCTCTCCATTCTCGCGTACGGCTTCGGGGGGTACCGCGACGGCGGCGCCGTGGGACGCATCGGGCTAGACGCCCGGTACCAGTTCACTCCGCGCGTCACGGGCGTCGCCACGTGGAAGCCACCGTCACCAGCATCGACTTCTCCTACTCCGAGCGGCTGCCGGACGAGCGCCGCCCGTTCTTCCTGGAGGGGCGCGGCTTCTACGGGCTGTGGCTGGGGTCCAACCAGCCGTTCGCCAGCATCCGGGTGCCGGAGTTCGACCTCGGGGGCAAGGTCTTCGGCCGCGTGACGGACGGCACGAACGTCGGCGTTCTCGCCACCTACGGTTTCCGCGGACGGAAGGACGGCGTCGCTCTCGTCTCGCACCGGTTCTCGCCCTACGAGTCGTTCGCCGTGCAGTGGGTCGGCCGCATGGAGCCCGGAAGCGACAACCACGTTTTGGCGGCGAGCGGCGGCGTGCGAAGGGGAGACTGGCGCGTGGGGGCTGGATACGGCCGGTCCGCCGACCCGGCGGGGAATGGCGAGGCGGGCCAGCTCGAGGTGAACTGGGGCGCGAAGAGCTACTTCGGCGGCGCGAGCGCCTCGTGGACGAGCCGCGCTTTCCAGGCGCGGAACGGCTATGTGCCATTCCAGAACCAGCGCAGCCTGTCCGGGTACTTCGGGTACGACGTCGACTGGCGTTCGGGTCCCTTCGCCGCATGTTCCTGGACGGTCCATGGGCACCGATCGGAGCGCTTCGGGGGCGATTTCTTCCGGGATGGCCTGTCGGCCAGCCTGTTTCTTCGGACGCGCAGCGGGCTGCGCCTGTCCGTGTCTTCCAGCGCCGGCAGGTTCGAAGAGAACCGCGACCGGGTGACCGGCGTTTCGCTCGGCTATCCCGCGTTCGATCAGCACCGCAACTTCGGCATCTCGCATGGCTGGGGTCGCCAGGCGGGCCACGCCTACCGTCGCTGGGGCCCATTCGCCAGCGTGCGCATCGCGAACCGGTTTTCCATCGGTGCGTCGGCCGAGATCGTGGAGCTGGACGGGCGGTACGAGCAGGACGTGCTGTCGCTGGCGTACGACCTGACGCGGGACACGACGATCGGCGGACGCCTGGTGCGCCGCGACGGCGCGACCAACTGGTACCTGAGCCTGCGCCGGTCGGGGTATGGCGGCACCGAGTACTTCGTGATTGTGGGCGACCCGAACGCGCGGTCGTTCACGGAACGCGTGGTGGTGAAGGTCGTCTTCCAGGTGTAGCCGCCCCGTGACGCGGTGGCGCGGAGTCCGCCCGGGAGGGGCGGCGCGCGCGCGTATTGCCTCACGAGAAAAGCTGACTATGCGGCTTTCGTTGCCTCACGAGAAGATGTGACTTTGCTGTAGCGCTGCAGTCGTGCGATGGCGGCGGTGAGCTCTCGCTGCAAGTGGCACGGGTTGA
>Ga0272446_1003761_pt1 | contig 18756 bp, 3 predicted proteins | sample YNPCB0061_FD_194587 | JGI IMG/M metagenome (GOLD analysis project Ga0272446, IMG submission 194587) | Hot spring microbial mat communities from Yellowstone National Park, WY, United States - YNP-CB-006-1 | ecosystem: Environmental > Aquatic > Thermal springs > Hot (42-90C) > Sediment | place... | reverse complement strand
CTGCGCCACCCGCCCGCGCAGGTCATACGCCCAGCGCGTCTGCCCGTGCGTGTTCGAGATGCTCGTCCGCCGCCCGATGCCATTCATGTTGTCCGCCGTGCTGTCATACCCGTACTGCGCCAGCACCGGCCCGCCGGCCCCGTTCTGCCGCTTCTCCGTCAGCCGGTTCAGCCCATCATACCCAAACCACACCGTCTGCCCTTTCGCGTCGGTCTGCGTGATCAGATTCCCCGCCGGGTCATAGCCATACGTCCACACCCCCATGTCCGGGTCTTTCATCCCCGTCTTCAGCCCGAACCCGTCATAGGTGATCAGCGTCGTGTTGCCCAGCGCGTCCACCACCTTCACCAAGTCGTCGCGCGCGGTGTAGCTGTAGTTGGTCTGCCACAGGCTGAACTCCTGATAGTCGTCCAGCCAGGCCGTCCCCGTGTACACGTTGTGCGCGAAGCGATACGCCGCCCACGCCAGCGCCGCGTCGGTCACAGCCAGGCTGCCGCGCATGGCCGGGTTGTCGCGCTCCCACACCTCCACGTGCGCCCACCCGGCTGCCCCGTTCTGCACCGTCGCCGCCCGCAGGATCGCCACATACCACGTGTTCGCACGCGCCGGCGTCAGCACGTCCTGATACGTCACCGCGCCGTTGACGATCTTCTGCATCACCAGCTTGCCGTCGAACACCACCAGCGCGACGCGCCTGGAATCATTCGCCGTTTGCAGCATGAAGTGCGCCCAGCCGTCCGCAACGCGATCCACCTTGAACGTCACCCGCGCCGCCTGCGCCACCCCTGTGCTGATCGCCAGCGCGCTCGAGATCGACGCCGTCTGCCGCGCCAGCGACGCCTGATACGTCTGCGGCCACGAGGCGCGGTTCTCCACCACCCCGCCGCTCACGCTCTGATAAGTCGTTGTCGCCCACACCGTCGCGCTCAACGTGTCGAACGGCTCCTCCAGCGTCGCCAGCGTCTCCACCACCCGCGTCAGCCGGCCCAGCCCGTCGCGCACCTCGCGCCGGTAGTTGCCGCGCGCATCCAGTGTGTCCACCACCGCGCCGATGTAGACGCTGCTCGCCGATGCGCCATCCGGGTTCACCACCCGCACCACCCGCCCCAGCGCGTCGTAGTGCATCGTCGTGCTCGCCACGTCCCCCGTCGTCACCGGCGGGCTGTAGTCCAGCGACACGCCTGTCTCGCGCGGCGCATAGCGTCGCATCACCCGCCCCAGCGCGTCGTAGGCCACGTCGCTCACCACCTGCTGGCCGGCGTTGCCGCTCTCGCGCCGCGCCTGCATCTCGCGCCCCAGCCCGTCGTAGAACGTGTGCGTCTCCAGCGCGCCGGCCTGTCCGCTCACCTCGCGCTGCTTCTGCGTCACGCGCAACCCGCGCAGCCCGCCGGCCTGATAGTTGTCCGCGTAGGCGTACTCCACCGTCGGGTATGTCGGCGAGTCATACGGCCGGATCACTTTCGTCAGCCGGCCAAACACATCGTACTCGTACCGCGTCGCCGCCCCCTCGCCGTTCGGCGGAATCACGCGCTTCAGCAGCCCGAACGTCGCGCCGTAATTGTTGAACAGCGCCTGCCCGTCCACGCCGTAGTATTCATAGCGCGTGACCTGCCCCAGCCCGTTGGCGCTGCTGATGACGAACCACCCAAAATCCGGATCGAACGCCACGCTGCTGGTCACGCCGGCCCGCCCGGCCACCACCACGCTGCCCGGCGTCCCGAAAGTGTTGTAGGTCGTCTCGCGCGCCTTGTTGCCCAACACGTCGTATTGAGCGCGATAGTCGCGCGCCGTGTTGCCGGCCGCGTCCACCGCCTGATAGAAGGTTGCGTCGCCCAGTCCGCCCAGCGCGCCCAGCGTGGTGTTGCCGTCGTAGTAATAGCGCGACTCGTTCAGCCGGTTGCCGCTCCCGTCGCGCACCGTCTGCGTCACCGGCCGCAACACCCACGCCGCCGCGTTCAACGTGTAGCTCATCGTCGTCGCGCGCGCCAGCGTCGCGCTGTTGTATTCGCGCACCTCGGCCGGCTGGCCGGCCACCGCCATCGCCGCCACATCTTGCGGCGCGCCCGAAGACAGCGCGCGGGCGTAGCCCAGCGTCATCTGATACGTGTACAGGTTCGGCGTCTCGCAGTCCGCCGCCGGCGTCAGCAGATGATCCGGGTAGTAGGCGGTCGAGTAACAGCGATGCAGCGCCACCGTCCCCGGCTGCTGCATGGTGTAGATGTAGCCGGCCACGCCCAGCCGGGTGAAGCCCTCGCAGTCGCTGTTCGGCGACAGCAGCGCGTGGTTGTCCATCTGGCACACATACAGCAGTTGCGTGTTGGCGGCCGGCTGCGCCAGCAGCTCCCAGCGCCCCTCCTCGCTGAAGCCGGCCGGCAGCGTCGGGCCGGCCCAGTGCCCCGACCCCGACTTGAACCCGCGCCGCAACACCACGATCGGCGCGTCGCGGAAGCGCGTCTCGCTTCGTCGCCAGGTGGTCGCGCTCTCGTCGCCGGCGTACACCGTGTTCGAGACACCCGCCACCAGCCACGCATTGTCCGGCAAGCGCGCGCCGGCCGCAAAGCCATCCAGCGCGATGACATCCGCGCGGCCCAGTTCCAGCGTCCTCCCCGCGCCATCCATGCGCCGCGTCTCATACGCGCGCCCCAGCCGCTTGTAGTCGGTGTAATAGCGGTGCGCCGTGATCGCCAGCCCCTCGCCATTCACGCCGCGCACTGTCTCGGTCACCGCCCCGTAGCCGATGTGGCCGTTGTCATAGTCCTCCGGGTGAGTGCGCCACAGCGGATTGACGCACACCTGGCCGGCCGCGTTGACGCAGCCTTCGGCATAGGCATATGTCGTCGTCCCGCTCCACCCGCTGCCGTTGCTCACCGTGCGCGTCAACACCGGATGATGCCGCTCCGAGGCCGTGGCATAGGCGAACTGCCACTCCCCGCCATAGCCATTCGCCACACGCGTCAGCAACAGCCGGCCCTCCGCCCCGCCGCCCGTGTCAAGGTACACAAACGCCGGCCCCGGCAGCGCCTGCCCGTTGTAACGCTGCGTGATCGCCGTCACCGCGTAGCGATGATCCGACCACGCCCCATGCGCGAACTCGTAGCGCCACAGCGGAACACTGCTGCCCCCTACCGGCGCTGAAATCACAACCGCGCTGAGCAGATGTTTGTGGTCGAGCATCGTCCACTGCTGCGTGTACTCGAACCCGATCTGAAAACGCCCCGTTGTGGCGCTGCCATCCGGGCGCAGGCTGGGGCCGTACACGATGCTGGCCGGCTTCAGCCACGCATCGTTGTGATCCAGACAACCAAAGTCCCAGCATCCGCCGCGAACGATATTTGCGCCGGCTGTGTAGTGATACTCCGCCGACCAGCGCCCGGCGCTCACACTGTCGCGGTGCGCGGCGTACACGCGCCTCAGAAACCACACCCGCGTGATGTGCCCCGCCCGCGAGCCGGCGTAGGCGCCGTCACCGGTTGCGCCGGGGGTGTACGGCGTTGTGTCCGTCGCGTTGGCATTCAGCCCCGCCGCGTCGATCACATTCGCGCTGTTGTCATCCGTGCCGAACACATAGCGCGTCCCATTGGCATCCCACACCTGCCAGTATTCGCCCGTGCTGTTCGTCACGCCCGGCAGCGCATCCGCGCCGGCGCACGGCGCGCGGTCGTTGCAGCGCAACACGCGCAGGGGCGCATAGCTCTCCGGCACATACTCCCCGCCGGCCTGCCCCGGCGTCTTCGGTTGCAGGTTGTGCGTCTGTCCGTTCAACTCCAGCGTGAACAGGTTCCACCAGTCGGTCACGAACACCTTGTGGCAATACACCCAGTTCTGCGAGTCGCCGTCGTGGCAGTGCGCCCAGTTGTTCCACCACGGTTCACCGTTGAAGGATTGTTCCCACGGCGCCCACTGCCATTTGCGCTTCACCCGCCGCGTCACCTTCGGCGTGTCGATGCGCCAGCCCTGCCCCAGGCTCAGCCCTTCGCCCGGGCTGCCGTCCTGATCCGAGCGCCCATCCGCCGCCGCGCTCGAGTAGCGCGCTGTCAGCGCGGGTTGCAGGCCGTCGTGCATGGCCGGCAGGTCGAGCGGGTAGGCGTACTCCGCCGACCCCGTGAACAGGCCCACGTCGGCGCCGCGCGCGTCCAGCTTCCAGGGTTGCGGGTCGGATGGTTGCTTCAGCCCCACCTGATACTCCGAGAAGTGGCTGAGCAGCGCCGTCAGCAGGCCGGTCGCCGCGTCGTACTGCGAAGGCAGGTCTTCCACCACGCGCGTGGTGTAGGTGAATACGAAGCTGTCCCCCTCGTGCTCAATGGTGCGCGTAACCACCTCGGGCCGCAGGTATTGCGCGACCGGCTGCCGGCCGGCCAGTATCTCCGGCGTGAGCAGGCCGGCCAGATCGACCGTCAGCGTCACGGGCGCGTCGAAGGCCATGTCCGGCCCCAGCTCAAAGGGTAGACGAAAGTCACCGACTGGCGCGCCCTGCTCATCCACACGCGGGACGATCGGCGCGTACACCACCCCACGAATGACCGTGTCGGCATGAAACGCCCCCGGCGCAAAGTCGATGCGGATGCGCTCGCCCGGATCGAACCGCCCGCCCTGCGCGGCCCGCAGGGGCTGAGAACTCGTGGCCGGCAGACCGAGCTGGATCAGCGCCAGTGGCGCTTCGATGAGATCTGTCACCACGTTGGCCGCCGTGATGGCCGGCTGCACTATCACATTCAGCGCGCGGGTCAGGGTTCCTGTCACCCTCAGGCTCACCACGTCGCTCAACGCCGCGCCGGCGGCCAGCGCGCCGATCCGCCACGCCAGTTCGCGCCGCGCCGGGTCATAGCTCACGGCAGCATCGACATCGGCAGCGGCAGCCGCGACATAGTCCACCTCCGGCGGCAGGGGCAGCCGCGCCACCACGTCCTGCGCGTCCACCCGCGCCACCACCCGCAAGGTTGCGGTGAGGAGTTCAGACTGACCGGCAATCACGCGATCGCGCGACAGCGCCAGATACGCGCTCAGGGCGGGTTGGGGCGCACTGCCGTGCGCTCGTACTGCGGGCGGGGGCGGCAGCGGCAACGGGCTGTCCAGTGGGGACAATGGTGATGCCGCCGGCAGAGAAGCCGGTGCCAGCAACGCTGGCGTCGGCAATGCCGGCGTCGGCAATGCTGGCGCGCGCACTGCGCTCACCTCACCGGTAATCAGTCTGGCCGGGGGGGGGGGAGAACGGGCACAAACGAAGACGCGGACGAAGTCCACAGGGCCAGCGAGCAGGACAGGCCGGCCGACAGCATACGCGCGCGCAAACCCGGATTCATAACGAGATGCTCCTCCTGTGTGGCGATGGGACAACTGAGAGCGTATCAGCCGGGTGGCCCCGTGTCAAGCGCCGCACCTTAAAATTGCGCCCGCATGCGCCATCTCGCGCGCCCGGCAAATGACCCCTCCTGCCGGTTTAGAACCGGCGGGGAGGGTCAACTCCGTTCCCTGACAGACCGTCATTCCCACGCAAGCGGGAATCCAGCGCATTGTGGCAAGCTGGACACCCGCGCAAGCGGGTGTGACGATGGCGATCCAGAGTGTGAGTCGATCTCGCCCCGGCTGTGAAATGCCACCCGCCGGCCCGCCTGTGCTATCATTGCATTGACTGGCGTGTAACGAGAACGAATCATCTTCGCTTCAACACCAGGCGCTGCTTACCTGAAAATCCTTGCAGCGACTCTGTTGATGGGCGCCAGTTCCGGCGCGCTGCCGAGGCAGTGCGCTGCGATCAATGAACCCGCACCGCAAGCCCGCTTCATGCGGCTCGATGCTTGCCAGGCGGCAGTTGCTCATAGTCGCGCGCATCACGCACTCCCGGCCAACACCGCATCGTTTGGCCGCCGGCTTGCGCCACAGCAAGCCAGCCGGGACCGCGCAGCGCGGCGGGGCACATCTGCCAGGTGGTGAACATGTTCGAACGAATCCTTGTGCCGTTGGACGGATCGGCGCTCGCCGAGTGCGTCCTTTCCCATGTCGTCGCCATGTCCAGGGCATTCGGGTCAGAAGTGATTCTGGTCCGGGTGCTGGAGCAGCCCGCGTCGGGCCGGCCCGATCTATCGGTCGATCCGGTGCAGTGGCATCTCGAGCGCGCCGAGTCGAGCGCCTATCTGAACGCCATCGCCGCGCGCCTCAATGACGCCGGCCTGTCTGTCAGCGCCGAAGTGCTGGAGGGCCGGCCGGCCGACCGCATCGTCGAGTTCGCGCAATCGAGCCAGGTCGAACTGGTGGTGCTCAGCAGCCACGGCAGCGGCGGCCTCACCGACTGGGCCGTGAGCAGCACCACGCAGAAAGTAGTGTCGCGGTGCGGCTCTTCGGGCATGATCGTGCGCGCCAGTCGCCCGGTGGTTGATGCTGTATCGGGCATCCGCTACGCGCGCCTGATGGTTCCGCTGGATGGATCGTGGCGCGCAGAGTCTGCTCTGCCGGCTGCCACCATCCTCAGCCAGCACCACGGCGCGCGCCTCATCCTGGCGCGCGTGATCATCGCGCCGGAGATGGCGCGGCGCACGCCGATCACCGGCGACGACGCCAGGCTGATCGGCGAAGTGACCGAGAGCAACCGGCGCGAAGCCGCCGCCTACCTCGAACAGCTCTGCGCGCGAATGCCGTTCGAAACGCAGGCGCGTATCCTCACCGGCGAGAGCGTCGCCGGCGCGCTGCACGATCTCGTCCGGCAAGACGACATCGATCTGGTGGTGATGAGCGCCCACGGATACACCGGGCGCGCCGACTGGCCCTTTGGCGGGACTGCCAACCATCTCATCGCCTATGGCGCAGCGCCGACCCTGATCGTCCAGGATCTGCCGCTTAAGCCATTCGCCGCCATGGCCCACATCACCGCCGACACGCCGCGCGAAGCCCCGGTACATGCTGCGCCATCCGATGGCTGAACTCGATCTGCGCGGCCGGGCGCCCTCCGAAGGCGAGACGGAGAGCCTGGCGGCGCTGTCGCAAGACGCATGGGCGCGCTGCCTGGCGCAGCGCCATACACACGCGGCGATCGCGCCGCGCGGGCCGGCGACTCTGCTGGATCGACTGGGCCGGCAGAGCCAGTTGCTCCGCGCGGCTCATCAGCGTTTCCTGGAGTTGCCCTCGGGCGCCGGTGCGCTGTCATACGCGGCCGAATGGGTGCTCGACAACTACTACCAGATCGAGCAGACCGGCCGGCAAATCCGAGAGGACATGCCGGCCGGGTACTACCGGCAACTGCCGGCGCTGGCGGCAGGGGATCTGGCCGGAATCCCGCGCATCTTTGCGCTGGTCTGGCTGTTTGTCGCCCGCGCTCACGGGCAGGCCGACATCGAGGCGTTTCGAGACACGCTGGCCGCCTATCAGGATGTGTGCCCGTTGACGCTGGGCGAATTGTGGGCCGCACCGACCATGCTGCGCCTGTCCATCCTGGAATGCCTGGCCCAGGCGCTGATACGGGTCGCCGGCCTCGACGATCATGACCTGCCGGAGATCGCGCCGGCCTCGACGCGCGAATCGGCCCCCGACCGGCTGGCCGACGATCTGATCGTAGCCAACTGCATCCGCAGCCTGCGCGCGCTCGCCACGCACGACTGGGAGCAGTTCGTCGAGCAGGTGAGCCAGGTCGAGGCGGCGCTGCGGGATGACCCGGCCGGCGTCTACGCCAGCATGGACTTCGAGACGCGCGACCGCTATCGCCGGGTGGTCGAGAAGCTGGCGGCGGCAACCGACTGGGACGAGCGCCGGGTGGCGCAACGCGCGATCGATCTGGCGCGGGCCGAAGCAGGGCCGGCGTCCGCAAGCGGATCCAGTGCGCCATTCCGGTTGCGCAACCGCAAGGCGCACGTGGGCTACTTCCTGATTGACGCCGGCCTGCCCATTCTCGAACGCGAGACCGGCTACCGGCCCGGCGCGCGGGAGTGGCTGGCCCGCGCGCTCACCACCCGCCCGACGGTTTCGTTCCTGGCTGCCATTGCCGCGCTCGGCGCGCTGGTGATCTGGGCGCTGTTGTCGTATGCCGGCGCGGCCGGGGCCACGCCGCTCCAACATGTCCTTGTTGGCGCGGTGTCGCTCGTCCCGGCGCTCACGATTGCCGTGGGATTGGTGTCGTGGCTGGTGACGCGCATCGTGCCACCGCGCGCGTTGCCCCGTCTCGATTTCGAGTCGGGACTGCCGGCTGAATGCCGCACGATGCTGGTGGCGCCGGCGCTCCTGTCCAGCCACCGCGATGCTCAATCGCTGATCCAGCAGCTCGAGCTGCACTACCTGCGCAATAGCGATCCGCACATGTCCTTTGCGCTGCTCACCGATTTTGCCGATGCGCCGGCCCAGCGCATGCCCGAGGACGCGGCGCTGGCCGAGGCAGCCCGTTCCGGCGTCGAAAGGCTGAACGCCAAATACGCTCGCGACGGCCACCACCCATTTCACCTGTTCCACCGCGAGCGTCGCTGGAACCCCGCCGAAGACTGCTGGATGGGGTGGGAGCGCAAGCGCGGCAAATTGCACGAGTTCAACCGGTTGCTGCGCGGCGCGACAGACACCTCCTATGTCATCCAGATCGGCGACCTGAGCGTTCTGCCGGCGGTGCGCTACGTCATCACCCTCGATGCGGACAGCGTCATCATGCGCGACAGCGCGCAACGCCTGATCGCCACGCTGGCCCACCCGCTGAATCGAGCCGAGTTCGGCCCCGATGCGCCCGGCGGCCCCAGCGTCGTGGCCGGCTATACGATCCTTCAGCCGCGCGTGGAAATACAGCCGGTCAGCGCGACCCAGACGCCATTCGCGCGCATCTTCGCCGGCGACACCGGGCTGGACCTGTACACGCGCGCCGTGTCCGACGTGTATCAAGATCTGTTTGGCGAGGGCATTTACGTCGGCAAGGGCATCTACGATGTCGATGCGTTCGAGCGCAGTCTGGCCGGCCGCATTCCCGACAACACACTGCTCAGTCACGACCTGTTCGAGGGGATCCACGGTCGCGCTGCGCTGGTGTCCGATGTGGTAATTTTGGAGGATTACCCCTCGCACTACCTGGCGCATGCCATGCGCGCGTTGCGTTGGATCAGGGGCGATTGGCAGTTGCTGCCCTGGCTCGCGCCGCGCGTGCCGGGCGCAGACGGCGAGCGCCTGCCCAACCGGCTGTCGGCCATCAGCCTCTGGAAGCTGGTGGACAATCTGCGGCGCAGCCTGGTCATGCCGGCGCTGCTGGCGTTTCTGGCGGCGGCCTGGCTGGCGCTGCCCGGCTCTGCGCTGGTGTGGACTGTGTTTGCGACGCTCACGCTGGGCATTCCCACGCTGACAGGCGCAGCCGGCGCAGCGGGTAACGCCGTGCGCGCTGCCACATCGCGCAACGCGGCGCAAGGCTCTCCCGGTGCGCCGGCCGTTGTGGAGGCCGGCCACGCCCGACTGTGTCCCCTCTGGCTGGATGCGCTGCGCTGGGCGTTTGCGCTGATCTGTCTGCCATTCGAGGCGCTGTCGGCCCTGAGCGCGATCGGCATCACTCTGTGGCGCGTGTTTGTGACGCGTCGGCGATTGCTGCAATGGACCACGGCGGCGCGTGTGGCGCGCATGTTCGGCGCCGGCGTGTCTCGCCGGGCTGTGTGGGCGCCGATGGCGGCGGGGCCGGCTGTCGCGCTGGCGCTGCTCTTGCTGGTTGCGTGGTTGGCCCCATGGCATGCGCTGATTGCTGCGCCCTTCCTGTTGGGCTGGCTGGCGTCGCCGGAAATCGTGTATTGCGCCAGTCGCATCGCGGCGCGCGCCCCACAGCCGCTGACCAGCGAGCAGCGCCACAGGCTGCGCGTGTTGGCGCGGCGCACGTGGTTGTATTTTGAAACCTTCGTCGGGCCGGATGACAACTGGCTGCCGCCGGATCATTACCAGGAGCAGCCGCTCGGCGCGGTCGCTCATCAAACATCGCCGACCAACGTGGGGTTGTGGCTCTTGTCGGCATTGTCGGCCTATGACCTGGGATATCTGCGACGGCTCGATCTGGTCGCGCGCCTGCGCAACACGTTCAACAGTCTGCGCAAACTGCAGCGGCATCGGGGACACTTTCTGAACTGGTACGACACGCAGTCGCTGGCGCCGCTGCCGCCGGCATACGTCTCGACGGTGGACAGTGGAAACCTGGCGGCCTGTTTGCTGGCATTCAGTCAGGGGTGCGCGACGGTGTTGTCGGACCCGGCCCTGCGCGTGGAGCGGTGGGATGGCCTGTTGGATGCGCTGGGCGTGCTGGCCGATGTGGTTGCTCAGGCCGGCGCCGATGCAGAGCCGGTGTTGCGCCATCTGGCCGGCAACCGGTCGCGCATCGAGGCCGGTCGCGGCGATCGCGCGCAATGGCGTCGGCTGCTGTCTGCGCTGGCCGGCGAGCAGCGCCGGGAATTGGACCGGCTGATTCTGGACTTGATCGATTCCGATTCGGTCCGGGCGCGACCCGCATTGCTGGGCGAATTGCGCGTCTGGATGGACCGGCTGCGCTTCCAGATCGACAGCATGGCCGATGAGTGGCGCATGTTGGCGCCGTGGCTCGATGCGTTCGATCAGTTGCCCGATGCGCTCCGCGCTGTGCAGGTCGAGTCTGCGGTGGGCGCTGCATGGCAATCTCTGGCAGAGGCATTGCCGCTGACGGTGACGATCGCCGGCCTGCCGGTGGCGTGCGAGACGGGCGCAAGCCGAACCGGGGCGCTGGAGCGCGCGCTGAAGTCGGACGCCGGGCTGTCGGAGACTGCAACCCGCGAGGCGCTGGCGTGGTGCGGCCGGCTGGCAGACGACCTGCGCACAGCGCAGACCACGGCCATCCAGATGCTGCGCGACTACGATGCGTTGATTGCCGAAGCTGAAGCGCTGTTCAACGACATGGAGTTTGGCTTTCTGTACAGCGCCGACCGCCGCGTCTTTCACATCGGCTACAACCTCTCGACGGATCGGCTTGACACCAGCTACTACGATCTGTTGGCTTCGGAGGCGCGTCTGGCCAGCCTGATCGCCATTGCCCGGGGCGATGTGCCGCTCAACCATTGGCTGCATTTGGGCCGGCCAGTGACGGAGGTCCAGGGCCGGCAGGCATTGCTGTCGTGGAGCGGGACCATGTTCGAGTACCTGATGCCGCTTCTGCTGACCCGCGACGACGCCGGCACGCTTCTGAACGAAAGCTGCCACGCTGTCGTGGCCCATCAGATTGCCCTGGGCCGGCGGCATCGCGCGCCGTGGGGCATCTCCGAGTCGGGCTACTACGCCTTCGACCAGAACCAGAAATATCAATACAAGGCGTTCGGCGCGCCGGGCCTGGGATACAAGCGCGGCCTGGGCGACGATCTGGTGATCGCGCCGTATGCCAGTCTGCTGGCTGTGGCGCTCGCGCCGCGCGATGTGATTCGCAATATCGAGCAGTTCACGGCGCTGGGGATGCTGGGCCGGTATGGCCTGTATGAGGCGATTGACTATACCCGGCAACGGCTGCCGCCCGGGCAGCGGCATGCCATCGTGCGAGAGTACATGGCGCACCATCAGGCGATGGGGCTGGTGGCGTTGACTAACTATCTGCTGCCGCGAGTCATGGTCAAGCGGTTCCACCGCGATCCGCGCGCCAGAAGCGTGGAGATGCTGTTGCAGGAAAAGATTCCCGCCGGCGCGCCGCTCGAATTTCCGCACCGGGACGAAGAGCAGCCAACGCAGACAGTGCTGCCGCCTGTTGAGATTGGGCCGTGGCGCGTGCCGGTCGATACGCCACAACCTCGAGTGAGGGTCTTGTCGCAGGGGCGTCACACGGTCGTGCTGACCAACGCCGGCGGCGGCTACAGCCAGTGGGGCGATCTGGCGCTGACCCGCTGGAGCGCAGATGCCACGCGAGATGCTGATGGCGCCTGGGTCTACATTCAGGATTGTGATAGCCAGGCGCTCTGGTCGGCCACATTCCAGCCGACCAGAGCCATGCCCGATTCGCAGACTGTGATCTTTCACGCGCACATGGCCGAGTTTCAGCGGCTCGATGGGGAGATCGCCACCCGGCTCGATGTGACGGTTGCGCCGGATGAAGTTGAAGTGCGGCGGCTGACACTCACCAACCACAGCGACCGGACGCGCCGGCTGCGCCTGGCCAGCTATGCCGGGGTCGTGCTGGCCCCGCAGGCCGAGGACCGGCGGCATCCGGCTTTCAGCAAGTTGTTTGTGGAGGCAGAGGCCGTGCCCGCCTTGAATGCGCTGCTGTTCCGCCGCCGGCCGCGGACGGCGCAACAGCAGCCGGCCTTTCTGGCTCACGCGCTCGTGAGCCAATCTTCCGAAGCGGGGAGAACTGCGTTCGAGACCGACCGCGCCCGGTTCATCGGGCGTGGCAACAGCGCGCGCAACCCGGCTGCGTTCCGGCAGGGGGGCGATTGGCTGACCGGGACTGCCGGCGCCGTGCTCGACCCCATTCTGTCGATTGGCGTGGAGATTGAACTTGCGCCGAATGAGACCGCGCAATGGGCCTTCATCACGCTCGGCGCTGACAGCCGCGACAGCGCGATGGCGCGCGTCGAGCAGTATCGGGCCTGGCACATGGTCGAGCGGGCTTTCGAGCAGGCGCGCATTCAGACCGAACTCGATCTCCGGCAGCGCGGCCTCGATACCAACGCGCTGCAACGGATCGACCTGTTGCTGTCTGCTTTGCTGTATCCGCATCCGGCCTTGCGCGCGGAACCTGAAGTGCTGGCGGCCAATCGGCTGAGCCAGTCGGGTCTGTATGCGTTCGGCATCTCCGGCGATTTGCCCATTCTGCTGGCGCCGGTGGAGGAACCGACGGCGACGTTGACGGAGTTGTTGCGCGCGCACGCTTACTGGCGCGACCGCAACATCCAGACCAATCTGGTGATCCTGAACGAGCGCGACACGAGCTACAGCTCTGAAGCCGGCGACATGCTGTTGCGCCTGATCAACGCGCAGGGCAGCGGCGCGTGGCTGAACCGGCGCGACGGCATTTTCATCGCGCGGGCGGATCATCTGGATGAAGCGCGGCATGTGCTGCTTCACACAGCGGCGCGCGCAGTGGTGAAGGGCGATCTGGCCGACGTGTTGCGGCGCATGGATTCCCGGCCGGCCCGCCTGCCGGCATTTGTGCCGGCGATGACCGGCCTCAGCCCGGCGGATCAGACTGCGCTGCCGCCGCTGGAGCGGCCTGCCGATCTCATGTTCGACAATGGCTTTGGCGGGTTCACTCCGTGCGGGCGCGAGTATGTCATTTACCTGCGGCCGGGCGACCAGACCCCGCTGCCGTGGGTGAACGTGATCGCCAACCCCGACTTTGGTTTCATCGCTTCCGAGTCTGGTTTGGGATGCGCCTGGGCTGTGAACAGCGGCGAAAATCGGCTGACCTCGTGGCGCAACGATCCGGTCAGCGACGCGCCGGCGGAGGCCATCTATCTGCGGGATGAGGAGACCGCAGCCGTGTGGTCGCCGACACCGCTGCCGGCGCGCGCAGCGTCGCCATATCTGATCCGGCATGGCGCCGGCTACAGCGTGTACGAGCATCACAGCCACGGGCTGCGACAGGAATTGCGCGTGTTTGCCGTGCCCGATGCGCCGGTGAAAGTGATCCGGCTGCGGTTGCGCAATCACTTGCCGCGACCCCGGCGCATCACGGTCACGTATTACGCGGAATGGGTGCTGGGTGTCCAGCCGGATGTGTCGCGTCCCTATGTGGTGTGCGAGTACGACTCGGACAGCCAGACGCTGCTCGCTCGCAACGCGCACAGCGCCGAGTTTGGCGATCGTGTGGCGTTTGTGACAGCCAACGTGCCGTTGCATGGGGCGACAACGGATCGTGAGGAGTTTCTGGGTCGCATGGGTCACCTGGAGTCGCCGGAAGCATTGCGGCGCATTGGATTGGCCGGCGCTGTGCAGGCCGGCGGAGACCCCTGCGCCGCGGCCCAGGTCCACGTGGATCTGGAAGCCGGCGCCGAGCAGGAGATCTATTTTCTGGCCGGCCAGGGCCGCGACCGCGACGAGGCGCTGCAACTGGCCCAGGGCTACCGCGATGTGTCGCACATCGACGCGGCCTGGCTGTCGGCGCGCAGGATGTGGGATGACTTGCTTGGCGCTGTGACTGTGAAGACGCCCGATCCGTCGATGGACATCATGTTGAATCGTTGGCTGCTGTATCAGGCGATTGCGTGCCGGTTGTGGGGGCGGACGGCGCTGTATCAGTCGAGCGGCGCGTTTGGTTTCCGCGACCAGTTGCAGGACGCGCTGGCGTTGACCTGCGCGGCGCCGGATGCCATGCGTGAATACATTCTCAACGCGGCCCGGCATCAGTTTGAGGAAGGCGATGTGATGCACTGGTGGCACCCGCCCGCGTCGCGCGGCATTCGCAGCCGGTGTTCCGACGATCTGCTGTGGTTGCCGTTTGTGACCGCCTCCTACGTGGAGGCCACGCGCGACCTGTCGATCCTCGATGAGGTCGTGCCGTTCTGCGCCGGCCCGCTGCTTAAGCCGGGCGAAGAGGATCGCTATGACCACTACGGGCCGGGCGAAGCGGCAACGCTGCGCGAACACTGCCGCCGGGCGTTGGCCCGGGGTCACACGCGGGGCGAACGCGGCTTGCCGTTGATGGGCAGCGGTGACTGGAACGACGGCATGAATCGCGTGGGCATCGAGGGCCGTGGCGAAAGCGTGTGGCTGGGCTGGTTCCTGTATGCGACGTTGAGTCGCTTTGCCGCTGTATGCGCGCTGGAGGGCAATGAGGATGAAGCCGGCCGGTATCGCCGGGATGCCGAGACGGTGCGACAGGCCGTGGAGGCAAATGGTTGGGATGGGCGCTGGTATCGACGCGCGTACTACGATGATGGCGCTCCACTCGGATCCGCCTCGAACAAGGAATGCCAGATCGATGCGCTGTCGCAGTCGTGGGCTGTTCTGTCGGGCGCCGGGATGGAGGCGCGCGCATCGCAGGCCATGCAGTCGGTTTGGGAGCGGCTGGTGCGACTCGACGATCGATTGGTGCTGTTGCTGGCGCCGCCCTTCGATCGGATGGCCCGCGACCCCGGCTACATCAAAGGCTATCTGCCCGGCATCCGCGAAAACGGCGGTCAGTATACCCATGCCGCCATCTGGACGGCCTGGGCCTATGCAGCGCAGGGCAGCGCCGGGCGGGCTATGCGCCTGTTCCAGTTGCTGAACCCTGTCAATCATGCCGACGATCGGGATAAGGCGCTGCGATACCGGGTCGAGCCGTATGTGATCGCGGCAGATGTGTATGGCGTTGCTCCGCATGTGGGCCGGGGCGGGTGGACGTGGTACACCGGCTCCGCCGGCTGGATGTATCGGCTGGGCGTCGAGGCGCTGTTGGGGTTGCGCCGGGTCGGGCATGCCCTGCAGATCGACCCTTGCGTCCCTTCAGACTGGCCGGGCTACGAGATCACTTATTGCCACAGCCGCAGCCTCGCCGGCGACACGATCTATCACATCGTGGTGCGCAATGCGGAGGGGACGGGGCGCGGCGCGCGCCGGCTGACCCTGGATGGCCGCGCCCTGCCGGGCAACCTGATTCCGCTGGCGCAGGATGGGCGCAGCCATGAGGTTGTCGTAGAGCTGGGCGCCGGGTGATAAGATCGCCGGGTGCTTCCATCAACTCAAGTCCTACAGAGCGGCGGGGTGTTCGACCCCGGCGCTCTGTGGCTTGTGATTGCCTTCGCGGAGGTGGGCTATGTGGCAAGGTCTGCGCCTGCCGGCTGAACGCGCCGACGCCGATCCCGCGTTCTCGGCTTCGTTGCGCGGCCAGGTCGAGTCGGCGCTGCGTGTTCTGATCGCGCTGTCGGGATTGGCTGTTCTGGTGTGGTACGTTGTCGCGCATCTCTCCACATGGTGGGCGTTGCTATCGACCAGCACGCTGGCGCTGTTTGGCATGGCCGGCCTGACTGTGCTGGCGCTGTGGCTGTTGCCCAAACGTTTGCCGGCGGCGGTTGGGGTGTGGCTGGCCGGCAGCGCTGGCATGGTGATGCTGATCGCGCTTGCGCTGCAACAACCCTGGGCGCTTGCGCTGTGCGCGCTGGTGCCCATGCTGGCTGTGACGTTGATCGGCGCGCGCGCCGGGGCGCTGGCGCAGGCCAGCATCACTGGCGCGTTGCTCTGGCTGGCGCAACAGCCGGCCATGCCGGAGCACACTGCGCCGTTGTGCGGCATGGTGATCGTGGCCGGGGCGATCGGGGGGCTGGCCGGCTGGGTGGTCACACGCCCGCTCGGCGCGCTGGTCGAGTGGGCGCACTGGAGCCTGTCGCAGGCGCAGAAGGAAATGGACGATGCGCGACAGCGCAAGATGGAGTTGCAGCAGGCGCAACAGGATCTGGTGCAAGCCAACCAGCAACTGGCCCGCCTGACCGACCGGCTGAAGGCGCTTTCCGGGGCGGCGGAGGAAGCGCGCCGGGCCAAAGAGGAGTTTGTCAGCAATGTCAGCCACGAACTGCGCACGCCGCTGAACATGATCATCGGCTTCAGCGAGTTGATTACCCAGGCCCCGCACGCATACCGGGTCAAATTGCCGCCGGCCCTGCTGGCCGACATCGCCGCCATTCAACGCAACAGCCAGCACCTGGCCAGGCTGGTGGACGATGTGCTGGACTTGAGCCAGATGGAAGCCGGGCGCATGACGTTGAGCCGCGAGTGGGCGTCGCTGGAGGACATTGTTGCCGAGGCTGTGACCGCCGTGGGCGCGCTCTATGCGTCGAAGGGGCTGTGCCTGGAGACTTCGTGCGCGCCCGATCTGCCGCGCGCGCATTGCGATGTCACGCGCGTGCGACAGGTGCTGCTCAATCTGTTGAGCAACGCCGGCCGCTTCACGGAGCAGGGCGGGGTGCGCGTGCGCGTCTGGCGCGAGGACGATGCGCTGATTGTGAGTGTGGCCGACACCGGGCCGGGCATTGCGCCCGAGGACCAGAAGCGCATCTTCGAGCCGTTTCAGCAACTCGACAGCTCGATCCGGCGCAAACACGGCGGCAGCGGTCTGGGCCTGACGATCAGCCGGCGCTTTGTCGAGATGCATGGCGGCCGCTTGTGGCTCGAGAGTGAAGTCGGCCGGGGCGCCACGTTCTATTTCAGTCTGCCCATCGACACGAGCCGGACGGTGGACGCGCTGGCCGAAACCAGCGATGCGCGGCGATGGTTCAGCCCGCATCAACATCACGAGCCGCGCGTGTGGCAGGCGCGCGCGCCGCTGCCGACTGCGACGCCGCGCTATGTGGTGCTGGAGAGCGGCGATGCGCTTTGCCAGACGGTGAGGCACTACATGAACGGGGCCGATGTGGCGCAGACGCGCAGCCTGTCACAGGCGCTCGACGAACTGGCGCGCGCGCCGGCCCAGGCACTGATTGTCAATACGGCTGCCTTCGAGGATGCGCAGGGGCTGGACGGCCAACTGCGCCAGTTGCCCTACGACACGCCGGCTCTGGTCTGTCATGTGCCCAGCCGCGAGGAGACCGCGCGCCGGCTGGGCGTGGTGCGCTACCTGGTCAAGCCGGTGACGCGCGACGCGCTGTTGGGCGTGCTGGCGGAACTGGGCGCTGACACGCGCACGGCGCTGCTGGTCGATGACGACGCCGAAGTCCTGCAACTGTTCGCGCGCATGTTGTCCTCGGCCGAGCGGCCCTATCGCGTGATTCAGGCCATGGATGGCCGGCGCGCCATCGATCTGATGCGCGAGCGCCGGCCTGATGTCGTATTGCTCGATCTGGTCATGCCGGGCATGGATGGGCTGCAATTGCTGCAAGCCAAAAGCGAGGACGCGGACATCGCCGGCATTCCGGTCGTCATCATCTCCTCGCGCGACCCGAGCGCCGATCCCGTGACCCATGAGCCGCTGATGGTGATGCGCGGCGGCGGGCTGTCGGTGCGGGCATTGCTCGATTGCATCCAGGCGGTCAGCGAGGCGCTGGCCCCCCGGCTTGAGCAACAGCGGCCATCTGTTGTTGCAGCGCCGACAGAAACGCCTGTCGTGTGACTGGCTTGCGCAGGAGGGCGTTGGCGCCCAGCGCGAGCGCCAGTTTCTCCTGCGGCAGGATGCTGCACACGATGATGGGGATGGTCTCGGCGGAGGGGTGCTGGCGAAGCCGGCCCAGCAGTTTCCAGCCATCGATCTGGGGCATCATCACGTCGAGCACGATGATCTGGGGCGCGTGCCGGGCCACCAGGTCCAGTGCCGTTTCGGGCGACTGGGTGGCAATCACACGGAATGGCGTGCCGGCTGCGTACCGTTGCAGCAGTTGCAGGGTGTCGGCGTTGTCGTCCACGACCAGCACCGGCGTCTGCTCCAGCGCGGGCAGCAGCACTCTGGCGCGGAATCCACCCGCGTCGTCGGTGATGAGAATGCGTCCGCCGCACAGCTCGGCCAGTTGCTGCGAAATGGTCAATGCGGCTGTGTCGTCATCGGCGGCGGGAGGCGTGGGGCAGCCGGCGCCGGCCTGGATGCGGATTTCGACGAGCCATCGCACGGCGCCGGCGCTGATCGTAACCTGCGCGCCGGCTGCGCGTGCCAGGGCCACCCCCAGCAAATTGAGCAGGATCTGCCGCAACGCCACGGGATGCGCGGCCACGGATAGCGCGCCTCCCGATCCCTCGATAGACAGGCGCGCCCGGTAGTGATCGGCCAGTGGCTGCGCCAGTTCGACGGCAGATTCGATTTCGGCGCGCGCATCGGTGGGCGATTCGATGGCCGCATCGCGCAGCCAGGCGAATTCCTGGTTGAACCGGGCTTCGGCCCGCTCGGGGTCGAGGGCTGCCGGGGGGGAGGGGGCGGCA
>Ga0272446_1003760_pt1 | contig 18764 bp, 6 predicted proteins | sample YNPCB0061_FD_194587 | JGI IMG/M metagenome (GOLD analysis project Ga0272446, IMG submission 194587) | Hot spring microbial mat communities from Yellowstone National Park, WY, United States - YNP-CB-006-1 | ecosystem: Environmental > Aquatic > Thermal springs > Hot (42-90C) > Sediment | place... | reverse complement strand
AAAGAACGTTGCCGATGTCGAAGCGGGCGCGGCGAACCTGATCCAGCATCTTGAAATCGTCAAGCGGCACGGCGTTACCCCCGTCGTGGCGATCAACGTCTTCACCAGCGACCACCCCGAAGAAATCGAGGCGATCCGGCGCATTGCCGAATCGGCGGGGGCGTTGGGCGCGGCGGTGAGTCGTCACTTTGCGGAGGGCGGCGCGGGGGCCACCGAACTGGCCGAGATGGTCGTACAAGCCTGCGAACGGCCTAACCAGTTCCAATTCCTGTACGACCTCGACCTGCCGATCAAGGCCAAGATCGAGATCATTGCGAAAGAAGTCTACGGGGCGGCGGGCGTCAGCTATGAGCCGAACGCCGAAAAGCAGATCGCCATGTACGAGGCCAACGGCTTAGGCAAACTCCCGATTTGCATGGCCAAGACCCACCTCAGCCTGAGCCACGATCCGAGTTTGAAGGGCGCCCCCAAAGGCTTCACCCTGCCAATTCGGGAGGTGCGGGCGAGCGTTGGCGCGGGCTTCATTTACCCCCTGTGTGGCGAAATGCGGACGATGCCCGGCCTCCCTGAGCATCCCGCCGCCGAACAAGTCGATCTGGACGAAAACGGGAACGTGGTCGGGCTGTTCTAGCGGCGTTTTGCTGACGTGTATTGGGTTCTTTCCGCCTTTGGGAGGGCCTCACCCCCTTCCCGTGCGGGAAGGGGGAAGGCGAAAGAATGGTTAGTTTTGCGGGTTGGTGGGGTCGTTTTCGGGGTTGGGCGTAATCGTGAAGATCATGCCTGCGCCGCGTCCATAGACTTCCGGCGTGTAGAACTCTGAGCCAGTGCTGGGCATGACGCGGTATTCGCCCGCCAAGCCCGCCCGCACCGTGTAGGTGTAGCGATACGTGCCCGCTGGCAGGTACGTCGCATACAACACCGTCTTTTCATCGCGGAGTTCGGTCCGGCTGAACCACCACCAGCCCCAGCCGCGATCAAGGGGATCATCCAGCTCCAGTTCCGGCGGCTGGCCAATGGCGCTGGTGGCCAGTTGTGGGTCTACGGCCTCCGTCCCCGCCGGAATCGGGTCTTCGATCACGACGTAGTTTAGGCTGCTCTTGGCGATGATCGTCAGCGTCACGACCACGTTTTCCCCAACTTTGGCAGAAGTGATCGGAGTCTTCGTCGGGTCGGTGGCGAGGTGGTACGTCCGGCTGATGCTGATGCCCCGATCAACAGGCTGAATCTGCTCTACGGGCAGGTTAACAGTGACGTGTGTGGTGTAGTACAGCACGCCCTCGCCTTCTGTCCGGCTGATCTTGAGCCGGTTGAGGCCTTTCAGCAGGTCGGCAACAGCCACATTCAACACGACGGATTCCCGCACGGATTCCGGCGTCGCCGCGACGTCGATGGCCAGTGGGGTGTCGTTGAGCAGCGCCCCAAACGTATAGTTGGGCCGCAATTCGCCCGTCACCTGCATCCAATCGGCCAGCGCCATGACCGCCCATGCCGTCTCTTGGGTCGTCTCCCACGAGTCGGCGGTACGGGCGATCATCAGCCAGCGCACCACGTTCGGGATCAGCCCGTTCGTGGGGTCAAGCTGAATGAGCGCCTTCAGCACGATGGCCGTCGTGCGGGTGTCGGTGTTCCAGTTGAAGCGATCCGCCGTCAATTCCTCCCAGTGAGCACCCGTCGCGCTCACAATGGCTCGGCTGTTCAGGTCAGAGATCAGGGCGTTGATGTAATCGCGCTGGTTGGGGTCGATCAGATGGAAGGACATGGCGAGGAACGCCCGCCCATAGACCCCCATCTGTTCGCGCCGGTCAAACAAGTTGATCAGGCGGGTGTAGTTGCCCGCATCGGCGTAGGCAAGGGCGTAGTTCAAGAAGGCTTGGCGGTTCAGGGCGAAACTTGACGGGCGCGACCCCAACGACTCTCGATTCAGTTGCTGTTGCAAGAAGCGGATGGCTGCTTCGGTCACATTGTCCGAGATTTGGAAGCCGCTCTGGCGGGCTTCCGTCAGGCCGATCAGGGCGTAGGCTGTGACGAGGGCATCGCTCCGATCCCGGCTGAACCAACCCCAGCCACCGTCCGACTTCTGATCGTTATACAGGCGTTGCAAGGCAAGGCTCACGGCCTGATCGACGTTGGCGCGGAGGGCCGGATCGTCGAGGCCGAGTTTGGCGAAGGCCCCCAACGTTGCCACATTCGGCAAGAAGCGGCTAATCGTCTGTTCGGTGCACTGGTGCGGGAAGTATTCCAACGCCCGGAGCGCATCTACCGTGCTGGCCGCCAGCGACCGGTCTAGCCGAATGCGGACGTTGCCCTCTGTGGCGTTGTAGCGCGGCGAAATGCTGATCCCTTCGACGAGGCTCCCGCCCGTGTCTAGCGTGCCGCCCGTGCCGACTGTCTCTGGCGCTTCGTACTTGTACACCGGAAGCGTTTTCGCTTCGCCCTGCCCAACGGCACTCTTGGCGGCATCGCCAAACTTGCCATCAGCAGATTGGGCGAAGAAGGTCACATCGACGGCGCTCACGTCTTGGACTTCGATTGGCCACTCAAAGCGGGCGCGGCCCCGATTGGGGATGGTCTTGGTTTGTTCGGCGTCAGTCAGGAGCGTAACGCCCTTGACCTCAACCCGCGCCGTGACCGCTTGATCCGCCCCCGAATTGTTGTTGACGATGGCGACCAACGTGCTCTTATCGCCCCGCACGTAGAAGCGCGGCGTCACCGGACGCACCAACAGCGGCTTGGTGCTGATCAGGTCAAAGGTGGTCTGCCCAACGAGGGTCGTTTGAAGTTCCCCGATGGGCGCGGTGGCGGCCCGCACGTCTAGCCGCCACGTCGTCAACTGGTCGGGCAGGGTGACGCTTACGACGGCCTCCCCATTTTGGTCAGTGACGACGCTGGGTTGCCATAAGGGGGTATCAATGAAGCGCTGGCGCACTTCAAAAATGCCGCCCTCCGGCCCACCGCCGCCGCCACCCTTGATGGTGGTCAGGATTTCTTGCGTCTCGCGGTCTACGCTATACACCAGCCCTAGCCCAGTACGGATGCTTAGCCCTTGTTGGGCGTAGAAGTGTTGCAGGATCGGGGTGCTGGTGTCCGGCAGCAGGGAGAGGACGGCCAGATCGGTCAGCCCGACGCCGAGTTCAGCCTGAACGGGTTCGCCTTGCCAGTCCGTCACCCGGATTTTGTAGTTCACGGTTTCACGTGGGCCAGCCTGTTCCTTATCCGGCGTGACGGTGATGTTCAGCTTGAGGCGTTCTACGTCAACACCGAACTGCACAAGGCCCATGCGGAAGGCCGGAATCACGTTGTTGGCGTCTACCCCCTTGATGATCACGACGGAGACGAAGGCGTTGGGGGCCAGATCGGGCGTGATCGGGAGTTGGTAGACGGTGCTGTTATTGGGCAGTTTCACCACTTCGCGCTTGAGGATATTGCCACGTTCAACCGTGATGAGGGCCATCGCCTCCCCTTGGAAGGGATGCGCGATCAGGATCGACGCCGTATCGCCCACGCGGTAGTTATCGCGGTCAATTTTGAGGTCGATGCGGCTGCTATTCTGCTGCCGCCATGGGACGTAGTTCGGCCCGGCAACCCACACATACGTCGAGGTGGTGACTTGGTTACCCTTGCTATCGCGGCTGGTGACGTATACCTTGAAGACACCGCCCCGATCTGGGGTGAAGGTGTAGATGGCCTTGCCGTCGGCATCAGTCTGGACTTCGCCATCGGCCACTGGGATTTCTTGAACATCGTAGTTCCAGACGGTGCGCCCGGAGGTCTGCTCAACAGTTTGGACGCTTGTCCAGCGGCGTTCGACGACGCGCACCGCGACGGGCGTGTTGGGGAAGGGCTTGCTGTCCCAGCCGACCGTCACGAGGTTGATCTGCTGCGGCGTGCTAGCCGTTCCGACGTACCGTTCTGGCCCGGCGCCGATGTAGAACTCGCCCTGATGGACGACCACCTCAACCGTGCCGGCAATCAGCTGGTCGCTCTCATCGATCACGCGGGCTTCGATGGTGAACTTTTGGCTCCGCCCCGCTTTGCCGAGCGAAGCGGGCAGTTCAATCGTAAAGCGCCCGTTGGCGTCCGTCGTCCCGACGCCGTTGGCCACTTGGCCGTTGCGTTCGCGGCCCTCGCGGAAGCCCTCATCTTCGTTGAAGTCGACGAAGTTGTAGCGGCCCTTGCCCTTGTAGTCGAAGAAGAAATTGTCGGTAAAGGCCGACCATTCCACGCGGGCGTTACTGACCGCCCCGCCGAAGAAGTAGCTTGACTCTACGTTGACGGTGATCGTGCTGCCTTGTACCACGTCTTTCTCGGCGGCCTCGACCTTAACTTGGAATTCGGGCACGCGGTATTGGGCCACGCTGACGCCCCGTACAAAGCGCGGCGTGTCCTCCACAATCTGCTTGGGGTCGGTGATGCCGACATAGACCGTCACTTGGTAGTAGCCCAGCGGCGCATTCTCGTCGACATCGATCTGGGCGGAGAACGACCCGAACGGCGTCACATCGGCGGGTTTGCTGTAGACGATCTGATCGATAGCATTGCGGACTTCGACGAGCACGTTCCGCGCATCGCTGAGCGTGTAGGTCATGTCGTTGCGGTTGCGGATCACGCCGCGTAGGTAGATCGGTTGGCCGGGCCGGTACAGAGAGCGATCCGTGTACAGGTAGGCGGTCACCTCCGGCGGGTTGTAATTCGACGGAATATCGAAACTCCAGCTGCTAATGCCATCGGCCCACCCAGCAGAACCTAGCCCGTAATTCGTGCCGTCGTCCAGCAGGATGGCCACATGCTCGCTCCTGATTCTGGGCGTTTCGGGCAGGGTGTATTCGGCCAGACCGTCAGCGTTGGTGATGACTTCGCCCAGTAACTTAGGTAATTGATTTTCCCGAAGTTCGTCCGTGGGGCCGTACACCTTCAGCGTGACGTTGGGGAGGGGTAAGCCGCTTTTGAGGTCGGTTGCCCAGATAAGCATTTGCCGGTTGTTGGCTTTAACGGTGAGGTTAGCCGTCGCCACGACCATCCGGTGGTAGCGTATGCTGTAGCGATCAGCGGTCTGCGGGGAGGAGAATTTTAGCAAGTACACGCCGGGCGCGAGCGCAGGCGCATTCGGATCGTAGGCTTTGGCCGTGCCCCGTGCTTCGATAAAGCGTTCGACGCGGCTGGTTGACCCTTCCGGGCCGACGAAGTACCCCTCGCGGGTTCCTTCGGCAATCCAACCGAACTGTTCTGTCCCGCGGGGCTGAATCTCCCACCAAATTAGGTTATCCCGACAGACGGGGCCACCGCGCACCTGAAAACGCGTACGGATCGGCAGGCGGGCCACCACGCTGGCCGAACGGCGCGGCTCAGAACGCATGTTGAGGGGCGTGGGGTCGTCGGGGAGGACGATGGCGGAGTCGCCGACGGTGAGGCGCGGGTAGGGTACGCCGGGACAATTCAGCCCGGCGGGGGCCGTATCGCCGCCCTTGTTCGTAATGGCGATCAGGTCATAGCGGAGGACGTTTTTGGGGTTTTCTACCTTGACCGACCAGCTCCGCAGCAGGGGGTAGTTCTGGCGGCGTTGCGACTCGCGGTTCTGATAGCCGTCGACCTGTGCGAGGGCATCTTCCAGCGGGACTTTGTAAAGGGCAAAATCGAGGGCGTCGACGTTGCGGTGGGTGGTGTAGACGCGGGTCGGGCCACTGTAGGCGCTGTACAGGCCAATTGGCCCCCACCCGACGCGCAAATTGGCCTCAGGGAAGTAATCCGGCGTCTCCCATTCGATCACAATTTGCCCATTTTGGACACGGTACGCGCTCGAATCGGAGTTGGGTTTGAGGGGCGTGCCGTAAATATCCTTGAAATTGGTCACATTGAGGGTGACGCGGTAACGTGTGCTTGGCTCGTGGCTAAAGCCGATGGTGTAGAAGAAGCCTTGATCGTCGAAGTAGTCATCAAAGAGCAACTTCGGTTCAGGCGTAATCTTCACCCGCTTTTTGAAGTCTTTCAAATCCATCGGGGCGCTAAACCGGAAGCTGATCCCTGAATCGCGGGCGAACCGATCATCGTGATTCGGCCATGTATTGACCAAATCTGGTAGCGGGATCGTCGTGAAGCCGCTTTCAACCCCTTCAGAGAGCGTTGCGCCGGTGCTGCTCTTGGCCCGGTTTTTATCCAGCAGAACCGTGTAGCGGGTCGCATATTGGTAGCGGACGCTCGGCTTGAAGGTCAGGATCGTGCTGCGTTCGTTCCATGTGAACGTGCCGGGGACAGCCTCGCGTCTTGGCCCTAACAACGCAAACGCCGCCTCCGTGCTAGCGCGATCCATCGGCTGGCTAAAGGTCAGGGTGACTTCGCGCTCTAACAGCACGCGGTCATTTTCCGGCGAGACGCTGATGGCACGCGGCGAGACGGTGCTAAAGGTGCTGGTCACATCTTGGGTGAGGACCGCCCCCGTGACGTCGGTCAGGCCCGCCTTCACTCGGATCGTGTACGTCGTCCCGCCTATAAGTTGGGTCGGTTTGAAGGTGTAGATCGACGTGGAGAGCCATTCGCCCGCGCCGTCGGCGGCAGGTTCTAGCGTCAGCGGGGAGGGCAAACGCTTCATGTCGTCAATCGACATGAGAGGCACTACGGGCCGATTGAAGATCACCGTAATGAGCGGGGCGGCCTCAATGCCCCGCGTGTTATCGGCGGGGATGATCTGCGCCACCTCAAGGAACCCGACAGTTTGCAGGCGGAGGGTGTATTCGCTCCGCAAGGGGACGTTGGCGGCGCTCCGGGCCGTTTCCGTCAGGCCGAAGGTATATTCGGTGGCGCGTTCTAGCGGGGCGTTGGGTGTGAAGCGCACCGCTGCTGGGTCTAGCCACTCCAAACGGCCTTGCACGCTGGGCAATGTGAAGAAGGCGGCTTCCACACTGCCCTGATCCATAGCTTGGTCAAAATAGAAGGTAACGCTTCCATCTACCGCTAGCTCTTCGCCCCGAATTGGGGTGCTGTCGATGATTTGGGGGGGCGGTTCGTTATCGGCGCTGAGTGCGGGGGGGGTGTTTGCTAACGCTGTAAGCGCCAGCATGAGGGCCAGTGCTAACCACAAGACTTTACGCATAAGGGCTTCTCCCCGTTGCTACGCCCAAGAATGGGTCGATCCGAGCAACCGTAGTATAGCCCCGTTTTGCCTTGCGCCCAACCGCCGCTGTCCTGACGGGAAAGTGCTTCCATCCATTGATAGACAAAGGAAAGGCAAAAAAAGCCGCCGTCCGGGTGTAGACGGCGGCGGCGTACTGATCGGTTGAATGGGTTAGGCTTGATCTGGGGTGAGTTTGGGGTATTCGATGCCCATCAACCCCGTCGGTGTGACCTTCGCGGGCTTCGTCTTATCTTCGTCCTTGCCGAACTTGATCACCTCACCGTTTTCAGTGATGGCTTCAACGGCCAAGCCGAGACTTTGAAGTTCCTTCACCAGCACCTTAAAGCTGGCCGGGATGCCCGGCTCCTCAATCGGTTCGCCCTTGACGATGGCCTCATAGGTTTTTACGCGGCCTTGCACATCGTCCGACTTGACGGTGAGCATCTCCTGAAGGGTGTAGGCCGCGCCGTAGGCCTCCAATGCCCAGACTTCCATCTCGCCGAAGCGCTGCCCGCCGAATTGGGCCTTACCGCCCAACGGCTGCTGCGTGACGAGGCTGTACGGGCCAGTTGAACGGGCGTGTACCTTGTCTTCGACGAGGTGGGCCAGCTTCAACATGTGGATCACGCCGACGGTCACGGGGCGGTCAAAGGGGAGGCCGGTCTTTCCATCGTAGAGCGTCTGCTTGCCGTAGATCGGGACGGGCTTTCCGGTGCGGAAGGTGACGCGGTTGCAGTAATCCCGCAGGGCTTCGCCCGTCAGGTGTTCGGGGGTCGGTTCACCCGTCGCGGCTTCGGCCCACAAATGCAGGGAGACATCCACGGCGTTCCTATCGATACGGTCACGCTCATCGATATTCATGCCTTCCACGTTGAACAGCAACACCTCATCGGGGGTGAAGCCGTTTTCGCGCAGCCATTCGCGCAGGACGGCGCGGCGGGCGTACACGTATTCCAGCAGCAGGCGTTCGCGGTCATAGTCCGGATTATCCCCGATCCACTGATCGATGTAGATGCGGCGTACTTCGTCGTCGTCCTCGAGGGTGTCGGCGTCATAGCCCTGTTCTTTGACAAACGCCCACGCCCGCTCACTGATGACCTGCCACGCATGGTCGATCATCCATGCCCGGCCCAACTCAGCTTCGATCTCGCGTTCTTCGGCCCCATCAAAGACGGGCGTCACGGCGCGGAACCCTAACCGATCTGCCGCCCACCCAAGGTGCGTTTCCAAGATTTGGCCAATGTTCATACGGCCCGGCACGCCCAACGGGTTCAGGATGATGTCGACGGGCGTCCCATCTTCAAGGTAGGGCATGTCCTCAATCGGCACAACCTTAGAGATCACCCCTTTGTTGCCGTGCCGCCCGGCCATCTTATCACCCTGAGTCAGTTTACGGCGCTGCGCCACACTAACCCGTACCATCTGTTCCACGCCGGCAGGCAGATCGCGGTGTTCTTCGCGGTTGAAGATTTTCACGTCGACGACCTTTCCGCGCTCGCCGTGCGGCAACCGGAGCGACGTATCCTTCACTTCCCGCGCTTTTTCGCCAAAGATCGCCCGCAGGAGCTTCTCTTCCGGGCTGAGTTCCTTTTCGCCCTTCGGCGTGATCTTGCCGACCAGAATATCATTCGGGCCGACTTCCGCCCCAATACGGACGATGCCCATTTCGTCCAAGTCCTTCAGGGCTTCCTCGCCCACGTTCGGAATGTCGTAGGTGATCTCTTCCGGCCCTAGCTTCGTATCCCGCGCTTCCACCTCGTGCTTTTCGATGTGGATCGAGGTGAAGCGGTCTTCGCGCAGCAGGCGTTCGCTGATCAGCAAGGCGTCTTCGTAGTTGCCGCCCTCCCAAGACAGGAAGGCGCACAGCACGTCATGGCCGAGCGCCAAATTCCCTTTGATCGTGGACGAGCTGTCAGCGATAACATCACCCTTCTTGACGCGCTGGCCCTTGTTCACGACGGGACGCTGATCGATGCACGTCGATTGGTTGGAACGCGTGTACTTGCGGAGGCGGTATTCGCGTTCTTTGCCGTTTTCCTCCCGCACCAAGACCCGATCCCCCTGCACGCTGAGCACTTCGCCGGGCGCTTCGCAGATCACCACTTGGCCGGAGTCGTAGGCGGCTTGGTCTTCCATGCCGGTGCTGACAATCGGCACGTCCGGCTTGAGCAACGGCACGGCTTGGCGCTGCATGTTCGACCCCATCAGGGCGCGGTTGGCGTCGTCATGTTCCAAGAAGGGGATGAGCGCCGCCGAAATCCCCACAATTTGGCGGGGGGCCACGTCCATATAGTCGATACGGGCGGGCAGGGTATCTAAGAACTTCTGATGGTAGCGGGACGAAACGCGCTCATCCAAGAATTGGCCACGCTCATCAAGGCGGGCGTTGGCCTGCGCGATCATGAACCGGTCTTCTTCGTCGGCAGAGAGATACACCGTCTCGTGGCTGACGAACGGCTGGATGGGAACTTCGGTGATGTTGGCGGCCTTCATCGCCTTCACCGACGCTTCATCGATCACCGTACCTTCTTCAACGATCACATTGTCCTTTTTATCGGTCACGTCTTCCCGCACGAGGCGCCCGATCAGGTCGGGGTCGGTGAGCGCCATCTTCTTGATCACTTTGCGGTAGGGCGTTTCGATAAAGCCGTATTCGTTGACGCGGGCATACGTCGCCAAACGCCCGATCAGGCCGATATTGGGGCCTTCCGGCGTCTCGATTGGGCAAATGCGCCCATAGTGGCTGTGGTGAACGTCGCGCACATCGAAGCCCGCCCGTTCACGGCGCAGCCCACCGGGGCCAAGCGCCGAGAGGGTGCGCTTGTGGGTGAGTTCGGCCAGCGGGTTGGTTTGCTCCATGAACTGGCTCAATTGGCTGCTGCCGAAGAATTCGCGCACAGCGGCCACAACCGGACGGATGTTGATCAGCGTGACCGGCGTCACCCGATCCGACTCGCGGATCGACATGCGTTCGCGCACCACGCGCTCGGTACGGCGCAGCCCGATGCGGAGTTTGCTCTGGATCAGCTCCCCGACGGTCTTCACACGGCGGTTGCCGAGATGGTCAATGTCGTCTGGGGCGGCGAGGCCGTTGTTAATTTCGATCATGCGGCGGACGACCCGCACAAGGTCGAATTTCGTCACAATGCGGACGCTGCGAGGCACTTCGTTATCAATGCCCAAACGCTGATTTAGCTTGTAACGCCCAACGCGCTCGAGATCGTAGCGGCGCTGGTCGAACAGCTGGCTCTCCAGATAGGTGCGGGCGTTCTCCAGCGTGGCCGGGTCGCCGGGCCGCATCCGCTTGTAAAACTCCAAGAGGGCTGCCTCAGCAATGGTGCGGTGCTCACGCAGGTCGTATTGCGGCTCCATCCGAATGCTGGACTGGATAAAGCTATGATCTGGGTTGGTATCAACGTCTTTATACAGGGCCAGCAGTTCCTCATCCGTGCCCTCCTTGATGGGCGAAAGGTTGTCGTACCCATCGGAGACGGCGGCCAAAGCCCGCAACAGCACGGTGATCGGCACAGTGCGCTTACGGTTGAACTTGATCGTCAAGTAATCGGACTTGCGGGTTTCAAATTCCATCCACGCGCCCCGATCGGGGATCAGTTTAGCGTTGGAGAGGGCGCGCCCGCTGGTGCGGTCTTCGGTGACATCAAAGTACACGCCGGGCGAACGGATTAGCTGGCTGACGACGACGCGCTCAATGCCGTTGATGATGAACGTTCCGTTTTCAGTCATGAGGGGGAAGTCCCCAAAGAAGATGTCGCTGGTGATGACCTCTTCCCCCGCCTCTTTGTTGACCAGCGCGACCTTCACATACAACGGGGCCGAATAGGTCATGTCCCGTTCGATGCACAGGTCTTCGCTGTACTTGGGTTCTTCAAAGCGGTAGTCTAGGCCGAATTCTTTCGCCTCTGGCCGTGTGCCGGGGAAATACAGTTTGAGGCTACCGTTAAAACTTTCGATGGGGCTGATCTCGTCAAAGAGTTCGCCGAACCCTTCTCTGCGGAACCACTCAAAGGAATTGAGTTGGACTTCGATCAGCGAGGGGAGGCTTTGCACGTCATAAGTACGTGCGTAGTTCTTCGTATCGAGCCGTCGCTGCATATTACTTTTCGCTCCTCAGCATACCTGACCGGTGGTGGCGGACGCAGCCCAGAAATCAGCGGGCTACCCAAGTGCAGTTAGCCAAATCGTCGGCAATTGTTGGCACGAAGCGCGTATTTAGGGGTTTCGTATGTCGTAACGTTCCAGTATAGCATAGTTGGGCGCATTGTCAATAACATTCTGATGGAAGCGGACGGCGAGGCCACGCTAAATTAAGAAAATTTCAAAAAATTCGCCTTGAAATTCAGCTACTTCTTAACATCACCCGTTTATAGTTAGCCCGCAAACCCGTCTGGGTGTATCATCTTCGGTTTTAGCCTCTAGGGGGATTAACTTCTGCATGGCCTCTCTACCTTCTACGTTCAGGCGGCTCTTGGCCGTCGTCATCCTTGCGGCGCTGATCGGCGCGGGCTTCGTGGCGACCAGTGCGCCCACCCAAGCCCTCTCCGCTGACATTGTCATTAGTCAGGTGTATGGGGCGGGCGGGAATTCCGGCGCCCTCTACAACCGCGATTTCGTCGAACTGTTCAACCGTGGGAGTTCCCCCGTGACCATGACGAACTGGGGCATTCACTACGGGAGCGCTACCGGGACGAGCGGCACAACCTTTGTCGTCCCCGTCTCTGGGACAATTCCGGCGGGCGGGTACTTCCTCGTGGCCGTCTCCACGACGGGGGCGAACGGCGCAGCCCTGCCCACGCCAGACGCCGATGGCACGACCATCGCCATGAGTGGCAGTACTGGCCGTGTGGCGCTCGTCAATAATACGACTCCGATTGCAGCGGCCTCTTTCTGCTTCAATTCGCCCGGTGTGGTGGACTTCGTGGGCTACGGGGTCTCCACGAGCTGCCCTGAAACTGCTGCCACTGGGACAAACCTCACCGCGACGACGGCGGCCTTTCGCAAGGCGGGCGGTTGCACCGAAACTGACAACAACTCGGCGGACTTTGAAGTGGCTACCGTTGCCCCTCGCAACTCCAGCAGCCCGACCAACGTCTGCGGCGGCGGCGATGCGGCCCCCACGGTAACCAGCACGACCCCCGCCAACAGCGCGGTCAATTTCCCCGTTGCCGATAACCTGAGCGTGACCTTCTCCGAAGCCGTCACCCAGACCAACGCCTTCAGCCTGACTTGCAACAGCGTCAACCAACCGCTGACGGTCACGGGCGGCCCGACGGTCTTCACGCTCAACCCCGATTCTGACCTGCCCAACGGCGCAAACTGCACCCTCACCATCACGGCGGCCAATGTCGCTGATAACGATACTGACGACCCGCCGGACAACATGACCGCCGACGTAACGGTTAACTTCACGACGGCAGCGGCGGCGGCCTGTACGGTAGGCACACCCACTGAAATCTCAGCGGTGCAGGGCAATGGCGCCACCACGCCCCTGAACAATCAGACCGTGACCGTCGAAGGCATCGTCACAGGCGATTACCAGAACACCACGAATCAACTCTCCGGCTTCTTCATCCAAGATGCGACGCCAGACGCCGACCCGAACACGTCTGACGGCATCTTCATCTACGATCCCGACCCAATTGTGGGGAATGTCAACGTTGGGGACCGCGTCCGCGTGACGGGCACGGCCAAAGAGCGCTTCGGCCAGACGGTGATCGAGGCCTCCAGCCTTGAGGCCTGCGGGGATACAGGTACGATCGCCGAGACAGACATTACCCTCCCCTTCGCCAGCAGCACCGACGCCGAAAAGTATGAAGGGATGCTCGTCCGCTTTGCCCAAACCCTGACCGTGAGCGAAGTCTACACGTTGGGGCGCTATGGCGAGGTCGTGCTTTCTTCCGGCGGGCGTTTGGTACAACCGACCCAGACCGAAAATCCCGGCGCGGCGGCTAACGCTAAGCAAGCGGTCAATAACCTGAATCGCATCATCCTAGACGATGATAGCAACATCCAGAACCCCGATCCGGTGATTTATCCCGCACCCGGTCTGAGCGCCGCAAACACCCTGCGCGTTGGCTACACCACGCAAAACCTCACTGCGATCATGAGCTACGGGTTCAGCGCCTACCGCCTGCACCCCGTTCAGACGATTACATGGTCGGCCACGCCCAACCCACGCACGGCTACGCCACCCGCCATCAATACCAGCGGCACGCCCAATGTGAAGATCGCGGCCTTCAACGTCCTGAACTACTTTAACGGCGATGGCTTGGGCGGCGGTTTCCCAACCCCGCGCGGGGCAGACAGCACAACGGAGTTTACCCGCCAACGCAATAAGATCATCAGCGCCCTCGCCGCCCTGAACGCCGACATCGTTGGCCTGATCGAAATCGAAAACGACGGGAGCGGCCTCAACAGCGCCATTCAAGACCTTGTGAACGGCCTGAATACAGCGGTTGGGGCGGGCACGTATGCCGCCATCAGCGACCCGACCAGCGGTTACGGCACGGATGAAATCAAGGTCACCATCATCTACAAGCCCAGCGTGGTGACCCCTTCGGGCGCGCCGCTCTCCGATACTGATCCCATCAATAACCGCGCCCCTGTCGCCCAGACTTTCACCCTGAACAGCAATGCCTCCAAGTTCAGCGTGATCGTCAACCACTTCAAGTCGAAGGGGTGCACGGGCGCAACTGGCCTCGACACCGATCAGGGCGATGGGCAAGGCTGCTACAACAACCGCCGCGTTCAACAAGCGACCCGCCTGCTGACCTTCATCAACACCGTGACCGCCGCCGCCAATGATCCTGATGTCGTGGTGGTGGGCGACCTGAACAGCTACGCGAAGGAAGACCCGATCACGACCCTGCTGAACGGCGGCCTTGTGAACCCCATTCCCGCAAGCGACTTCAGCTACGTCTTCCAAGGGCAATCCGGCACGCTAGACTACGCCCTGATCTCAAGCGGCCTCGCCAGTCGGGTGACGGGCGCGGTTCACTGGCAAATCAACGCCGTCGAACCCATCGCCCTCGATTACAACACCGACTTTAAGAGCGTCGGGCAGCAAACCAGCTTCTACGCGCCGGATGCCTACCGCTCTTCCGACCACGATCCGGTGCTGCTGGGCTTGGAATTGCCCGCCGACGTCGCCCCCTCCGTCACCAGCACTACCCCCACTGACAACACTGCCAACATCGCCTTGAACGCGGCCCTGACCGTCACGTTTAGCGAGCCAGTCACGGCGGCCAGTGGGGCCTTTACCCTCGTTTGTCGGGGCGAAACGCAACCTGTCACGGTGACGGGCGGCCCGACGACCTTCACCATCACGCCCAATGCGGCCCTCCCGCCCTATGCGCTGTGCCGTCTGACCGTTGTGGCGGCCAACATCTCCGACGACGACACCCAAGACCCACCCGACAACCTCGCGGCGAATGTTTTCGTGGACTTCAGCACCGTTCGTGCCGATACGGTAGGCGTTTTCCGGCCCTCTAACAAGAACGCCTACCTGCGCTATCGCAACACGGCGGGCGCTCCCAACGCTATCTTCAACTTTAGCCAACACGCCACAAATGATGTGGTGGTCTACGGGGACTGGGACGGCGATGGCATCACGACGTTGGGCGTTTTCCGGCCCTCTACCAACACGTGGTATCTGAAGAACGCGAATAACAGTGCGGCCCCCGTTGTCTCAACCTTCACTTACGGCCTGCCCGGCGATATTCCCGTCGTCGGGGACTGGGACGGTAACGGCACGGATACCATCGGGGTGTTCCGGCCCACAACAGGACGCTTCTTCCTGCGCAACAGCAACAGCACCGGCCCAGTCAATGTGACGGTGATCTTCGGCCTGAACGGGGATCGGCCCGTCGTCGGGGACTGGGACGGCAATAACACCGATACGGCGGGCGTCTGGCGGCCTGCCTCAAGGCGCTTCCTGCTGACCAACACAGCCAGCGGCGTAGGCGCAATCGCCTATAACTTCCCCTTCGGACTGGCGAACGATGTTCCCTTCGCTGGCGACTGGGATGGCGATGGAAACGATAGCGTCGGCGTCTACCGGCCTGCCGCCAAGACCTTCTACCTCCGCCAAGAGGTGAACGATCCGGCCTTCTTCGGCGTCCTGTTCGGCCTCAGCGCGGATGCGCCGATGGCGGGCGTCTGGGCCTCGATCCCGGCCTTCCCGCCGCAGGCCCCAACCTTCGTTCCGAAGCAATAGCCTAGCGGCCCACTGAAAAACAAAGGGCAGGGGAGTTCCCCTGCCCTTTTGCGTTGGCTGTACAGTGTACGGTGCTATTGGCGGGGCTTAGCGGCCTCGCCTTTGAAGTCGTATTCGTAGCCGAAGCGCCACGCGGCATTATCCATCGGCAAGTCGGCCACATGGGAGCGCCGCAAGGCCGCGAAGCGGGGGGCCATCTCGCTGACCGAATCCCCGCCGAGCTTCTCGATCAGGGCGGCGGCCAGCACGTAGGCCACCATTGCCTCAATGACCACTACCCCACGCGGAACTTGGCAGAAATCGCTTCGCTCATAGTCGATCTGGCGGGGTTCGCCCGTCGCTAAATCGACGGATTGGAGCGGGTTGAGGGTTGTTGCAATCGGTTTGAGGGCCGCCCGGATGACGATTGGCTCCCCCGTTGTGATGCCGCCCTCTAGCCCGCCCGCCCGATTGGTGCGCCGCCGGAGGTTCCCCGCCCCGTCCGGCACGATCTCATCATGGACTTGCGTCCCGCGCCAACGGGCTTGCTCAAAGGCCCGCCCGATTTCGACGCCCTTGACCGATTGTACGCTCCCGACGGCGGCCATCAGTTGCCCGTCTAGCTTGCGGTCAAACTGGACGTGCGTCCCTAAGCCGGGCGGAACCCCGATGGCCACTACCTCCACCACCCCGCCGAGCGTATCTTTGGCCTGAATGCATGCCCGGATCGCGGCGTGGATTCGCTCGCCCGCTTCGGGGTCGGGGCAGCGGACATCGCTTTCTTCAGCAGCGGCAAAGCGTTGGCGGTAGGCCTCCGCCTCGAGGATCGGGGGGAGGTCTACGCTCACATCGCCGATCTCGGTCACGTAGCCCTGTACGGTAATGCCGAACTGCGCCATGAACTTCTTGCAGATCGCCCCGACGGCCACGCGCATGGTGGTTTCGCGGGCGCTGGCCCGCTCTAGGCTCAGGCGCAAGTCCCGATAGCCGTACTTGATCGCCCCCGTCAGGTCGGCATGGCCGGGTCGGGGCGTGGTCATCGGGGCGATGTCTTTTTCCACCCAGTTGCGGTAATCGCGGTTTTCCACCAGCAGGCCAATGGGTGCGCCCGTCGTGTGGCCGGCCACGACGCCCGCCGTAAACTGGACGTGATCCTTTTCGATCTCCATGCGCCCGCCGCGTCCGTATCCCTTTTGGCGGCGGAGCAAGTCCACATCAATATCAGCGGTACTGAGGGGCACGCCTGCAGGCACTCCATCGAGGATTCCAGTCAGGACTGGCCCGTGTGATTCGCCCGCCGTGAGGAAACGTAGCATAGCTTTTTCCGAACTCCCGTGAAGACTTAATCCCAGTTAAACAAGTTGGCGCTTATAATGATCGGCGTATCCGAATAGCTCACCCAACAGGGAGATTGACGAATGGAACTCAGCGCCGATGTGATTAAGCAGCTTGCCCAGTTCATCCCCCAGATTGTCCAAACCCTGACGTCCCTTGACCCAGCCGGTCTGTTTGGCCGGATGCGCGAAATCGGGGCGGTGGGCGGCTTTCTGAAGGAAGCAGCGGACAAGTTCGCCGGAAACAATCTGATCGAGCAGGTGATCAATGCTGTTGATGACCTGCTTCGCAACGCGCAGGGCGGGCAACCCATCGCCGAATCGCTCACCCCCGAAGGCCTGATGGACAAGCTCAGCATGGTGAACGGCCTGCTCGGCGATCACCCCGACGGCGCAGGCTTCAAAGGCTTCCTGTACGAGCTGGCCGAGCGCGTGGCGGGCGCAGCAGGCAGCGGTCTATTCGGGAGCGGCCAAAAAATCAGTGACCGTGAACAAGCCTTCCTCAACGATCTCAAGAGCAAGTTTGGCCTGTAGGCTGAACTAATCGCCCAGCCGTTGCTCGCAGGCGGCCCGCATCACTTCAATCGGCGGCTTTTGGCGCGTCCACATTTCAAAGGCCGCCGCCCCCTGATACACCAACATGCCTAGCCCGCCGACAGCCATCAGGCCAGCCTTTTCAGCCTGCTTCATTAGCAGCGTATGGCGCGGGCGGTAGACGGTATCGTACACAACAGCATTTTTCGGGAAGGGAACATGCTCCGGCCAAGGCGATTCGTCCGCGTTCGGCCATATCCCGACGGCGGTGGTGTTGACGATGAGTGAAGCACCCTCTGCATGGGCCGCCAATTCGGAGAAGGGCGCAGCCGTCATCACGGCGCTCGACCAACTCGCCTTCAGGAATTCGACAACTTGGGCGGCTTTTTCCGGCGTGCGGTTAATAAACGTTATCTGCGCTCCAGAGCGGGCTAACCCCGCCCCGACTGCCCGCGCTGCGCCGCCTGCCCCCAGCACAATCACCCGCATCCCCTCGCTCAGATGGATTTTGTGGGCGGCGAGGTCGGCGAGGAAGCCTGTCATATCGGTGTTCATGCCCTCCATGCGCCCCGAACTACCATCGATTCGGACGGTGTTCACCGCCCCCGCCACTGTGACGGCCTCAGTGACGCTATCCATGAGCGGAATGGCCGCCACTTTGTGGGGGATGGTGATATTCACGCCGCGAAAATTGAGGGCAACAATGCCTTTCAAGGCCGCTGCAAGTTGGTCGGGCCGGACGAGCAAGGGAATGTACCGCCAATTTAAGCCCATGTAGGCAAAGGCAGCATTATGCATCTCCGGTGAAAGGGAGTGGGCGACAGGCGATCCGATGATCCCGACCAGCTGAGTTTGCCCGTCGATGTGCCCAATGTTTCTCAGGGAGTCCACGCGCCCTCATTTCTTCGTTGAACTTGGCCGATTGGTTACCCCCCCGAACGGAGGATGGGCCAATTGTGCCGCGTTTGGCGGATACTTTCCAGTGCAGCCCGCAAATCAGAGTCTTCGGCGTCAGCGAGTTGGTTGCGTAACAGCGAGAGATGTTCGATGTAGGTATCCAGCACGTCCACGACGGCGGCGCGGTTGGTCGTGACCGTATCGCCCATCATTGTCACGTCACTGGCCGCCAAGCGGGAGGTGTCGCGGAAGCCAGAGGCGGTCAGTTGCCAGAGGGCGGAATCGCCTGTCTCTTTGAACAAACGCATCAGGGTTGCCACCAGCCCGGCGCTGACCATGTAGGGCAGGTGGCTGGCGGCTGCTACGGCGAGATCGTGGCGCTCTGGGGCCAACACCAGCGGGTTCGCCCCGATGGCGTGCACCATTTGCGTGGCGAAGTCCAGCGCTTCGGGGGAGGTGCGGGCCGTCGGGCACAGCACGAAGGTGCAGTTTTGATATAGGGTTGGTTCAGCAGCGTCTGGGCCGCTGAGTTCCTTCCCACACATGGGGTGGCCCCCAATGGCGAAGAGATGCTCAGGCAGGGCGTCCATTGCTCGGCAGATGGCAGTCTTTACACTTCCAAGGTCAAGCATCAAAGCGCCGGGCCGCAAAAAACGTCCAATTTGGGGGACGAGGGCCAAGA
>Ga0272446_1003758_pt1 | contig 18767 bp, 20 predicted proteins | sample YNPCB0061_FD_194587 | JGI IMG/M metagenome (GOLD analysis project Ga0272446, IMG submission 194587) | Hot spring microbial mat communities from Yellowstone National Park, WY, United States - YNP-CB-006-1 | ecosystem: Environmental > Aquatic > Thermal springs > Hot (42-90C) > Sediment | place... | reverse complement strand
AAGTATTAAAATGTCATTATCAGGCTCAATTCCTAATGTTCATAGGCTATGAGCGCTGCATTAAATCCGGTATGATTTCCCAAAATCGATACTGAATTTCCCAAATCATAAGACGAATTATTTTTGATATACCCTACCCCAATCACATAATCTTTATTCAAACTAATTCCTGAAAAACTCTTACTATCCGGACCTGCAGTTTTGTAGTGGCTTCGTATCCACTCTGGTTGAAAAAGAGGGTTAAGTTTGAGAATAAAAAAATTACTGGATGTATTATGAGTAGTAAGTGATTTACTTTCAAACTCATAGGTACCATTTTTAAGAAAACCTGCAACGAAAACGTTACCCCAAGTGTCGGTAACGACCTCATAACCTTCTGAGCCGGCCAAACCTGTTTCAGATTTCCAAGTGCTTAGATTTAAAACATCACCAGTATTGTTGAGTTTAGCCAGAAAAAAATGATAATTGCCAGGGTTACCATTAGAAGCGGTCACCCCGCCAAACTTGAGTTGATAACTTAATACTTTATAATAACTTCCTGTAATATAAATTTCGTTGTTACCAAAAAACTGAACAGATCTTCCTTCATTTTCAGCAGTGCTTGTGCTATCAGGATTTTTATCCCAAATCCACTGTCCATTGCTATTTATTAGATAAAGAACGAAAAGATTCTTTCCAAGAATTCCAAACGAATGGCCTTGATAACTTGTTGGTCCACGCGGGGGCGTGGATTGAAACTTTGACTCTACTGTAAGCCTCGTCAACTCCACCAAAGTCGCCCCCCGCGCGGGGGCGTGGATTGAAACCTGTTGAAAACAAGCAAGACGACAGGTAAACAGCAAGTCGCCCCCCGCACGGGGGCGTGGATTGCCCCTTCATCAAATTAGGTAGAGAAGACAGCCGTTAGGGAATAATGGATGGGGTGTGTACAACAGTTTTTTATTCTGAGGAAGGTCGAGCCTCCTTTTCTTTTGGCTTGTCATCAAACTTGCTTGAAATGCCGATACCGAAATAAAACCCAGCTTCACCCCCGGTAACTCCGCCACTCAGTAAGCTAAGACCTTGATACGCTATCAACACGCGCAAAACACTTAACCTCAGACGAAGACCAACTTCCCCTTTGAATCCCAACGACGTAAGCGAGCTTTCAATTTTCGTCTCTCCCAATTCATCCACGTACCCGTCTTTATCGCTGTCGATATTGTCTTTATCTGCCGCCACCTCTCTTCCGGTAATTCCAAAAAATAGGCCTCCTCCTACGTAAGGTTCGATTACCCATCGAAAGGTTGACCTTAACCCTAAGGAGAAACCAAAACCCCAGAGGGCGTTTGTCCCCTTAGCAACAGCGTGAGAGATCGAAATTGATCCAGCGTCAAAGTAAAAACCTACAAACGAATTTTCGTAACAGTTGTCCATACCTAATTCCCATCGATGCAACATTGAATATTGGCTCATTCCAAATCCAATGTATAACCCAGTCTCTGAACGTGGTTCGGGTTTTTCTTTCGCATTCGTTCCCTCTTGTCCAAACAAAACCTGGGACAAAAATAAAAGCACTACTAAGTAAATAACGCCAATCTGATTTTTAGGTTTTTTCATACGAGTAACCAAATACACTTTTGGGCAAAAACTCAAATTGGTTTTGATGTTTTTCATGATCGAGATTTTTTGTACCGCGAAATTTCGAGTTACCACTTAGTCGAATACCGTTCGACTTAAAAATCAACGTCACGATTTTTCTTCGTTTTTATTCGCAAACACGTACAAAACCCAATTCTTTTTTAATAATGAGGTAGGAGCACGTAAGGAGGTAAAAGTTATGCTCAAAAACAGCAATTCCATTGTGATGGAAGGGAATCTGGTTCGAGACCCGGTGGTGGTCACAACACCAACCGGCTCACAAGTCTACAAGTTCAGCATCGCGCACAACCGCTACTACACCGTTAACAACGAGAAACGTAGCGAGGTTTCCTTCTTCGATGTGGAAGTATGGAACCAAACCGCTGCCAAATGTCTTGACCTTTTGAAGAAGGGCAAGGCTGTTCGGGTGGCTGGTCGATTGAAACAGGATCGTTGGTTGGATGACCAAGGCAAGCAGCACTCACGGGTCAAAATTATCGGAAACGACATTCAAGCTTTTCCACAATTGTCTGAGACCAAAAACCTAACCGAGAACGAGGACATTGACGATGAGGAACTGGTGAACTTCTAAACTTCTTGACCAAGGGGGGGATCTCCGATAGTTTGAACCAGAGGTCCCCCTACTGATGCCAGAATCGCTCATCCGAGTTATCCAAGGAGAACGTTTTACTCCCTACAGCCTTGCGCGAAAGTTGAGTGCCCGCGTTCTGTTGGAAAGTAGTTCAGCCCAGCATGGACGTTCGCGTTACAGCCTGCTTATGGTCCAAGAAGCCTTCCGTCTCATTCAAGAGAACAAGGTTTGTTACTTCGTCAAAAACAATCAACGTTTCAAAGTCAAAAGCATCCACCGCGATGTGCTCGACCTCTTGGTTTATTTTGCCAATCAGCTTCCCAACCCTAAGCAAGACTTCCCGTTCCCCTCCGGCGGTGTGGGTTACCTTGCTTATGAAAATTGTCAGTACTTTGATAGGATCAGGCTAGAAACCCAACCCGACCCGCTCAACCTCCCCGAAGCCGTCTTCTTGTTTGGTCACGTTTGGGCAGTGTTCGACCACTACACCGATTTAATCTACCTCATTGGCATGAACTGGAAAGAAGCCGAGACGAATTTAGAAGCCCTTCTTCAACAAGTGGAAAACCAAATCAACGACAAGCAATGGGACTTCCTTAACGATGGCCAAGACCCTGTCCCCGCTCGTCTTTTGCCCGACTCGTGGGCTGATTCGTTCAAGCGCGGTGTTGAGATTGTGCGTGACCACATCATTCAAGGAAATCTTTTACAAGGGGTGCTGAGTCGCCGCCTTTTGGTCGAAACTGACATGCCTGCCTTGGATGCTTACCGCAACCTGCGTTCCAACAATCCTTCACCCTACATGTTTTATTTAGACTTTGGGTTTGGCCAGCTCTTTGGTGCCAGCCCCGAGGTGCATGTCAAGGTCAAAAATGGCCAAGCCATGATTCGTCCGATTGCCGGAACGCGTCGGCGAGGCAAGACCGAAGAAGAAGACAAAAGCCTGGAAAAAGAACTCCTTGCCGATGTCAAGGAGCAAGCCGAACACCTCATGTTGGTAGACCTAGCGCGCAACGACCTGGGACGGGTTTGTGAACGAGGTTCGATAGCTGTTCCCGACTACTACGTCGTGGAACGCTACAGCCACGTCATGCACATCGTCAGCGGGGTAACCGGCAAACTCAAGAAAGAACTGTTAGGCACCGATGCCTTGCGCGCCACGTTCCCCGCCGGTACAGTATCGGGTGCTCCTAAAATTCGTGCAATTGAGATTTTGAGTTCTTTGGAGCCCGTCGCCCGACGTTTTTACGCCGGTGTGGTAGGCTGGGTTGGACCGGGTGGCGATTTGGATACCTGTATTGCCATCCGCTGCGGTTGGAAATCGGGCAACAAGCTGGTTATTCAAGCTGGGGCTGGAATTGTCTACGATAGCAACCCCGAACGCGAACTCGAAGAAACCAACGAAAAGCTACGTGCCATGGCCCAAATTGTGGGTTTGGAGGTTTGAATGTACGCCGTCATTGACAATTACGATTCGTTCACCTTTAACATTGTTCAGTACCTCATCGAATTGACAGACAAAGAAATCAAAGTTTTTCGAAACGACGAAATCTCCGTGAGTCAGTTAGAAAAACTAGCTCCGGATGGCATCATCATCGGACCAGGACCAGGGCGCCCCGAAGAAGCCGGCATCAGCGTTGAGGTGATTCAAAAACTAGGAAAGAAGTTTCCGGTTCTTGGGGTGTGCCTTGGTCATCAAGCCATTGGTTACGCCTTTGGCGCCCCCATCATTCAAGCCAAAGAAATCGTGCACGGTAAGGTTCAACCCATCACACACGATGGAAAAGGCGTGTTTCGGGGGTTACCTTCACCGAGTCATTTTACCCGTTACCATAGTCTGGTAATTGATCCCAAACATGTCCCCAACGAGCTAGAAGTATCAGCGCAAAGTACCGATGGCGAGATCATGGCTGTACGCCACCGAACCTACCCCATTGAGGGCGTTCAGTTCCATCCGGAAAGCGTTGCCAGTGAAAACGGTAAAAAACTCCTCGCTAACTTTCTCCGCTACCGCCGCGAAGCCTTTCCCTTCCGAAGCTTTCTCAACAAGCTTCTCGATCAACAAGACCTTCCCCATGCCGAAGCAGAATCCCTCATGGACGAAATCACCGAGGGAGAGCTCACGGCCGCACAGTTAGCCGGCATCTTGGTTGCCCTATCTGCGAAAGGACCCGCCCCTGAAGAAATTGCGGGCTTTGTGAGCGTGCTACGCCAAAAACAACGCCCCTTTCCCTACCAAGGTTCGGTCCTGGACACCTGCGGAACGGGCGGGGACGAGTTGGGGACGTTCAACGTGAGTTCGATGACCGCCCTGGTGTGTGCGGCGTGTGGGGTCCCCACTGCCAAACACGGCAACCGCGCCGTGAGCTCCAAAAGTGGTAGTGCAGAGTTTTACCAAGCCTTGGGGATTAACATCGAACTGGAACCTTCGGAAGCTAAGGAACTTTTGGCAAAAACCAATTTTGCCTTTTTATTTGCCCCAAAATACCACTCGGCGATGCGTCACGCCGCCCAGGTTCGTAAGGAATTGGGCGTCAAAACCATCATGAATCTCTTGGGGCCGCTGGCAAACCCAGCCCGCGCCACGTGGCAAATCATCGGGGTGTTCAGCGATGAGCTAGCCCCCGTTTTGGCCAAGGCCGCCCAACTTTTGGGAGTGAAGCGGGTCATCACCGTTCACGCCACCGACGGTCAAGATGAAATTAGCGTGTGTGGCCCCACCAACCTTTACCTTAAACTTGATTCTGGTGAAGTACAGCGCCGCGCCATCACCCCGCAGGAACTAGGATTAGCCCAGCACGAGCTCGCTGACATGGTGGGAGGCAGTCCCGTTGAAAACGCCCAACTTGCGCGCGAACTTTTGGAAGGCAGAGGACGGCCAGCGCTTAAAGATGCCGTTTTAGCCAATTCGGGCGCCGCCCTCTGGGTGGCTCAAAAGGTACCCTCCCTCCAGGAGGGGGTGGAAGTAGCCCGCCAAGCCCTCGAATCGGGTGCCGTAAAAGCCAAGTTGGACGAAGTCATTGCCACCATTACCCAGCTCAAGGAAGGACGATGAGCCAAGGAATTTTATTCGACATTCTTGCCAAACGTCTTGAAACCATGGCTCGAATCGGGGCCGAATTTGGCCACCCCGTTCCCGCTAGCCGCCAAGTTCCCCTCGTTCCGTTTCTTCGTCCGCCCGCCGTTATCTGTGAAATCAAAAAACGTTCCCCCAGCCGTGGCATCATCGACGCCGAGCTCGACCCCGTTTCCCAAGCCAAACTCTACGTCGAAGCGGGCGTCAGGACTGTCAGCGTGCTCACCGAAGAAGAGCGTTTTGGCGGGAGTCTTTTGGACCTGATGGCCGTTAAAAATGCCTTTCCCCAGCTCAGCGTACTGCGCAAGGACTTTCTGGCCACCGAAGAAGACATCCTGGTCAGCTACCGGGCAGGAGCAGACGCTGTCCTCCTCATCGCCGGGCTTCTAGACGAGAAAACCCTTGAAGCGCGCTACTACCAAGCTCGCAAACTCGGAATGGCTGTTTTATTGGAAGTTCACAACCGAGACGATGTCCTCAAGGCGCAGCGCTTGTGTCCCCGTTTTACCGGCATTAACTGTCGTGATCTTGCTAGCTTTCGTCTTGACCCTACCCTTCCGTTACGGATTCGACCCCGCATTCAGTGGAACACCCAGGTTATCTACGAATCAGGTATTTTTGAACCTTATCAAGCCCAGTGGACGGCCTTGGGGCAATTTCACGGGGTCTTGGTCGGCGAAGGTGCCGTGAGGGACAAGACTCTTGCCCCAAAGTTAGTGCAGACGTATCAGCCGTGGCCACGCCCCTCGTTTTGGGCCAGGCTCTACTCCCCGAAGGTCAACCCTGGTCCCCTGGTCAAAATTTGTGGGATTACCAGCGAATCGGATTTGGCCATCGTGGAGCGTGCAGGAGCCGACATGGCGGGCTTCATCCTGGCCCCTAGCCCCCGCCAAGTCAGCCCCAACTTCATCCGCAACCTTGGAGGAAGCTCGGTAATCAAGGTAGGGGTGGTGGTGCTCGAAGCCAATCAGGAAATTCCCCCCGAAATTAAAGAACTCTTGGAAGAGGGCTCCTTGGATGCCCTCCAGTTCCACGGCCAGGAAACGCCAGAATTCATCAAACGGCATGCCCACCTAGGTTACAAAGCGTTGCGCCCTCAATCAGCACAGGAGTGCGTGCCCTGGAAGGAAATTTGGCCACCGCGCTTTTTGGTCGATGCCTTTGTCCCCCACCAAGCCGGTGGCACGGGCAAGCAGGTTTCGCCGGAAATTTTGAAAGCCCTCCACGACCAACCATTGTGGCTAGCAGGGGGCCTTGGCGTTGATAATGTTGCCGACGTGATCCGCGAGTGGAGGCCGGAGCTAGTAGATGCCAGTTCCAAACTTGAAAAAGAACCGGGAATCAAAGATCATGATAAAATCCTAAGGTTCGTAGAGGAGGTTCGCATTGCCTTCCCATAAGGGGTATTTTGGCGAATTTGGTGGGCGCTACGTGGCTGAGGTTTTGCGTCGGCCCTTGGAGGAGCTCGAAGAGGCTTTTCATCGCTTTTTCCCCAGCCCTGAATTTCAAACCAAGCTCGCCCTGCTCCAAGAACAGTACATTGGGCGCCCCACCCCCCTTCTTTTTGCCGAACGCGCCACCCAGGAGCTGGGAGGGGCACGCCTCTACATCAAGCTGGAGGGTTTAGCGAACACGGGCGCTCATAAAATCAACAACGCTCTTGGGCAGGCCCTCTTGGCCAAGATGATGGGCAAGACCCGCATCATTGCGGAAACGGGAGCCGGCCAACACGGCGTGGCCACCGCAGCTGCAAGCGCACGCCTGGGTCTGCCCTGCACCGTGTATATGGGTGAAGTTGACGTTCGCCGCCAACGTCCCAACGTTTTTTTGATGGAGTTATTCGGCGCCACCGTCGTGCCAGTCACCTCGGGCACCAAGACCTTAAAGGACGCCGTGAACGAGGCCCTGCGCGATTGGTCGGCTTCGTGGGAAACGACCCACTATCTTTTGGGTTCTGCCCTCGGCCCGGCGCCCTTTCCCGACATCGTGCGAGAATTTCAGGCCGTGATTGGGCGCGAGGTAAAACACCAGCTGAACGGCACCCCCTTAGAGGCCATCATCGCTTGCGTGGGTGGGGGCTCCAATGCCATCGGCATTTTTTCGGCCTTTTTAGATGACCCCGTGCGGCTGATTGGTGTGGAAGCCGGTGGACTGGGTCCTAACATCGGGCAAAATGCCGTGCGTATGACCCAGGCTGGGCGTTTGGGTATTGTCCAGGGCTACAAGAGTCTGTTCATCTTGGACGAAGATGGTCAAGTGGAGCGAACTCACTCGGTCAGTGCGGGCTTGGACTATGCCGGTATTGGGCCTGAACTGGCTTACTTGGGAAAGACTGGCCGTGTCGAATTCCAAAGCGCCTCTGACCAAGAAGCCCTCGACGCCCTCAAGTTTTTTGCGCGAACCGAGGGGATCGTGTTCGCCTTGGAAAGCGCCCACGCCGGAGCCTATGCCATGAAGTTAGCGCCCACCCTACCACCAACCTCAACCATTCTGGTGAACATGAGCGGACGCGGCGACAAAGACATTTTTATCACAGCCAAGGCCTTGCAACCCAATAAATGGCGCGAGTTTCTGTTGAGTGAGGCCGCCAGTATCCACCCCACGGAGAATTCACATGGCTGAGCGGTTGATGACCCATTTGGTAGCGGGCTATCCCACCGACGAAGCCTCCTTTCACGCCGCTTTGGGGATGATCAAAGGGGGTGCCTCATACCTGGAAATACAATTCCCTTTCTCCGACCCCAGTGCCGACGGACCCACCATCCAAGCAGCTTGCCAACATGCCTTGGATTGGGGCTGGAAGCCTGAGAGAGGCTGGGAGCTTGTTCGTCGGCTACGAAATGTACACCCTGAAATTCCAATTTACATCATGGCTTACGCAAGCCTCGTGTTCACGCCAGGAATTGAGCAATTCTGCCGGCGTGCTAAAGACAATCTCGTCCAAGGTCTTATTGTTCCCGACCTTCCCCCGGGGCAAGACGAGGGCTTGGCTGATGCCGCACGGCGTCATGAGCTTGACCTGATGCCCGTTGTGGTTCCTAGCATTACTCCCCAACGTCTCCAGGAGGTCCTTAGCGCTGGCTTTCCCCATCTCTACGTCGCACTTCGAAGTGGGATCACGGGAGCGCACACCACCTTGAGCGCCCAGGTATTGGCCTTTTTACAAAACTTGAGCAACCACGGAGTACGGGTGTTCGGTGGCTTTGGAATTGACACTCGAAGCCAAGTCGAAGTCCTTTCCCCCCACGTTCACGCCATTGTGGTGGGCAGCCACCTGGTGCGCGCCCTAGCCCGCATTTCTCCCGACGCTCACCCCTCCGACTATGAGACAGCTGCCCGTCTTCGAGTAGAAGAACTTTTGGGTCGGACGCATGCTTGAATGGCTTTTAGGTAAAAAACTCAGCGCTAAGGAAATCGAAAAGGCCATTGAAAAGATTCGCCAAGAATATAACCACTACATCGTTCATTTTCAGAAGCCGCCCAAGGCTAAGGAAGAATTCGAAGCGCGCTACCGCGTGGCACACCTCAAGATGATGGACATGACCTTTTTCCTCAATGAGGAAATCAAAATCTTGCAAGCTCTCATTAGCCGTGCCGAAGAGGAACGTCAAGAGGCTGAATGGCAAAACGCCAAACCACCCCCCGACCCTCACAAGAAGAAAAGCTATGCCGACCGAGTTTTGGAAAAACTCCGAAAAGCCATTGAACCCTACCCCTCTCGTAAAATTCATCCCAACGCCAACCTGGATGTGGACAAGCTGTACGGAACCCTGGATTGGTTAGCCAAGGATATTTGGCCCTTGTTAGTACCCCACCTTCGTGCCTTGGACCCCAATCGCCTCCGGGAACGCGACCACGAGCTGAGTCAACTCATCCCCGGCGAGGGCAAACTGAATCAGGAAGAAGAGGTCTATCGAACCCTCTTGGCCACTAACGCCCCCCTTAACCGTTTAGCAAAACAACAAAAAGAACTCATTCTCCAAGCAGCATTTTGGATTCATCGTTCCCGAAAGCTCTTAGAGGCCGGAAGCCACTCCCAAGATACCAAAACCCAACAAGCCTGTGCCAAGGCCCTTGCATTTTGGGATCGGATTATCGTAGATTTTAGATTAAGAGACCTCAAACCCCCATCGGAGGATAAAAAACATGGCTGACATCGTGCACCTAGACCCTCAAAACTACCAAACCACTATTTCAAAAAGTCCTGTTCCCGTTTTGATTGATTTTTGGGCTGAGTGGTGTGGCCCATGCCGCATGATTGCCCCCGTGCTCGAACAAATTGCCCAAGAGCGCGAGGGCCAACTTAAAATTTGTAAATTAGACGTAGACGCCTACCCTGAAATTGCGGAAAAACTCTTGATCAACAGCATACCCACTTTGATTGTGTTCAAGGATGGTCAAGAGATTGGCCGTCGGGTGGGAGCCTACCCCAAAGAAACCTTGGATAGGTACCTCAACGACCTTCTCAAGTAACCCTCACGGTACATGAACCTGGGTAGTGTTCACCGATCCAGGACTAGCCGTCCCAGTGGCGCCGGTAAACCACGCATTCTTTCCTAAGCCTGTATTCTTGCGGTTCAAGGTTCGGGTAGAGGTAACATAACCCGAATGAACGGCATCTTCAGGAACAAGCGTCTCCTCTCCTGAGGCCTCCCAAATTTTTAGGGTGTGCAGCCAATATGCCTTGTCCTTCATGGCCTTGCTCCCCCATCCGCCATAACGATCGTCGCTGGTGCTGGTGCGGTTGGTGTAAATCACCGCATCTAACGCTTTTCCCCGGGGATTGTCCAAAAGAACCACCATCCCCGTGGTTCCTGAAAGCCCCTTTCCCCCACGCCACCAAAAGTCCCAGGCGGTGGGAGAACTCAAAAGTCCGCCGCTTTCCCGCTTGTGCTTGGTTTCATCCTTCTCCTGCGCAATCCCCTGGGGTTTTGTGTGAAGGATGAGATAGTCACCGGTTTTCACCTCAACTGAGGGGAAGGTGTAAAACGCCTCTCCTTGGGCGGGTGCACCCATCGCCACCACCAACCCTGCCAAGTTCCCATCGCTTTGTACCAAGAGCTCGATGTAGTCAGGCTTGGTGGTGCTTCCTTGGATGTTGAGTTCATTGAGGCGGACCCGCGGAAGCCGGGGATTGGTTCCATAAATTGCAACCAGGAACACAGAGCTATTACCCAAGGGGTCTGCCGCATGCACCCGAAGCACCCATTCTGCCCCTGGTTCCGGTTGTACACTCAAACTTAGCAAGAACACTCGTTGATCGGTTGTGGTGAAACTCACCTCTCCCTTGGGTGGCTCGACCACCAGTTGATCCACCGGTTTATCAAAGCTCAGCACCACCGACTGGGAGGTATCCCGTTCACAGCTCACCAGACGGGGCGGGGTAAAATCCACCTCCCGAGGAACCCAAATATCCGGACCTTGAGCGCAAGAAACCAGCAATAGCATCAATAGGCTTACTTTTTTTCTCAACATTTTTCCCTCCTAAACTTATCATTCCATCAAACGCGTTTTTGTCTTACTTTCTGTCAAATTTTTTAAAATTGATATTCGGAGTGATTTGAGCTTCTGGAAAAATCTGCCCCTATGTGGCAAAATCTTGGGGCCATGACAAAGACCCTGATGTTTGGATTTACCCTAAGTGAGCTTGAAACCTTGGTTCAAGACCTGGGAGCCCCCAAGTACACCGCCAAGCAGCTGGCGGACTGGATATACCGTAAGCACGCGCCTAGTTTTGAAGTGATGACGAATTTATCCAAAAGTTTGCGCACCGAATTGGAACAGCATTTCAGTTTACACAAAACCCCGCCCACCAACCCCCAACACTCGGCCGATGGAACGATCAAGTACCTCTACCCCTTCGATGGCGGAAGCGTTGAGGCGGCCTACATCCCCGACCAGGACCGTGCCACCCTCTGCCTGAGCACCCAGGTGGGCTGTAAAATGGGGTGTTCGTTTTGCATGACAGGACGGCAAGGTTTTCACGGCAATCTGACACCCCACCAAATTTTGACCCAACTTGAGTGCCTCCCTGAAAGGGAAAATATAACCAACCTAGTTTTCATGGGCATGGGTGAACCGCTCGACAACCTTGAGAACGTGCTGAACTCGCTCACCGTGCTAACCTCGGATTGGGGCTACCACCTGAGCCACCAGCGCATTACGGTCAGTACCGTCGGCCTCATCCCCCAGCTCGAAGAATTTTTTCAACGAACCCAAGTGCGCTTTGCCCTGAGCGTGCATTCCCCCTTTGATGAAGAACGCGCCCAGTGGGTCCCCGTCCAAAAGGTCTATCCCCTAAGCCAGGTCATTCAAACCATTAAAAAGTGGGAAACGGGTAAGAAACGGCGCCTTTCGGTGGAGTACATCCTATTTGAGAGCAAAAACGACAGCCCACGCCACGCGCACGCGCTGGCTAAACTTCTCAAAGGCCTGGACATTCGGGTGAACCTGATTAAGTTTCACCACATTCCCGGATCCGAATTTCAAAGCCCGCCACGAGAAAAATTGGAGGAGTTCCAACAAATTTTGATGTCTGAGGGAATCCAAGCTACCATCCGCAAAAGCCGCGGGGAAGACATCGAGGCGGCTTGCGGTCTTTTAAGCTCAAAAAAGGTTTATTCGGGGTAGTTGAAGTTTTCGGGCTTGGGGTTTTCGAGAACCTCGGTCAGGAACTTTCGGGCTTCCCACTTGGCCATGTCCAAGTTGTGATCGCGCCAATTGCCACAGTCTCGTGCGGCTGCCCCCGGCACCTCGCCCTCAAAGCCCAAGATCCAGCGCATCATGTCTCGCACGATGGGCAGGGCTTCTTGGCTGGATTCAACCCCGCGAAGAATCATATAACAGCCTGTACGGCACCCCATCGGACCATAATAAATGGTTCGGTCGGCCCAGGTGGGGTGGTTCCTTAAATAGGTAGCCCCCAGATGTTCGATGCTATGCAAGGCCGGAATGTCCATGACGGGCTCGCGGTTGGGCTCCTTCATCCGAATATCAAAGGTCACAATTTTCTCGCCGTTGACCTCATCCACGCGCGACACAAAAACTCCACGCGACATTCGGATGTGGTCAATCGTAAAACTCGCTATTTTTTTGAGTTCCATCACGCAACCTCCTGTACTTCTTTTACAAGGCGTTCCACCATGGCCGCACTCCGCGACGCCGCGATGGGTAAAAACTCCGCAAAGGTCATGGGACTTTCCACCCCAGCGATGTCAGACAGAGCGCGGGTCACCACAAAGGGAATACCAAAATTGGTGCAGACTTGGGCAATAGCCGCCGCTTCCATTTCCACCGCCACCGCCTCGGGAAAGCGTTTTTTGATTTGGGTCACCTGCTCTAAATTAGCAATGAACGAATCCCCACTCACCAGTAGCCCGCGGTGGTGGCGCGTCGCCGGGGGGAAAACACCCTCTTGAACCAGGCTCTCCATCACTTTTTCAGCTTGCTCCACTAGGAACTTGTTGGCCTCAAACTGTGGCTCCTGCCCCGGCACCTGGCCTGGCCGGTAGCCAAAGGCGGTCACATCCACGTCGTGGTGGGCAAGGTGGTCTGGAATCAGCACATCCCCAAAACGCTGAACTTGACTGAGCAAGCCCCCAGCACTGCCCGTGTTGATGACCCAGGCGGGCTTATACTCCAAAAACAACAGGGTGGTGGCACTAGCCGCGTTGACCTTGCCAATTCGGGAGCGCACCAGCACCACTTCTTTTTGGTGGAGCTTGCCGGTGTAGAACTCCATACCGCCCCACTTTTTTTCGTGCAAGTCGTCAATCATCCCGCGAAGAAGGGTCACTTCCTCTTCCATGGCTCCAATAATTCCAATCATTCCTGAATTATGCTATATTCTGAAACAAATGTCTTGGTTTAAGTGGGCTATTTCCCTAGTTTTTTTATCTTCTTGCTACCTTCCTTCGCTTTTGATTCCCGAGCGTGAAGAACCCAACCTTGCTTATAACTATCCCTCACCCCGACCTGATTGGTCACAATTTCGGGTAACGGGATACCTGCCCACCTATCGGCTTTCGGCCATTGAGCCCTCACGCCTCCCCTACCTTACCGATCTTGTCTTCTTTGCGGGCACCCCCAATGCCGATGGAAGCCTCAACATCAAAAAAAGTCAACATTCCCAGTGGCAACAAGTCAAACGTTGGGGACAGGAGTATCACCTCAGAATTCACCTGGGGGTTAAAGACCTAGGAGACCTCCCCTATGAGCAATCCTTAGCCAAAATCACCGCATCGCCCAACCTGCGTCAGCGTTTTGTTCAAAGCCTGACCACTCAAGCCCTTGAGCACGGCTTTGCCGGGGTTGACATCGATTGGGAGTACCCAAGGGGTGAATCCTTGGGGCACTTTGTGGCTTTTCTTAAGGACCTCAGGGCGGCCTTTGACCCTTACGGTCTAGAACTAAGCATCGCAGTCAGCCCTTATGCGCCCGTGTTGAGCGAATCGTATCAGTACGTTGACCAAGTTCACCTAATGAGTTACGACGATAAGGGAATCCACTCTAGCTACGAAAAAACCGTCCAACATCTCAAAATTATTTTGAAGCAAGTCCCCCCACACCGTGTCCTTTTGGGATTGCCTTTCTACGGGCGCTTGAACTCAACTTCGGGAATGGGACAAGCGATGAGTTACCGTGACATTGTCAAAACCTTTGGCCCCCGCCCCGATGACGATCACGCTGGGGGCTTTTATTACAACGGTCCCCAAACAATTGCGCAAAAAACCCGTCTTGCGCGACGCAGCGGTCTTTTAGGCGTTATGGTTTGGGAGCTGGGGCAAGATGCACCGGGTGAGGCGAGCCTTCTCCAAGCCATCACCCAGTCGCTCTACGAGTACACCCCTCTGGTGGCGCTTCGACAACGCTAACGGCGCGGGTAGAGGAAGGTAAGGATCGCGGGCAAGCGGTTGGCCCAAGCTCTTTCATTGTGGTCGGCCCGTTCGTCCTCCATCCACCTAAGATCAATCCCCTCGCGCCAACCTAGCCGCAACAAATGCGCATTCATCTCACGCGAGCGTGGAAGGAAGATTTTATCCACCCCCACCGTTCCACAGTCAAGCCAAATTTTGATAGGCATTTTTTGCTTGATCAAGGTGTCCATGAGCCAAGGGTACATGACATAAGGACGCGATTCCCACTGAGGATCCCCCGGTGCGTAATTTCCCCCGGAAACGGCCGCTACCTTGGTAAACGTGTTTGGATAAGTAAAGGCGATACTTAGGCTCACTCCGGCCCCAAAGCTTGCCCCGCCAATGCCGGTGTTCGCCGCGTCGGGCAGGGTGCGGTACCGCTGATCGATAAAAGGCTTTACCACCTCAGCCACGTAGCGGCGGTACTCCTCATGAAGCCTCTTGGCCTGGCTCACAAAGCCCTCATCCATGGTGGGAGTCATTTTGTGAAATACGCTTCCGCCAACGTACTCCTCGGCACGCCGTGAGGAATTAGCAATGCCCACAATGATCAGCGGTTCGATTTTTTTCTCATTGATCAGTTGGTCAGCAGTGGTGTTGGCCTTCCAACCGCCAAAAGGCAGCCCCTGACCGTCCCACACGTTTTGTCCATCATGCAAATACAAGACAGGATAACGCTCGTTGGAACGCTCTCGATAACCCGGTGGGGTGTAGACGGAAATTTCGCGTGCCCGAAGAATGAAGCCTTCGGGTGGATTTGGCCCTCTAAAAAAGGTGACAATGCCGGTGTTCGCAGGGTTGTAACCGATGATGCTCCTCCTTGGTCTAGCAGGGGTCATTGCAGGATTATGCGGATCAAGCTCTTCCCGGGGAATCTCCTGATCGTAAACTAGAAAATTATATTCCATCGGGTTGATCTCAGGAAGAATGTAGGTTTTGTAAAAAAGTCGGGAATTGCCATAGCGGTGCAGATAGTCGTTCTCTGCTCTTTGGTTAAAGTCTGCTTGCAAGGAAACCTTGGTGATGTTGCCCTCTTTGTTTGGATAATAGTAAACGAAGGTAATTTGCCGCCCCTTAATGATGGGAACACCATTACGCCCTTCCATCCACTCCTCCCACCGCTTAACGATGGCTTCATCATCGGGACCTTGTTGGGGTTTCAAGGTCTTAAATAGCTCTTCCAGCTCTATGGGAACTTGTTCTTTAGGCAACACCGAAACGCCTTCGGCGTACTTCACCCCAAAGCTTTGGCAAGTTGCCAACAACACAACGATCAAAACCAGGTATAATGACTTTAACATTTTCTACCACCTCACCTAAATACACTATTTTCATATTCGTGTAAGAAAGAAACTTGCTTGAGACTATCTCCCCTTGAATCTCCTAAAATTCTGGTTATAGTCGTATTTTATGACGAAATCGTCACACTTGCAAACAACCCTTGTTTTGTTAAAACCCGATGCGGTTCGCCGCGGCATCTTGGGAGAAATCATTTCCCGACTCGAGCGTGCCGGTTTGGTGATCACCGCCGCACGGTTGGTGAACGTCACTCAAGAACTTGCGGCTCAACACTACTTATGGGAAGACATTGGGGTGCGGCACGGAGAAGCGGTTTGGAAAAATCTAATCACCTTCATCACCTCGGGACCTGTTTTGGCGCTAGCGGTGTATGGCGATCATGCCGTGGAAGTTGTCCGTAAACTCTGTGGGCCCACCGAGCCCTTAACGGCGCCCCCTGGAACCATCCGAGGAGATTTCTGTCACCACAGTTTTGCCCTGAGTAGACAAGCTGGCCAATCGGTTCGCAACGTGATCCACGCTAGCGCCAGCCCCGAGGAAGCCGAACGAGAACTCGGCCTTTGGTTCAGCCCCTCCGACTTTTGTCCCGTGGATCGCAACGATCATGACGAACACTTCTTTAATTAGTTTAATTTTCCACCCCGAATGGTCCCGCTCTTCATCTAAAATCAAAATTTTCGAGCACCTGGTTGATGATACCTTGTTTGCTTTGTTTTAGCGTAATGGCATAAAAGTGCTCTTGAATCTCTGCTAGTTCTTTCACCATAAGCAGACTGCCATTTTCAATCTCGTCCTTAACAACGATGGGGGGAATGAGGGCTATTCCCATGCCTTCTCGCGCTAAAAGACGCAGCATGGTTGCATCGCTCACTTGGGCCACGATGTTGGGATTTATTTTGTGACGTTCCAAATAAGAGTCAATTTGCCGCCGCAGGTGGCCGGACGGTTCTGGTACCAAAAGTGGGGCCGATTTCAAAAGCTCCTCAAACGAGCGATTCTCTTGCAAAAAACGCGGATGCGCGATGAGCGCCACATTTTGATCAGCAACACGGTGAAACACAAAGGGGTCTTTTTCGTACGATTCAGCGATCGAATTAGACATCACCACATCGAGTTGATGGCGTTGCAAGCGATTTAGTAATTCTTCCAAATTACCAGAAACCAACAATAAACTTGAATTATTCCCCGCTATCAGTTTACGAATAAAATCAATTTGAAAGTTCCGTGAAAGATTGACCGTGGCTCCGAGCCGTAAAGTTGGGTGGCTGATATCGATGCGATGCTGAAGCTGATACAACAGTTCCTCTCCCGCTGAAAAAAAATCGTTGCAATAATCAAAAACAATCTGACCTACCTTGGTAAGTTCAAGTCTTTTCCCCACCCGCTCAAAAAGGGGGTGACGAATCTGATGCTCTAGGGTTTTGATTTGTAACGAAAGCGCCGACTGGCTTAGGTTGAGTTTTTCCGCGGCCCGCGTTAAGTGCTGCTCTTTGGCCACATACCAAAAATAGCGAAGGTGATTGAAGTTGATGGTCATCAAACCTCCCGATGAACATTTATTTTATAAATCATTTTAATTGAAATATTAAATTTTTCAAAATTATTTTGTTGAAGTAGATTGTGGTTGGAGGTTAACGATGGATTTACTACTCGATTTTCTGGGAAGAATTGTAGGGCAACTCCAAGGTCCAACCTTGGCATTCCTTTTGGGAGGTGCTCTTGCGTCGGCACTAGGGAGCAAATTACAGATCCCCAATCAGGTCTACCAATTGACCGTCTTCATCCTGCTCATGAGAGTTGGGATGGGGGGTGGAGCGGCCATTCTCAAGGCGCAGTTGTCAGAGGTTTACCTGCCAGCCCTGTTTGCCGCCATCATTGGGGTCTTGATTGTGGTATTGGGGCTGGGGTACTTTTCCTTGCTGCCCAAAGTCAAAAAGTCCGACGGCTTGGCAACGGCGGGACTCTTCGGCGCAGTGAGCTCCGCCACCCTAGCTGCGGCCATGCTTCACTTGGAAAAAGAAGGAATCGCTTTTGAAGGTTGGGTTCCCGCACTCTACCCCTTCATGGACATTCCCGCCCTCATCTCTGCCATTCTTTTGGCTCAATGGCACGAACAAAGGTCTCAACCCTTAAAAAATCAACAGGGTGCCTGGCACCTCATCAAAGACAGCTTGCGCGGCAGTGCGGTCACCGCCTTGTTGTTGGGGGTAGCCTTGGGCCTGTTTGCCAAAGCAGACAACGTCTATAAAGAGTTTTACGACAAGCTCTTTCCTGGCTTTTTGTCTATCCTCATGGTGGCCTTGGGCATCGATGCCTGGCAGAGGATTAAAGAACTCAAGAGCGTAGCGGGTTGGTTTGCTCTTTACGCTGTTGCTGCCCCCATTGTGCATGGTTTTATTGGGTTTTTCTTTGGCTATTTGGCCCATCTTTTGGTCGGTCTTAGCCCAGGGGGCACCATCATCTTAGCAATCTTAGCCGCTTCCAATTCGGATATCTCGGGGCCACCCACCTTACGTGCCGGCATTCCACAGGCGAATCCCTCTGCCTACATTGGATCGTCAACGGGCATAGGCACCCCCGTGGCCATTGCGATCTGTATCCCACTGTTTGTGGGTTTGGCAAAAATCGTTTTCCCTAGTTTGCAATAAAAATAGGAGGTAGGACCATGTTTGTTGAAGCGTGGAAGTTGACCATCATCACGGAAAGGGTCTTGGAACAATCGATTAGCAAGTTTCTCCTCGACCAAGGATGCAAGGGCTACACCTTGTTCAGCGTTGGGGGAAAGGGACTTCATCATTTTCATGCGCCGGTTGAACGCGGTGTCGTTCCCGAAGAATTCAGTGAAATCCAGTTTGAGGTGATTGTCAGGGATCGAACCATCATTGACAAAATTGCATCAGCCTTGGTAAAGGATTGTTTTCCCCACTACGCCGGGATAGTGTTTATTGAAAAAGTTGAAGTCATCAGGGTTGAACGTTTTTGAACTCGCCGAGGATCTGCCCATGGGTAGATCCTTTTTTTTTAACATTTTTTCCTTGAAAAACCTTGAGAGTAAGGGCGCTCAACAAAAATTTAAATTTTACGCTCCAAATGAAAGAAACTTGAGTTTGATACGAATGAAGTCTTTTAATTACTAAAGGCCCCCTCTAAAAACGCATCGGGCATCACCAAAAGCCGCCTGTAGCTAAGATGCTTAGGCAGTGAATGAGAACAAGCCGCTTTTTAGGTCATTCCCTCATTGTTTTTCAGGTTTTAATGGCCTTTT
>Ga0272446_1003757_pt1 | contig 18769 bp, 17 predicted proteins | sample YNPCB0061_FD_194587 | JGI IMG/M metagenome (GOLD analysis project Ga0272446, IMG submission 194587) | Hot spring microbial mat communities from Yellowstone National Park, WY, United States - YNP-CB-006-1 | ecosystem: Environmental > Aquatic > Thermal springs > Hot (42-90C) > Sediment | place... | reverse complement strand
ATATACTCCAGAACTAGCTCCACAATCACACTTTTTTCGCTGTGTGGCATTAAGTCGGTGGATTGCCGAGAATTTACGCCGACTAGGTTATCCATTTGCAGAAATTCCCGTAATTTATCCAGGGGTAAGACCTGAAGAATTTTATTGTGAATCTAGCTTTGAGTTTGATTATTTGAAAATTGCCTACTCCAGCTTAGTAATGCGCTACAAAGGTGCAGATGTGTTAGTTGATGCTTTATATTTACTGCACAGTGAAGGAGTAAAATTTTCAGCGGCGATCGCAGGGGGGAGTTTAGAGCCTGATTATGTGAAAGAATTGCAAGACTTTTGCCAAGAAAAGGGTATGGCTGATCAGGTGAAATTTACAGGATTGCTCACCAAAGCTCAACTCAAAGAGCTATATCAAGCTAGCAATGTTTTAGTTTTTCCTTCCCGCTTTGAAGAGCCTTTTGGTATCAGTCAAATTGAAGCAATGATGGCAGGCTTACTATTAGTTACTAGTGGCACAGGTGGTTCTAGTGAAGCTATTGAAGATGGGGTTTCAGGCTTACTTTTTCCTAGCGATGACCCCTACGCTTTGGCGGAAATTCTTTATTTTCTTGCCAGCGATCCCAGCGAATGGCAAAGAATAGCGATCGCAGGTCAGAAAAGAGCCTTGACCTATTTTACTATGGAGCGTACTGTGGCAGAGTTAGAAAGTTTGATGCAGTATATGCTCTCCCTAAAATAGCAGTAGAAATTGCACTATTTCACCACAGCAAATATCTGAAAAGTTTCTAATTCTTGCTTATCTGTAGTAATAGCAATTTTGTAAGTTCCTTCAGTAGTGGTACTAAATACCTGCTGACTGCTACCTGCGGTATTCCACAACAAACTGCCATCGGGGGCATAAAAGGTGAGTTGCACATTGCCTTCTACCGCTAAGGATAGATTTTGCCCCGCTGACAAAGACACACTGTACTCAATGATTTCATTGGCGTTGACATCTCCCCGTGCAGTCGCCCCATCGCCAGCAATTTCCAAAACTCGGGACACTACTAAGGGTTGCTTGCTAGTGGGGGTGGGCGTAGGGGTAGGTGTAGGAGTTGGGGTGGGGGTGGGTGGGGCTTTGGGGGTGTTGACCAAGACTTCCAGATTATAGTTTCCCTGTGTGACACCACCTACCAGTTCCAAAACGATGAGGTGCATTCCCGATTCGTTGATTTTGCCCTGCCAGTAGCCAAAGGGTACTTTCACTGCGCTGTTATCAATAGGTCTGAGGCTGGGGCTGTTGATGGTGAGCAGTAAACCATCGCTGGAGGGTGGGATCAGGGAAATGGTTAGTGTTTGTCCTTTTTCTAGGTTCAGCCTAAAGGTTACAGTCTGACCCGCTTGCATTTTGCCTGTGGCGGTGGCACGCTGTTGTCCTTCCCTATCTGTGGGAGCTAATTCTAAATTGCGGTTGATATTGGGAATGATGGTAACTGAGGGCGACGGGGCAATGAGGGTGGGGGTGGGAGTGGGTTCGGTGGCAATTCTTCTGCCTTGGTCAAAGAGAATCGAGGTGATTGCCCATGAGCCAATACCCGAAAGAATAACCAACAATACAGCCCACAGCCAGTTAAACCGCAAAATCCATGGTTTGCGGGTGGGTTTGCCACTAATATCAGCGTAAATGGTGTGTTGCACTTCAACTGTGCGATCGCCAGTTCCTTTACTAAGATTGGTGTGCAGGGGTTGAACATTCACCGCATAGGTACGCACTTGGGAGCGGGAAGCCTCCAGCAGTTTAATAGCTCCTAACACTTCATCAGCACTGCTGTAGCGATGCGCTGGTTTGTAAGCCAGCATTTTGTCGAGAATTTGCCGAAAATTAGCACTGACTTGCGCATATTCATGCCATTCCCAAGTTAAACTGCGATGGTCAAATAATTCGCTGGGCTCACGATCAGTTAGCAAAACAACGGCTGTAACGGCGAGGGCATAGAGATCGCTACTGGCATAGGCATTGCCTGATTGCAGTTGTTCTGGCGGGGCATAACCAGGCTTACCCGCAATGGTGGAGGGGGGCAGTCCCATCTGGGCGGCTTGCACTACGCCAAAATCAATCAGCACAGGTAAGTTATCGCTGGCACGGAGCATCAAGTTCTCTGGCGAAATATCGCGATGGATAATGCCCCTACTGTGCAGGTAGCTGAGGATGGGCAACACTTCCAACAGTAATTGCACAATACTACCTTCATCAAAAGCGCCATGCTCTTGAAGCAGATCGCGAAAGTTTTTACCTTCCACATAGTCTTGGACGAGGCATAACCGCCCTGACATCTCAAAGGCGGCGCGGAACTGGGGGACTTGGGGGTGGGAGATTTGGTAGAGGGTGCTGGCTTCGCGTTGGAAAAGTTCTCTGGCTTTGGCGACTACGGTGGGAGAATCATTGGGGGGCATGAACTCTTTGATTACGCAGGGTTCGTCAAATCGCTCCTTGTCAATTGCCTTGTAGGTGCGCCCCATGCCGCCCTGCCCCAATATGGACTGGATGACATAGCGATCGCGCAGGACAGTGCCAACAGCAAAGGCGGGTTGCATAAGCCTAGAAGCGCACTCCCATCGTACTGCCGCGCATGATGTACTTTGCCCCCTCGATGTCAATGGAAGTACCGACTTTAACTTTTTCACTGCCAAAAATTATGCCGTCATCGGTTACTTTGGCATTGGCGGTGAGGACAAGGGCGGCATCGGTCTGGAAAGTATCTACGGCACGAGGATCGGGTAGGGCGATCGCTTTGCCTTCGCTTTGATTGACCAGCACTTTGGGTACAGCAAAAGTCACTGACTTGACCGTTACTTCACCGCGCGGCTGGTTGCGGATGATGATGCTCACTTTATCGCCCGCTTGGATCAGCTTGTCTGGCTCTCGAGCACTCAAGCCGCGCACGATCATATCCACTTCCACAGGTTTGGTCTCGGCGGTCACCATCTGGGCGATGGAATAGCCGCCATTACCAGGGACAATCAGGATACCGATCAGTACTAGCAGAATTAGGGCGATCGCCCCCAGATCAAGGATGTTGAACAGCCCAAATAGCCGACCTTGCTTATCGATAACTTGCATTTTTAGGGTTATAAAGCAACTGTGTAGGCATTATAGCGGTATTGCTTCTGGAACTGATCAAAGCAAGACCTCAGCCAGTAAGTATAGCGTTCTGGGTGAGCCATGAGGTCTTTCTCTAAATCAGCCATGCCCATCCAGCGCCATTCTGCCACCTCAGCAGGGTTGGGTTGGGGTTGGCAGTGGCACTCACCAACTAGCACATGGTCAAATTCATGCTCAATCAAACCCTGATCCAACTCGGCACGATAGGTAAAGGCAAATAATTCCTGCAAGGGACACTCAATGCCCATTTCTTCCATCAAACGGCGTTTTCCTGCCGAGAGCAAGGGTTCATCGGGGCGGGGATGACTGCAACAGGTATTTGTCCACAACCCGCCAGAGTGATACTTTGTCCATGCCCGCCTTTGCAGGAGCAGTTCTCCTTGGGGATTGAGGATAAAAATCGAGAACGCCCGATGTAACCAACCGTGAATGTGAGCGGTCATTTTTTCCGCTGTGCCAATGGGGCGATCGCTCTCGTCAACCAGTATGACCAGTTCTGTCATGCCCTATTGCCCCTTGCCATCTCAGATACTTGAGTCAAAAAATTGCGCAAAATCTGCTTGCCACAGCCAGTCAGAATACTCTCAGGGTGAAACTGCACCCCCTGCACATGGGGATAGTGGCGATGCTGGACCGCCATGATTAGACCATCCGCAGTCCAGGCGGTAATTGCCAAAATCTCAGGACAGGTGGCGCGATCAATAATCAAACTGTGGTAGCGCGTGGCAGTAAAGGGATTGGGTAAACCCGCCAACACGCCTTGCCCATGGTGAAACACAGGTGAAGTTTTGCCGTGCATTAGCTCAGGAGCATGGCTCACCTGACCGCCAAACGCTAGACCCATCGCCTGATGCCCCAGACACACTCCTAGAATGGGTGTGCTTTCAGCCAAATTCTGCAAAATATCCAGGGATACCCCTGCTGACTCTGGTCTGCCAGGTCCTGGAGAAATGACAATTCCTTGGGGTTGGAGCTGTTTGATCCCTGCCAGATCAAGGCAATCATTGCGATAGACAACTACCTCCCCCAGATCGGGGAAGTCAGGTAGCAGTTCGCCTAAATACTGGACAAGGTTGTAAGTGAAGCTGTCGTAATTGTCAATGACTAACAACATTACTTTAGAGCAGAAGATTGAAGAAAGAGTAATTCTATCACTCCAACCTACTTCTGCCTCAGCAATAAATCAGTGGATTCGGTTTTGTTGTCAAAGGAAGCAATAAAACGAATGCGGTACACACTGCCTGATGTCAGACCACCAGCTTGGGGCAATTGCACATTAAAAATACCTTTTTTGTTGGCAACAGCCGACAGGTTGAACAGGCGTTGCGTTACATTCACCACCCCCGCAATGGAATTGATCGACTCCACGACAACCTGCACTGGGGCGTTGGGTAGGGTTCTGCCCCGCAGTTCCAGTGGGAAACTAACGGCATCATTGTTTTGCACATTGAGAATTTGCGGTTTCAGGGTGTTGGAAACGCTCTCGCTAGAGCCAGTGGCATTGATGGCGATCGTGCCATTGAAGTCCCGACTCACTGGAGTCATGCCCTGCTTGGATAGGGTAACAGCAAGGCGGGTATTGAGCTGTCCATCACTGCGGCGAATGGTATAGCGTCCTTCATAGACACCAGGGCGCACTTCAGTCATGGGGATGGGATTATTTTGGTTGATCCCCGCAATCACAAAGCTGGCTGTGGCTTGGGGCGTGCCAAAGGCGGATACGGTCAGGTCTTCACCGCCCAGCAGTGGTTGATTGGGGTTGGCATTGGTTTGGATAATTTCTATGCTCAGAGCAGGGGCTGGGGTGGTTGGTGCGACGGCGGTCTGTCCCAGAGTGCCAATGGTCAACTGAGGCAGATTGCGATCGCCCATGCGGTAGAGGGTTTGATAGATCAGCGCCGCCACTTCCCCCCGACTGGCTACATTGTTGGGGGCAATCACGCTAGGATTGGGAAAACTGACAATAATTCCAGCATTGGCGGCACGGGACAGGCTATCTACTGCCCAGTCTGGCACTGCTTGGCGATCGCTGTATCTCTCCAATGCTGAAGGGTTGGGCGTAGCTTTAGCCCCCAAAGCCTTAGTCAAGACGACCAATGCCTGCGCTCTAGTAATCTGCTGTTCGGGGCGAAAAGTACCATCGGGAAAACCCGTCACCAATCCTGAATTGCTCACCGCGCGGATCGCTCCGCCTGCCCAATAGTTGCTCGGCACATCGACGAAGGCACTCCCCCCACCAGCCGAGCCAAGATTAAAAGCTCTGACTACTATGGCGGCAAACTGCGCCCGTGTGATCGGGGCATTGGGCTTGAAGGTGTTATCAGGGAACCCGCCAATAATCTGTCTTTCTGCCAAACCCCTGACATATTGCTCAGCCCAGTAGCCAGTAACATCAGTAAAGTTTCCCGCCTGCGCTAGCACTGGAGCGGTGATTATCTGAGCAGGAACAGCACTGATAAATAGTGTCAAGGCGCTGGTAGTAAAAATCTTAGACATATGCATATGTTTGTAGAATTAGGCATGATTTTGGGGTGCAGACGCAAGACACAGCAAAAAGTTCCCCTACATACCGCAGTCATGCTCTAAAATACCTGCGCTAAGTTCTATTGACTGATATTGACTTAAGTATTAACCCAGTTCAGCCCATGCCCCAGCCTGCCACACTGATTGCCTTTGCCCTTGTTTTGACCTTACTGCTCAACTTGGTGTGGGGATGCCAAAGTGCGCCCCCAGAGGTAGAAATCAGCAACAGGGAAACTAGCAGTCCAGCGGCGATCAGTACCATTCTACAGAGAGTAAAGCAGAGGGGTAAGGTGATCTGTGGCGTGAATGGCAGACTGGTGGGGTTTAGCTATGTCAATGATGCGGGGGAGTGGAGTGGCTTGGAAGTGGACTTCTGTCGGGCGATCGCCGCAGGGGTATTAGGAGATGCCACAGCAGTGATCTTTCGCCCCACTACAGCCCAAGATCGCTTCATTGCCCTAAAAAGAGGCGAAATCGATGTTTTATTGCGTAATACCTCATGGACAATCAGCCGCAGTGCCGATCCCGAAATTAGCTTTGCTCCCGTGATTTTTTTTGACAGTCAGAGCATTATGGTCTCCAAGCAATCCAAAGGGGGATTCCCCAGCCTTGCCAATTTGCAGGGGCAGGCTATCTGTACTGAAGCGGGAGATAGTGCCTCCGACCTAGAACAACTATTGCGATCGCGCCAAATTTCCGCCGACATCCGCAGTTTTGCCGACAGCGCCAGCACTCTACAGGCATACAGTCAGGGGCAGTGTCGTGCCGTATCCCTTGCCATTTCCCAGCTCCAGAGCTGGCAGAGGCTACAGAAACAACCCAATAATTTCCGCATCTTGCCCATTAACTTTGGCAGAGAGCCTCTCAGTCCTGTCGTATCTAGCCGTGATCCCCAATGGCACAACATCATTACTTGGATTGTATTCGCCACCATCTATGCCGAAGAGCAGGGCATCAATCAAAGCAACTACCGCCAGTTCCAGACCAGCAGAGACAAAGATATTGCCCGTTTTATGGGCACACAGGATGCTTTGGGCATTAGTCTTGGGTTGGCTCCCGATTGGACAACCCAGATTTTGCAGAGCGTGGGCAACTATGGCGACATTTACAACCGCAATCTTGCCGAGATTCCTAGAGGGCACAATTACCTCGCTAAAAATGGTGGGCTACTGCTGAGTATGCCCTTTCGCTAGAGTAATTTCACAGATTACCTATTACCTAATTAGAGAAACTCCTAGAAGAATTATCTACCGATTAAAGACTAGAAACAGAAGTGTTGCAAGATTGCAGAACTAACAGAAACAGAGGATAAAGTTTTATAGTCTCACTCCTCAAAATAAAAATAGTAGCTTTGCGGTACTCTCATTTCCTAACTTTGATCGTTTGAGCCTGTACCGATAAGCATAATGTTATTTTCCTCGCCTTCCATCCCTTGCAGACAACGCGTGAGATTCTGCTGTTAGTTTTTGACAATCATGCACAATCTGACTGTTGATGAGCATGCAGGGAACACTGCGATCAGCCCAAGTTCGGATAGCTGTAGTGTTAATACTGACATGATGCTAATATCTATCTTAGCTAAAATCAATCAACCACCTTACTTTTAGTTTTCAAGGTAGGCAAGTATGTCCCAATCTGGAGTTCCCCCAGTTCCGCCGCCCCTCCCCCGCCCAGCAATTCCTGCGCCCAATGCCACTAATGCTAATCCTGCTGTTCCGCCAGTGCGTCCTGCTGTCCCCGCTCCACCTGCAGTAGCGGCGCGCGTGCCCCAGCCTCCCACCAATGCCGCCCCTGTGGCTCCTCCGCCTCCTGCCCGACCGCCCATTCGTCCAGGACCTCCTCCCAATGTGGCTAATGTGCCTACAGCGCAGGTGATTCAGCGTTCCAGCAATCAGCCCACTTTGGCACAAATTGTGCGTGATGCCTTTGATCAGGGTTGCTCGGACATCCATGCAGGCGTTGGCGAGCAGGTGCGCTTTCGCAATCGTGGCTTGATGGTAATTCAAGAGCAGTATCCCATTCCCGATGTGGCTACTTTCAATTCATGGCTGAGTGAGATCATGAACGAAAAGCAGTTACAGCAGTTTCGTGATACTCAGGAATTTGACGGAGCCACTCAGTATGATTTTGCCCGGTGCCGTATCAATGTATTTGAGTCTCTCAAAGGTTCGGCGATGGTACTGCGGTTGATTCCGCTCAAGATTTTGACCATTGACCAACTGAATTTACCCGAGGTGTTTCGTGAGTTGTGCTACACCCACAAGGGACTGATTTTGGTGACGGGACCTACCGGCTCGGGTAAGTCCACTACACTGGCGGCAATGGTGGATTTTATTAACTCGGAGATGCCGAAGCATGTGATTTCTATTGAAGACCCGATTGAATTTGTGCATCAAAGTCGTAAGGCACTGATCAAACAGCGGGAAGTAGGTATTCACACGCAAAAGTTTGATAATGCTCTCAAAGCCTCACTGCGCGAAGACCCTGACATTATTCTGATTGGGGAGATGCGGGACAAGGAAACTGTGAATACGGCTCTGAAGGCGGCACAGACAGGGCACTTGGTATTTGGTACTTTGCACACCAATAGTGCGGTGAAGACCATTGACCGTATTCTCAATCTCTACGAGCCTGATCAACAAGCGCCGATGCGGATTCAGGTGGCTGAGTCTTTGGTGGCAGTCATTGCCCAAGCGCTGGTGCGCACTACTGATGGCAAACGGGCGGCTATCCATGAAATTATGATCAACACTGATGCCATTCGCGATTACATCAAGCGTGGGGAAGTGGATGAAATTGAAAATATCATTCCTCGTTGTACTTATGAGGGAATGTGTACTATGAATCAATCTTTGTATAAGTTGTATGAAGATGGTCGGATTACTGAGGAGACGGCTGTGGAAAACTCGCCTAAACCCAATGAAATGGCACAAATGTTGCGTGGTCGGGTTTAGTTTGCTTCTGTGGACTCCTGATTAATCTTGAATAAGGGTGCATCTTCTGTGTTTTTGCTAATTTAATTTACTAAAATTTATGTCTACTCCCAAACCACGACTGAAGCCGAGGGTCAAGGTTCGTCGTGAACAACTTCGTTCGGTTGAGACTGCTCATCAAGATACACAGAGAATCCGCCCTAAGCCGAAGCCTGCAATTAAGTCTCTGCCACAGGCTGATGTAAGTGAGCCTGAAACTGAATCTATAAACAGTGATTTGGTTTATGGTCGTCATGCAGTGCAGGCGGCGATCGCTGGTGACAGGTCGATCCATCGCTTGTGGGTTACGCCGCGTCTGCGCTATGCGCCAGATTTTTTGCCGTTAATCGACCTTGCCAAACAAGGTGGGGCAATCATTGAGGAGGTGGATGTGCATCGCCTCAATCAAATTACTAGCAATGGCAAGCATCAGGGCATTGCGGTGCAGGTTGCCGCCTATCGCTACTGGGCACTGGAAGACTTGGTAGTGCAGGCACAGCAGGTCAGTAATGCTCCTGTGCTGTTGGTGGCGGATGGCATTACCGATCCGCACAATTTGGGGGCGATCGCCAGAACCGCTGAAGCAATAGGCGCGCAGGGCTTAATTATTCCCCAGCGGCGGGCGGTGGGAGTGACCAGCACGGTGAGCAAAGTGGCGGCGGGTGCTTTGGATACTCTGCCTGTGGCAAGGGTTGTCAATCTCAATCGCTGTTTAGAGTTTCTTAAAGAGCAGGGTTTTTGGGTGTATGGCACGGTAGCTGAGAAGGGGCAGGCTCTGCATCGGGTGAATTTCTCTGGGGCGATCGCCCTTGTGGTGGGAGCAGAGGATACGGGGGTCAGCCTTTTGGTGCAGAAGCATTGCGATGTGTTGGTGTCTATCCCTTTGGCGGGCAAAACCCCTAGCCTCAATGCGTCGGTAGCTTTGGGCATGGCACTTTACGAAGTTTTTCGGCAAAAGTGGTCAAATACATTAAGTTTAGACACACAATCTTAAGATTTTTGCCTTAGATTATATATAGGGGCTGTTGCATCCAAGTCTTAAAAAACATGAGTTAGGTCGTGTCGGTCATGAACACAAACACATCGCGAGATTTTTTAACGGGTATTCTGCAAAAGTTTGGTTGGGCATGGTGGGTGGAAATTGAGACTACGCAACCAGAATGTATTTATTATTTTGGTCCATTTATGACGGAGGCGGAAGCCAAAAGTCATACGGGCGGCTATAAGGAGGATTTAGAAAATGAAGGCGCACAGGGGATCAAAATCAAGATTTGCCGTTGCAATCCCCACCCCGACCGTCTGACTATTGAGGGCAAACACAACGGTTTGGCTCCTGTTTTGGCGATCGCCCTTGTTTCTTCCATCACTGCTCTATCTCTGCTCAACTTCTAGTTGCAGAACTGTGCAAAAAAAGCTACAATTTTAGCTCTACATTGGGAGAGGTGGCTGAGTGGTCGAAAGCGGCAGATTGCTAATCTGTTGTAGGCACGGTAACGACCTACCGAGGGTTCGAATCCCTCCCTCTCCGTAGCCCAATCTCTATGTCTGTGACCAAACTCAACTTACATCTCAATGATGCTACGCTGGAAGTGCCGCTATCTTCTGGCGTTATTTCAGAACTGAACCACCAACTAGACCAGCTAATTCAGCAGTTTAAGACCGCCGACAAAGCCGCCAAGCAACCCAACTGGGAGTATCAGCATATCGGCGAGGTGTTTTTTGAGGTTTTTTGCAATCCTAATATTTGGGCAAATCCGCTGGTGGCAAAGGTATTGCTGACAGTGCGGGATGATCGCCTGCGCTGTACTGCGGAAATGCCCCTGACTCAACTCAGGCAGGATATTCAAGAGGTGCTGGAGCAAATCTAGCCATTCACCTCAGAGGCAACAATCATAGAGCCTACCCCACTATCAGAGAAAATTTCTAACAGCAAGGAATGGGGTACTCTGCCATCGATGATATGGGCGGCTCGGACTCCTTGGGCGAGCGATCGCACACAGCACTGCACTTTGGGGATCATGCCCCCGCCCACTACGCCTTCGGCGATCAAGTTTCTAGCTTGCTGAATGGTTAAACTTCTCACTAAACTTTGGGGATCGTGGCGATCGCGCAAAATCCCCACCACATCCGTCAGCAAGATCAGTTTTTCTGCCCCGATCGCCGCCGCAATCTCCCCCGCCACCGTATCGGCGTTGATATTGTATGCCTGCCCCGTTTCATCCGATGCCACACTGGACACTACAGGAATATGCCCTGCTTGGATCAACGCCTCAAGCACACGAGTATTAACGCTATTCACCTCACCCACAAAACCGATCGCCTCATCCCCATGCGGTCTGGCACGAATCAAACTGCCATCCTTGCCGCATAAACCAACTGCCGAACCCCCTTGCAGGTTGATCAACTCCACAATTTGCTTATTCACCCGACCCACCAGCACCATTTCTACCACCTCCATCGTGGCAGAGTCCGTCACCCGCAGACCATTGACAAATTGGGGTTGGATGTTTAACTTTGCCAGCCATGTATTGATCTCAGGTCCGCCGCCATGCACGATAATCGGGCGCAAACCCATAAACGACATGGTGACCACATCGCGAATTACCCCTTCCCTGAGGGTTTCATCTTTCATCGCTGACCCGCCATACTTCACTACCACCGTCCGCCCCGCAAACTTTTGCAAGTAGGGCAGGGCTTCGCTCAAAACTTGCACGCGCACATTGTCATCAATCATGGAATTCATCTGGCAAACTGGCACATTAAATCATAGCGGTTCTGGGTTAAGCGGGGTAAGCGATGTTTGAAACCGCAGAGAATTTCCCAAGGAATAGTACCTAAGATGTCTGCCCAAGTTTGGGCGGTGAGGTCTCCTCCCAGCATGGTTACTACATCCCCCACTTGCACATGGGGTACGCTACTGACATCGATCAGGCATTGATCCATGGTGATCGTGCCAATCTGAGGCACAACTGTGTCCCTGACGATCGCCGCGATCTGGTTGGACAAACCCCGCACCACCCCGTCAGCGTAGCCGATCGCCACTGTGGCTATGGTCATCTCCCGATCTGCTACAAAGGAATAGCCATAGCTGACCCCTGTCCCTGCCGAAATCCGTTTCACATGAGTAATCCTAGCATGCACACTCATGGCAGGGCGCAACTCCAAGCGATCGCGCAAATGCACTGCGGGATGATAGCCATACATTCCCAAACCACAGCGCACCAAATCGTAGTGCAGATTTCTATCTGTCAACATCCCCGCTGTATTGCAGAGGTGTACCATAGGCAAACTAAAGCCACTGCTGGTCAAACTGTGCAGAACTGACTGAAATCTAGCATTTTGGCGGTACATTTCCGTAGGATCGGGATCGTCCGCCGTTGCCAGATGGGAATAAATACTGGCAATTTGCAGTTGGGGTAAGCCACTGAGAAAACGGTAAAACTCCACCGCTTCTCTATAACTGATCCCCAAGCGGGACATGCCCGTATCCACCTTGAGATGCACTGCTAAGGTATCCTGCTCACCTAGCACCTCATGAAACATCAATGCCTGTTGCGGGCTGAAAATGGTGGGTTGTAAGTTGTATTCCACCAGCGATCGCGCCTCATCGGCAGTATTGACCGCCCCCAAAATCAAAATCGGCACAGTGATCCCCGCCTGCCGCAGTTCCACACCCTCAGGCAGGGTTGCCACCCCCAACCAACCAGCCCCCGCCCTGATGGCTGAGCGGCTCACCGCCACACTGCCATGCCCATAAGCATCAGCCTTGACCACCGCCAGTAACTGACTGCTGGGGTGCAGAGCAGAGATCAACTGCTGGACATTAAATTCAATGGCATTGAGGTCAATTTCTACCCAAGCCCGATGATTGGATTTCAGCAAGGCACAGCTAATTTCAGAGCAGAGGTATTATATCTTAATATCTTTAACTGCTAGTTTCACTGTACTAATGATGGCTTAGTGATGGCTTAGGAAGCAATTTTCGCAAACTCTCTGGGAAACGATTTCTAGCATTACTTATGAGAAACACTCCACTTTACTAATGGTTTACCAATAACGCCAGATGAAACGAGTGACATTATAGGATAGGAAAAGACCTCCTACTTTGATTTTAAGTTAATAGCGAAATCCTTCGTATCCCACCATACTCTGCACATTATTCTGAATGGTGTTACAGATCAGATCGATGGGTAAATCGTTGGGATCATGCCCAAAGGGGTCTTCAATTTCTGTGCTGATTTCTTCTACACCCAGCAACACAAAATCAATGATTGCCACAACCAGCGGTGTCGACCAGTGGAGACTGGATACCAAGAAAAAAGGCAAACAAAAGCAATAGATCAGCAATAAACGCTTCAGATAAATGATGTAAGCGGGGGGCACTAAGGTATTGCGGATGCGCTCACAGGTAGTTAAGCCAGCTACAAGATCATTTAGCAAGTTGGTCAAAGACAACAACTGCACTGGTTCAGGCAGATTCTGCCGTTGATATTGATGATGCAAATACTCTGATACCCAAGTGATGATGGTGAGCGGGCGATGCCTCGTTTGATTTAGTTGATCGATCACCTGCGGGCTGAGTAAAGGCTCTAGTTCACGGGGATCGTTTTCATCACGGAGGTGCTGTTTGGTAACCAGGGCAAAGGCGGTGAGCATGAGCAGGATGTTTTTTTTGGCTTCGCGATCGCTCTGATCGGTTTCTTTGATGCCCACTTTGATTTCCCGTGCCAGATTACGAATGCTAATTGTGAATGTGCCCCATGCCTTGCGTCCTTCCCAATAGCGGTCATAGGCAGTATTAGTGCGAAACACTAGCAACAACCCCAGCACTAGGTTACAGGCAACATTGCCCACCAGATTACCCAGAATTTCGGGCTTGACCCAGTAGCCCAACTCGTAGGTGACCACCACCACCAAGCTAAGCAAGACAAATAGCAAGATACGGGGCAAAATGGCGATCGCCACTGATTCTTTAATTTGCAAGGCAATGTGGAACCACCCAAACACTATAGATTCTTGCCTGCTTGATAAACGGCTGACCATACTTGAGTAAATGGAACTTGTTGAGTTTGGGCAAGTTGAGCACAGTCTTGATACTCAGGTTGAACCTTAAAGCTATTATCCTCTAGTTTAGCGATTTTCACCCGTGCCTCACCATAGGCGGTCTGCACTGTGACTAACTGCCGAGATAATATCCTGCGTGGTTGATAGCGCTGACGAATGCCTAAAGTGCTAGTCTCCTGAAACAAAATGCGCTCACAGGTGGCGACCAAGGCGGGGGGACACAGCACCGTAATCAAAGTACCTTGGCGAGATTTTTTCATGGTGATCGGCTGGGTGAACACATCCAATGCGCCCACCGCCAGTAGTAATTCCATGACATAGGCGATCGCTTGGGGGGTGGTGTCATCCACATGGGTTTCCAAAACGGCAATCTGCTCGGTAGTGCCGAGGTCAGCGGTCTCGCCAATCCACAGGCGCAAAATGTTGGGGATGGGCAGGTCACGACTGCCAGCACCAATGCCCACCTTCTGCAGCTGCATCGCTGGGGCAGACCCAAAACCCTGTGCCAGACTGACCGCTAGCGCCGCCCCTGTGGGGGTAACCAATTCCTGCTGAACCCCGTTGCTATAGACGGGAACCTGACGCATTGCCCACAGCGCCAGCACCGCAGGGGTAGGTATGGGCATGAGACCGTGGGCACAAGACACTGTTCCCCCGCCCGTCGGCATGGCACTGCAATAGATTTCCTCTACACCCAACCAGTACAGCCCCGCACAAGTGCCCACAATATCAGCGATCGCATCCAGCGCTCCCACCTCGTGAAAATGCACTTTCTCAGGAGCAATGCCATGCACTTGTCCTTCGGCGATCGCCAGATGGCGAAAAGTCTTGAGGCTGATTTCTTTGATTGCTTGGTCTAAGTTAGCACCTTGAATAATCTGCTCAATCTCTCCCAGATGTCTATGATTTCCATGCCCGTGGGAGTGTTCGTGGTCATGGGGCAGGTTTACCTCAACTTTAGTAGCCGCTTGCCCCTGCTTCTTGACTACCGCACTGGATAGGACAATCGGCTCAGGTAGCCCTAGGGCATCAATGGCACTCTGCAAATAGTCTAGGGGTACGCCCCCATGTACCAGCGCTCCCAAACACATATCCCCAGCCATGCCCGCACAGCAATCCCAGTAACCTACCCGCATTGCCTAACCCCCACAATCTCGATTGCTGATGTTGCCATCGGGGAGAGTAGTGTTGCATACTCTAGCATTTTCTAGCCAGCGGGGCGGCAGGATTGCCTTGTACAAATTTGCTTGCACCAAATTAGCACCACTGAGATCAGCACCCGTAAGGTCAGCAGCAAGCAAGCTGGCACGACTCAAATCCGCCTGCCACAGGTTCGCCCGCATCAGCTTTGCCTGCTGTAAATTGGCACCGCACAGCACTGCCTTGCTGAAATTAGCCCCCTCAAAGTTGCCCCCACTCAAGTCCAGACCAGTCAAGTTGGCAAGACGGAATATAGCATTTACAGTGATCGCCCCCGTCAGCAGTGCCCCTTGTAAATCTGATTCACTAAAATCGGCTTTGGTGAGGTCAGCCTCTTGTAGCTTAGTACTGGTCAAATCCGCCTCACTGAGATTAGCGCCACGCAGGATAGCCCTATTAAAACTAGCTTGATACATGAAAGCATGATTGAGATTTGCTCCTTCTAAGTTTGCCCCCTCTAAGTTAGTTTCTAATAAATAGGCTTTACTGAAATTGATACTGCGTAAATCCAGATTACTTAAGTCAGTGCGGTTGAGAATAGCCAAGCGAAAATTGATGTTATCTAACTTAGTCTCTCGAAGATTTGCGCCACAAAAATCTGCCCCACTACAGTTAGTCTGGCTGAGGTTAGCACCCCTGAGGTTGGCATCCCAAAATGAAGAATTACTCAAATCCGCCTGACTAAAGTTTGTGCCTACTAGGTTGGCTTGGCTGAGATTGACTTCCCACAGAGTAGCGCGGCTAAAATTTGCCCCCTGTAAATCCACCCCACTTAAATCTACTTTGCTTAGCTTAATGGCAGAAAAGTTGCGTTCACCCGCTGCATATTTACTTAAGAGTGTGGCAACTGCTTCCGATTCTACTGCCATAGCTGTCTATATCTTTACCCCAAACGGCTTCCCTTAGAGTACCACAGTATTTAACTCCACTGGATTAGTTGGAGTGATTTATCCAGAAAATTTGGTTGGCAATCATGATAGTATTAAGTAAATCTAAAAAACTACACTAACCTATGGCAATTCTTGGTACAGCTTCCAAGTCAACGGTAATCGCTCCATCTATTCTCTCAGCCGACTTTAGCCGTCTGGGCGCAGAAATACAAGCGGTGGATGAGGCAGGGGCGGACTGGATTCATGTGGATGTAATGGACGGTCGCTTTGTGCCCAATATCACCATTGGTCCTTTGGTGGTGGAGGCGATTCGCCCCATAACCAGCAAGCCCCTCGATGTGCATTTGATGATTGTGGAGCCAGAGAAGTTTGTGACTGAGTTTGCCAAAGCGGGGGCGGATATAATTACGGTTCATGCGGAACACAACGCCTGCCCCCATCTACACCGCAACCTATCGCAAATTAAGGAACTAGGCAAGCAAGCGGGGGTATCCCTCAACCCCTCTACCCCCCTAAGCCTGATTGAGTATGTCCTCGACCTCTGCGATCTGGTGCTGATTATGAGTGTCAATCCAGGGTTTGGCGGTCAGAGTTTTATTCCCCAAGTGCTACCCAAAATCCGCCAACTGCGGCAGATGTGCGCAGAGCGGGGGCTAGACCCTTGGATTGAAGTGGATGGCGGTCTCAAAGCCAATAACACTTGGCAGGTGCTGGAGGCGGGAGCCAATGCCATCGTGGCGGGTTCGGCGGTGTTCAAAGCCAAAGACTACGCCGCGGCAATTCGGGATATTCGCCACAGCAAGCGTCCTGAGTTAGTGATGGCTTAACGAAACCATTACTCCTGAATAGCAAATTGTATTGACACTATGCAACTCCACCTGTCCACTTGGCAAGAAGTTGAAGCCTATTTGCAGACATCCCAAGGGGCAATCGTTCCCATCGGTTCCACTGAGCAACATGGTCCTACGGGCTTAATTGGCACAGACTTTATTTGTGCTGAGGTGATCGCCAAAGGGGTAGGTGACAAAACTGGTGCTTTGGTAACTTCCACGATTACGGTGGGTATGGCGGAGCATCACACGGCGTTCCCAGGGACTATCAGCCTACAGCCCGCTACCCTCATGCTGGTAATTCAAGACTATGTGCGATCGCTAGCCAAGCATGGTTTCCAGCGGTTATTTTTTATCAACGGGCATGGGGGCAATATCGCCATTCTGCGATCGGCATTTAGTGCGGTATATCGGGAATTACCCCAGGTGCGCTGTCGCCTTGCCAACTGGTGGATGGGCAGTGCGATGTACAAAGCGGTGCATGAACTCTACGGCGACAAAGAAGGCTCCCACGCCACCCCCAGCGAAGTTGCCGTAACTATGTATGTGTATCCCGAGGCGATCAAAAAAGCGCCCTTAACCACCCCCGCCCCTAAAGATTCAGGCATCTACAGTCCCGAAGACTTCCGCCAACGATACCCCGACGGTAGAATTGGTTCCGATCCCACCCTCGCCACAGTGGAACACGGACAAAAGCTCTGGCAGTTGGCAGTAGAAGAACTGAGCAAGCAATACTTAGACTTTATCCAAGAAGAGTAACTAATCTGTGAAATAATACGACCAACAGAAAAACCCTAAAAAAGTATGTTACACCTATTTTTAACTGACTACTTTCTGCGGGAAAAAAGTTATCAAACCTATGAATTCTTTAACTACGAACTAGCGAAATGGGCGGAATTTTATCTCAAGCAATACACTACTGTTCATCAATCAAATTGGTGTGCAGGAAAAGTAACTGAAAATCCCAATGACATTCTACTAGGACATCCCACTTGGGACAGTGCAGAGCAAACCCGCCAACTAGGTATGGGGAAATTTCTCAGGGATTGGGTAAAAGACAATGCCCTAGAACCATCTCAACCCTGCCACCCCAACACCTATATTCTAATGCCATGGGTTCCTGAATTTCCCAGCGAATGGATGCCCAATCTCATACATTTAGAATCCCAACTGCTGTCAGCTAGAAAAATTTTTGCTCTATGTGGCAATCTCTGGTTTGAGAGGACACTAGCTAAGCAAGATAACTCCATTCAAGCTAGGGTAAAACATAAACTAATTAGAGTGAATATCGGCATTGCCCTAGAAAATTTTCCCATTAGAAAAAATAAATTTAATCCCATTGGTTCTAGACAGCTTTTACACATCAGCACCTTGGGTTCTTACAAAGGGTTTGACATTACCTGTGAAAGTATTCAAGGACTAAATACTCGACTGAATGTAGCCAGTAAATCCCTCGAGGCTCCAATTGGCTTAATCGATGCTAAATGGACAAATGGCAAAACCTATACTTTTAACTTTCTAGGCAGTGTCAATAACAATGATCCCCAATTTAATCAATGGGTAGTGGACACCTGCGATTTTTACATCCACACAGGAACTATGGATGCCCAAGCCACTGTAATACTAGAAAATTCTGCTAGAGGCTTAATTCCGCTGGTAACTCCAGAAAGTGGGTTTGATTGCCCCCATGCAATTTATTTAACCCTTGACCCTGAAAAGAATAAAGAGATTATTCATAATGCTCTGCATATGTCTAGTGAAGAGCTTTTAGAGCGCAGTTATTTGATTAGGAAATATCTCGAAAAAGAGCATAGTTGGCAAAAAACTTTTGATACCATTTGGCAGGAAATCCAAAAAGACATCTATCAGCGGCAGTTAAGATTTGCCCATAAGCAAGTACCTGAAAACGACTATGTATCACCTAATCTGGAACTAGTTTTAGTAGATCAACACTTTCCCAATGTGGTCATTGGCGAAAAAGATAAGTGTCGCTGGCGATATTTACGCCGTGAAATTCCACATAACTGGTATGTGGATCGAGAGTTTCCGATGGTGGGGTTACTAAATCGGGACGAAGCACATATTCTATACAATTCTGCATTGCAATTCCGTGGTAAGAGAGTGTTAGAAATTGGGTGCTGGGTAGGCTGGTCAACG
>Ga0272446_1003756_pt1 | contig 18778 bp, 19 predicted proteins | sample YNPCB0061_FD_194587 | JGI IMG/M metagenome (GOLD analysis project Ga0272446, IMG submission 194587) | Hot spring microbial mat communities from Yellowstone National Park, WY, United States - YNP-CB-006-1 | ecosystem: Environmental > Aquatic > Thermal springs > Hot (42-90C) > Sediment | place... | reverse complement strand
CAAACTCAATGCCCCGCCGGGAGCCGCAGGCCAGCGAGGCCAGTGCAAGAACGGTAGCTGCAAACAGAGTCTGATAGCGCCGATAGATCACCGTGCCATCTTACACCCGCTGCGGGCCGCCTGAAGTGCGGCCGGCTGGAGTGCCTGCCGGCCGCGATGCGTGCACCTTATTTCGGCAGCACCACACTGTCGATGACGTGAATCACCCCGTTGGAGCAGACAATATCGGTCTTGACTACCTTGGCTTGATCGATGGTGACCGAGCCGCCCTCTGCGCTGATGGTCAGTTCCTGACCATTTACCGTCCTGGCGGACTTCAAGCCGGCGACGTCTGAGGCCATCACCCGTCCCGGAACCACGTGATAGGTCAGGATGGCCGTCAGCTTGGCCCGGTTCTCGGGCTTCAGCAGTTCATCCAGCGTTCCGGGAGGCAACTTGGCGAAGGCTTCGTCCGTGGGGGCGAAAACCGTGAACGGACCCTCACCTTTGAGGGTGCCGGCGAGCCCCGCGGCCTGCACAGCAGCTACCAGAGTCTTAAAGGAACCAGCCGCTACGGCTGTGTCCACGATATCTTTCGTTTTCTTGTGTGTTCCGGCTCCGGCGGCCGCGCCTGCCACGAATAGCGCTGCCAGGGCCGTCAGGCTGATCATCCGAGTTTTCATCTTTCCTCTCCTGTTCGAAATTGGTTCCATAACCTGTCACCCGAGTGGATGTCGCGCCCGCTCACGCCGCGCTACAAAATTCGCGCCTCAGGCCGTGAGTGTCGCCGGCCCCATCCGGCCAATGTGCTTCTCCATGCGCCGGCGCAGTTCGTGGTGGGCTCGCAGCAGGCGCGATTTGGCCGCGGCAACCGAAATCCCCAGCCGCTCGGCAGCCTGGGCAGTGTCCAGGCCGTCGACGTGCCGGGACAGCAGTACGGATCGGAGAATGGGCGGAATGCGCCGCATCTCGCGCTGGAGAAGCTCCATCACCTCCCTGCGGCCCAGTTCATCCTCCGGCGTCGGGCAACGGTCTACGACTTCAAAGGCGGGGCGGTCTTCGCCCGCGCCCAGATCTTCTATGTACAGCAGCTTCGCGCGTCTGGCTTCCCGCAGGCGCATCAGGCACTGATTCATCACAATCCGGGTCACCCAGGTCGAGAAGCGGGACTCCTGCTGAAAGCCCCCGATGTGGCGGTACGCGTTCCAGTAGGCGTTCTGGACCTCATCTTCGGCGGCGTGCGGGTCTCTCAGGACCGACAAAGCCAGCTTGAACGATGCGGGTTGATGCCGCCGCATCAGTTCAGTAAACGCGTCCTGGTCGCCTCGCTGCGCCATGGTGACCAACTCCTGTTCCGTAAGGGCCCTCAGCCCTGAGTCGGATTTCTTTTGCATCGTCCCTCTCCGTTGGCATCTGATTGGGTGAGCGGCAGGTTCCGCGCACCGGCAATTCCACAGTACCAGGAAAGCGGGCAAAATTTTCTTTATGGAAGAAAGTTGTTTCAGCTACAATGAATTAAGTGGCCAATTATTCACTGAGGATAATGTCAGTTTGAACAAGAAAGAAAACTCGGGGGACACGATCCATCGCGCCCTCTCCGTTTACGAACTTGGGCGCAAGCTCCGTCAACTCCGCCTCAAGAAAAAGATCGCCCTGACCGACCTGGGCAAGCATACCGGGCTGTCGCCCTCGATGCTGTCCCAACTGGAAAACGGCAAGATGGTGCCGACGCTTCAGACCTTGGTCCGCATCGCCATGGTCTTTGACGTGGGTCTCGAGCACTTTTTCTCCAGCCGGCGTGCCCAACGGTTGTTTGCCGTGGTCCGCGCCGGCGAACGGATGCGTTTTCCGGAGCGGCCGGATGTCCCAAACCCCTCTTACTACTTTGAATGTCTTGCCTTTGCGGCCCAGGACAAAGGATTTCAGGCCTATCTGGCTGAGTTCCCGTACCAGGAGGCGGGGCGCGGAACCGAGCATTTCCACGAAGGGTCGGAGTTCCTGGTCCTGCTGGAGGGCACACTGCGGATTCACTTTCAGGGAGAGGACTACGAATTTCAGCCGGGCGACAGCGTTTACTTTGACGCCTCCGAACCGCACAGCTACCGGGGGAGCAGCCCGCAACCGGCGCGAGCGTTGGTGGTGACGCTTCCCCCGCGCCTCTGACCTGGCCCCCGTTTCGCACCCGCTGTTACAATTGAACCGGCAGACGACGTCTTAGCCTTATCAAGCCCTGTTAGGGAGTGCTGCGTGCGGTTATCGGAAATCTGTGTCCATCGGCCTGTTTTTGCCTTCATGCTCATCATGTTCCTCGTGGTGATGGGGCTGTTTTCTTTCTTCCAGCTTGGCGTGGATCTGTTTCCGCGCAGCGACCCGGCAACGGTTTATGTGCGCGTCCGGCTCCCCGGCGCGTCCCCGGAGGAGGTCACCTCGCAGGTGGTGATGCCGCTCGAGGAGGCAATTGCCTCGGTCAGCGGCATTGACGAGATGCGCGCCATGGTGAGCGAAGGAACCGCCAGCATCGTGGTGACTTTTGTGCTGGAGCGGGATATTGGGGAGGCATCCGAAGACGTTCGCGAGAAAGTCTCCGGCGCCGTTCGCAATCTGCCGCCCAACGTGCTGCCCCCGGTCGTGCAAAAGGCCGACCCGGACTCGGACCCCATTCTGACGTTGGTGGTTTCCGGGCAGCGCAGCACGCGCGAGCTGACTGAGATTGCCGACAAGCAGATCCGCCGCGCCCTGGAAACCGTCGACGGCGTTGCCGCCGTGGATATCACCGGGGGCCAACTGCGCCAGATCAACGTCTTCCTCGATATCGACAAGCTGTCGGGTTACAACCTTACGGCCCAGGATGTGCAGCACGCCATCCAGACTGAGAACATCGAAACCCCCGGCGGGCGGATCGTACGGGGGCCCAGTGAACTGGGCGTGCGGACCCTGGGACGCGTCCAGCAGGTCAGCGAATTCAACGACATCATTGTCAAGAACGTGGCCGGTTCCCCCATCCGGGTGCGCGACGTGGGGCGCGTCGAGGACGGCATGGAAGAGCGCCGCACTTTCGCGCATTACAAAGGCCACCCGGCTGTGGTCCTGGACGTGCGCCGTCAGACGGGCACCAATACCGTGCAGGTGGCTGCGGGGGTGCAGGAACGCGTGGCCAGGCTGCGCAACGAGTTGCCGGCCGGTGTCCGGATCGACGAAGTCAAGAACCAGGCGACGTACATCAAGAATTCCGTCAAGTCCCTGGAAGAGCACCTGATCGTGGGCAGCCTGCTCGCCTCGCTCATTGTGTGGCTGTTCATTCGCAACTGGCGCACGGTGCTGATCAGTTCCATTGCGATTCCCACCTCGATCATCACCACCTTCACTCTGATCCGGGCCATGGACTTCACCCTGAACTCGATGACCCTGCTGGGGTTGACGCTGGCCGTGGGCATAGTGATCGACGACGCGATCATCGTCCTGGAAAACATTTACCGTTTCATTGACGAAAAGGACATGCCGCCGATGAAAGCGGCGGTGGCCGCCACCAACGAGATTTCGCTGGCCGTGGTGGCCACGACGATCTCGCTGGTCATCATCTTCGTGCCGATCGCCTTCATGACCGGTTACGCGCGGCGCTTCGTCAACCAGTTCGGCTGGACCATGGCCATGTCGATCATGGTTTCCATGCTGGTGGCGTTCACGCTGACGCCCACGCTGAGCGCCCGGCTGCTCAAGAAGTCCGCGCCGGGCAAATCCCATCGCGAACGGCAGGCGCGCCGGGGATTTTTCGACCGGGTCTACGTGCGGATCCTCGAATGGGCGCTGCGCCACCGCTGGGCCGTGATCGCCACCTGCGTCGTGGTGTTTGCTTCCACCTTCGTCGTCAACCGGTACATCGGGCGCGACTGGATGCCGCTCGAAGACCAGAACGAACTCTCCGCATACCTGGAGCTTCCGGAAGGCACCTCGCTGGAGGAGACCGAGCGGGTTACCGTGGAGGCAGCCAGGAGGATCGAGGCGGTTCCCGGGGTGATCGCCGCCATGCCGGTCAGCATGTCCGGCTTCATGAACCGCGTGAACATGGCCTCGATCACCATTCTGCTGAAGAGTGCTGACGAACGGGGCGACATCAACGAGATGGGCGCCAGGGTTCGCGCCGTCATGCGGGACTATGCCTTCGCACGTCCCCGCATCAGCTTTCCCAACGCGCTGGGAGGCCGTGACTCGTTTGCGCCCATCCGCGGCATGCTGCTCGGCCCGGACCTTCAGAAAATCAGCGACATCGCCAAGGACGTAAGCAAGGCGATGATGGAAACTCCTTCGCTGGTCGACGTCAAGGCTAATATCAACCTGAACAACCCCGAAATCCAGGTGGCGATCGACCGGGCGCGGGCCTCCGACCTGGGTGTCCGGGTGGCTGACATTTCCGGAGCGGTTCGCCTGCTGATGTCGGGCGAAGACGAGATCTCCACGTTCAAGGAGGGCTCTGAACAGTACCCGGTGACCATGCGTCTTCTGCCGGGCCAAAGAGACAACCCCGCCGTGCTCAGCCGCTTACTGGTGCCTTCCTCGAAGCTGGGCCTGATCCGTCTGGACTCGGTGGCGCACCTGGACCGCGGCCTGGGCCCCAGCCGGATCGACCGCTGGAACCGCCAGTTCTCCGTGGGTATCTACGCCAACGTGGCCCCCGGGCATTCGCTGGCCGAAGCGGCGGCGGATACCTCCGCCGTAGTCGACAAGGTGGGTCTGCCTGCCGGCTACCAACTCAGGTTCTCAGGCCAGGTGAAGGTGCTCGAAGAGACCACCACCAACATGATTCTGGCCATTGCGCTGGCCTCAATATTCATGTACATGGTGCTGGCGGCGCAGTTTGAGAGCCTGGTGCATCCCTTCATCATCATGCTCACCTTGCCGCTCTCCATTCCGTTTGCCCTCCTTTCGCTGGTCTCTACGGGGCGGTCACTGAACCTGTTCAGCGCTCTCGGGGTTTTGCTGCTGCTCGGGATTGTGAAGAAGAACGGCATCTTGCAGATCGACTACATGAACCACCTGGTCCGGGAGGGCAAGCCGTTGCACGACGCCATTATCCAGGCCAACCGCATCCGCCTGCGCCCCATCCTGATGACCACGTTTTCGATTGTGGCCGGGCTGATTCCGACTGCCCTCGGCATCGGCGCCGGGGCGGGGCAACGATCGGCGATCGCCGTCACCATCATCGGCGGCCAGACGTTATGCCTGCTGCTCACCCTGCTGGTGGTGCCGGTCGGCTACTCCCTGGTCGAGGACGTGCGGGCATGGCTCGCCCTGCGGCGGCGCCCGGTTCCCGTTGAGTCCCCGGCCACGGGAGACTAGGCCCGGCCGCCGGCAGCCCCGAAAATTTCCAGACACTTTTTCCCGCTTTCGTGCGTCTGCAAGAGTGAGGTTTTTAGGAGAGGTTTTTAGGAGGTGTCATGAAGTCGGCCACGGGAAAAATCATCAGGGGGCTGGTTTATTGCCCGATCTGCACCCACACGGTGTATGCGGACGTTGACGTTTCCGGCAAGAAGGCTCGCGTGCTCGCCGGGCAGAAGTGCCCGCGTTGCCGTGCGCTGCTGGACGCCGGCTACGTGATGCAGCTTCCGGAAGCGGCCTGACCCGGGATTGAGACCGGTGTGGATAGGTGAGCGCCCCGGGTTGCGGCCGGGTGCGCACACCGTCTTGTGCGGGCCGGGAATTTCAGGCACAATGAGATTGGGAGTCGGGGACGAATATGAGACGCAAGCGGCTATCCAAGCCTGAACCTGTGGTCCCGGCCGAGATTCTGGAAGAAGCCAAACGGTCCGTGTCCGCAGACAAGCTGAAGAAAGCTGTAAAATGCGTCGTTTGCGGAGGCGAGGCCTCCGGGCTCCCCGACCAGTTGTGCTGGGTCTGCCGCCGCCTGAAAATTAGCGCCTGGCACGAAGTCGAACAGCAGATGCCCGCTCAGGAGTAGTCCTGAAAAACGGGCAGGCTCTGCCCGGCGCCTTCGCTTAAACCTCTTTCGTAGACGTAACCCGCAGCGATCACATCCTCGATTGCTAAGCCATTGGATTTGAAGATAGTTATATCTTCCGCTTTCGTGTGCACACCCCCCACCAGGTCCTTTAGCTCCACCACGCGGCTCCAATCCTCTAAACCTAGCAGCAGGTCGCCTGATTCCATACGAGCCTGCTCGAGCGAGTCTACGGCGATCAGTCCCGCCGCGCGCACCAGGCTGGCTGGCAGTTCCCGGCGGTTCGGCTGGTTCGATCCGACGGCGTTGACGTGGGCGCCCGGCTCCACCCAGCCGGCTTCGACCACCGGATCCCGCGAACTGGTGGCGGTGACGACGATGCCCGCGCCGCGTATTGCCTCTTCGGCGGACCGGGCAGCCATAACCCGGACAGGCAGCGAGGCGGACAACTCAGCCGCAAAAGCGCGCCGCTTCTCTTCCGACCGGCTCCAGATACGAATCTCGCGCACCGGCCGGACCGCCGCCATGGCTTCCGCCTGGGTGCGCGCCTGAAATCCGCTGCCGATCAGACCTACGACATCCGCACCGGGACGCGCCATCAGGTCCGTGGCAAGGCCGCTGGCCGCTCCAGTGCGGATCCGCCCCAAGTGGTTGGCCTCAAACAGAGCCAGCGGGGCTGCGTCCCCGGCACGGTACAGCAGGAACAGGAAGTGCCCCGGATGGCGAGGGTGGGTCGAATAAATCTTGGCGCCGAAGTACTTGCCGTCGCCGGCTGCCATGTAGTGGAGCACAGAGCCGCCGGGCAGGATGAGACGGCGGCGCGGCTGATTGAGCGCCTCGCCCCTGGCCAGGCTCTCGAAGGCCTGCCGCATGAGCCGGATGGCTTGAGGCATCGGCAGCAGACGCCGGACGTCGGACTCGCTGAAGAAGAGCACCCCAATCCCCCCGCGACCGCGCTCAGCCTGCGGCAGCCTCAACGCAGGTCTCGATGCCGAGGCGCCGGCGCAGTGTGACCAGAGTCTCAATCAGGCGGTCCACCTGGGCGTCGGTGTGGGCTGCCGTGCAGGAGATCCGCAGCAGATTCTGGGAGGCTGCCGGGCGCAGCACGGGGTTGACATAGATGCCGCACTCATCCAGGAGAGCTTTGCAGAGGCGGCACAGGTCGATCTCGTTCGGGATCACCACGGGCACAATCGGCGTCTCGCCGTCCAGCACTGCGAAATCGCGCGAACGCAATTCGTTGCGCAACCGCGCGGCCAGCTTCAGCAATCTGATCTGGCGCTCGGGTTCCTCGCGCATGACATCCAGAGCCGCGTTGACGGCCGCCACGGACGCCGCCGGCAGGCTGGCCGAGAAAACGAAAGGCCTCGCCGTGTGTTTCAGATAGTTGATGACCGCCGCCTCGGAGGCGACAAACCCGCCGACCGACGCGAGGGACTTGCTGAAGGTCCCCATCACGATGTCCACCTGATCGAGCACGCCCAAGTGCTCAGAAGCGCCCGCACCGGTGGGACCGATGACCCCGATGCCGTGGGCTTCGTCGACGTAGACGCGGGCCTGGTACCGGCGGGCCAGCCGGACAATGCCGGGCATGTCCGCCAGATCACCCTCCATGCTGAAAACACCTTCGGAAACGATTAACACCCGCTCATCGGGGGCACAGCTCTGGAGGCAGCGTTCCAGATGCTCCATGTCATTGTGCCGGAAGCGGATAGTCCTTGCCGGGGAGCGCAACGCCCCCTCCACGCAACTGGCGTGCAGGTTGTGGTCGCAGAGCAGTACGTCACCCCGCTCGGTGAGGGCCGAAAGAGCCGAATAGTTGGATTGAAAACCGGTGCCGAAGATCATGGCCGCCTGCTTGCGTACCAGGGCGGCGAGTTTGGCCTCCACCTGCACATGGAGATCGAGGGTGCCATTCAACAGCCGTGAGCCGCTGCAACCGGTTCCGTAGCGCCGCAGGGCCGCCGTGGCCGCATCGACAATCTTCGGGTGGGTGATCAGGGCCAGGTAGTCGTTCGATCCAAACATCAGGACCTTGCGGTCACCCAGGCGGATCTCGCCCGGACCGCAGCCGGTGCGGTCGCTAAACACCTCGAAATACATGTAAAGGCCGGCGTCCTGTAGGTCCTTTGGGCGGGTGAAACTGCGGCACTTGGCAAACAGATCGTTCGAGTGCCCTGAGGCGCCGTTGCCTCGGAAGGTGGAGCTTGGAAAAGTACGCATGGCGCTTCTCAATTCCATTCGTAGATTCGATACGTCTTGTAGCGTGCGGCTCCGAACGCCCGCAGGGAGCGATTCATGAGTACATTGTCCTCCAAAACCCACGAGAATTCGCCGCCTTCGATCCCCAACCGGCTGCCGTGCTCGAGCAGGGCAGCATAGAAGCCGGCGGCCATGCCGGCGGTTCTATGCTCCGGCACCACTCCGAGCGCAATCACCCGCACGGTCCTGATCGTCCGCTTATAATACAGGATTTTTGGAAGGCCGAAGGGGAATAATCGGCCGCCGGCGTGAATCAGGGCCTGATTGATATCCGGAAGGGCCAGCGCGAAGCCGGCGATCCGGCCTTTCACTTCACCCACCAGGACCAGATCCGGAATCAGGATGGCCTTCATCTCCTTAGCCATCAGCACAAACTCTTCGCGGGTCATGGGAACGAAGCCCCAGTTGCGGCTCCAACTCGCGTTGTACACCTGCCAGATCGCCGCCACGTCGTCGTTGAAAGCCGCGCCCATGCGGATCGGCCGGATCAGGACCCGGTCGCCGGCTAGCGACCGTTCGGCCACCCGCTGCATCTTGCCGGCGTCGACGTCCCGGCGAAGGAGAAAGTAAGCGTACAGATCCTTGGCTTTCCGCCACCCGGCGCGCTCCATCAACTCGGGATAGTAGGGCGGGTTATAGGTCATCATGACAACCGGAGATGAATCGAACCCCTCCACCAGCATGCCGCACTCGTAATTTGTCGAAGGGTTTACGGGGCCGCGGAACACCCGCGCTCCCCGCCCGGCGAGCCAGTCCCGGGCGGCCGCGAGCAGCGCCCCGCAAACGGCGGGATCGTTCTCCATCTCCAGAAAGCCGAAGAAACCGGCCTGCTCTCCGTGGAACTCGTTGTAGTTCCTGTTCAATATGGCTGCGACGCGTCCCGCGACGCGGCCGTTTCGCCGGGCCAGAAAACGCTCCATCTCCGCCCCACGGTAGAAAGGGTGGCGGCGGGTGTCGAACAGTTGTTTCTGGGCGACGCGCAGAGGTGGCACCCAATACGGGTTACCGCGATAGAGCTGGTAAGGGAATTCCAGAAACTCCCGCGCAGTTTGCCTGTCGTCTACCCGCAGGATCTCAACCTCGGCCAATGCGGGGCTCTCCCAAGCCCTCATACAGATACGGGGTGGCCAGCAGCAGGAAAGCCGCCAGCAGCGCGCCTGCCGCGATGTCCACCGTGTAATGGTATCGAAGATAGACTGTAGCAAAAAGTATGGACAGGGTATAGACGAAGTACGTCCAGAATAGACCCCGGGAGATCTTGCGGCTGCCCCACCAGGCGATGATGGTCAGCTCGGTGTGCCCGCTGGGGAAGCAATCGTAGTGGGCCGATTCGAGCAGATCCAGCAACCACCTTACTCCTGAATAGGTTGCCAGACCTGTGAGTTCCTGGTGTTGCAGGGAGGCGAGCAGAAAGCGCGGGCCGCGCGCCGGAACCAGCAGATAGCCGGCGTACGATGCCAGGAATCCGATGGAGACCAGGAACGCATAGTACCGGAACTCCCTGAACCGGCGCTGGCGCCAGAGCACTCCCGCAACCAGCAGTACGGCCGGCACAAACAGGGCATAGAGCCATTGGAGGGTCTCGGTCAGCCAGGGACGGCTGACCCGCTCCAGCCACACGGTTGGGTGCGCGCCCCAGATCCGGTAATCCAGGCTGGCGAGTTGGGCGTCGTAGTTCGTGTTGCGTAAGGCCGCAATCAGCAGGCTCATCTCCTTGTAGCAGGAGGCCACGTACGGCAGGGGATACCAGTGACGGAAGCCGTAAACCCCCGGCGCTGAAGGGTTTCGCGCGGCCAGCCCAATGGCCGCGGCGCCTGCCGCGTGCAGCGCCAGGATCCAGCCGGCGCCCGGGATGGCGTGGCGGCCAAAGAAAACCAGTAGTCCGGCTACCGCCAGGTAACCGAGGATAAGTTTGTCCACCGGCCACAAACCTGTAGCGGGAACCGTACCGGCGCTGTCCGCTTCGCACCGATCTGCTCTCAATACTTCAGCCATCCGGAGTTCTTGTACCAAGCCAGTGTAGCCGCCATTCCATCCCGGAGGGAAGTGGCGGCCTGAAAGCCGAAGTCGTGGAAGGCCCGGGCCGGATTGCAAACCCAGTATGGATACACCGCCTCGCGAACCTTGTCGCGGGAGAAAATACCGGGCTTCCGGCGCCGTCGGGCCGCCAGTTCCGACGCCCAAGCGGCCGCATAAGCCAAATGGGACGGAATCCGGACCGTTCTCACCCTCCGTCCCATCAGGCACGCGGCCAAGGAGGCAAACTCACCCCAGGAAACAGGCAGCGGATTCGCTACGAAATAGGTCTTACCGGCAGCCCGGTCACTGGCGGCCGCCATCAGAATGGCCCGCACGAGGTCCTCCACGTAGATGAAGCTGAACCAGCTTTCGCTCCGGCCAACGGTTGCGAACAGGCCTCGGGAAACCGCGCGGAAAACCTGGTACACGTCCGTATCGCCCGGCCCGTAAACGACGGCAGGCCTCAGGATAACCGCCCGTTCGGACAGTGCGGAGGCGCCTACCGCCAGTTCGGCCTCCCACTTCGAGCGTCCGTAGCCGGAAACGGGGCGGGGCGGAGCATCTTCCGCGAGAGGCGTGCCGTCGGGACTGGGGCCGGCGGCGGCCAGGCTGCTGATGTGAACCAGGCGCACCGAGGGCGGGCAGACAGCCAGCAGGTTGCAGGTGCCGCGCACGTTGCCCACCTGGTAGTCCTGGCGGGAAAGCGCCTTGGTGACGCCACCCAGGTGCAACACCACATCGACGCCCTCGACCGCCTCACGCAGTCCTTGGCCGGCGGCCAAGTCGCCGCGAACCACCTCCGCGCCCGGTATGGCGACGTCGCGCCGCGCCAGACAGCGCACCCGCCTGCCTTCCCTGACGAGCCTGGCGACCAGGTGGCGTCCGATGAAGCCCGTTGCGCCGGTCACCAGGATGGCGGCGTTCGGACCGGCCATGTCGCTTCCCTATTCCGCGCTGCGATGAAACGCCACCTCGCCGAAGTAGCTCTCCGCCGAGGTGCCGGTGTGCTGCGAATTGATCTGGAGCCGGATCCCCTTCACCCGAACCTGCCGTTTGCCAAAGGCGGCTTCATAGTCGCGGGCCAGATTGCGCGTTTCCATGAGCCACTGGTTGGCTTCGGCTGAACCGGAGCGGCAGACCACGGCAACCACGCGCAGCAGCGGGAGCAGGCCGGAAGTTTGCATCGTGCCCTTAGGGGCCGAGGAGTCCCAGATATAGCTGAGAATACGGCGGTCGGAAAAAGCCACCAGCACCTGGGCGGCCTGGTCGTCGGTGCGGGCGCGGCGGAAATCGCCGCCCTGGGGCAGCTCGCTGACCTTCCAGGACCAGGTGAGCACAGGGTACTCCTCGAGATCGATGTCCGCGCCTCGCTCGAGAGCAAAGGACGACTTGCGGCACTTCAGCCGGACCGCCGGGCCGGAGGGCCCCTCGACGACGCTGATATCCGGCGTGCCGCGATTGACCTTCACCTGCCAACCTGGAGGCAACGCACCCAGGCGCAGGGAACGGGTGTCCAGCAGAATCAGGCTCAGAGGCCCTGTGCGCGTGCCGATCGCCGCCGCCGTAGCCGCCAGCGCGAGCGCCGTCCCGGCGAAAAAGGTTAGGACACGACCCAAGAAAGACCTCCAATACTTACACTATCGCATGGCCGGTGCTCGGGTTGCAGACACTCCCTCGCGGACCGCAACCCGGCGAGCGGCCCGTGTGGTACATTCGACTCTTTATGAACCGTCGCAATTTTGTGGTCTCCGCCGCCGCCGGGGCTGCCGCGCCCGCAGCCGCGGCGCCCCCGCGGGCTGTCTTCGAGCTGCGTTACGTCAGAATGCGAAACGGCAACCAGGGCCAGCGCACCTCGGATTTCTATTCCAGGTGGTACCTTCCGGCGCTCCAGCGTTTGGGAGTTGGACCGTGCGGATTCTTCAACGCCGTCATCGGGGAGCAGAGCCCGTTCCTGCTCTCGCTCGTCAGCTACCCTTCGCTGGCGGCCATGGAAACGGCGATGGAGAAAATGGCTTCCGACAGGGAGTTCCAGAAGGGCTTCGACGAGTACAACTCGATGAGCGAGCCGGCTTACATCCGCATGGAAAGCTCGCTGCTGCGCGCCTTCCGGACCATGCCTGGAATCGAAGTGCCGCCCGCCGGCAGCGGCTCGCACATCTTCGAGTTGCGAACTTACGAATCCATGAATGTGAAGGCCAACCAGCGCAAAGTGCGGATGTTCGATGACGACGGCGAGATCGACATCTTCCGGCGGTGCGGCATGCTGCCGGTGTTTTTCGGGGAAACCTTCGTGGGCCGTAACCTGCCGAACCTGACCTACATGCTGGCGTACCCGGATATGGCCGCGCGTGAGAAGGCCTGGCGGGCTTTCGGCGCCCATCCCGACTGGCAGAAACTGCGCGCACGCCCCGAACTGGCGGACGCGCTGCTGGTATCGAATATCAGCAATTCCATTCTGCGCCCGCTGCCGTTTTCGCCGATTCAATAGCTCAAGGAGAGTCGCCGTGGACCGAAGAGATTTCCTGCAATCCACCGTGGGGGGAACCGCCGCACTCACACTGCCGGCTGCCGGCGCTCCCGCCAGGACGCCCCGGAAGGCGCTCATGAAAGCCGGCACCCAGCACAGCGATGCGGATGAAGTGCTCAAGGTCATGGCGGCCTTCGGCGTCAACCATATCTGCTCTGCGCTGCCCTCGCGGAACTTCGACGAGAAGTGGTCGGTGGAGAGCCTGAGCCGCTTGCGCGAGCGGGTCGAGTCGCACGGGCTGAAACTCGAAATGGCGCCGCTGCCGCTGAGTTCGGCCTACATCACCAGGCACGAGAACCCCAACATCATGCTGGGCAAGAGCCCGGAGCGCGACCGCGAGATCGACAACATCTGCCAGATGATCCGCAACGCCTCCAAAGCGGGCATTCCCGCGCTCAAGTACAACATGAGCATACTGGGCGTGGTGCGGACCGAATCCACTCCGGGAAGGGGCGGCGCGCGCTACAGCACTTTCGTCTACGACCGGGCGAAACAGGAGCCGCCCCTCACCGAGGCCGGCCCGGTGCCCGCCGACGTTTTCTGGGAGCGCATCACTTACTTCCTGAAACGGGTGATTCCCGTAGCCGAGGAGTACAAGGTCAGGATGGCCTGCCACCCGCACGACCCCGGCATGCCCCCGGGCAAAGGCTTTCGCGGCGTGGACCGGGTCCTGGGCAGCGTGGCGGGCCTGAAGCGCTTCATCGAGATCAACCCGAGTCCGTATCATGGTCTGAACTTCTGCCAGGGCACGGTGACCGAGATGCTCGAAAATCCGCGCCAGGAGATTGCCGGCGTGATCCGCTACTTCGGAACCCGCAAGAAAATCTTCAACGTGCACTTCCGCAACATCAAGGGCAAGTTCCTGAATTTCCAGGAGACGTTCCCGGACGATGGCGACGTGGACATGATCCAGTGCATGCGGGTATACAAGGAAGTGGGCTACGACGGCATGATCATGCCGGACCACGTGCCCCATATCGAGGGCGATGCGGGGGGCCGGCAGGCCTTTGCGTTTGCCTTCGGCTACATTCAGGCGCTGATCCAACTGGTCAACAGCGAGGCGTAGCGGCGGCGAAAGGCGGTGACATGGGCTGGGTGAAAGTGCTGTTCTTGCTGGCCGCGGCGTCCGGCGCGCCGGACGGCTTTGTTCCCCTTTTCGACGGCAAGACTCTGGATGGCTGGTTCGTGGTCAACAAAACCGGCCCCGGCTTTCTGGCGGAAAATGGAGTCCTGGTCTGTCCGGCCGACGGCGGACAGAAGCTGATGACCGAAAAGGAGTACGCCAATTTTATCCTGCGGTTTGAGTTCAAACTCGAGCCCGACTCGAACAACGGCATCGGTATCCGCGCTCCTCGCGAGGGCCACACGGCAACCCAGGGAATGGAGATCCAGATTCTGGACCAGAGCGGCCCGCTGTACGGACCCATGAAACTCCATCCCGAGCAATACCACGGCTCCATCTACGATGTGATCCCGGCGCGCACGGGATTCCTGAAGAAGCCTGGGCTGTGGAACGAGGAAGAGATCACGGCCAACGGCCGCCGCATCACCGTGCGCCTGAATGGCGTGATCATTCTTGACGCGGACCTCGACATGGTCCGGGAGCCGGAGGTGCTGAAGAAGCACCCCGGCCTGGCGCGCCGATCGGGTCACATTGCGCTGCTCGGGCACGGCAGCAGGACCGAGTTCCGCAATCTCCGGATCAAGGAACTCCCATGAGGCGGCGGGAGGAGGCCGCGCCGGAGCTCGAGCTCAAGGATCGCGCCCTGGACGAAACCGCCGAAGGCATTACCATCGCCGACGCGCTTCTGCCCGACATGCCTCTGATTTACGCCAACCGGGGCTTTGAACGCCTCACGGGATACGCGGTCGAGGAGGTGCTGGGGCGGAATTGCCGCTTTCTTCAGGGTCCGGGGACCGATCCGGCGGCCCTGAACAAGTTGCGCTCCGCCATCCGCGAACGGCGCGAGTGCACCGTGCTCTTGCTCAATTACCGCAAGGACGGCTCGGCGTTCTGGAACCGCCTGGCCATCACGCCGGTCCACGATCCCTCCGGACGGGTCACGCATTTCATCGGCGTGCAGTCCGACGTGACCGAGCAAAAACTGGCCGAAGAGGCCTTGCAGGCCGCCAAGCGGGATCTGGAGGCCGCCAATCAGCGCATGAGCTGGGACCTTCAGGCAGCCGCCACGGTGCAGCAGGCGCTGCTTCCACAAGCGGCTCCAGGCGTCAAGGAAGCCCGCTTCGCCTGGGTGTTTCGTCCCTGTACGGAGCTGGCCGGGGACATGTTCAATCTCTTCTTCCTGAGCGACCAGGAGATCGGGCTCTACATCCTGGATGTGTCCGGACACGGTGTGGCCGCCGCCCTGCTGTCGGTCACCCTCAGCCACGTTCTGTCGCCTTTCCCCGGCCAGTCCATTCTTTTCACGCCCAAGCCTTCCCGGCCCGGCAAATATTCGATCACCCCGCCGGCCGAGGTGGTCCGCCGGCTGAACCGGCAATTCCGCCTGGATCCGCGAACCGCGCAGTACTTCACCATCGTCTACGGAGTCTTTCACCGGGGCACCCGGGAATTCCGCTACTGCTCGGCCGGCCATATGGATCCGCTGGTCCTGCCCCCGGCCCGAAAACCCGCCGCGCCACCGGTGCGAGGCGCACCGATCGGGTTGTTGCCCGAGGCGGATTACCAGGAACAGACGATCCGCCTTTCGTCCGGCGACAGGCTGGTGCTCTTCACCGATGGAGTCGTCGAAACCGAGAACCGGCAGGGAGAGGAATTCGGCGCCCGGCGCCTGATGAATGCGCTTCAGGGCGCAAGCCACTGCGCTCTCGAAGAGGCGCTGGCGCGGGCAATGTCGAGCCTGGAGGAATGGTGCGGATGCACCGGGTTCCCGGACGACGCCTCGATCCTGGCTTTCCAGGTGCTGGACTGAACCCCTCCTCCAGCCCGATGTATGCTGGGAGTCAGGGAGACATGGAATGGAGGAACTGGAGCTGGATGCGTCCCGCCTGACCCCGATATTCCAGGAAACCGTTCCCAGCAGGCGCGAACTGGTGGGGGATGTGGTCGAACGGTTGATGGAGATCATTCGCACCATCCCCTGCGCCCAGGAGAATCTCGACGCGGTGCATCTGGCCCTTGCCGAGGCCCTTGCCAACGCCATCATTCACGGAAACAAAGAAGCGCCGGACAAGCACGTCTCGGTGTGGGGCGCCTGTGAGGACGGCGAGAATCTGTTGCTGGCTATCACCGACGAAGGCGATGGTTTCGACCCGGCCTCCATTCCCGATCCCACCCTTGCCGAGAACATCTACTCCACCCACGGACGCGGGATCTTTCTCATCAACCGCCTGATGAGCCGTACCGAGTACCGCCTGGGCGGCCGGCAGGTGATTCTGCGCAAGCGCGTCGCAAGAGAGAAACCCCAGGTTGAGTCGGGGTAGAATAGCCGTTTCCGAAGAACCAGGAGGCGCTATGAGAAATCGGTGTGCCATCGGACCGGCCGTGGTCCTGATCATCCTCTCTGCCGCCCAGGCCCGGGGACAGATCTTCACCGTGGGCCGGGAACAACTCATCAAGTACACCGCGCAGAATCCGTACGACCGCTTCCCGGACGGACGGCCGAAAGTTCCGGACGCCGTGCTCGAAAAGGTCAGGGGCCTGTCGGCCGAAGAGGTCCTGGGCATCGGCCGCCACGGTTACAACTACCAGTTCGCCGACGGTTTGCAGATCCTTCACCCCGGAAAGAAGCTGGTGGGCCGGGCGGTAACCGTGCAGATGATGCCGCTGCGTCCAGACATTGGCGATGTCGACCAGGCGGAGTGGAAAGCGAAGGGACAGGGTCGCCTGTCCCACCAGACCGTCATCGACATGCTGCAACCCGGTGATGTGCTTGTCGCAGATCTTGGCGGCCGTGTCGCTTCCGGCGGCATCATCGGGGACAACCTGGCGTACTACATCTGGAAGACCACCGGCGCAGGGTTTGTGATCGACGGGGCGATTCGCGACCTGGAAGGAATTGCCACCTATGACATGGCAGGCTACTTCCGGGGCGCGACGCCTATCTCAATTAATGGCCTGATGGTGACCGGAATCAACATCCCCGTCCGCATTGGCAACACCACGGTGATGCCCGGCGACGTGGTCCTCGGTGACCGCGAGGGCGTCTATTTCATCCCGCCGCACCTGGTGAAAGAAGTCATCGACGCCGCCGAAATCACCCACATCCACGACGAGTGGACGCGCAAGAAGTTCGACGAGGGCAAGTACAAATCGAGCGATATCTACGGCCGGCCGCACGACCCGGCGCTGATCCGGGAGTATGAGGAATACCTCAAGCAGAAGCTCGGGGCGGAGCGCTACGCGGAGTATCAGAAAGGGCTTGCCGGACGCCGGTAAGACTGCGCCCGCACTCGCCTGACCTCGACCATCCCCACGGCGGCCACGCCCCACGGGTCGCCCGGCTTTTTCTGGTAGCCCGTGTAGAAAAGCGTGTAACGGCCGCCGCCTTCGGGAATCAGACCCAGCGGGGTGCGCACGTCGTCGGCCCACACACCCTTGCCTTTGGGCTGTACGATCAGAGGCCGTCCCGGCGACCAGTGCAGCCCGTCCGCCGACCACGTGTAAGCCACCGCGTTGTCCACGAAGGTGTCGCACACCGCGATGTAGGATCCGTCCGGCAGGCGAGTCACCACCGGGTTTTCGGTGAAGCGCCTGTCGATGAGCACAGGGTTGTATTGCGGCAGCCGCTTCCAGGGTCCGGCCAGGCGCGGCGCTTCGGCCAGGCCCACGCCCCAGAACTCGATAGGACTCTTTTCCGTCTTGGCGCTGCCGTAAAAGCCCAGCCAGCGCCTGCCCACCCGGTAGGGGAAGAAAGAATCCGTGCCCTGCAACCCTTCCCAGGGCTCGGAATCTTTTCCGGGCTGGAGAATAATTCCCATGTCCCGGTACGGCCCGCCGATGCCTGCCCTGCCCTTCACCGTCGAGACCGCACGCCAGATCGTGCCCGCGTGATTTCTCAACATGCGCCCGCCTTGATCGGGGGCGGAACGGTAGGCCACGTAGAACAGGTTCCACACACCCTCCGCCTCGTCGTAGACCGGCATGGGGGCCCAGAGCGCGGCCCGCGGGTCCTTGCCCTCGAACTCGCCGCTGGATTCGTAGAGCGTGCTCACCCGTTCCCAGTGCAGGCGGTCGCGGCTGCGCCAGTGCGCCAGCTTCATCTTGACCCAGAAGGGGTCGCCCACCATCTCGGAGGTGAACAGATGATACATGCCATCCAGCTTGAGCGCCCTTCCGCCCTCAAACCCGTGGCGGTTGTCTCCCGCCCCTGGGGAGTTGACGGTGATGACGGGCGTTTCCAAGGCGCGCTCCAGAACCAGGTCCGGCGCGCTTTGGGCCCAAAGGCCCGCAGTGAGGAGGGCGACTCCGAGGTTTCGCATCAATTCCAATTTTGCACTCCATTTCAGCAGTCCGCTCGCGCCGCAGCGAACGAGTATAATCGGACCTGGTTCGCCGAATTGTGAAGGAGGAATGACGATGGGTAATTTAGTGAGCCGCCGCAGTTTTGTGGGAGCGGTCGGCGCGGCGGGAGCGGCGCCTATGGCCCGGGCCGCGGCGCAGTCCACGGTTGCCGCCGAGGCGGCCGCATGGCCCAAGCTTCGGCCGGCGACGGTCTACAAACTCTATATCGGCCGGTCCGGGGCAATCACAAATCCTCGAACCGGCAGCAGCGTTCAATACCTGACCTGGGGCGCGGATGAGGTCATGAAGATGGACAACCACCTCCGGGACCTCGAGAGAAAGCTCGGCGATGTGACCTTTGTCGGCGGGGAGACCATCCCTCCGGCCGACGTGACTCAGGTAGCCGCCAGGGCCGCGTCGGCTGACGGTCTGCTGCTGATCTGGCTCTCCGGACATGGCGGAGACTACGCAACGCTGGAGAAGCTCAGCTTCGGTCTGGACAAACCGGCGGTCTCTTTCTTCCAACCGTTCAGCGGGCACGGGTGGATGTGGCACCAGCAATGGAAGAACCGGA
>Ga0272446_1003754_pt1 | contig 18787 bp, 16 predicted proteins | sample YNPCB0061_FD_194587 | JGI IMG/M metagenome (GOLD analysis project Ga0272446, IMG submission 194587) | Hot spring microbial mat communities from Yellowstone National Park, WY, United States - YNP-CB-006-1 | ecosystem: Environmental > Aquatic > Thermal springs > Hot (42-90C) > Sediment | place... | reverse complement strand
AACCGTTTATCTAAAAAACAATGTATCAAAAGTATAATTTCTTTAAAGGATATAAATTTCAGTTATAATTCGTACAGCCCTTATCTCTGTTTTTGAAGGCGATATTCACTAATCTTTTTTCGTTTATTGTAATAACTACTTAAGAAATTTAAAAAAACTTTTCTTGAATTCTTACAGCAATTTGAACGGCATTAGTAGCAGCTCCTTTTCTCAAATTATCAGCAACAATCCAAAGATTTAAACCATTTTCTATTGATTCGTCTCTTCTAATTCTACCGACAAAAACTTCATTTTTCTTATGAGCCAAAATAGGCATAGGATATTCTTTTTCAGAAGGGTTATCCATAACCACTACACCGGGAGTTTGATACAAAATTTCTTTAATATCAGCAACCGAAAAAGATTTTTCTAATTCGAGGTTTACAGATTCAGAGTGTCCACCGATAACGGGAACACGAACAGCCGTTGAGGTAATTTTAAGGTGTTGATTTCCTAATATTTTACGTGTTTCATTTATAATTTTCATTTCCTCTTTGGTATAATCGTTTTCTAAAAAAACGTCACACTGAGGAATGCAATTCAAATCGATAGGATAAGGATATACTTTTTTTGTATTAGGGTCATTAGAACGTTCACCAAACAGCTGTTCAACAGCTTCTTTCCCAGTGCCGGTAACCGCTTGATAAGTAGAAACCACCATTCTTTTTAAACCATAACGATGATAAATAGGATAAATGACCATTACCAATTGAATGGTAGAGCAATTGGGATTTGCTATTATATAATCATCTTTCCTAATGATATCAAAATTAATTTCAGGTACTACTAAGGGTATATCCTCGTTCATTCTCCATGCAGAAGAATTATCTACTACATAACAACCGATATTTTTAAATTTCGGTGCATATTCTAAACTTACAGAAGAACCTGCAGAAAAAATGGATATATTAGGCTTGAGATTTAAAACTTCATGAATGCTTTTTATAGAATATTGTTGGTTTCTGAAATCAATAATTTTGCCCACAGACTTTTCAGAAGCAGCAAAATAGATTTCATCAAAATTCACTTGAAATTCATCTAATACTTTTAAAATTTCTCTTCCCACTAATCCCGTAGAGCCTATAATTGCAATTTTCATAATGTTAATAAATAAATTTAGCAGCAAAATTGAATAAAAAAACAGAAATATCGAGTAGAAAGTAGGTGAAATTTATTCACATTGAATATTTTTTTTTACAAAATACTTTGTTTTAGTTGCAACATTTCAAATTTAATTTTTAATTTTGCCACTTTGAATATTGGAAATAAAACACATAACTTAACCATATCTAAAAAATAAACAAATGAATATGAAATCATTCTTTAATTATAAGTTGCTATTAACCAGTGCCTTTCTGTACGTTACGACGGCATGTACACCAGATGGGTTAATAAACAAAACCAAGTATGATGGTAAAAAAGTAGTAAATACTTGTGAAACGTTCCAAAATGAAGTAAAATCTTTAATTGAAGCCAATTCAGGACCAAATAAATTAAGAGTAAGTGAATATGATAATTCACAATTTGATTACTTTTTTTTAGAACCTGGTCAATTTGAGCAAAAGGGTGATACCGTTTACTTTCGTTTGATTGGTGATTTAGAATATGGTAAATACCTCAAAAAAGGTGTTGCTGTTCATGTAACAGGTAAATATCAAGGACAAGAACACTTAAAAGACATTCAAGAAGACTTCTCGGGTGATTTGGGAATGTTAGTAGTTGATGAAGCTTACTTTAAAGCTAATCAAAATCCATATTTTGGTTATAAACTACCTGTTGGTACAAAATTAGATGGTAAGCAATTAATCTTGAATTTTTCGATTGTTCAATATAAAAAAGGAAAAGTAAAAAAAGTTTTCTGTAATTCTGTAGATGTGCCCATCGGACCTTTAGATGCTTCTTGCTGTACTGATAAACCATGGGAAGAGGTTAGACCTGCTTCAATTGTTGCTCTACCTGATATCGATATCAAAGATGAAACTTATCGATACAAAGGTTTTAAAGGTACATTAGACCTAATTTTCCCTATGAGTTCTACAAAATTCAAAAAAGAAGAAGTAATGAATGTATTAGCAAACTACATTCAAAAATATGAACGAGATGGTTTTAAAGTTGTTTCTGTTAATATTGATGGTTATGCATCACAGGGTGGTACCGTTAATTATAATCAAAGATTATCAGAAGCACGTGCAAAAGCAGTATCAGACTATTTGAATGAATATTTTACTAAACAAGGTAGAGAAATACCTCTTTCAGCTAATGGCTTAGGAGAAGATTGGGAAAGATTAGATATTTTAACTAAAACAGCTAATTTTACTGACGAAGAACGCCAACAAATTCTAGATATTGCCGGTAGTTCTCAAACTCCAGACGAAAAAGAAGCTCAGTTTAGAAAAATGCCTCATTGGAAAAAATTTGTAACAGAAGTTTTAGAAAACTGTAGACATACTCTAATAACTTTTACTTTTGATTGGCAACCTGATAAAATGTATACGGATTATTATCCTTCTACTTTACCGGTAATTTCTCCTGAATTGTACAATGTTTCTACCAAAACTATGACTATCGGAAAATACATAAAAGGTACCGACGCTAATAAAGGATTGGGAATATTAAATAAATTAATTCCTAACAATGAAAAACCTAACCTATACGCTATGCGTTCAACCTATTATTGGGGTTTAAGTGATATCGAAAGTGCTATCAGAGACATAGAAAGAGCTCAAGCTCTCGATCCAAATAACGACCAATACGGTATTGCTTCCTTAGCTTTTAAAACTAAATTTGCTTATAAATATTCTCTTTCTGACAGAATGAAAATGTTAGATACTTACAATGAGTATGTAAAGAAAAATCCTAACAATGCAGGTTTGTTGTTAAATAGAGCTGTAATGATGGAAAAAGTAGGCTACCTTTCTGGTGCAATTAAACAGTATAATGCTTTGTTATCAGAAAATCAAAACGGTGCTTCTGCTTTAAACAATCGTGGAGTTGCTAGATTAAAAGCAAATAGAATTACAGAAGCTGAATCCGATTTTAAAGAAGCTATTGCATTAGATGAAAATATTGCCGAAGCTCATTTTAATCTCGCAGTTGTTTATGCATACAAAGGTCTTACCGATAAAACCATAGACGAATTAGATAGGGCAATTGCATTAGATAAATCTTATAAAGCTGAGATTTTCTCTAATCCTGTTTTTGGTATCATGAGAGATAATCCTAAGTTTGCTAAGTATAGAAATTAAACCAGTTAATTTTGTTTTTAAAAGTTGTTGTGAATTTTAAATTCTGAAATATCATAACTTCTCTCAAAACAAGCTAAATGTAAGCAATTCTGAAAAGTAATTTTCAGAATGCTTATTTTTTATCCATTCTGTTTCTCGTAGCAAATTACTAGCAATTAAAAGAATTCTATCTTTTGAAAAGTTTTGAACAAGTTCAATAATTTTTTGGGAATTTTCGTTGTCCATGTTAGCGGTGGGTTCATCGAGGATTAAGATGGGCGTATTAGAAAATAAAGCTAATCCTACTTTAACTCTTTGGAGAGTTCCTGAGGATAGATATTTAAGTTCTTTGAATTGATAGGATTTTAAATCGAGAATATCTACCCATTCGTTAAAACGTAATATAGGTTTAACGAATTGAAAATGCCAATAAAAAGTTTCTTGAATGTTAAAATAGGGATAAATATCCATATAAGGAGCATCCCATGCGATATATTGATAAAAAAATTCTTCTGAAATAGGTCTTGAATTTATAGAGAAAGTAACTTTACCGGAGGTTGGTTTCATTTTACCCGTAAAAACTTTCAAAAAGGTAGATTTACCAGAGCCGTTAGGTCCATTGATTACAAGCCGGTTATTCGGCAATAAATACAAATTTACATTTTTAAAAACTGAATGTTCATGAAAAGACTTACTCAAATTCTGAATCTGAATCTGAAAAGGAATTAGTGGCATATCCTTTAACAATACCTCTTTGAGAGTTTTTTATGAAATTCAATATTTCATTTTTGAAAATAGATTCATTAAAGTTTTCTTCTACTTTCATGGTAGCTTGTGAAATATTCATTCCATTACCATAATACATTCTGTAAATGTCTTTGATGAGTTCAATATCTTCGTTTGCGAAACCTCTTCTTTTTAAACCGACGAGGTTTAAACCTTCAAAAATCAAAGGTTCCCTACCTACTTTTATATAAGGGGGAACATCTTTTTTCACTAAGGAACCACCTTGAACGATAACATGTTTACCAATTTTGCAAAATTGATGTATGGCAGTCATTCCACCAATGATAGCAAAATCATCAATAATTACATGACCTGCCATGTTGGTAGCATTAGCAATAACAACATTATTACCAATTACACAATCATGAGCCACATGAGAATAAGCCATTATCAAGGTGTTATTACCGACAACGGTTTTTAGATTATATTCAGTTCCTTTATTAACGGTAACACATTCTCTGATAGTCACATAGTTGCCAATTTCAACGGTTGTATATTCGTTATTATATTTAAGGTCTTGGGGTTCACCTGCAATTACAGCACCGGGATAAATTTTACAGAATTTACCAATTCTTGAACCAGGAAATATCGTTACATTAGGACCTATCCAAGTACCTTCTTCTATTACTACGTCATCATAAATCGTAGTAAAAGCACCTATAATTACGGATTCATGAATTTTGGCATCTGAATGAATGACTGAGAAAGGATGAATATTACTGTGTTTCATTTTTCTTTTTAGGTACTAAACTTGCCGTCAAATCAGCTTCGGAAACTAAAACGTCGTTTACAAAAGCCTTGCCTGTCATTTTACAAATACCTCTTTTAAGAGCCAGTAATTCCAATTTAAAAACGATTTGGTCACCTGGGATAACAGGTTTTTTAAATCGTGCATTATCAATTGCTAAAAAATATACCCAAACATCGTTTGGATTTTCAACAGAGTTCAAAAGTAAAACACCGCCAACTTGTGCCATGGCTTCTAATTGCAAAACACCTGGCATAATAGGATTTCCTTCAAAATGACCCACAAAAAAAGGTTCATTGATAGTAACATTTTTAACACCTTCTATGTAGTTTTCTCTAAATTCAGTGATTTTATCTACTAATAAAAAGGGGTAACGATGTGGCAAAATTTTTTGTATAGCGTTTATATCAAAAACTACATTTTGTTGAGAAGGATTTTTTTGATATTTTTTTATTAATTTTTTTTGTTTGATAAGTTTTTTTAAATTTTTTGCAAAAGCAATATTAGCAGCATGCCCAGGTCGAGCAGCTAATATTTGAGCTTTAAGCGGGTTACCTAAAAGAGATAAATCCCCTACCATATCCAAAAGTTTATGTCTAGCGGGTTCATTTTTATAACGTAGTTCTATGTTATTCAAATATCCTTCTTTGACATGGACATCTTTTTTACCAAAAAGTTTAGCGAGTTGTTCAAATTGTTCTTGACTTGGCATTTTATCTACAATCACAATTGCGTTGTTGAGGTCTCCACCTTTGATTAATCCGGCGTTCAAAAGGTCTTCTAATTCATGAAAAAAACAAAACGTTCTACTAGCAGCAAATTCGGATTCAAAATTTTCTATTTGAACAAGAGTGGCATGCTGTATTCCTAATATGTTGGAATTATAATCTACCATGACCGTAATTCTAAATCCATCAAAGGGAAAAGCAGCGATATCAATTTGTTTACTAGGTTCATTGTAATGAACAGGTTCATCAATCACATAAAATTCTCTGTTTGCTTTTTGTTCTTCAATACCAACAGATTTGAAACCATGAACAAATTCTATGGAAGAACCATCTAAAATAGGCACCTCGGGTCCGTCTATTTCTATTAAAACATTATCAATTTGGAGACCAGCTAAGGCAGCTAAGGCATGTTCAACGGTATGAATTTTAGCATCACCGATGGCAATGGTGGTGCCTCTTTCAAGTTCAGTAACGTGGTCAGTATTAGCAGGAATGAGTGGTTGTTCGGGTAAATCGATTCTTTTAAAAACAAAACCGTGATTTTCGGGGGCAGGTCTAAAAATTATTTTGGAATTTTTACCGGTATGTAAACCAATACCCTCGAAAGAAACTTCTGATTTGAGTGTATGTTGTTTTTCGTACATATTTAAGCGTTTTGTATTTTTTGGATTTGATTTTCTAATTCACGTATTTTTTGATAAAGTTCTGGTAATTGTCTAATTAAAGCTTCTAATTTTAATTGAGCTTTTAGGTCTTGAGCAGGGCTACCTCTCAAAACGGAACCTTTATTTTTAATGGTTTTACTTACTCCCGATTGCGCACCGATTTGCGTACCGTCTGCAATTTGAATATGCCCAACTATTCCGACTTGTCCACCTATCATACAGTTTTTTCCAATTTTGGTACTTCCAGAAACTCCACTTTGAGCAGCTAAAACGGTATTTTCTCCAATAACACAATTATGAGCAATTTGAACCAAGTTATCAATTTTTACTCCTGAATGAATGATAGTTGAGCCTAATGTGGCTCTATCAATACAAGAATTGGCGCCAATTTCTACTTTATCGTGGATAATTACATTGCCAATTTGTGGAATTTTCATAAAAGTTCCATCTTTTTGAGGTGCAAAACCAAAACCATCAGCACCGATTACAGCACCCGAGTGAATGATACAATATTTTCCTATTTGTGTTTGGTCGTAAATTGTTACATTCGAATGAATAATCGTATCTTCACCAATCACAGAATAATCACCAATATAAGTATGTGAAAAAATTTTTACCTTATTTTTTATAACTACGCCTTTTCCTATACGAACGAAACTATCAATAAAAACATCTTCTCCAATTTCAGCGGTTTCATCAATTTGTGCTTTTGAACTGACCCCAACAAAATCAATTTTTTTTGAAAAATAACGATTTAATATGTCCGTAAAAACTGCGTAAGGGTTTTCTACTTTAACTAATGTGGCTTTAACGGGTTTTTCTATAGGAAAGTCTTTAGAAATCAATACCACTGATGCTTTAGTTTCATACAAGTAAGGGGTATATTTTGGGTTAGCTAAAAATGCTAAACCATTCAATTTTCCATCCTCAATAGTACACAAAGATTGAATAATCGTATTAGAATCTCCATGTACTTCTCCATTATACATTTCCGCAATGTCAATGCTTTTCAGCAACATTCTTTCCTAAAAATTAAAATAAACCTCAAAGATATGGAGAATTCATGAAATCACAAAATTTCCTTTTTTTAACATTTATAAAAATTAGGAGGCATCATAGATTACCTCCCTCATAAAATTGAATAATTTTTATTTTTTTAAAAAATCAAATACTGATACCTATGCCTATTCTTGCTTGTATCATTTGGAAAGTTGATTTGTAAATATTACCAACATGGTGTTTATGAACTACTTGAGTTCTTCTATTGATAAAATCTACTAAGTAAGGTTGAGCTTCTCCATTGCTATGATTAGAATGGTTATAAACGGGATTACTCATATCTTCACCTAAGGTTGGTACCATAAAGGTTACATCACCTCCCAAGGTATAGCCAACACTAAAATCTAAAAATAAAAATTTTGATTTATTAAAAAAAACTCTTGAACCAAGAGCCGGTGTTATATTAAATGTTCTTGATTTATGCAAATGTTCTTGTTCTAATGCAACACATTCATCGGGATATCTGGGGTCTTCAATATATAAGTCTGTTGAAAAAGTAGTGCCTCCCATTCTTAGCATAGCATAAGGTTCAATTAAGTTTTTATCAGTAAAAACATACTTAAAAGCCATTTGATAAGAATAAATACTACTGCTCACGTTTACATCAACATTTGAAACAGAATTATCAGGAAAAACATATTCCTGTCGAGTAGTTTTAGAACTGTAAATTAACATATCGAAATTAGCACCTATCCACAAAGGTAGTTTAGGCTTGGGTTTAAACATTCCTTGAAAATAAAAACCATGTCCCTGTCTAATATAGACACCCATATCACCCGATGGGATACCTAGTTTATATCCGGCTGCTAGCTCAATAGTATTTGTTAATACTTCTTGTGCAGATACCAAACTATAGGAAAATAATATCAAAATAATTAGATTTTTCATGACCTTATAAGTGTTTAGTGCTATTTTGTACGAAAATTATAACAATAATGTTTCAAAAATTGAATAGAAATAACTCTTTTAACTTTTGTTATTGATAAAATAAAATAAAACTACTAACAAAAGTATGACGATGATACCGATAACAATCATAATTATTGAATACTTAGATTTATCTTTATTAGTTTTTTGATTACTGATTATTTGAATTTTTTTAGAATTAGCTAAATTCTTAAAACCAAAAGCCCTTTGGTTATCAATTTTATTTAGTTCTTCTAAAATATGCTGTTGTTCAGAAGCACGAATGCCTACCATTATATCAAAACGAATCTCTACTTCTTTTCTTAGTTCTTCATTATGAGCCAATGTTTTTTCAAAAGCACTAGCTTCTTCTGAAGACATTTCATTTCGTAAATATTTGTCTATTAAGTCAAAATCGTCTATTTGTTGCATAATAATTAGTTAATTTTGTTTAATCTATCTAAAACTGAAATTTTCAATTTTTTTAAGCATTTATTTTTTTGTGTTTTCGAGGATTCTGCATTAGAGAATCCCATTTTTTCAGCGATTTCTTCGTGAGAAAAGTTTTTAAAGTAAAAATAACTCAAAACTTTTTTACAAGTGTCTGATGCGAGGTCAAAAACTTCCAGAACGATTTTTTGTCTTTCTGTTAAAGCTTCAAATTCAGTGATTTCATATAAAAAATTATAACCTTCAAAATCTTCTATTTTGAAATCAAAATCAGTAAAAGTTGCGTATCTTGCTTTTTTTCTTAAATGTTCTTTCCAAATATTTTTGCAAATTCCTATAAAATAGGTTTTGATTTTAGTAGCTTCTTGTAGTTGGTATTTACCTTCATTAACATTGTTAATTAAAACCAGAATTGCATCTTGAACTACGTCTTCTGCATCTTCTTTCGTACCACCGTGTAATTTTATATATTGAATAACTGAGGGAAGGTATGTCATATTGATGTAATAAAACGCCCAACCGTCATTATTTTTTAAACTATTGTAAATTTTTTCTTCTAAATCTTTACTCGATTGAGTTTCTTCGTATTGTTTTTTACACCAATTGATTAAAAACTTGGATAGATCAAAATCCTCTTTAACTCTATTACTTAAAACCAGACTTCTAAGAACTAAAATCGCTTTTTTTAAAAGCTCTTGTGTTTGTTTTTCATCTTTGATAATAGCTTCAATCTCAGGATAATATTCTTGGTAAATTTGAGAAATAACTTGCAAGTCTCCTTCTTTAATGAGATTAATTATAGATTTCGTATCTTTTTTAGAGAAGAAGAAAGCCATATTTTATGGTTAGAAATATTTTTGGGACAAATATAAAAGTAATTTTTCAAATTTTAATATTTATGGAATTATTTCTTTCATAATTTTGCAAAAAATTAAATTTTGGAGAAAATTATTATATTAGACTTTGGTTCACAATATACACAATTGATTGCTAGAAGGGTAAGAGAACTTAATGTATTTTGTGAAATTTACCCTTTTTATCATTTTCCTGAATGGAGTGAAGAAATCAAGGGCATTATACTTTCGGGTAGTCCATGTTCTGTAAATGATGAGGGTAGCCCCAAAATTGAGTTAGAAAAATTTAGAGGAAAATGCCCAATATTGGGTATTTGTTATGGAGCTCAGTGGATAGCTAAACATTTGGGTGGTGAAGTTCAAGCTTCAAAAATACGAGAATATGGACGGGCTTCATTGATACCCTTACAAAATGATAATCCACTTTTAAAAAATATTTCAAAAAACTCACAAGTCTGGATGTCTCACGGGGATACTATTTTTACATTACCACAAAATGCTCAAAGAATTGCTTCAACAGAAAGCATTCAAAATGCTGCTTATCAAATTCTTAATGAGCCTATTTATGGTATTCAATTTCACCCAGAAGTAACTCATTCATTAGAAGGAACTCAAATTATCCAAAATTTTTTATTTGATATTTGTAAAATTCAACCACTTTGGACACCCGAGTGTTTTATTGAACAAAAAGTTAAAGAACTAAAAGTTCAATTAGGAAATGATAAAGTGGTGCTGGGTTTATCGGGTGGAGTAGATTCCAGTGTTTGTGCTTTATTATTACACAAAGCAATCCAAAAAAATCTGTATTGTATTTTTATTGATAATGGACTTTTGAGAAAAAATGAATTTGAAGAAGTCATCAATTCTTATCAGCATTTAGGTTTAAATGTCATAGGAATAGACTCAAAATCAGAATTTTATAATGAATTGCGTGGGATCTCAGACCCAGAACAAAAAAGAAAAATCATTGGAAGAGTTTTTATTGAGGTTTTTGAAAGGGAAGCAAAAAAAATTGAGAATGTTCAATGGTTAGCACAAGGAACCATTTACCCAGATGTTATCGAAAGCGTTAGTGTAAAGGGTCCATCGGTGACCATCAAATCTCATCATAATGTAGGTGGTTTACCCGAAAAAATGCACTTAAAAGTCATAGAACCTTTAAAAATGTTATTCAAAGATGAAGTACGAAAAATTGGTTATGAACTTGGTTTACCGAAGAATATTTTAAATAGACACCCGTTTCCGGGTCCTGGGCTTGCTATACGAATTTTAGGAGATATTACAGAAGAAAAAGTGAAACTTTTACAAGAAGCAGATTCCATTTATATTAACAAATTAAAAGAAACCGGTTGGTACGAAAAAATATGGCAAGCAGGTGCGATTTTATTGAATGCTCACAGCGTAGGGGTAATGGGTGATGAAAGAACTTATGAAAAAGTGGTTGCTCTAAGAGCGGTAACTAGTTTAGATGGTATGACTGCCGACTGGGTGAATATCCCTTATGAAATCTTAGCACAAATTTCTAACCAAATTATTAACCAAGTTAAAGGTATTAATCGTGTAGTTTACGATATTTCTTCTAAACCTCCAGCCACGATTGAATGGGAATAAAATGAAAGTAGGAGTTATTGGTACAGGTTCATGGGGCACTGCCTTAGTAAAAGTGTTGGCAGAAAACGGTCATCATGTAAAATGGTTTACTCATCAACCAGAAACTATCGAGTATTTCCTTGTACATCATTCAAATCCTTTTCATTTTCAAGAGGTTAAACTTGATATGAATAAAATTACTCTCTATTCCAAGAATATTCAAATTTTTGAAGATACTGAACTGATATTATTAGCCTGTCCATCAGCTTATTTACCTTTTAATCTACAAGAAGTCAAAAAAGTACATTTTAAAAATCGTTTTGTAGTTTCTGCAATAAAAGGATTTATTGGTGAAAAAGCACAATTTGTTTCGGAATATTTAGAAGAAGAATTTGGTTTAAGTCCTAAAAATTTTGCGGTTTTATCAGGACCGTCTCATGCGGAAGAGGTTGTTCAACAAAAAATTACTTTTTTACAGTGGGGTTCATTAGAAGCCTATTTTCCCATATTTGAAAATACTTATTTTCAAGTTCGTTGTACACAAGATTATTTAGGTTTACAATTAGCGGGCATATTAAAAAATGTTTATGCTATTGCATTAGGGATTATCAAAGGATTAAATTATGGGGATAATATGCAAGCTGCATTAACTACTGCTGCAAGTAAAGAAACTATGCAGATTTTTCATTCTTTAAACTATCCAGTAACAGATTTTTTACAATATGGATATTTAGGAGATTTATTAGTAACTGCATATAGCCCTCACAGCAGAAATAGAAGTTTAGGAATTGGTATTGGCGTTGGAAAATCATTAAATTACATTTTTGAGGAACTCAAAACTATACCAGAAGGTTATTTTACTTTGCAAATACTACCTAAAAAATTAAACATTGAGAATTATCCAATTCTATATTTCACCAATCAGTGCATAAAAAATCCCCCAAATAGTAGAGATTACTTAGAAAATTTAAAGGTATCTCTCTAATTCTGTTTCTAATTTTATGAGCTCTCTTGCCTTTGAGACTTGTTGATTAATAACCGCATTTTTAAATTTTCAAAAGAAGTGGTGAGAAAATTAATTTTTCTCGTTTTTTGATTTCTTTTTTGCTCTTTTTTATGTACAAATAATTTTTTTGCCTTTATATTCTTTTTCCATGAAACTAAAATCGTTTATATCTATATTTTTTAATTTTTGATGTTGTTTTTTATTCAATAGTTCTGACTGAATCGTTTCTCCAATTTATTGTAGTTTTTTCAATTTAGAATTATTTACACCATAAGTAAAATAAAATACCAAACCTATTACTAACCAACCAAAAAAGTAAGCCCAATTTTTTTCTGCTATGTGTGTCATTAAATAAAAGCAGGAAGTTATTCCTAAAACAGGGATTAAAGACAGTTTAAAGCGTAAAGTTAGGTAGATTAACAAAAGAATAAGGGAAAAAAACAAATAAGAAGGGATATGAAAATTTTTAACAGGTTCTAAAATCGTTTCTGGACTATTTTGGTAAACCATTAAAAATAAAAAGAACATCAAAGGGGTAAAAATCCATTGAGAATTGATATAAGGAACTTTGAATTTAGATTCGTAATTTTCATTTTTGAGTTGAAGAACTAAGATGCCCCCACAAACTAAAACAAAGGCAAATAGCGTACCGATGCTGGTTAAGTCAGTTACTTCGGTAAGATTCAAAAACAAAGCAGGAATACCTACCAATAAACCTGTTAAAATAGTAGAGAACCCTGGAGTTTGGGTTTTTGGGTTAATTTTAGCAAAAATAGGAGGTAACAAACCGTCTCTACTCATGGATAACCAAATACGAGGTTGCCCCATCTGAAAAACTAATAACACGCTTGCAATGGCTATCACCGCTGAAACAGCTACAATTTTGGAAACCCATTCTAAATGAACTTGTTCAAATACAAAAGCTAAGGGATCCCCGACACGTAATTTTTCATAAGAAACCATACCTGTTAAAACTAAGGCAATACCAATGTATAAAATTGTACAAATTAACAAAGAATAAATCATGGCACGAGGCAAATCACGCTGAGGGTTTTTGCACTCTTCTGCCGCTGTACTTAATGCATCAAAACCGATGTAAGCAAAAAATACTGCTGAAACTCCTTTTAAAACACCTGTGATACCGTTCGGAAAAAATGGTTTCCAATTTTCTAAGTTTACATAAAAAGCTCCAATTAGAATAACCATAATAACCACAAAAATTTTTAAAGCAACCATTAAATTGCTGGCTTTTTTGGATTCTTGTATGCCGATATAAACAAAATAAGTAATAAAAGCAACAATTCCTAATGCAGGTAAATCACAAATAATTCTTAGACCTAATATTTGCGGCGCACTCAACCAAGCATGATAACCTTCTAACAAATAAGGCTCTATTTCCGTTAAAGGTTTGTTTTGATTTAGTAGTTCTGTAACTTGTGAATGATAACGAGCAGCAGAGAGGTAATCAATAGTAAAATATTCAGGAATTTGTAGACCTACTGAATGAAGTAAAGCAGTAAAATAATCTGACCAAGAAATCGCAACGGCAATGTTCCCGATAGCGTACTCAATTATTAAAGCCCATCCGATAATCCAGGCAATGAGTTCTCCGAAAGTTGCATAGGCATAGGTATAAGCAGAACCTGAAATGGGCACCATAGAAGCAAATTCTGCATAACAAAGAGCAGAGAAACCACTGGCTATAGCAGTGAAAAGAAACAAAAATACTACACCGGGTCCGCCGTCTGCAGAGGCATTTCCAATCGTAGCAAATATTCCTGCCCCTATAATAGCAGCAATTCCTAAGGAAGTCAAATCCCAAACTCCCAAGTCCCTTTTCAAACCATGACCATGACCTTCAGAACTCTCTAAATCTGAAAGTATTTGAGAAATTTTCTTTTTTCTAAATAGGCTCATGGGCGAGTATAGGGTAAAGGAAACTGTTTCATTAATTCATGTATTTCATTTTTAACTTTTTGAAGAATATTTTCGTCATTACTGTTCGTAATTACTTGGTTAATCCATTTTGCTATTAGCTCCATTTCGTTTTCTTTTAAACCTCTGGTGGTAATAGCAGCTGTACCCAAACGAATTCCTGAGGTCACAAAAGGACTTTGCGTATCAAAAGGAACCATATTTTTGTTAGCAGTTATATCAGCAGCAACCAAAGCTTGTTCCGCAGCCTTACCGGTAATATTTTTGTTTCGTAGATCAATGAGCAACAGGTGGTTATCAGTACCACCGGAAATAATTTTATAATCCATTTGGATTAAAGCATTAGATAGTGCTTGCGCATTTTTAATCACTTGATGACAATAATTTTTGTATTCTGGTTGAAGGGCTTCCCCAAAAGCAACAGCTTTTGCTGCTATTACGTGCATGAGAGGTCCACCTTGTGTACCCGGAAACACTGCCCCATCTAAAACCTGACTTAAAGTTTTTAGTTCTCCTTTTGGAGTTTTTTCACCCATTGGATTAGGAATATCATGTCTAAGCATTATAATGCCCCCACGGGGTCCTCTTAAAGTTTTGTGAGTAGTACTAGTAACTATATGGCAATGTTCTAAGGCATCCTTTAAAAAACCTGTTGCAATTAAACCTGCCGGGTGTGCAATATCTGCCAAAACTAACGCACCGATTTTTTCTGCAATAGCTCGAATACGTGGATATTCCCAATCCCGAGAATAAGAACTTGCACCACAAATAATTAACTTAGGCTTTTCGGTTAGAGCAATTTTTTCCATTTGGTCATAGTCAATCAAACCGGTTTGTTCGTTTACACCGTAGAACAAAGGAAAATAAATTTTTCCTGAAAAATTGACGGGAGAACCGTGAGTGAGGTGCCCACCATGTGCTAAATTTAAACCTAAAATTTTGTCACCCGGTTTTAATACTGCTAACATCACAGCTGCATTAGCTTGTGCTCCGGAATGCGGTTGTACATTTGCCCATTTTGCATTAAATAAAGTTTTTAAACGTTCAATAGCTAAATTTTCTACTTCATCAACAACTTGGCAACCGCCGTAATAACGTTTAGAAGGTAAACCTTCTGCATATTTATTGGTTAAACAAGAACCCATAGCGTCTAATACATTTTGGCTTACAAAATTTTCTGATGCTATAAGCTCTATTCCTTCATTTTGTCTATGAAATTCTTTTTGTATTAATGAAAAAACTAAATCGTCTTGCATTTTTATATGCGATTGAAATGGTAAAATTAAAAATTTTTTTAAATTACTAATAAAACAATTATCAAACCAAAAGTTTGTGAAAAAAATTTAAAGTGGAATATTACCGTGTTTTTTTCTTGGATTTTTTACCGCTTTATTTTCTAAAAATTGAAAACCTTGAATGATACGTTGGCGAGTTTCATGAGGGAAGATAACTTCATCAATAAAACCTCTGTTAGCGGCTCGATAAGGATTGGCAAATTTTTTTAGATATTCTTGTTCTTTTTCTAAAAATTTTTCTTGTGGGTTTTGAGCGGTTTCAATTTCCTTTTTGAAGATAATTTCTGCTGCACCTTTTGCTCCCATCACGGCAATTTCTGCCTTTGGCCATGCAAAATTCAAATCACAACCGATATGCTTTGAGTTCATGACGTCATAGGCACCGCCATAAGCCTTTCTTGTAATCACGGTAATTCTTGGAACCGTTGCTTCGGAAAAAGCATAAAGTAATTTAGCACCATTTGTAATGATGGCATTCCATTCTTGGTCGGTACCAGGAAGAAACCCGGGTACATCTACCAAAGTCAATAAAGGAATATTAAAAGCATCACAAAATCGTACAAATCGAGCAGCTTTTTGAGAAGCTTTTATATCTAAACAACCCGCTAAAACTGCCGGTTGGTTGGCAACAACCCCGATACTTTTTCCTTCTAACCTAGCAAATCCTACTACAATATTCTCTGCAAAATCCTTATGAACTTCAAAAAAACTATTTTTATCACACAAAGCATGAATTACGTCTTTCATGTCATAAGGCAAATTGGGATTATCGGGAATAATATGGTCTATTTGAGAATCATCAGGGTAATAAGAATCATCGTAATCAGCGATAGGAGTAGTTTCTTCACAATTTTGGGGAATATAAGATAGCAATTTTTTGATGTATTGGATACATTCCACTTCGTTCGGTGTAGCAAAATGGGTAACGCCGGATTTAGTAGCATGCGTTAAAGCACCGCCGAGTTCTTCAGAAGTTACGGTTTCATTAGTTACGGTTTTTACTACATTAGGACCGGTAACAAACATGTAAGAAGTATTTTCAACCATTAAGATAAAATCTGTAATGGCAGGAGAATACACTGCTCCCCCTGCACAAGGACCCATAATAGCGGAAATTTGAGGTATAACACCAGAAGCCATCGTATTTCTGTAAAAAATATCTGCATAACCAGCAAGAGAAACTACGCCTTCTTGAATTCTAGCACCTCCCGAGTCATTCAATCCTATAACAGGAGCCCCTACTTTCATGGCTAAATCCATGATTTTACATATTTTTTCTGCAAATGTTTCTGATAATGAACCACCAAAAACTGTAAAGTCTTGTGAAAAAACAAAAACTTGCCTACCGTTTATTGTACCATAACCCGTAACCACACCATCCCCTAAATACTTTTGTTTATCTAATCCAAATTCATTAGAACGGTGTGTAACAAATGCACCAATTTCTTGAAAACTACCTTTATCTAAAAGTAAGTCTATACGTTCACGAGCTGTGAGTTTACCTTTTTTGTGTTGAGCATCTATACGGTCTTGACCTCCGCCTTGTAAAGATTCTTTTCTTTTTCTTATTAATTTTTCTTCGGGAGTTTCCATAAGTTATTCTTTATCAAATAATTCAGCAATTTCATCATTCATTTCATAATTCGCATAAACTTTTTGCACATCGTCATCTTCCTCAATTTTTTTTAGAAGTTTAACAAGTTTGATAGCATTATCTCCTGTTACAGCTACTTGATTCATAGGAAACCAATTTAAAACCGATTCTTCCGCTTCAATACCTAACTCTTCTAATTTACTATTCACCGGACCGAATTGCTCAAAAGGGCAAGTGATAATACATTTTTCATCGTCCATTTCTATATCATCTACTCCCGCATCAATCATTTCCAATTCAAATTCTTCTACATTTTTTATTAAAGATTTAGGAATAGTAAAAACCCCAACATGATTAAACATAAAACTTACAGAACCTGAAGTTCCAAGGCTTCCATCGAATTTATTGAAATATGAACGCAAATTCGCAACTGTTCTTGTTGTATTATTGGTAGCAGCTTCTACCAAAATAGCTACACCACCAGGTCCATATCCTTCATAAAGCACTTGGTCGTAATCTTCATATTCTTTTGATGAAGCTTTTTTGATAGCATTTTCTATGTTTTGTTTAGGCATATTTACGCCTTTAGCATTTTGTATTGCAATTTTTAACCTAGCATTAGTATCTGGATTGGGACCCCCAGCCTTTACAGCCATCATAATTTCCTTTCCTATTCTTGTAAAAGCTTTGGACATAGCTGCCCATCTCTTAAACTTTCTTTCCTTTCTATATTCAAACGCTCTTCCCATGATTATCTACCAAAATGCAAAGTTGTGAATTTTTTTTATTTTCTCAAAAACTGAAAATTTTGTTAGGGCATTTTTCTGCCTTACTCGCCCTACTTCGCTACACTTCTTGCGGCTCGTGCGGCAGGGTCGCTGAGTACTCCCCTTTATATTCCCCCTTTCACGTTTTAAGGGGATTTAAAAAAACTTAAATTTTCCTATCGTGAACGATATAATCTAAAAATCCTCTTAATATTGCAAAAAATTTTTCAAAATGTTTACAAAAGATACACTAAAAGGAAAAAAAATTTTGATTACTGGCGGAGGTAGTGGTTTAGGTTTGTCGATGGCAAAGGCTTTTGCTGCGCATGGAGCAGATGTTGCGATTTGTGGAAGAGATGAAGAAAAACTAAAAAATGCTTTACAAGAAATTCAAGCAGTAAAAACCGAAGGTGCAAAAGTAATTTATCACCCTTGTGATGTAAGAGACTATGAGCAAGTCAAAAATACCATTCAATTTTGTGTACAAGAATTGGGTGGTTTAAATGGACTTGTTAATAATGCAGCGGGAAATTTTTTGGTGATGGCAGAAGACTTAACACCAAACGGTTTTAAAGCTGTTACAGATATTGTTTTGCAGGGTTCTTTTAATTGTAGCCACGCTTTTGGTAAATATATCATTGAAAATAAAATTCCTCATTCAGATATATTGAATATAGTAACGACTTATACACAATCAGGTTGTGCTTTTGTTTTACCGAGCGCATGTGCCAAAGCAGGTGTTTATGCAATGACGATGACCTTAGCTTATGAGTGGGCAAATTATGGAATTCGTTGTAATGCGATTGCTCCGGGTCCTTTTCCTACCAAAGGTGCATGGGATCGATTGATGCCTTCAAAAGATATTGAAAAATATTATATTCAAAGAATTCCAATGAAAAGATACGGAGAACATGAAGAGCTTACTAATTTAGCAGTCTTTATGATGTCTGATTTAGCTCGTTATCTTAATGGAGAATGTGTTACTATTGATGGTGGTGAACACCTACAAAATGGTCAATTCAATTTCTTTGCACAAATGTTTACACAAGACCAAATTAAGTCTGTTTTTAGTTCAATGAGAGAAAAAAATAAGAAGTAATCGATTAAGAATTTAACGCTGATTAAATTGCGTTGTTAATGC
>Ga0272446_1003753_pt1 | contig 18791 bp, 16 predicted proteins | sample YNPCB0061_FD_194587 | JGI IMG/M metagenome (GOLD analysis project Ga0272446, IMG submission 194587) | Hot spring microbial mat communities from Yellowstone National Park, WY, United States - YNP-CB-006-1 | ecosystem: Environmental > Aquatic > Thermal springs > Hot (42-90C) > Sediment | place... | reverse complement strand
TCCCCATCCTTCGCCTCCCTAAGCACACATCGGCATATTCAACCTTTTGAACCACCATCCAGAGACACCCCACAAGGATCTCGCCTTCATTCTGTTATTTTAGATGGTTATCGACATTCTCCGATCGCCATGATCAGTACAATTTTTTGAACCTTCGGTCGAGCCTGCAATCTTACAGAAGAAACGAGGTCAGCACATAGTCGAACACCAGAATGAGTACGCAGGACATGACGACTGCTGTCGTCGTGGACATGCTGACCCCTTTCGATCCGAAGCCGCCGGGTCGGGTATGGGTCATATAGCCCTGATAACAGCATACCATGGAAACGATGACGGCAAACACCAGGGCCTTGATGAACCCTCCGTTGACATCCACCATTTCCACACTCGACTCGACCCTGGCGAAATAAATGCCGGAATTGATCCCCAACATGAGGGAGCCGGTCAAATACCCTCCGATGATCCCGATGACATCGAAGAGCGCCGTCAACAACGGAAAGCTGATCAGGGCAGCTGCGATGCGAGGACTGACGAGAAACCGAATCGGGTTGATGTTCATCGTTTCGAGGGCATCGATCTGTTCGGATATCCGCATGATGCCGATCTCGGCAGCCATGGCCGATCCCGCTCGACCGATAATCATGATGGCCGTCAAAACAGGCCCCATTTCCCGAATCATGGTCAGGGCCACCGCAGCCCCCAACAGGCCTTCGGATCCGAATTTCACCAGCGTGTAATAGCCCTGAAGCCCGAGAACCATCCCGGTGAATGCACCCGTCAGAAGAATGACGAAAACCGACTTGGTTCCGATGAAATAGACCTGCTCCACGATCTTGTAGACCTGAATCGGCCAGGAAAACATGTGGACTAGGCCATAAAAGAGAAAGATAGCCATCCGCCCCATCTCCTGGACGGGTTGAATGACGGATCGGCCCAAAGCGGCCAACGGCCGGACAAGAATGGAATCGGCTGTAGACACCACAACGTCTCCTTACAAGTTTCCTCCCTTTGAGGGAACAAGCTGTCGAAACAATCGGTCGTATCCATCGACCATGGCTTCCAGCGAAAAGGACGAGAGCACTCTTTCCCGTGCCCTTCGACCGAGAACCGCCCCTCTTTCAGGATGGTCCAAAAGATCGAAAACGGCTTTCAGAAAAGCGTCCATGTCGTTCGGGGGAACGAGAAGACCTTCTTTTCCATCGGTGATCAATTCACAAATTCCTCCTACTGCCGTGCTGACGATGGGAAGCTCCATCGACATGGCCTGAAGGATGGCGTTCGGAAGCCCTTCATGCAGCGAACAAAAGACAAATACATCCATTGTCGAAAGATGTCCGGCGACATCTTCGACATACCCGGTAAAGATCACATCCGTCAACCCCATCGCCACGGCGTGCATTCGAATCGCATCGAAATCGGGCCCCCCACCGACGCACATCAGCCGGATCCGGGCATGCCGCCTGCGCATCCGGCTGAAGGCATCCACGAGAAACGGATAATGCTTCTCCTTTCGAAAATTGGCCAGGGTTCCGATGACCGTCTCCTCGTCACCGATGGCATAAGTTCTCCTATAGTGCTTGCGGAAAGTCAAGTGTTTCCGGAACAGGCCGGCATCGATTCCGTTGTAGACGACATGAATGCGCTTCTTAGAAACGTAGGTGGTTTCAATGAAGCGCCGGATGAAATGCGCATTGCACAACACGGCCGTCGTCCATCGCAGCAAGACGCCGAGCGCCAGCTTGTGAAGAACCGAGAAATTGTGGAGCAAATCGACGGTGTGGTGGACGGTGACCACCCGGTTTCCGGAAAGCAACCGAATCGCTGCGGCAAGGATCAGCCCCTTGATGTCATAGGAATTGACGATCCGAATGCCGTGTCGTCGAACGTATCGGTAGATCCGCAAGAGAGCTGCAATGTCGAGATAGGCCTTTGCTACAGGTTCGATGAAAACCGTCACATGGCACGGACAGGCAAGGTATTGGGGCAACAGTGTCACTTTACGGCTGGTAACGCAGATATGGATCGGCCGATCTTCGGGGAAGGCACGCGCCAGATCGAGCAGGCGAAGCTCCGGTCCGCCAGGTTCAAGGTCGTAGATTAGAAAGAGGATCGGCACTGCGCTCATGACGACCAGAGGGATTTCGGAGAAAACAAAAGCCGAAACGGTGCAATGGCCGCAAACGCGTAGAGATAGATGAGCGCTCGCACCATTCGAACCGCCTTTCCGACAAGCGATCCGGAAAGACGTTCCGGCACCGGCGCAAACGATAGCCCCAACATGCCTGAAAAGGCCGCCAGGAACAGGATGGAAACCGCATCCCGGATATAAAGGGCACAGATCGCCATACAAATTCCCCAGTAGGGAACGAGCAACCGACAGATCTTATGGGAAAGGAATCGGGCCCAGATGGGGTTCTTCAGCGGATGCGCCAGGTTCGGCTCGAGAACGAGCATCTGCCAGTTTCCGGCCAGGGTACGGATCTTTCGTCTGCCCTCCTGTTGCATGTCCTTCGATACCACGTCATAGGCCCTGGCCTCGCTGTCGAACACGATCCGGTATCCCTGAAGGGCCGCCTTCATGGGAATGAGCACATCATCCAGGATGGTCCGAACCGGAATCGGGGAAAACAGGGATTTTCGAACGGCATATACGGCGCCCGTAGCACCAACCACCGACCCGGTTTGAGACTCGAGACGACGGACCCATTTTTCGAAATTCCAATAGGAACCCATTTCCACCTGAATGTCGCTTCCTTCGGTCGTTTCGAACACGAGCTCGCCGCTGGCGCATCCCACGTACGGATCGGCAAAATTGAGCACAAGATGCAGCAGCGTATCTTTGGCAAAACGTTGTCGCGCATCGCAGAACACCAGGATTTCTCCGGTTGCCCGCTCGACGGCCGAATCGATGCCGAAGGCTTTCCCTCTCGAAGACGTATGACGGATCAGAAGGAAGGGAGGATCCCCAGAATGGGAATCCATCCAGGACTGCACCCGAAGGGCCGTATCGTCCGTCGATCCGTCATCCACGACGATCACCTGCATGTGGGAAGGCGGATACGTCTGTTCGAGAAGGTTGGCCAGACGGCGCTCAATCCGTCCGGCTTCGTTTCGAACGACAACAATGACCGATACGCAAGGCAGATCCTGCGGACACGAAGGGCAGTGTTTGAGGACCGGCTTGGATCGGATCTTCGCCAACATCCATAGCCAAAGGGGATACCCGATCAGGGTATAGCCGATCCCAAAGAAGCACAACCAGAACAGCAGTTTCACTCCTTAACTCCGTCCGTCTCCAATACGGGGGCCACTCGCCAGATATCACGGGCGTATTCGAGGATGGTTCTGTCGGAGGAGAATTTTCCGATCCGCGCGACATTCAGAATCGTTTTTTTCCACCATTCGGAGGGTTCACCGTAATCATTCAGGATCGCTTCCTGGGTTTGAACGTAGGAGGGGAAATCGGCCAGATGTCTGTATTCGTCTCCTTTTTCGAGGATATGGTAGTAGATCCACTGGAAGAGCCCAGGCTCCCTCGGCGCAAACCGGTTCCCCCACAAGGCATCCAGCACCCGCCGAACACTGTCGTTGTTCATGTAGATATCCACCGGGTTATAGGATCCACTGCACATCTGATCGTGAATCTCATCGGCCGTCAATCCGAAGATATACACGTTTTCGCTTCCGATCTCCTCCCGAAGCTCGATGTTGGCACCGTCGAGGGTGCCGATGGTAACCGCCCCGTTCAGGGCGAATTTCATGTTTCCCGTACCCGAGGCCTCTTTTCCGGCAGTCGAAATCTGTTCGCTGATATCCGCAGCCGGTATGAGCATTTCCGCCAGAGAAACCCGGTAGTCCGGAACGAAAACGACCTTGATCATATCCTCGACACGAGCGTCCTGGTTGATGGCATCGGCCACATTGTGGATCAATTTGATGATTTGTTTGGCAGCCCAGTATCCCGGGGCCGCCTTACCCGCAAAAATGTATGTCTTGGGATGCTTCGGCGCACGCCCGTCTTCGACCATGGACAGGTACTGGTGAATGATGTGGAGCACATTGAGCATCTGACGCTTGTACTCGTGAATACGCTTGGCCTGAATATCGAAGATGGAAAAGGGATCGACCGCGATACGCGTCGTATCGTAGATGATTTTCTGAAGCCGAAGCTTGTTCTTGTACTTGACCTGTGCGAAGCGCTCCTGAAAGCCCGAATCGACGGCATAAGGCTCGAGATCCCTGAGCCGATCGAGATCGGTGATCCACCCGTCTCCGATGGTCTGGTTGATCAGCTCTGCAAGCAGGGGGTTGGCCTTGAGCAACCAGCGTCTCTGGGTAATTCCATTGGTTTTGTTGTTGAAGCGATCCGGGAACATGTCATGAAAATCCGAGGCTACCGAAACCTTCAACAATTCGGAATGCAGCGCAGAGACACCGTTGGTCGAATGGGAACCGATCATGGCCAGGTGAGCCATCCGAACCTGCTTTTCCGGCCCTTCCTCGATCAGCGACATGCGTCGCAATCGTTCGTTGTCCTGCGGCCAGCGTACGGCAACTTCCGACAGAAACCGGTGATTGATCTCATAGATAATCTGAAGATGCCTGGGAAGCACGGACTCGAAGATGGGGACCGGCCATTTCTCGAGGGCTTCGGCCAACAACGTATGATTCGTATACGCAAGGGTGGCCTTGGTGATTTCCCAGGCCTTGTCCCAATCCATAGCCTGCTCGTCCACCAGAATCCTCATGAGTTCTGCTACGGCGAGGGCCGGATGGGTATCGTTCATCTGAATCTGCACGTGCCTATGAAGATGCTCGAGTGAAGGATGGATCTGTTGATGCTTTCGAATGATGTCCCGCAGCGAGCAGGCGACAAGAAAATATTCCTGGATCAGACGAAGTTCCCGTCCCGTCTCGATCGTATCGCTGGGATAGAGGATTTTGGAAATGTTTTCGGATCCAATTTTTTGTTCAACAGCCTTGAAATAGTCGCCGGTATTGAAGATCTGGATATCGAATTCGGCGGAGGATTGGGCGGAGTACAATCGCAGGTAGTTCACCGTTTTTCCGCCGTATCCGGCGATGGGAATATCATGAGGCACCCCGATGATCACCTTCCAATCCAGCCACATCGGGTTGTAGTTTCCGAACAGGTCCTGACCGTGTTCGATTCGGCCATAGAGCGGAATGATGCACTGTTCTTCCGGACGAGCGATGGAAAGAGGGCCTGCCTCGGAGATCCACCGGTCCGGCTTTTCCTTCTGGTAACCGTTTTCGATATCCTGCCGAAACAAGCCGTATTCGTAGAAGATGCCGTATCCGAACCCGGCAATGCCGAGTGTAGCCATGGAATCGAGAAAACAGGCGGCAAGCCGGCCCAGCCCGCCATTGCCGAGGGCGGCATCCGGACCTTGCTGAATGACCTCGTCGATCCGGAAGCCGACGGCCGCAAGCGCCTTGGCGCAGCCATCGTAGATGCCCAGATTGATCATGTCGCTTTCGAGCAGGCGGCCGATCAGAAATTCCATGGAGAGGTAATAGACTTTCTTGGCGCTGCGCTTTTCGTATCGATTCTGGGTGGCGATCATGCCTTCGATGAGGCGATCTCGGACGCTGTGGGTCAGTGCATAGAACGCATCCTGGATCGTCGCATCTTCGAGCCGTTTGCCCAGATCATAGCGAATATGCCTGCAAATGGCCCTTCGCAGACTGTCGGCATCGTTTTTCAACGCTGTCGTTCCGGCACATCCTTTCATGATCGCCTCCCTGATTCCATCGTTTCTCATGAAAGTCGCCCCAGCGACCTTCTTTCATTGAGATATCGGGCCGGGTTTCATATCCGGCAAAATCGACATGGCCGCTTCCCGCAAAGCCGGTCCCTGAAAAAGCGGAAACTCGGAAAAACGAATGGCTATGACTGTACTGCTCCTAACCCGACCGGAGAGAACAATGACTGCAATTCCAACATCGCTGACTTTCACCAAGTCGGGAAGAAATGATGTTAGTATTCAAGCATCCACGGCTCCACATAGGATACAGTATCCGTACCAAAGGCGACATCTGTAGTCATTTCGCTATACGCAATACGGAAGTAACCATGTTCACCCCAATCCGGCCCCCAGCTGTTCTTGACAATAAAGCATTGTTGTACATCATCCCATCCGACCACCAAAACGGCATGACCTCCAACCTTCTTGCCGCTGACATGGGAATAGACCCCACCCGTATAGGCGTAAAAATCTTCGAATACATAAAAACCTGTGGGAACCGGCCCCTTGTAAACAGCGGCCTTCAAGGCATCGACCGTCTGTTCGACAGATTCGAAAGCCCCTATGCCGGCAGCCTGATCCTTCCAATCACTGCAGGGGAAAGGCATTTTCCTGCTGGTTGCCTGATAGGGCTTACAGGCCTCAGACGGCGTACCTTGTTTTTCTAAGAAAGCAGCCGCTGCGCTCAACGTACCTCCATTACATCCGCGATTCCGGATGTCGTAGGAAACAAGGAACTGCTCGGAGAGATCGGGTTCAGCGGTAACGCTATGATTGATCAGCAGGAGAGATTCCAATGCTGCAACCGAAGCAAAGGCCCAACATCCGCCGCAATTTCCCTGATCCTTGATCGAGGTCACGATGTTTTGACTACGCCAATCAAAGGAAGTCGGCAAGGCCACGAATTGGCCTTTTCCTTTTGCATCTCGATTGGTTCCCTCGAGAATGGTCCCAACCAATCTCTGCTTTTCGATATCAGACCTGTTCCAGACGGAATTCTCTCCGGCAACCCAGCGGGCTCCTCTCTGTTGAATGGCTTGTTCGATATCTTGCAAGGAAGCTGCATAAACGGGCCCTGCAATCAAAGATACAATGCACAGAAAACATGTCGTGAGCAAATACCTTTTCATTATTCGATCTCCTTTATGAAGATTTACCTCATTTTGGTGTTACCAACTTCATGATTTCGCCTTCGCATCTTGATGGTTCAGCCCAATACGCGATAGACGATAAGCGGTTCATCGAAACCTTTCAATACGACAGGCCCCATGCTCTTGACCTGTATGACGATCTTAAGACCATTTCGGGTGCTCTCCCCGATCAATATTTCACCCCCTCCCGCCAATCTTTGCAATCGTGATGCCAAGTTTACCGGCATACCGATGGAGGTAAATTCCTTTTTCCGAAGCGATCCCAAAACGCCCGAAAAGACATTTCCGCTTGCGATGCCAATGCCGATTTCCAAACGAAACGGGCTCCGAGCAATCTCCCGGTTGATCTGTTCCGCTTTCTCCTGCATGGCAACGGCTGCTTTTACCGCATGATCCGCATGATCTTCCAGCATTCGAAAAGCGCCGAATACCGCCATGATGCTGTCACCGATCCATTTGTCCGTCACCCCGTGATGCTCGTAAACGATTTCCCCCATCGGCCCGAAATAATGCCTGTTGAGAAAATCGGCGATTTCTTCCGGTTTGCGGTTCCGGCTCATGGCCGTAAATCCTCGAATATCGGCAAACAAAATGCTCGCTTCCTGAAACCGGGGGATCAGGGCATCCGGAGCCACGGCAATTTCTCGGTAGACCTCTTCGGAAACGAACTGCCGAAGCCGTTTTCGAGTTTGAATTTCCCGGATTTGGGCCCTCAAATCGACATTGTCGAAGGGCTTCGTCAAAAATCCGTCCACCCCTTGATTGACGGCACCGATGGCCATATCCATGGTGGCATAGGCGGTTAATAGAATCCGCGTGATTTCCGGATAACGTCTGCCGATTGCAGTGAGGGTTTCGATGCCGTTCATGCCCGGCATCTTGAAATCACAAATCACTGTCGAAATGGATGCGGCATGGTCCTGAAGAAAAGAAACGGCATCTTCGCCGCTTTCGGTGACATGGATGACATAAGGCTCCCGCTTCAGGGCCCGAACGAGCGCCCGCCGAACCCCTTCATCGTCATCGATGATCAACAGTCCGTTCATGCACGCTCCCGATGAACACCGATCTCCTTTCCGGCCTTCCTAACGGGCCGGCATACCTCTCGGCCCCACTTCCGAACCCTCATCTTCTTCTGCTCACTGCTAACTGACAGCTTTAAGAGTATCCGAATCGATTGTCAATAAGGATCGACTCTTCCGGTTCCCTTTCCGGAAAAAGGAGCATTCAGCCTCTTGGATGATAGGTTTCATGAATGCGTTTGAGCTGATCCCGGGCGATGTGGGTGTATATCTGTGTGGTAGAGATGTCGATATGGCCCAGCATGACTTGAACCGATCGCAGGTCCGCCCCCCCTTCGATAAGATGGCTTGCAAACGAATGACGCAAGCTGTGCGGAGAAACCTGCTTGGTGATCTGTGCGGATGCGACGCATTGCTGAAAGATTTTCCAGAACCCCTGACGCGTCATGGGTTTGGCAGCCCTTGCCAAAAACAGATAGGAACTTTCCTTGCCCTTCAGAAGCCTCGGTCTCACGAGGTCGCGATACAGCAAGATCTTTTCCGTCGCCGGTTCGCCGATCGGAACGATCCGTTCCGCAGATCCCTTGCCGGTCACCCGAACGAAACCCGCCTCCGTATGGACTTCGAACACCTTGATATTCACAAGCTCCGACACCCGAAGCCCTGCGGCATACATCAGCTCCAACATGGCTGCATTGCGCATCCCTGTCGGCGTCTTCATGTCAGGAACTTGAAGCAGCCGGTTCACCTCATCGACACTCAGCACATCGGGGAGACGTAAACCGGTTTTCGGAAAATCAATGGTCTGTGTCGGATCCGTCGATAACCGTTTTTCACGAGTCAAAAACCGATACAGCCCCCGAATACTCACCAGATGCCTGCACCTGGATCGAGCCGAAACGCCCTGGTTGCGAAGCTCCACCAGATGTTTCAGAACGATCACCGTATCTTCTTCCGAGAAGCCTGCCCGCCCTTCCGCCTTCAGGGCTGCGGCGTACCGACCGAGATCGGTCGCATAGGCTTCGACCGTTGCCTTGCTGAGACCTTTTTCCACCTTCAGATACTCCAAAAACCGATCGATCTGGACGAAACCGGATCGATCCGGTTGCCGATCACCGCTCGGATTCATTTGGGACTTCCCATTGACTTTTCAAGACCATCTGGCATACAGAACTGCATGCTCTCCTTCCGTCAGTGCCATTCCTTTCCACCCCTTGCCAGAGAGGTGCTCCACCATGGAACTCGTGAACCAGCACACCAAACGGATCATGGAAGGCTGCAAGGAAAGGGCCCGCTCGGCAGGCCTTCGCTTCGAGGAGGAAACCCTCGAATACATCGTGACCAACCGCGACCTCATCGAACTCACACCGAAATACATGATCCCCACCCTGTACGATTACTGGGTACACGATGTCGAAGTGCTCAAGGAAAAGGGCCGGTATGAGCTTTATCCGAACAATCCCTACGAAACGGTCATCAATACGAGACCGGCCATCTCTTATTACAACGACAACAATCCGGACTGGCTGAACGTGATGATTTTCTACCACGTCCTGGCCCATATCGATTTCTTTCAGAACAACCTCTTTTTTCAACATACATGGGACGACGACTTCTGCGGCCGCGCCCTTTCAGACAAGCGCACCATCGCCCGCCTGCGCAACGAAAAGGGCCGCTGGGCCGATTATGTCATCGAATTCTCGCGCAGCCTCGACAACCTGGTCGGCTATTATGCCTTGCTTTCCAAGAAAGATCGACCAACGGCGACCCTCTCATCGAAGAAGCTCGACTACTACTTCGACATTTTCCTGCAATCGATCAAACGGGTCAAGACATCCGAGTACCTCAAGGAAATCGATCATTACAACGATATCCGACAACGCTACGACGAATCGGCCGACCAGATCTTTTTCTCGGAAGTCAACAACCGGTATCCGGAATTCGAAGCGTTTTTCAACAAGAGTTTGAAGGGCACAAGCCAAAACCATCCGGATCCCGTTGAATACATTCTGGAACATTCGGAATTTCTGAATCGGGAAGAAAACCGCTGGATGAAGCTCATCGTTCAAATCGTCCGAGATACGTCCCTGTTTTTTCAGCCACAGATCCGCACCAAAATCATGAACGAAGGCTGGGCGAGCTTCTGGCACGAAAAACTGTTCCTGTCGGACGACCGCATCCGAGGACATGAAGTCGATTTCGCCCTGGTCAATGCCAAGGTCATCTCTCTACCTCGGGTCGGGTTGAATCCGTATGCCCTGGGAATGCGGCTGTTTGGCTATATCGAAGAAATGGCAGACAGAGGGTGCTACGACTGGACGTTCGACCGATTGTCCGATGAGCTCGAGCGCAGCCATTTTGACCGATCCACCGGAAAAGGAAGGGAAGTCATCTTCGAGGTCCGAAAATACCTAAACGATTTTCAGTTCATCACCCGCTTCGTGGATCAGGCCTTCGTGGATCGACATCGGCTTTTCGTCGTCGAAGAGCGGCTCGACGAACAACGCATGGTCTGGCAATACATCGTAAAAAGCAGAAAAGCGCAAGACTATCGTCAGATGGTGATCGATTCCCTCTATCATCCGCCCTGTATCGAAATTCCCCCAGACAAGCAGGAGCGAAACATCCTCTACCTCGACCACCGTTTCGAAGGAAAACAGCTCGTCACCGAATTTATCCCATCCGTATTGATCGGAATCTCGTATTTATGGGGAGGTCCGGTGAAACTCGAAACCAGCGAATGGCTTGCAGACGAACCCATCATGTCGTTTTCGGGAATGGGAGTCCCGGAAGAAGGAGAGGCACCGCCTGCCAAATGGAAACGGGTGCTCTATACCATGACCGATCGGAAACTCACCAAAACGATCCTGAGATAACGCTGTGGCAAACAGTCGGGAAATAGAATCAGGTGTCAGAAGAATTGCGGTTGGATGCGCATTTGTTGAAGGCCGCCTTCGGGATGTTCACCCGAGTGGCGGCCTTTGAAACCACCTGGTGTTGGTACGGCGTGCGCTGTTCAGTACATGCCGGATCGACCCCCTTTTGCCAACGGGGAGCGGGGGAACGGAACAAAAAAGGATCGACTCCATTCCCAGATCTCCTCAACGTGGCAACAGGGAGGGTGGGAAAGGAAATCTCCGGATTTTGTTCAGGCACTCCAATCGTTCGGAAAGGCACAAGCTACCGAGCCAGAACGATGTCCGGTTTGATCTCCACCAGTTCGACATCCATGATGAGGGTTTGACCCGCAAGCGGATGGTTGGCATCGAAAGTCACCTTGTCTTCCGTCACATTCTTGACCATGACGTTGAACACATCGCCATCCGGATTGCGCAGCTGAAGTCCCAAACCGATCTCCAGTGGAACATCGGCCGGAAGAAGGCTTCGATCCAACTCCATCACCCCTTCTTCATGATAAGGACCGTAAGCGTCTTCGGGCGCGATCCGAAGGGTTTTCTTCTCCCCCTCCGCCATACCGAGAATTCCCTGCTGAAAACCGGCAATGATGCCATCCGTTCCCAATTCGAATTCCAGCGGTTCGCGATCAACGGAACTGTCGAAAATCTCTCCGTTTTCCAGTCTGCCTGTGTAATGTACCTTGACGTGATTGCCGATTTGGGCCGTAATCATATGACTGCTCCTTGTTGTTTCGGGTTGTGCCGGTTTCCCTGAGCGACTGCACCCCTGTTGATGGGATTCCTGTTGGCGGAATGAGAACCCGTCGATAAATGCGTTCGACTGACCGGAAAATCCATTCGGAGGCTCCGGGCGCGCAAACCCGGCACATGCGAAGGGTCTTTTCGAGTGGATACCGATTGGACAGGAAATGAATGGGTTTACTTTAATCACCGGAAGGAAAAAGATCAAGGAGGGATTTTTTCCCCTCATCCCCCCCTGGTTTGCGGTTCAGCGCCGCAACGTATTTCACATCTTCCCGGATCGTACGATCGATAGGAAGAGCCACACCCCCAACACCGTAGCGATGACATAGCCCGTCAATCCCAGAACGCCGGTTGCACTCAGCCGATGAATGCCCCAGAAATTGATGGTCACCTCGAACACCGTTTGGTTGGAATTGAGCACCAGCGCCCCGGAAACGGTGGATGCAGCAACAATCAATCCGATGATCAGTCGGTTGAGACCTTTCTCCAACCCGCTTTGAAGTGCTTCAAGCCCGCTGTGGTGCACATGCATCCTGCCGTCGCCCTCGGCGGCATGTTTCAAGATGCGGTTCACCCATTTCGGGATGTCCCGGGCATACCCATAGGCATCCCGAATATCACGGGAAACGTTTCTCGAAAGCGCTGTTGCATCCAGTCCCTTCCGGACAAGACGTCTTGCAAAAGGTTTTGCCTGTTCGAGCAGGCTGGCATGACTGCCCAGAATTTTTCCGAGCGCCTCGGTCTGAATGATGGTTTTCAAAATGAGCAAGATGTTTCGGGGCAGCCGAATACGATGACGCAGCACCAGCTGCATGATCTGGTCATAGACGTCCCGTGCGGTGATGGTGCGCAGGCTTCTGCCGTAGAAGGGCTCGCAGGCATCCATAAAATCGGAGAAGAATTCCGGATGCTTCGCCTGCGCCTCCGACAGAATGCCGGCCCGAATCAGGGCATCGATGACCATTTCATAATCATGCTCCGCAAACCCCAGAAAGAGCATGCCCACCGTCTTCATCAGAATGGGGTCGAGATATCCCACGATTCCGAAATCGACAAGCCCGACCCGACCGTCCGGCATGACGATGGTGTTGCCGGGATGAGGATCCGCATGGAACAACCCGTGAACCATCAACTGCCTGGAAAACGAGCGCAGGCCGATATTGGCGATTTCCTCCGGATCGATTCCCATGGATCGGATGGCTGCGACCTGGTCCATGCGAACCCCTTCGAAGAATTCCATCACCAGAACCGACCGGCTGGTCATGTTCCAGTATACCGTCGGAATGCGGATTTCATCGATATCGCGGAAATTTTCGGCAAACCGTTCCATGTTTCCGGCTTCGATGAACATGTCGAGTTCCTTGAAAACGGTCCGCTCGAATTCCTCGACGATGTGAACGGCGCCGACCAGCCGGGCGGCCTCGAAGAGGGATTCGAGCCTGCCTGCCATCCGATACATCAACCGGATGTCCTTCTGGATAATCTTGCGAATGCCGGGCCGAACGATCTTTACGGCCAGGGGCAGGCCTTCCGCCGATACGGCGCGATGCACCTGGGCAACCGATGCAGCCGCCATCGCTTCAGACTCGATGGATCGGAACAGGGTTTCGATCGGCCCAAGCTCGTTTTCAATGATCCCGCGCACTTCGGAAAACGGGATGGGGGGCACCTGGTCCTGCAGCAACGAAAGCTCATCGATAAAGGGTTTCGGGAAAATATCGGCGCGGGTGCTCAGCAGCTGTCCCAATTTGATGAAGCTCGGCCCCAGTTCCTGAAGGGCTTCCCGGAGATGACGGGGGGCGATGGACATCAAGGAGGCCGATGTCGCTGCATCGGCCGATTTCCGTAATCTTCCAAAGAGACCTTCTGCAAGCCCGCTCATGGCATGACGGCTCATGATCCGGGCAATGGCTGCAGCTCGCGTTGCACCGCCCAATGTCGGCTTAAAAAAGAAGTTCATGGCCATGGCCGCTTCCGTTGATCCATGTGATCCATTCGGGTTTAGGAACGCTTTCTTTCCGTTTCATACTGTGTTACAAGAATCGGGTCAACGAGAAACGATTTCGGACGAATCTTCGATCCCGCCTTGATGGCGATTCATGCGGAAAGGTTCGGCAACATGCGTTTGAGACGTTCGACACTCTCCGTACCCGGACACCGGGAATCCATGCACGACAAGGCCGCAGCAAGCGGTGCCGATGTCATCATGCTCGATCTGGAAGACAGCGTACCGGTCGAAAGCAAACGCGATGCTCGAAGTACGGTCATCCGATCGATTTGCGAAAAGGACTGGGGCAAGACGATGCTGACGGTTCGAATCAACGGCATCGACACCCCTTTCGGGTATCGGGACCTGATCGAGGTACTCGAAGCCTGTGCCGATCGAATCGACGCCATCGTCGTCCCCAAGGTGGATCATCCGGGCGACATTCATTTCGTCAGCCGACTGATCGACGGCATCGCCCGGTATCTGGCCAAAGAGCTTTCCGTCGGAATCGAGGCAACCATCGAATCGGCCGAAGGAATGGAAAACGTATCTGCGATCGCTGCGGCAAGCCCCCGGCTGAAAACCCTCGTTTTCGGCATCGCCGATTATTCGGCGTCCCTCGGGACACGACTCGTCTCGATTTCAGGCCACGGCGAAAACGAGGCCGACATCTATCCCGGACATCGCTGGCACTACGCCATGTGCCGCATCGTGAATGCCGCCAGGGCCAACGGATTGTTGGCCATCGATTCCCCATACGGTCATTTTCGAGATCTCGACGGGTTGGCCCAGGCCGCACGAATAAGCTGCAGTCTTGGTTTCGACGGAAAGTGGGCCATTCACCCCGGCCAGATCGAAACCATCCATGCCGTATTCACGCCTACATCGGAAGACATCGAGCGAGCGGGCCGGGTGCTTGCCGCCTTTAACAAGGCGCGGCAGGAAGGTCGAGGAGCGGCCGGCCTCGACGGACGGATGATCGACCAGGCCACCGTGCGCATGGCGCAGCAACTCTGGGACAAGGCCGCAGCCCTCGGGCTTGCGCCTCCGAATGGATCTTTCGAAACCCCATGAAAACTTGCTTTCCCATCATTCTTGCATCTCAGAGCCCCAGGCGCCGCTACTTGATGAAACAGGCAGGGATCGAATTCACCGTCATTCCCTCCCTGTGCGAAGAGCGTGTCGATCCCGGGCTCTCACCGGAAGCCTGCGTAGCCCAACTGGCGGAGCAGAAGGCAATGGACATCGCCGCACGCAACCGGGATGCCTGGGTGATCGGAGCGGACACCATCGTCGTCATCGACGGAAAGATCCTTGGGAAACCGTCTTCCAAGATGGAAGCCGCATCGATGCTTCGACAACTGAGCGGCCGAACCCACCAGGTGCTGACGGCATTCGCGCTCATTCATCTGACTTCGGAAAAAACGACCCGCCGCACGGTTTCGACGGACGTTCTGTTCAAACCCCTATCGGACGCGGAAATCGCCTGGTACATCGGAACGGATGAGCCGTTCGACAAGGCAGGCGCCTATGCCCTTCAGGGAATCGGCGCTTTCATGGTAAAGGCCGTTTACGGATCCTATACCAACGTCATCGGACTTCCTATCTGCGAACTGGTGGAATCGCTCGCCAGCGAAGGAATCGTGGTGTTTTCATGATCGAATGAACTCGAAAACAGTCATGATATCCCTTCTTGCCTTTTTCCTTTCACACGAGATGCCTTCATGATCACCCAGAACATCGCATCGATTCGTGAACGAATCAAACGAAGCGCCCTTCTTGCCGGCCGAAGGCCGGAAGAGGTCCGCCTGGTTGCCGTCAGCAAGACAATGCCTGCGGATCGGATCCGTGAAGCTGTCGCCGCCGGGTTGCGCATTTTCGGTGAAAACTACATTCAGGAAGCTCGGGACAAAGCCAGCGCTCTTTCCGACCTTCCCATCGAATGGCATTTCATTGGACATCTGCAGACCAACAAGGCCAAGTATGCCGTTCGTCAGTTTACCCTCATCCATTCCGTGGATTCTGAACGACTCATCGCAGAAATCGATCGGGAAGCCCAAAAAGTCGGGAAAATTCAGGACATCCTCATTCAGGTGAACATCGCAGGCGAAGACACGAAAAGCGGCGTGGAACCCGATGAACTCTACACGCTTCTCGAGACGGCAGCCGCCCATCCCCGTGTGCGCGTGGTGGGGCTGATGACCATGCCCCCCTACAGCGAAGAACCGGAAGTCGTTCGACCGGTTTTCCGGGCTCTCAAAACCCTGGCTGAACGGTACGCCGGAGTCATCCCCGGCACCGATCTTCGGGAGCTCTCGATGGGAATGAGCGGTGATTTCGAGGTGGCCATCTCGGAAGGGGCGACCCTGGTCCGGATCGGAACGGCCATTTTTGGGGAACGATCATGAACATCCTGTTGCATACCTGCTGCGGCCCCTGCACCATCTATCCACTGAAAATGCTTCGAAGCGAGGGATTCACCGTAACGGGCTTTTTTTATCGCCACAACATCCATCCGTTTACCGAATGCCGCAAACGGGAAGACACCCTTACAGCCTACGCCGCTTCGGTGGGATTGCCGCTCATGGTTCAGGAAGGATACGATCTCGAAGGATTCCTGCGAAAAGCCGTTTTCCGGGAAAAGCACCGCTGCGATATCTGCTACCGCTCCCGACTCGAAGAAACGGCCATCCGGGCCAGGGACGGCGGCTTCGACGCCTTTTCATCGACGTTGCTTTACAGCCGATACCAGCGGCACGATCGGATTCGAGAAATCGCCGAGGAGCTGGTGACCGAATACGGCGTTGCCTTCATGTACAGAGATTTTCGATCCGGGTGGACCGAGGGGATTGTGGAATCCAAACGACTCGGGATGTACCGACAGCCTTATTGCGGCTGTATCTACAGCGAAAAAGACCGCTATTACAAGGAGCGGTCTTCCTCATGACTCCCGTTTTCACGTCCTTTGCGCCTTGGTAAGGATGGAGAAGCGTGTTCGGCCAATTTTTCCTCTTCGTCGTCGTTTTGCTGATCTATACTTCCTACAGACCTCCGGAGACGCCGCCCCTGGACACTTTGGAAGCGGTCGGACTGTTTGCAGCTTCGCTCATCGGCTTTGCAGCAGCCGGAAAGTGGTCGTTTCGGCGGTTGGCCTTTCATCTGCTTCGGCTGGATCCTTTTCGAGGCGACGACCTGCTGCAACGACACCAGACCCGTTGGGAAATCACGGCGGTTCTGTTGTTCGCACTCGACATCTGGGCATTGCATCTGCCTGCTTTTACCCAGCGTTGGGCGCCTTTTCGGGTGTTCCCGACACTCGAAGCCGTTCTGTTCCTGGCTGTTTTCCTGCTTCATCTGATCCGGGTGTGGATCTGGGTCCATTCGATCCAACGAAAGATTTTCGGAAACCCGTTGGAGCTTCGGGATTTTCTGAAAAGCCAGATGTTTTTCGGCATCCCGGTATACCTCCCTTGGTTGGCACTCTCTTTCGCCATGGACATCCTTTCGGCGCTTCCTTTCGAACAACCGGCCAAATGGCTGCAAAGTCCGCCTGGTCAAACCACGATGTTCTTCATCTTTCTGACGGGAGCCGGGATTTTCGGTCCTTTCTTGATTCAAAAGGCATGGCGGTGTACGCCGCTCGAGAGCGGATGGATGAGGGATCGAATCGAAAGGCTGTGCCGAAAAGCAGGATTTACCTACGCCGAAATCCTCTATTGGCCGATATACGGCGGCAAAATGATCACCGCCGGTGTCATGGGGCTCGTGAAACGGTTTCGATATCTTTTGGTCACCGAAGCCCTGCTGGAACAGCTCCTCCCGGAAGAAATCGACGCCGTCATTGCGCATGAAATCGGTCACATCAAGAAAAAGCACCTGCTGTTCTATCTGCTGTTCTTCGCCGGATACCTACTCATCTCCTATGCCCTCTTCGATGTCCTTCTCTATGTGCTGCTGTATATCCGAGCTTTCTTCGATCTTCCAGGCATCGTCGGAACCGATCCGGTCGGACGTCTTTCAACGATATCAACTGTGTGTTCCATCGCCCTGTTTCTCGTGTACTTCCGTTACGGCTTTGGTTTCTTCATGCGGAATTTCGAACGCCAAGCCGATGCCTACGTCTACAACTTGTTCGAAAGCGCCAGGCCGCTCATTTCCACCCTTCGAAAAATCGCCCTTTTCAGCTATCAGCCCATCGACAAACCCAACTGGCACCATTTCAGCATTGCAGAACGAATCGCTTTCCTTGCCCGATGCGAAGCGGACCACTCCTGGATTCGCCGCCATGACCGGAAAATTCGCTTCGGCCTTGCCTGCTATTTCTTGGTGCTGCTCGCTTTCGGATCCCTTGCCTATTCCCTCAATTTCGGAGATACGGGAAAACGGCTCAACCAGCACATGATCGAGCACATCCTCGTGAAGGAAATCGAGCGAAATCCGGACGATGCAAGGCTTCAAGCCTTTCTGGGAGATGTACTGCAAAGCCGGAAGGCTTACGGCCAAGCCAAGGAAGCCTACGAAAAAGCCATCGCCTTGGCACCCGAAAATGCGGCAGCCTTGAACAATTTGGCCTGGATGCTGGCCACTTGTGAAGACAGGCGTTATTTCGATCCGAAAACGGCCGTAGCCCTTGCCGAGCGTGCCGTTCGGATTCAGGATACCCCTCAATTCCTGGATACCCTGGCAGAGGCCTATTATGCCGCCGGCAACACCGAAGAGGCTGTTGCGGCCGGAAAAAGAGCGCTCCAGCTGGCAACCGGCGATCGCCGCTATTTCGAGGCCCAATTGAGGAAATTTCAACAGGCGCCTTCATCTGTGAAACCACCCGATGACATCGGCGGCAGGGATCATTGAAAACGGTTCGGATGAAAATCGATTGCAAGCACCTGGTAAATATCGTAAAGAGTGAAGCAATGCATGGTTTGACGGAGTCAGGAGTCAGGAAAAAAGCGGATCGTGTCTATTTTTTCATGAACGTTCAGTGACCCGTCACCTCCGGCCCTCACAGCAAGCCAAATCAATGCTCATGGCGGTGGACTTTCGCCGCCTTCGTCCATGAAAATGCCGTGGCGGCATCGGGCGGATAGGGCATGGTTGTCGCCACCCCGGAAGATAGGCCCGTCGTGGCTGGTTCAGGTGCACCGGATCTGTTTGGCGAAGCCGAAAACGAACTCATGTGCCCGGCCTCGTAAGGCTGGACA
>Ga0272446_1003752_pt1 | contig 18796 bp, 11 predicted proteins | sample YNPCB0061_FD_194587 | JGI IMG/M metagenome (GOLD analysis project Ga0272446, IMG submission 194587) | Hot spring microbial mat communities from Yellowstone National Park, WY, United States - YNP-CB-006-1 | ecosystem: Environmental > Aquatic > Thermal springs > Hot (42-90C) > Sediment | place... | reverse complement strand
TTGATAACGGAAATTTCCGTCCCCTGTGAAAAGGCCATAGAAAGCCTGCGCGCCCGGATAGAACAGGCCCAAGGGGGAACCGGAGATCTGGCGGTCCAGGGAAAAGAGTGGTTAGAGGAGTATCAAACCCAGTTCCAAAGGGGCTTGTCGGCCTGGGAGAACGCGGAACAGCGGTTTTTGGCCCAGCGGATCGAATGGGAGCGGGACGCGGGGCAGGCCTATTTGACCGGAGAATCCGCCTGGAACGACGCCTTTGGTACCCTGGAAAAGGAACGGCAAGCCTGGGAGGCCCGCCTCCAGACCCTTTTTGACCAGGGGGAAGCCACGTACCAGCGGGCCTCCGAAACCCTGGATAGGGCTATACTGCAGGCGAGAACCGAATTCCAGCGGGACGCGGACCTCAGGGCCCAGGGGGGCGCCGACCGGGCCCAAGCGTGGATATCGGCGTACCAAATCTGCGGAACCCTACTGCAGGGGGCCCGTCAAAACGCCCAGTATTGGGGTGCCCGGTTGGCGCCCCCGCTTTCTTCCGTCCCCGCCATCGGCGATCCCTCCCTGGATACCTGGGTCGAGGACCGGCTGAGGGCGCTGTGGTCCGCCGCGAAAAAAGCCTACGGGTACCTCCAGGGGGAGCAGACGGACCTGTGGCGGGCCCTGGATTCGGCGAGCCGATTGCCCCCCGACGAGGGCACGACTGCGGACCTGACGGCCCGACTTCGTTCCGCCGGGGTCGAAGCCTTTGACGCGGAGGGCCTCGTGGCGGGGATGGAACTCCGCCGCTGGAGTTCCCTCTATAAGGAATATTCGGCCAGGGCTCTGGAGGCCCGGAACGCCCTTACCGCCGATTTTGGTCTGGCGGTGGGCACGGGACTTTTGACGGACGTGCTAAAAGCGGGGGTATCCCACGAAAATTTGTTTTTGGACGAGTACCAAATAGAGCTGATCCGTTGCCAGGCCCTGTATACCTACTGGGATCAACGGTACCAAATAGCCCTGGCGGTGGATTCCTACGCCCGGGAACGGAGCGCCCTGAGAATTACGGATGGGGAAAGTTTGGACCGGTGGCAACGGGCCAAGGAAGCCTACGATAGGGCCCTGGAACAGTACCAGGGGGCCCAGACCAGTTTGGCCACCCAGGGGAGCGCCGTAAAGCAAGCCCAAGCCCTGGTTCAACAGGCCCAAGAACAGCTTAACCAGGCTACCGCCCAGCTGGAGGATCTAAACCGGGAGTACGCCCTGCTTATGTCATCCTACGCCCTGCAAAGCGATGATCTTATCAAAACCGAGATCGCCGCTTCCTACTACAAACTATCCGAAATCCAAGGGCGTATCGACTCGACCGATGACCCCCCCTACGTCCGGTACTTACAAAGGGCCAGGGAATTATCGATGGCCCAGGAGGTGGAAAAGGCGGGGGAGGCACTGCGGACCCTGGTGCTGGGGGCCGACGGGGAGCCTACCCTGGGAGAATTGGCCCTGGCCGCCCAGGGTGGGGATGCGGACAGTCAGAAGGCCCTGGAAGGGCGCCTGGTGTATCTTTCCGAGCTTTCCAGGGACCTGCGGGCCCCAACCGAAGGTCCCAGCCCCTGGACCGATGGGACCTTCGCGGATCCCCAAGCCCTGGTCCTCCCCCTGCTGAAAGACCCCCAGGGGCCCCAAGGGGCCCTGGGGGATTACCTTACGGCTCTGGAAGAGGGGACCCGGAGCGCCCCCGCCTGGGTATCTTCCACCGCCGAAGGGTGGATCGATGCCCTTTTGGACTACGCGGCGGCCTCCTGCGTTACGTCGGCTTTTTCCCCCGTAGCCATGGAATCCTCCGAAAGCCTGAGCCGGCGGTTGGACGAAAAACGGAGGGCCCTGGACGACCTTCTGAAAGGTTTTGACGGGTCGACGCCCCTGGAGGAAACCGAAAACCCCCTAGCAGGGGATACCCAGGAAGTCAAAACCCTGGAATGGGAGATCCGAAACCTGGCCTATCGGTTAGCTTTCGCGGATAAATTCGAAGCGGCCCAAGCTCGGAATACCCAAAACACGGAAGCGGAACTGCTCCAATTTCAGCGTCAAAATCGGATCTGGCGATCCGCTTTGACCCTTTGGCGGGAAGGGGAAGAGGGGCCCGGGCGGACCGCCCTTCTCACGGCCATCCAGGGGTATAGGGACGATCCAAGCCTACCATGGGATGATCGGTGGGCCCTTCCTCTGGACCAGGCTCTGGTGGACGGGTATCGCCAGGAGGCGGAAAACCTCCGGGGGCTTTTGGAAGAGGAACGGACGGAACAGCGGAAGCTCGATAGTCTCGAGGAGGACCTTGCCCTGGCCTCCAACCATGGAGCCCTAGCGGAAGCCCTGGGACGGCTCGGCGCGTCGATCACGGAACAGCGGACCGCGTACCAGGAAGCCCTGGCCTTATACGCCACCCAGGCGGACCAGTACGGCCGCCAGGGGGCCCTGTACGACGAAGGGTACGGGATCATGAAACAACGGTACGCCCAGATGGAGGAGGCCCGGTTCCTCTACGAAAAGGAAGACGCCATTCGTACCTGGGCCTCCAGCGCCTACCTCAAGGCTCAGGATGAGGACCGAACCGACCTTTCCTCCTACCGGGACCCGGCGGCGGATGTGGCCTACACCCGGGACCGCACCATTCGGGCCGAAGTGGCCCTCCAGGCCCTGAAGGACCTCTACGCCCCCGCTACGGCGGAACGCCCCTACGGGGATCCGGAGTATCGGAACGCTTACGAAACCTACAGGGAGAGTTACCGGGGAATCATCCTCACCGCCAGGGCAAAAAACACCCTTTCGGGGGAGTTGGAAAGGGAATACGAAAAAAATCAACAACTAGCCCAGGCCTATACTGCGGCCCTGTCGGTGTTCAAAGGCAACCTGACCGAGGCTAGTACCCCCTGGTCTCCCTATCTGACCCTGCAAAACGGGGCCCTTAAACTTTCCTACGATGGAAATTACGTGTTGACCCCCGGTATGCCCTTGGATACCGCCGCCCTGGAACAGAGCTTGAGCCAGTGGGGGGTGCGGATGGCGGCGTACCATTTTGACCCGGAACGGTACAAACGGTGGGGTCTGGCTCGGGATTTTTTACTCCTGCAATTGCGGGATCGCAACCCTTCCCTTACAATGATTAGAAACGAGTATCATCTGGCTGATAATATTTACAACGATATGGGCAACATGGAGGTTCATTATCGGTCCCTTCGGAGTCGTATGGATGATTTTAGGAACCCCGGCGAGTTGGTTTTGTTCTTCGGCATTGTATGGACCCCCCCGGGCCTATCGACGGCCCAACGGTCCGCCTGGGAAAGTCTGAGTCCCCAAGAACGATCGGACCTGGAAACCTACGTGGCCCTGACCCTTTCCGGTCAGGGGGGGAATTCCTCGGATCTCTATATGTTTTCCCATGTATCCGCCTATTTGGAAACCCAAAATGTCGATTCGGTGGTCACCTCCTGGAAAAATTGGGAGGATGGCCGCCGCAGTAATTGGTTTTACGGTTGGTGGGCGGATATCGAATACCATAAATTAGAGGGGGTACAAAACGCGTACCGCCCCCTGTGGGAGGAACTCCAACGTTCCCTGGCCTCCGGGGCGGCCAATTTAAAGTCCCAAACGGAAGCCCTGGCCGCCTCGTTCAAAAGTTACCAGGGGTCCAACGAAAGGATCGCCGCCATGGAGGGCCGCTCTGTTCCGGGCCAGGCCCTCCAATGGCAGGACGTGGAACGGGCCCTCAACGCGGCGGGAACCCTGAGCCCCGACGAGGTGGGGGAACTGAAAAGCCTGTGGACCAGCTACGGTTCTCCCTCCGCCGAAGGCGACGCTTCGGTGGTTTCCCTTTTGGAAACCCTCTTCCAACAGGCCCGAACCCGGACCGCCTCCCTGTCCCAAACCTTGGAACGGACAGGGCAAATCAAGGGGGCCGATCAATCGGAAGCCCAAGGGGAGTATCGATCGATCCTGGATGACTTTGTGGAGGGGAGGGCTACCCTTCAAACCTTGAACGCCGCGGGGCAAAGGGCCTTTGGCGAAACGGCGGCGTCCCGACGGGTCTATCTGGAGGATCAGGAGCGGGCCCTGGGGTCCGCCCTGCTCCAGGCGGCCTCGGGGGCTTCTTCTGCGGACCAGGAGTCCCTAGGCTTGGCGCAAACCTATGGGAATTTGATAGCCCAGGTGTACCGGAGCCGTTTCCAGGCCGAACTATCGGCTCGGGAGGCCGAATGGGACCTGCGAAAGCGGGACCTGGAGGATCAGCGACAACGCTGGATCGAAGCCTCCCGGATAATGGCAAGCCGGGGGCGGCAAGATTGGAGTCGATCCCTGGATACCCTGCGGGAGCGGTACGCCCTTTGGAAAAAACAGTACCAAAGGAGCTACGCGGAAACGGTGGATTCCTGGGATCGGGCGTATCTTCAGGGCCTGCGGGATAAGGAAAACTGGGTGACCAGGGCCACCGAGGCGGCGGACACCGCCATGGGTCAAACGCTCCTCGCCGCGGTGGGGATCGACGGACAGACCTTCGCTCGGAGCTTCGACACCCTCCAACCCCTGGGAACCCTGGATCCCGCTGTTAGTTCTATCCATCAAACCCTCACGGAACTGCTGGACTCCCATCTGGGGCTGAACGCTGGTCTAACGGGCCTATCCAGGGCTGATGCTTCGATCCTCCAGGGCTCCGGTTTTCTCTCCCGCGGCCTGGGAGGGCTGGGGCTTTGGGAAACCGCCCAGGTCCAAGCCTCAGTGGCCCTCCTGCTCCACCAATCCAACCAGGACCTGGCCGCATCCCAGTCCCGCGTCCTCGCGTCCCGGGCCCGGGATATGGCGTCTGCGGCCATTCAGACGTTAAACCGCAACCTGGCCCAGGCCAACGAGGATGTCCGGCAGAGCCTGGACAGGACGTTTATTCTGCAGGGCCGCTGGCGTCGGGATGGGGCGACCTACGTAAAGGACGTGGTGGACCATTCCACCCTTTTCAACCCCATTATCACCACCCGAGCCCTGGTTCAAGGGTATATCGCCTACGTTATGAACCCCTGGAAGTTGAGTACCGATCTTTCGGATGCCCGCTTGGTCAACCTGACCCCCCAGGGTATTTCCGCCCTGATAGCCCAGGCCCAGGGGGAGGTGGAACGGCAGGGCCAGCAGGTGTTTGGGACCTCGGGGAAGGGACTTTTTGGGAAACACGTGGGGACCGAACCAACCCTTAGGGGAAACCCCAACCTGGATGAGGGGATGGAAAACCTATGGAGCGATAGGGGAAGCGGAGAGTTGGGGCGTCTCCTTCGCAGTTATATCTACTGGTCCCTCCGGGAACAGCGGGGGATGGCGGAAATTGCCAAACCCCTATGGGACAAATCCCTGTGGGATGATAGGGATAGCTGGTTCAAATCCCCTTCCATCCGGGGGGTAGCCGATATGGGCGTGTCCATTGTTACCACCGCCGCGGCGATCGCCGCGGCTCCCCTTTCGGGGGGCGCCAGTTTTGCCGGGGCCATCGCGCTGAATACGGCCCTCAATCTGAGCGATGACGCGGTCTTTACCTTTTTGGACGTGAGCGGGGGGTACAAAACCTGGGACCAGGGGGGCGTGGACCTGGGGAAACGGTTCCTCTCCTCCGCCGCCACCAACGCCCTCGGGGGCGTTATCTCCGGTACCGGCGGCTTAACGGACCTGGCGCTCCGGAGTACCTCGGGCCTGGGTTCCGTGGTTACCAAAACAGCGTTTACGGGTTTACAAGGATTGGGCACCACTACCCTGTCCAGCGCCATCAACGCCGTTCAGTGGAATAATTCGGGGTTCCTCTGGTCCCAAAGCGACTTTAACCGTTCCCTTAAGGGCGGACTAATCGGGACCCTGGGAGCCATGGCGGGGATGGGCATCTCGGAAAGTTTAGGTCTTATCAATTTGGAGGATGGAAACTCCATCGGCCTTTCAAATAGGGTTTTCCAAACCGGCGACATACGGAGCCTGAACACCCTTACCGGGAATCTTTCCAAAGAGGCCCTTCAATACGCCCTGGGGGGCGATTTTACCGTAAACCTGGTCAACCTCCAGGCTCTCGGCCTCCGGATCCCCGGCACCAGCGGAAATCCCAATTCGGGATTGGTAGAACTACGGCTTGGCTCCCAGGGAACGCACATGGCCCTGGGAACCGGGGGCGCCGACCTCTCGGTATCGACCCTTCCTTCTGTTGTGGGGGCCCTGGGGGATACCTGGCGAATCTCGGAGGCCAAAATCGCTTCCCTTTTTGGACAGTACGAGGCTGTATCGACCCTAAACGCCGTTAACATGCTGGGTTATACCCCCAGTGGTTTTAATGTGGATCTAGCCCAGAGAATTTGGAACGGGGACCTGGAACTCCATTACGGAAACCTGGCCACCGTGGCCGGAACCGGCGCCTACGGATTCTATGATCCCTCAAATCCCACCCGCGTCACCCTGTCCCAGGACCTTATGGGCCCCGGAAAGGAAGCTTCGGCCCAACTCGCCGCCGTTCTGGCCCACGAGGGGACCCACGTCGCGGGAAACCGTTACGAAGCCCTGGCCCACCAGCAAGCCCTGGGGACCTATAGTAGTCTGCTTCGCTCCTTTGATCTAAGCGGTAACGGGGATTTTACCCGTCAGATGATAAGCGGATTGGCGGATCCCCGTTCGTACCAGGTTAACGAAGGCCCCCAGGACTATTGGAAAATGACCAACGATGGACGCCTCGTTTACGACGGAAAGGCTTCTTTGGTCGATGAAAACGGACGAATCCTCCTCGGTTATAAACAAATGGGCTTAGCCAAGGATTCCCAGGTCGAGGGAGGGCTCCTGGCCATCCTGGGGATCCAGGAAAAGGATAGTCAAAAGATTAACCAGGCCCGGCAGATAATGGCCAACGCCCTTAAACACAGCTCCGGAAGTCCGGACCAATGGTTCTGGGTAGGGAAGCAAGACGTCGCCATAGGCTCCCGGGGCTCCTTCCCCATCACGGAAAAAATGGACCTGGGCGCCCTAAACCTTAATCGGGAACTGGATATGGAACAAATTCTCCGGCAATTCGGAAACACCCTGCTAGGCCAGGTCTTTGCCACCTACTACAACAGCACCGTGGATTCCCAGCTGGCCGAGCTAAGGGCCAAGGACCTGGGAAGGGAAACCCAAAGCAGGACCGTATATTCGGAGATCCAGGAACGGTACAACAACCTTCTGCGGTCCAAACAGAATTTTTATTCCTCCATGCAAAGCTTTGTGGACTTGAATAAGGACTATTACGTGTCCTTTTCATTTAAAGAAAAAGATGATAGTCATTACGATATTTATAAAAACTATCATTATGGTTTTGATTTGTCCAGGCAAGGAGGTCCCAATGGGGATCCGATTTATGCCGGTATAGGTGGTGTATTGGACTCGGTGAACTGGAACGTGGGGTCCATAGATAAGCCTGGTAACGGGAATAGCATACGGATCGAGTACGGGTTCCCCTTTGAACAAAATTTTATTGGGACGGGCATCTACGGGGAATATTTGCATTTAAAGGATAAACCGGCCCTAACGCCCGGCTCTACCGTTTCGCCGGACCAACAGATAGCTTCTATTGGAGGATCCTACGGGTATGATCCCCATCTTCATTTTGATTTTCTAACCCGTGACAACGCCTTTCAGCGTAGCACCCTGGCCTATATGCTAGGTTCTGACTTTGAAAATAATATTGTGAATTCAAAGATGCCGATTTGGTGGAAAAATGTATACGCGATTAATCGGACCTACGATCCAGAAAAGTACTATAAGAACACGTTTAACTACGCTTTTAGGCGAAAATAGGGGGAAGTCCATGAAAAATTCTATATTCCTAGGGTTAAGCATTGTCCTGCTCTTCCTTGGTCCTACGGGTTGTCAGAAGAACGCTACGACAAAACCATCTGCGGTTATGGAGGAGGAAACCAACAAAAAAACGGAGATAAAAAAGGTGGTACTAACCGAACCTTTAAAATCAATAGAGGATTATGTCATAGAAAAATTAATGTTAGTGTCCCCAAATAAAATCCAACAAATAGTCGACCTATTACCAGCGGACCAACTACAAAACATTACCGATATAAACCTATTAGAAAAGGGGGCTACCCTAGAGTCTTTGCGAGGAATAGAAGAATTAAAAAATCTGGACTATATAAGTATTCAACAATCTAAAATTTGGACAATAAGGGATGTAAAAATAAGCGATAAAATTAAATACCTATTCCTAGGCAATTGCCAAATATCGGAAATCTCCAGTTTGGAGAACCTGGATCAATTAATTTCCTTGGGACTGTACGGATGTCCTATTAAAGAAGTAGGGGATTTTTCTAAACTAAAAAACCTTAGAAATTTAAGTTTAGACAATACGGGCATAAATGGTTTAGACGGCGAAAAACTCCCCCATAGTCTTCGGTACTTGGGCCTTAGAGAAACTAAGATTAAATCCCTCAGGGCCATAGAAAGCACGTTTTCGTTTGTGGAAACGATAGACCTAAGCCACGGGGCGGTTGAATCGGTCGATGACATCAAAGACTTTGGTCGTGTACAGCAAATTGGACTGTATAATAACCCGGTGATGGAACAGTTCCGCGATAAGGACGGGAATGTTCCCCAAATGGTGGATTATAAGGGAGTTAGTCTTATTTTTGTGGAACCGGATTTTTAGGAGTACGAAAATACAACACTAAAGAAGCTGTACCGTAACTTCCTAAGTTACGGTACAGAATCAATTTATGTGTATCAAACTCAGACTCAACAGGAGCAAAACTTCATTGTGGTCGGGAGGTTATTGCCGCACTGATCACGTCAATGTAATCGATGCATTCCAGGGCACTAACGATATGCCTTTCCACTGAAAAGCCCGCTCCCCGGCATAGATCAGACTGCAATCCTCTGTTTTCGCTCCTGAGTAGCGCATCCAGGATTCGAGCCCCGAAGCGAGCTCCGGCGAGAAGGTCTTGCCGGATTTAACTTCAATAGCCCTGAGCTTCTGCCCCTCTTCGAAGACGATGTCAACCTCGGTGCCCACGTTGTCGCGCCAAAAGTGAATGCCTGCATCTAAGCCTGCAGAGTAACGCGCTTTTAGAAACTCCGCCACGACAAAGCACTCAAAGAGGTTGCCCCTATTGGGGTGCACAAAAAGCTCCTCCGGTGTTCTTATACCGAGAAGCCGTGCGGCCAGGCCGGTGTCCACGAAGAACAGCTTTGGGCTTTTGACGAGGCGCTTTCCAAAGTTTTGATGGTATGGCCTGAGGAGATACACGATGCTGCTGGTCTCCAGTACAGAAAGCCAGGAGCGCGCCGTATTATGTGACAAGCCACAGTCGAGGGCCAAGGCGTTCAGGTTAAGGAGCTGGCCGACACGGGAAGCGCACATCTTTACGAAGGTCTGAAACTGTCCCAGATCTTTCACATTGAGTAAAGATCGTACATCGCGCTCGACATAGGAGGCGATATAATTCGTGTACCAGTCGTAAGGGCTTACCTCTCGGTCATAGACGGGTGGATAAAAACCTTTGATCATTGCCTCAAACGGGTCCTTTGGAAGTTTTCTGACAGCCTTTAACTCGTCGGCCGAAAAGGGGAGGAGGGTAAGGAAGGCGGCTCGACCCGCCAGGGATTCGGTGACGCCAGCTAGAAGGCCGAACTGCTGTGAACCGGTAACAATGTATTTGCCGGGTCGAGGATCCGCATCCACGGCGGTTTTTAGGTACGCGAATATCTCCGGTACCGCCTGAGCCTCATCCAGAATGAGCCCATCGCGGTAGGTGTCGATGAGCCCTCGGGGATCTTCCCGCGCAAGGCGGGCGATGTCCGGATCCTCAAGCGAAAGAAAGGGCAGGTTGGGAAAGCAGGCCTTGGCCAAGGTAGTCTTGCCTGACTGTCGTGGGCCGGTGATGCAGATTACCGGGAAGCCTTTTTCGAGTCGTCTTAAGGTGTCTGCCGCTTTTCGTGGTATCATAACTATAGCCTATCGTACTTTTACAATTTGTCAATACAAATGAGAATATGTAAAACTACATCTGAGTGGAAAACCGGATAGCAGTTTGTTGGACTTGTCCGTCTAATCATAAAAAATCGCAGTAATCTGCGATTTTTTTACCTTGCAAACTACTCAAGAAGCGAAGCTTCTCAGGAGCCTGGTTTATGCAGTCCGACAAGATCCTAGTGTCCTATAAAATACAGAGAAATTAAAAATATTTGATATAGTTCATGGCATGGGAAGATCAGTTTTACCAAACATCGAACAGAGAGATATCGAGTTCATGGAGAAGGTCCTTTCGATAGGAACCAAACCGCATAAGTTTGCCATACGGGTACAAGCCGTTCTCGGCCGTGCCCGATCGCAATCCACCAACGCTCTGGCAATGATTCTTGGAATGAATTTTGGTACCCCCCCGAAAGAGGCTATTCGCCTCTTCCAGGGGGGCTCGGTTATTTGCGCACCGTTTTGAGGGCGGTGGACCAGGAAACCAGTTGATCCAAAAGGGTTTTCAGGGTATCCGCTTGGACTGGTGCAGGTTTAAAAACGCTAAAATTCTCAAAGTCCGTAAACAGGGACAGGTGAACGGCGGTTCGCACGTCGGCTATCTGGAGCTCCCCTAAAATCAAGCGGAGGTTTTCTACCGCCCGGGCTCCGCCTACGGATCCGTAGGCAACCATCCCTGCGGCTTTGTTGTTCCATTCCGCGTACAGGTAATCCAGGGCGTTCTTTAGGGCTCCGGATGTGGCGTGGTTGTATTCGGGGGTGACAAAAATAAAGCCGTCAAATTGGGCAATCTTTTCGGCCCATTTTTTTGTGTGCCCCTGGGTATATTAATGGAACGACGGTGGAGCCGGTTCGTCCAGAAGGGGGAGGTTATAGTCCTTTATATCCACCAGCTCAAACTGGGCATCCGTACGTTTTTGGGCGTTTTCCAGTACCCATCGGGCCACCTGTTCTCCGTTTCTGCCGGGGCGAGTACTGCCAATGATAATCCCTATTTTTACCATACGATCCTCCTATGGAATGTATTACATGACTAATATAGTAATATAACTATAGAAAGGCAAGGGTGTTTTTATTTGTTAGCCCCCAGGGGTTATGGTAACAAAAATCCCTTTACAGCATTAGAAGATCGCTCTATTATGAAGTTTGCGGAAAACTGATTTTCACAGCTTCCGTACGTGTTTAGTGCTGAAATCGCAATTCCGTACAGGAATTGCTTACGTCCCCTCTAAAAAAAATTGAGGCTGTCCCGTAACTTAGGAAGTTACGGGACAGCTTCCTTATTGGTGGTTTAGAGGGGACTTATGAATTTTTAAGGAGTCTCCCATGATGAACAGCTTGACCGACATCGCGTCCCACAGCGTCCTTTCTTTGGAACAACTGGTTCGGATTGAGGAATATATCCTAAACACGGGGTATATGACCGCGGAAAAAACCCGGGAAGAGATGAAGCGTTTCATTATCGATCTTGGGATTGATGATTATTATTTTAAAACCACCAGTCCCGCAGATATTGCCCGGCATCTTTTGTCCTTTAAGGCTTCCGAGGTAATCGCGACCTACGGTAATGGCACGGGAATCCAGCTTTTGGGGGAACAGGAGGGTAAGGGTGTATACATTGTGGAGGACGAGCCGGAAAAGGTGTTAGAGGTGGAGGAGCGGATTGACGCTCGGTACCCCAACTCCCATTTGGAAAGTTATATCACCAAGGGCGGATCCCAGAGCAAGGCTCCTCTTCGTTTTTATATTATTACCAAACCGGACTTTCCTCCCTATACCCCCGGAGAACCCAGAACCTTTGAGAATTCGGCGAGCGCCTTTTTCCTTTCCCGGGCGGTACCTGAAACGATAGGTCGGTATAAAAAGGCGTGGGCCCAGTTAAACGATATGGAGACTCCCCTGGTATCGATAACCTACAAAAAGGAAACCGACGAGACCCGAATTATGATCGGTCTTAAGGGGCTGGCCCATCGAAGGATCCTTCCAACCCTGGCCCATCTGTTGAGCAAATACCAGCTCCCGATTCGGCGAAAGTACGTGGAACCCTTTGGGGACGAAAAGCTCTTTACCAGCCTCTATCTTCCCCGTATTTCCGACGGGGTTATCGCGGATTTAACCACCGATTTAAACGTGGCTCTGATGCTTCCCGAAAACCCGGTAACGGATCTGTTTTATCAGGGAACCTTTGGCCCCCAAACCACTATGTACGCCCTCAGCGCGGCGGCCTTTACCCACCAGTTCCTTTCGTTGCTTTCGGAGGAATATCAGACCCTGCAGAGGGCGCTGAAGGATCAACCGGAAGCTCGGGGTATTGTGGATACGTTAAAATTGCACCTCATCAAGGATACCTACTCTACCTATCGAATCGCTTCCACGGTAATCCACCAAACCGCCTTGGTGGAACAACTGTTTAACCATTTCCAAATGCGTTTTTTAGGTAAAAAGGATGATGAATGCGAACGGGAGGAGGGGAAGATCCATCAAATGATCGAGCGGGAGGTTCCCTCCGCTAAGGATAGAAGTATTTTGGAATACTTTTTAGTGTTCAATAAAACCGTGCAAAGGACCAATTTTTTTAAAAAAGAAAAGACCTGCATGGTCTTTAAACTAGACCCTTCCATCGTCAGCCCCGTGGATTTCCCCGAAAAGCCCTTTGGCCTTTTCTTTTTGGCGGGCCACGATTTTATCGGCTTCCACATGCGTTTCCGGGACATCGCCCGGGGGGGTATCCGCATCGTCCGGTCCCGGTCTTTGGATATCTATTCCCATAACGTGGATACCATCTTTACGGAAAATTATAACCTGGCCATGACCCAACAGAGAAAAAACAAGGATATCCCCGAAGGGGGAGCCAAAGGGACGATTCTGTTGAACCTGGCCAGCCAAAACGCCGCGGACCGGGCGTTCAAGGACTACGTGGACGGCCTTTTAGATCTACTCTTGGATGTAGATGAAAAGGGAAATTCAACGGTCAAAGAGATCCTGTTCTTGGGTCCCGATGAGGGGAGCGCTCCGCTTATGGATTGGGCGGCCCTGCACGCCCAACGCCGGGGCTACCCGTTCTGGAAATCCTTTAGCACGGGTAAAGCCCCCGAATTGGGAGGCATACCCCACGACCTGTACGGGATGACCACCATCGGCATCCATGAGTATGTCTTGGGTCTCCTGGAAAAGGTTGGAAAAAAGGAAGAGGATATCACAAAAATACAGACCGGCGGCCCCGATGGGGACCTGGGAAGCAACGAGATCCTCCTTTCCAAGGATAAAACGATTATCATAATCGATGGGAGCGGGGTTCTGTACGATCCCTTGGGCTTGAATAGGAAAGAACTGGTACGGCTTGCGAAAAAGCGGGTCATGGTTCAGGAATTCGATCGGAAATTACTTTCCAAACAGGGGTTCTTCGTTTCCATCAACGATAGGGATGTTAAGCTTCCGGATGGGGAAATCGTCGTTAACGGGGAAGATTTCCGGAACACCTTCCACCTAAGCAAGTACGCCGTGGCGGATCTGTTTGTCCCCTGCGGCGGACGGCCAGGGGCGATCAATATTGGAAATTGGCGGCAGGTTTTCGACGACCGGGGCCAGGGGAAGTTCAGGTACATCGTGGAGGGCGCGAACCTCTTTATCACCGAAGAAGCCCGCCTGCGCTTGGAAGAACAGGGTCTGGTTATCCTAAAGGACGCCTCCACCAATAAGGGTGGGGTAACCTCGTCTTCCTTCGAGGTCTTCGCGTCCCTGGCCATGAGCGACGAAGAGTTTAACACCCATCTTCGAGCCCAGGAGGGGGGTGTTTTACCGCCCTTTAGAACCACCTACGTGGAAGAAATTATAACAATGATCCGATCCAACGCCCGGTCGGAGTTCGAGATCCTATGGCGAGAACACGGCGCCACCGGCGTTCCCCTAACCCTGCTATCCAACGCCTTGAGTGGAAAAATCAACCAAATTACCGACTCCATTCGGGCTTCCACCTTAGCGGGGGATCGAGTCATCCGGGAAAAGATCCTGACCGAGTATACCCCCCCAGCTCTGTTGAACCTCCTGGGCCTACAGACCATCCTGAACCGGGTCCCCGATTCCTACCTGCGCTCCATTGTGGCGACCAAAATGGCCACCGATTTTGTGTACCGACACGGGTTGGGGGCCAACGAGGTGGATTTTGCCGATTTCGTAACCTCCCTTAAACTCCCCTAAGGCCCCCTCGGAGGGATCAGGGAACTTTTTCTCCTTCACGCTTCCCTATTGACAGGCGAGAAGGAGACGTTTTACTATTCCATCGTCGTGGGGTGGTCCTAGGGGCCTGAGATTATACCCGTAGAACCTGATCTGGGTAATGCCAGCGCAGGGATCCTGACCGAGTCTCATCACGTTCCCCCACAGCCATTTTTTTCTCTAAGGAGTTCTGTATGGCTGGGAAAAATTCTCTCTTTTCCTGGAAGTTGAACGAAATCGTGGTCCTGGTGGTGCTTTCTATCGCCATCGGTGTACTGTTTTGGGCTTGGACCCTGGTGTCCGCCCTGGCCAAACCCCTGTCCGCTATAGGGTTGGATTACCTTTTGGCGGGGGTTTGGTTTGTGGGGGGCACGCTGACAGCCTTTTTAATCCGCCGACCCGGAGCGGCCCTGGGGGGTGAACTGATCGCCGCGATCCTCGAGGGGTTTATCACCCAGTGGGGAATTACCGCCGCCATTTGGGGCCTGGTACAAGGCCTGGGGGTAGAACTGGTGTTCGCGGCGACGGGTTACAAAAAATGGAATCGGTGGACCATGATCCTCGCCGCCCTGGTTTCGTCGTTGTTTTCCTACACCCTGGATTTTTTCTACAGCCAGTACTGGACCCTGCAAGCCTGGGTTTGGCCGATTCAGATCGTTTCGGTGAGCGTTGGGGGCATTTTCTGGGCGGGTATTGTGGCCTACGCCATAGGCCGGGGCATAATTCGTACGGGCGTGGCGTCGAACCTTCTGAGCGGTGACGATCTGGTTTAAATGACACTCCTACGGCTTAAGGATCTTTCGTTTCGATTCAGGGGAACCAAAAAGGCGATTCTTTCGAACATCAATTTGGAGGTGCGCTCGGGCGATCGGATCCTTCTGTACGGGGATTCGGGGTCCGGTAAGTCTACCCTTTTGGGGGTAATGGCCGCTTTGGCACCGGAGTATGTGGGCGGAGAGCTTTCGGGGGTCAGGGAGCTTTTCTATACCCGCATGGGTGTGGTCCTGCAGAATCCGGAGGCCCAGATCATTACCCCCACGGTGGAAGAGGAAATCGCGTTTCCCCTGGAAAACCAGGGGATGGATCCGGACCTGATTCGACGGAAGGTGGGCTTCCAGCTGAAGAATTTTCAGTTGGAACCCCTAAAAACCCGGCTCCCCCTGAGCCTTTCGGGGGGAGAATGCCAGCGAATTTCCCTGGCCTCCGCGCTGGTTCAGGAACCGGAAATTCTTTTTTTGGACGAACCTACCTCGTATTTGGACGAGGATAGGGCCCGCCAGTTTTTTGCGGATCTGGAAAAATTACCGGCGACCACGGCGGTGGTGTTGGTGGAACACCGTTTTGAATTGGCGGCCCCCTTCTGCACCCAGTGGTTTCGTCTGGTCCATGGGGCGGTGGAAGTTCAAGCCACAGCCCCATCCCCATTCCTTTCGGGGGGGCCTGGGTTCCAAAACCAGGTTGGCGGCGGTTTTTGGGGGACCACAACGCCGACAGCGGGGGCGGAAGAACCTATTTTACGGGTCCGGGGCTTGAGTCACCGGTACCCGGAGGGGGAAAGGGCCGTCCTCGACGGCGTAGGTTTTACGTTACGGAGGGGGGAAATCCTCGCTATCCAGGGTTCCAGCGGAAGCGGTAAAACAACGCTGTTAAAAAAGCTACTGGGGCTTTTAAAAAGCGAAAGGGACACTATTTATATCCACGGTGATGATATAACCCTGTCGAAACCCCAGCGGTATTACCGTTATATGGCGTATTTGAGTCAAAATCCGGAGCATCTGTTCGTATCCGATACGGTTCGGGGGGAATTGGAATCCGCGGGGCCGGAGGGCCTGACGTTGGCTCGACGGTTTCGTTTGGATCATCTGCTAGATCGAAACCCGTGGAAGTTGAGCGAAGGAGAAAAGCGTCGCCTCAGTCTTTGCATCGCCCTGGCTTTGGACCGGGATCTTATCCTGATGGATGAACCGACCTACGGGCTAGACCAGGAATCCCGGAGAGAGTTAGCGGACCTTTTGCTCCCGTTGTTAGAAGCCCAAAGGGCCCTGTTGATCGTGAGCCACGATACTCCCTTTTTACGAACCCTCCCGTGCCGTATCCTGCGGCTTACCCAGGGCCGCCTTGTAGACCTTCCTCCCCCGTTGGAGGCCCCCCGAAGGGTCGATCCCGTGGAGGCCCGACCATGATACCCTTTGTTCCCAATCCTCTGGCGTTGCTGATCGCCCAACTTAGTTTGATGGTCCCGGTCCTGTTGGCCATCGACCCCTATACGCCCCTGGTGTTTTTTGTGATGGGCCTGGTGAACGCCGTCGCGGTGGGGAAGCTTCGGGTGATACAATTCCTAAAAATTCTCGTGCCCCTTTCCACGGTTTCCCTAAGCCTTTTCTTTATGAACCTGCTGTTTCCCGCCCAGGGCGTCAACGGCTTGGCCCGGGGGTGGGCCGTATTTTTGCGGAGTTTCTCTTTGATTAGCCTTTCCACCGCCTATATTACCATGGTTAGCCCCTACGATGTTATTCGGGCCCTGATGCAGAACTGGAGACTTCCCTACCGGATCGGGTACGCCCTTTTCGCGGGGTGGAATACCATACCGTTGATCCGTCGGGATATCGAATTGATTCAAAAGGCCCAGGACATCCGTAGTGGGGGTCAGAAAAGCAAAAAGATACCCCTTTCCCGTTTGCCGGTGACCCTGCTTTCGGGGATAATTCTCCACGGAGAACGGCTGAGCCTTTCCATGGCCGCCCGGGGGCTAGATAGGTGCAAAAAGCGGAGTTTCGTTGTCCTGGTCCCCTGGAAAAGGAGCGATACGGTCTACGACATCCTGATAATCCTTACGGCGGCCTTATGGTGGATCCTGCTGATCCATTTCCACGTATTTACGTTTGAATTAGGGTGAAAAACCCTAGGAAGGAGTTTTTTATGGCTACGAATAGGGACCCCGAGGGTTCTGCTATCCGGGGTGCGGATATTGATGGTACCGACATGGGCCTTGTCCCTTCGGCCTTGGCTATCCAGTGCCTCCCCATGGGAATTGGGGAAAAGGAAAAAATTTACGCCATCGTGGATCGGGTAATCCAGGATATCGCCGCCAGCGGTCTTTCGTACCAGGTGGGTCCCTTTGAAACGGTGATCGAAGGCCCCTTGGATACCCTTCTAAACCTGGCCGGGCGGCTCCATAAACGGATGCTCGCGGAGGGGGTTTCCTCGGCGGCTAGTTATATGAAGCTGTGGAGCGGTAAAAACATAGGCACTAGCGAGGAAAAAACCGCCAAATACAGACGGTAGTATTTTTTCCTTGCTTCCTCATTTTGCCTCTGTTATACTCTTACCGGGGAGGCAAAATGAAAAAAGTAATCTTTATTATTTCGTATTTTTTAATTCCCTGGATCCCCCTGTTTTTTTATACTCACGCTTTCTCTTCCCCCTGGGATTCCTACACCCTTTCGGTGATCCTGGGGGTGTACGCCTTTGTGATGATCTGTAACCAGTTTATCCTGGCGGCCCGTCCTCCGCTGGTCCTTCAAATTTTTGGGGTAAAGGACCTGTTATCCTTCCATGGAACCATGCCCGTTCTGATCCTCCTGTTTGCCCTAGCCCACCGAACCCTAAAGTTGTTGAACGGTTTTTCTTTGGACTCCCTTCAGGCAAAGCTGGGGATGACTGTGTGGCTCCTTCTCGCCCTCCTGGTGGTATTCGCGGCTATTTTTATGGCCCAAACTTTTTGGCTCCACTGGGCCCTCGTACGGAGACTGCGGGAGTGGGTGTACCGGAAGCTGGGCCTTACCTACCCCCGGTCCAGATTATTCCATAACCTGACGGTGTTGGGGGGGCTTATCATTTTGGTTCACGTTTGGCTGGCATCCACGTCGGATTTTGCTACCCACGGCGTGGGCATAGCCCTGTTGACCGTCTGGATGCTCTTTTCTTTGGTCTATTATTTTGGATACAGGCTGAATGGCCGGGGGAAAAAAGGAGGATTGACCGGTGCGTAAAAAAGTATGGTTAGTTTTGATCGCCCTATTCGGATGGACCTGGGCCGTGGGGGCCCAGGTGCTTCAGCCTAGCAATCTTGTACCGGTGGCCGATGGGCAGGTACAGGCCAACGAGTACAGCCTTAGGGCCACCTATTCGGGGATGGTTTTGAGCGCGTCCCTTTCCCAGGACGGCACTACTTTGTACCTGGCTCTGGAGGCGCCCACCAAGGGTTGGGTTTCTATCGGCCTGGGTTCCCTCCGTATGGACGGGGCTTTTATGGTGCTGGCCTACGACGCCGAGGGAAAGACCGTTATTAGCGAACAAACCGGCAAGGGCCACGGCCATAAGCCCAACCCGTCCACCCTATTGACCGCGGGGGCGGTAAAAGAAAACGGGGCTTCCACGGTTTTGGAAATTGCCGTGGGAGCGCGAAAGTTCATTTCTGGGAACACCATTAAACTCCTTATTTCGTACGGGAACAAGGATGATCTTACGACTAAACACGCGCGGTACGCCCAGGTGGAGTTGCCGGTAAAGTAAAATTAGGGGTCCCAAGGCCTTATTCGCCCCAGGGACCCCTGGGGTCTAACCCAATGGGGTAGACCCCTGAGG
>Ga0272446_1003751_pt1 | contig 18804 bp, 13 predicted proteins | sample YNPCB0061_FD_194587 | JGI IMG/M metagenome (GOLD analysis project Ga0272446, IMG submission 194587) | Hot spring microbial mat communities from Yellowstone National Park, WY, United States - YNP-CB-006-1 | ecosystem: Environmental > Aquatic > Thermal springs > Hot (42-90C) > Sediment | place... | reverse complement strand
CGGGCGGCCCGCCCTCGTCGCGTCTCCGCGGGCAAGGTGACGGCCCCCCTCCCCAGCCCTCCCCCCGCTGGGGGGAGGGAGTCCGGCTCCTCCCCCCAGCGGGGGGAGGTCAGGAGGGGGGGTCAGCGCCGCATGCGCGTAGGTGAGCAGCCTATGTTCACGTCAGGAGCATCCGTATGACCGTACAACCTATCTTCGCGGCCGTGGCCGCCGCGTTGCTCTTCCTGGCGACGCTGAGCTTCGTCGCGTCGCCCTCCGCCGGGGCGCAAACCACCGCCGGGCCTGCCGTGTCCCGCGACATGATCGGCATCGTGGTCCGCGATCCGTGGTATGAGTTTGGCACCCATCCCGCCTACCCCAACCGGCCCAACTACATTGCCCAGGAGCGCATGGGGCAGATCCTGGCCGAGGCGGGGGTGCGCCGGGTGCGCGTGGAGTTTCTGGTGCGCGACCGCGGCGCGGGCTCGTTTGCCGAGCAAATCGCCCGCTATGACTACTTCATCAACGAGGTGGCCCCGCGTCACGGACTCTCGGTGATGGGCCTGCTCGGCTTTGGCCTGGTGGACATCGATCCGCGCGATCGCGCCTACGGGTTGATTGCCAGGACCGACACTGATCCGGTCTACGGCGGAGGCGTCAACCCCTACATGCGCCTGTGGCTCGACCGGGCGCTGCAGATTATGAACCGCTACCAGGGGCGCGTGGCCGCCTACGAGATCCTGAACGAGCAGAACCGTCTACCGGCCGAACAGGGTTTCGCGGGGGGCGAAGGGATCGACCCGGTGTTGACGGGACGGCTCCACACCAAGCTGTACCGCTGCTTCAAGCGCAACGAGTGCGATCACCGTTCCGAAGACCCCGCCTGGCGCGCTGGCATCACCCTGGTCATCGGCGGCCTGCATCCCAGAGGGAGCGACGTTCTCCTGCCGAGCGGGCGTCGCTTGATGACCGACCGTGACTACCTGGTCGAACTGTACACCTCGGAGCCATTCAGCAGTTACTTCGGCGCCTATGGCGCCTACCCCGCCGACGCCCTGGGCTACCATCCCTACCCCGCCGAGATCCGTCTCGCTGCTCCGGTAGAAGAGGAAGTCGGGCGGATTGATCAACGCCTGGAACTGCTCCGGCTACGGCTGCGCCAGGCCCTCCAGGCAACCAGCCCCGCAGCCGCCGAAGTTCCCCTCTGGATCACCGAAATCGGCTACAACGCCGCCTATCTGCAGCAGAACAGCGCCGGGCAGGCCGCCTTTCTGCGCGCCGTCTATCGCCAGATGGCCGCTCGCAGCGATGTCGCGGTAGTGTTCTGGTTCAAGTACGAGGATTTTCCGCCCCTCAGCGGCCCGAACGCCCAGCACTGGGGCATCGTGCGCATTCCCTTCGTCGAAGATCCGCGCTGCCCGGGCGGCGCCTGCTACGATCCTGCCGGCGAGCCCGCCTTTCGCCGCGAGGCCTACTTCACCCTGCGCGAAGTGGCCGGCCTTCCGGTCGAGCGGCGCTTCCTGCCCCTGGTGGGACGCTGAGACGTAGTTCAAACGCACGTGACCATCCAGCCTTCAGCGCTACAGCTTTACAGACCGGTTCTGTGGAGGTGTGGAGCTGTGGAGGTGTGGAGCAACGGTCAGACTGGCATAGCCCTTCTGAAGCCATGTCTGAGCCCAATACCTTGCACATAAGGCGCTACGCGCGGCATGGCCCCCCTCCCAACCTCCCCCCGGCGGTGGGAGGCGCCGCGGACTCCCTCCCCGGAAGTTTTCAATGCCCAACTTCTGCACAGCAGATCTCGAATATATGCAGCATACAGACGTAATCAGGAGATGCTATACTCTGAGCAGGTTGCAGGCGCCACGTGAAAGGGGAAGGCCAGATGGACACACTTGCCGCTACCCGGCTGGTCAATCAACTCACGGCGCAACAGAAGCAGATCTGCCAGAACGTCGCGGGACGCCTGCTGCGCGCCTATCCCGAGCTGTCGCGCATGCTGCGTCTGGAAGAGAACTACACCGCCCCGGAGCGACTCGCGGCCGTCTCGGTGGAGCGTTTGAGCGAACTGGTGCGCTCGGTGCTGCTCTTCGAGGCGCCCACGCTCGCCGACAAGGAGATCACCTGGGCCCACGGCGTCCTGCCGCGCCACGGGGTCACCTACCAGCATCAGTCGGCGATGGTGCGCTGGTTCTTCGAAGAGGTGCGCAGGCTGCCCCTTACCCCCGAAGAACTGGCCCTGACGGCGGAGATCGAGCAGTATTTCCTCAATCTGGTGAGTAGCGTCTACCGGGTGAACTGAGAGAAAGCCGGGGCAAGCGGGTTTCTCCAGCGTCCGGCCTCGCCAGGAGCGGGGGCAACCGGGTTGCCCTAAACCTAATCCTTTTCAAATGTGGAGGGGTATGCGGGGAGGCTTCGCCTCCCCGCACCCGTTTGCCCGCCCGCGGCGGCCAGGCGGCCTGGCACAACCTCCACACCCTCCCGCAGGCGGGGGGATGGGGGAACCTGGTTCCCCCATGTTCATCTCAGGCCAGAAACAGCGGTTCGCCCTCGGAGCGCTGGCCGAGATAGGGCGCATCGCCGACGACCTGGCGCAGCGCCAGCGCGGCGCCGCCCGGCGCGACCAGGCCGAACAGCCCGGCGGCGACAACCGTCTGGGGGGCCAGTTCCGGGTCGGCGATCCAGATGATCTGGGGCAGACTGGTGGGCAGGTTGACGGCGTAGGCCGAGCCGTGGGTGCTGAGGTAGTCAACCAGAAAAAGGTGGAACATGCGCTGCGGCGCCGATGAGGCCAGCGAGGCGATCAGCAACGAGGTGCCCGCATCATCATTGAGCTGGTGCACCGCGAAGAGCAGATTATTCTCCAGCCGCAGCAACCCCAGATCGAGCGTGTGGTACGTTGTGTAGCAACGCCAGCTCAGGCTCAACGCCAGGCGGTACTGCCGCGTCTCCAGCAGATGCTCAAAGGCGCTGAGGGTGGGATCGTCGTCAATCTCACCACTGGCGTCAAACACGAAACAGTGCTCGAGATCCACAGGCTGGGGAGGGATAAAAATCGCGCCGTCAGGCGTGGAGAGCCGTTGCTGCGTGAACTGCGTTGCCAGGCGCTGGCAGTTGCTGGTTCGCCCCATCGCTTCGCTCCTTTGCTCGCGCGGCACGTTCGCAGACGAGTTCGTCCGCGAACGTGCCCTGTTGCCCTGGCCGCGAGGCTGGCGCCGTCACAAGCTGCTGGGTGCTCGCCGGGTCGGGCGCTACGGCGCCGCCGTGCCAGATAGTTCCATATGCCGATAGAACCCATCGGCTACCGAAGCGTGCGTGACAACGGCAGTGTACGTCGTATGTGCGCGAAGTTTATCCTCTTTCCATAGGTGCTGTCGCAGTATAGCACAGATTACGCGCCCTGTCATCGTGTGCAAGGTGGCCCCAGTTGCACAAATGATGCACAAGTATAATCCTTCAAAGGCGTTCATAAGACCTGGCTACAAACCGCTCCGATGAAACCGGGTTTTCCTGGGAGGGTGAAACCCTCCCAGACCCTGCCGTGCCAGGGCTGATGCAAGCTCCACCTCCCGTGGCGGGGGCTGGAGCTTGCCCCGGAGACGTTGACCGGCCCTGCCTGCCTCCGGCCAGGATGGACGCATCCGCCGCCCGGCTGGTACAATGATGGGCATGGATGCGCTCCCCCCGCGGAGCCGTGAGCGGTCCAGACAATGACGTGCAATGGACGCGCAGAAGCTAACCTACTTTCTGGCCGCCGCACATACGCAGAACTTCCGCAAGGCGGCCGAACTGTGTTACGTGGCCCAGCCGGTTCTCAGCCGGCAGATCGCCGCGCTTGAGCAAGAACTGGGGGTGGAACTCTTTACCCGCCAGAGCCGCCGGGTGAGCCTCACCCCCGCCGGGACGGCCTTTATCGCCCATGCCCGCGACATTCTCGAACGCATGCAGACCGCCCGTCAGAGCATGGCCTCGCGGCGCGACCAGGCCGGCGGCGTGTTGAACGTCGGCTGCATTGAGCCGCTCTCCGACACCTTGCTGCCCCCGGCTTTCGCTCTGTTTCAACAGCGCTTCCCCGCCGCGCGCGTCAACGTCACGGTCAGCGGCACCGAGGAGTTGTTCGGGCTGGTGGAAGCGGGCAAGCTCGAACTGGGCCTCTTCGGGCTGGCTCCCGAGCGCTTACGCTCCCAGCCCTTCCTGGTGGTCCACGAGTTGTACCGCGATCGCCTGGCGCTCCTGGTCGCCGCGGATCACCCCCTGGCGCGCGCGGAGCGCCCGGTCGGCGTTGAGCAACTCTTCGTCGAACGCCTGGCCCTGCTCAACCAGCGCTTCGCTATGCGCCGCATCCTCGAGCGCATCTTCGCCCAGCACTCCCGCGAACTCAACCCCGTGCTGAACATTGACAACGTCGCCACGCTCAAGCTGATCGTCCAGCACGGCGGCGTCAGCACCGTGCTGCCCCAGTCGCTCCTCTCCCCCGCCGAGCGCCAGAGCGGCATGGCCGCCCTCCCCATCCACGACCTGCCCGACATCTTCACCTTCGCCCTGGTGTACCGGCGCGAGGCCACTCTGTCGGCGGTGGCCGAGGGTTTCATCACCGCCGTGACCGAGAGCGTCGCCATCGCGCGCCCGGGGTAGGGGCGAACGAACTTCTTCTGCAAGGGCCTGGCCCTCCCAAGCCCTCCCGCAGGCCGGGGCCCGGGTGCGCGGGCCTCCGACCCGCATCCGCAATGGGATAAAAAGGTTGTCCTGAGAGGGCTTTGCCCTCCCAAACCCTCCCACGGGGCGAGGGGATGGGGAAACCGGGTTTCCCCATACCCCTGCTCGAGGATTGCGCCCTCACCCTCCCGCGGGCGGGGGTGTGGGAAAACCCGGTTTCCCCACACCCCTCTCCGATAGGCTGCCATTCGGCTTAGCGTATCACCCTGGAACCAAAGAGGTACTGGACAGGGGCCTCCCCCGGATCTATGCTACCAGGGTAGAAACGTTTCACTCGCGACTGTTTTGCCCCCGGCGGGCCGGGGCGTGGGCGGGACGCCCCCGCCCCGCAGGGGCATGGGGAAACCCGGTTTCCCCATGCCCCCACCCGCGGGAGGGTTTGGGAGGGCCTGGCCCTCCCAGGAAGAACCTGTGTTCATCCCGTCGGGGTGCGGCGCGAGCCGCATGGACGGCTGGTTGCAAGCTGAAAGACTCGGACCAATGACGCTCCGGAGGAAAAACCTATGATTGAAGCATTCGAGTTTGACGTTCGTGAACGACCGAACCTCACCTTCGCCCAGGCCGAGGTGCTTTCGGATTACCGCCTGGGCTGGCTCAGCCGCCATGTCAGCCTGATCGGCCGGCGCGAGGTGATGAGCGGCAACGCCAAGTTCGGCATCTTTGGCGATGGCAAGGAGGTGGCCCAACTGGCCCTGGCCCGGGTGATGCGCCCCGGCGATACCCGCGCTGGCTATTACCGCGATCAGACCCTGCTCTTCGCCCTGGGCCTCCTGACTCCGCAGCAATTTTTCGCCCAACTCTTCGGCCATGCCGACGTCACAGCCGACCCCTCCACCGCCGGGCGGGCGATGAACGCCCACTTCGCCACCCGGCAACTCGACGCCCAGGGCCGCTGGTTGCCCCAGACCGCCACTCCGCAGAGTTCCGCCGACATTTCCCCCACCGCGGGCCAGATGCCCCGTCTGGTGGGCCTGGCCTACGCCTCGCGCCTCTACCGCGAACTCGACGCGCTGCGCCACCTGAGCCACTTCTCCCACCACGGCGATGAGGTGGCTTTCGGCACCATCGGCAACGCCAGTTGCGCCGAGGGCTTTTTCTGGGAGGCGATCAACGCCATCGGCGTGCTGCAAGCCCCGGCGGTGATCTCGATCTGGGACGATGGCTACGGCATCTCCGTGCCCAATGAATACCAGATCAGCGGCGGCGATCTCTCGGCGCTGCTGGCCGGCTTCCGGCGGCGCCCCGGCTCACCTCAGGGCTTCGATCTCTACACCGTCCGCGGCTGGGACTACCCGACCCTGCGCGAGGTGTACCTGCGCGCCGCCGAGCGGGCGCGCGCCGGGCACATTCCCGCCCTTATCCACGTCATCGAGATGACCCAACCCCAGGGCCATTCGAGTTCGGGCAGCCATGAGCGCTACAAGTCGCCCGAGCGCCTGGAGTGGGAGCGCGCCTACGACCCGCTGCAACGGATGCGCGCCTGGATCATCGAAACGGGCCTGGCCGACCCGGAGGAACTTGACGCGATCGAGGCAGAGACCCGCGCCGAGGCCGAGGCGGCCCGCGAGCGGGCCTGGGAGGCCTATCTGGCCGGGCCGCGCGCCGAGGCCCGCGATCTGGCCGGCCTGCTGGCGGCCGTTGCCCCCTCGGCGGAGGACCCCGCCGCGCTGCGCGCCCTGGCCGCGGACCTGCAAGCCGCTGCGAAGCCCCTGCGCCGCGAACTGATGGCCGCGGCCCACGCGGCGCTCGCGCAAACCCGCGCGCGCCCGACCCCGGCGCGCGCCGCTCTGGCCGCCTGGCGCGCCGGGCAACTCGCCCGCGGGCGTGAACGCTACGGCTCGCACCTCTATCGGGAGGACGCCAGCGCTGCCACCCGCGTGCCGGCGGTGCCCGCGCGCTACGCCGCCGACGCGCCGGAAGTGCGCGGCTTCGAGATCCTGCGCGCCACCTTCGATGCCTGGCTGGCCCGCGACCCGCGCGTGTGCATCTTCGGCGAGGACGTGGGGGCGCTAGGCGACGTCAACCAGGGCACCAGCGGCCTGCAACAGAAGTACGGCAACCTGCGGGTCAGCGACACCGGCATCCGCGAGGCGACCATCATCGGCCAGGCCATTGGCATGGCCATGCGCGGCCTGCGCCCGATTGCCGAAATCCAGTACCTCGACTACATCCTCTACGCCCTCAGCCCGCTGAGTGACGACCTGGCCAGCCTGCACTGGCGCACCCGCGGCGGCCAGGCCGCCCCGGTCATCGTGCGCACCCGCGGCCACCGCCTGGAGGGTATCTGGCACTCCGGCTCGCCGATGGGCGCCCTGGTGCACCTGCTGCGCGGCATGCACATCTGCGTACCCCGCGACATGACCCGCGCCGCCGGGTTCTACACCACCCTGCTGCAGGCCGAGGAGCCGGCCCTGGTGGTCGAACCGCTCAACGGCTACCGCCGCCGCGAACGCCTGCCCGCCAACCTGGGCGAGTACAGCCTCCCCCTCGGCGTCCCCGAGATCCTGCGCCCCGGCGCGGACGTGACCGTGGTGACCTACGGCGCCTGCTGCGCCATCGCGCTGGAGGCCGCCGAGGCCCTGGAACAGGCGGGGATCGCTGTCGAGGTGATTGACGTGCAGACCCTGCTACCCTTCGACCTGCACGGAGTCATCGGCGAGTCGCTCAAGAAGACCAGCCGGGTGATCTTCTTCGACGAGGACGTGCCGGGCGGCGCGTCGGCCTACATGCTCCAGCAGGTGCTCGAGGTCCAGGGCGGCTACTGGCATCTGGACGCCCCGCCGGTGACGCTCACCGCCCGGCCCCACCGCCCCGCCTACGGCAGCGACGGTGACTACTTCTCCAAGCCCAACGCCGAGGATCTCTTCGATGCGGTGGTGGGTTTGATGGAGGTTTAAGACCGATCAAATACCAGGAGGTACGCGGTCGCCTTCCGGCGGGGAGGGGTCAACCAACCGGTTGTTGCCTCGCCCGCGGCGGGAGGGCCGCGGGGGTTGCGCCGGGCCGCCTGGCCGCCGCAGGCGGGAACAGGGGTATGCGGGGTGACTGTTTAGCCTTGAGGTAACCCACGCGCCCGGGAGCGCGGGCGTCCCGCCCGCGTCGCATCTCCGCGGGCAAGCTGCCCGCGCTCCCGGGAGACACGTGAACCCTTCCTATGCGGTGTGGCTGCGCCTCGCCGCACCCCTCCACCGCGTACGTCCTGTCAACGAAGGTGACTGCCCCCTCCCCAACCCTCCCCCGCTGGGGGAGGGAGTCCGGCTCCGCCTACGCTGCCTCTTCGAGCACGCGCGCGGCGGCCACTTCCCAGGGTGTCGCGCGGCCGCGCCGTTCGGCCTGTGCCGCCGTCGCCGGGTCGAGCGCGGCGCGGGTCGCCGCCAGCACGGCTCGCGCCGCGTCCACCGTTTCGCGCCAGGTGGCCGGATGGGCCATGGCCAGGGTGGCCAGTTCGTGGGCCTGCTCCGGCCCGCCGGTTTCGCTCAGCACCGTCGCCAGCCCCACCAGGGCGTCCATCACATAGGGCGCCACCCCCACCTCGCGGGCCAGCCGCAGCGAGGCCAGCCAGTGCCGGCGCGCCGCGGCCAGGTCGCGCGCCGCGTAGGCGCCCTCGGCCAGATTGGCGTGGGCCGCAGCGGCCCCGTGACGGTCGTCCAGGCTCTCGAAGATGTTCAGGCTCTCGTTGAGCAACTGACGCGCGGCGGCGTGGTCGCCCATCAGCCCCAGCACCCGCCCCAGGCTGCACAGGCTCCAGGCTGCGCTCACCTGGTCGCCCATGGCGCTGAAGAGGGTGCTGCTTTCGGTCAGCAGATCCCTGGCCCGGGCGTAATCGCCCTCGCTGCCCGCCAGGTCGCCCAGGGCGTCAAGGGCCCAGGCGATGCCGGGCTGGTGGCCGAGGGCCTGGTAGGCGGCCAGACCCTCCTCCAGCAACCAGCGCGCGCGTTGCGCTTCATCGCGCTCGCTGGCGACGATCCCTAACCCGGTGAGGGTGTAGGCCACGTCGAGGGCATGGTCGTGGGCGCGCAGCACCGGCAGCGCCGCCTCCAGGTGTTGCTCGGCGGCGGCGAATTCGCCGATCCAGCAGTACAACGCGCCGGCGCGCGCCCTGGCCCGCGCCAGCAGCACCGCGCGGGCCGCGGCGGGGGCATCCTCGGGCGGCGCGTGCTCCAGCCGCTCGACCAGGGCCTCCAGGGCCTCGATGCCGTCGCTGTACCAGCCGCGCACCTCGTGCAAGCGGTAGAAGCCGTCGAGCGCCAGGGCCAGTTCCTCCAGACACCCCTCCGCGACGGCCCAGGTCCAGGCTTTCCAGAGATTGTCGTACTCGCTGTCAAGCTCGGCGAGCGCCTGCCGCTGATGGACGCCCTGCAGGTCCTGGTTGCGCCGCTCCAGCAGCCGGGCGTAGAAGCGGACGAGGCGCAGCATCGTGGCCCGTTCCTCGGCGGGATCGGCGGCCAGTTTGCGCGCCGCGAACTGCCGCAGCAACTCGTGGATGGCGTAGCGCCCGGCGCGGTCGCGCCGGATAAGGGCTTTGTCGGTGAGCGCGGCCAGGATCAACGGCGAGGCCCCCGCAACCTCCGTTGCCGCCACGCGGGTAAAGCCATCCTCGAAGACGGCGAGCTGCCGCAGGGCCTGCTGCTCGGTGGCGCTGAGCCGCTCCCAGGTCTGCGTGAACACGCCCTCCACGCTACGATGACGCTCCGGCACATCGAGCAAGGTGGTGGTGAGCAGGGTCATGCTCTGGGTCAACTCGCGGGCGATCTCCGCCGGGGTGAGCACGCGCACCCAGGCCGCGGCCAGTTCAATCGCCAGGGGCATACCCTCCACCAGCCGGCAGATCTCCACCACTGCCGGCAGATCCTCCGGCGTGAGTTCAAAATCGGCGCGCACCTGCCGCGCCCGCAGGGCAAAGAGTTGCACCGCGGGGTAGGTGGCCGGGTCGCGCGTCACGTCATCCTCCTCGGGAACCGCCAGGCCGGCCAGGTCAATCACCCACTCCTCCTGGAGCTTCAAGCGCTCGCGCGAGGTGACCAGCAGTTTCAGGCGCCGGGTGCGGTGCACCAGGGTCCGCAGCAACGCGGCGCCCTCCAGGGCCTGATCGAGGTTGTCGAGCACCAGCAGCGCCGCGCGGTCGTAGAGCGCGGCGCAGAGCCGCTCCAGCGCGTCACCCTGGCCGGTGACGCCGAGGGTCGCGCCGATGGCGGTGATCAACCGCTCGCCGCTGCTCACACCGACCAGGGAGATCTGGTACACGCCATCGGGAAAACGGGGCGCATGCTGCTGCGCCGCCTGGACCGCCAGGCGCGTTTTGCCCATCCCGCCGGGGCCGATCAAGGTAAGAATGCGACAGGCCGGATCGTCCAGGGCCTCGGCGATGCGCTGCAGTTCCTCCTCGCGCCCGAGGAAGGGCAGGGCGGGCGTTTCAATCGCCGCCGCCAGGCCCGGCGCGGCGGGGAGCCGCGGGGGCGCGCTGCTCCAGCGGCTGGCCTGCGGCCCGCGGTCGCCCTGGCGGATGGCCTCGTAGAGCGCCTGCGTGGCGGGATCGGGCGCGGCCCCCAGTTCGCGTTCGAGCGTATCGGCGAGCAGGCGGTACTGGCGCAGGGCCGCCGTGCGCTGGCCCGCCGCGGCGTAGAGTTGCATCAGGCGGCGATGGGCCGGCTCGTGCAGCGGGTCGAGCGCCAGCCAGCGCCGGGCGTAGCCGATGGCGGCCTCGAGGTCGCCGGCGGCGTCGGGCAGCGCGCTCAGGCGGTCGAGGGCCTGGGCCAGTTCCTGGCGCAGCCGTTCGGTCTCGAAGAGTTGCCATTCCTCGAAGGGGGCGCTGCCGGGCAAACTGAAACCGGCCAGAAAATCGCCGCGGTAAAGCGCCACGGCCGCGCGCAGATCGGCGCGGCTGCCCGCGGCCAGATGCCCGCGGAAGCGCTCCACATCGAAGACAAAGGCCGCGTCGCGCGCGAGGGCCAGCCGGTCGCCATTGAGGTGGAGCCACGGGCGGAACGTGGGCATCAGCACCGCAAGGGCGCGACGCAGCCCCGCCCGCGCCGCGGCCGGCTCGTCGTCGGGGGCCAGCAGCACCGCCAGGGCATCGCGGGCATGCTCCCCCGGCGCCATCGCCAGATAGGCCAGCAGCGCCAGGGCCTTGCGCCGCTCGAGCGCCACCGGCGCGCCATCGGCCAGCACCTCCGGCGGGCCGAGCAGCCGCAGTTCGATGCTCGAAGGTTTGTGTTCTTCCATAGCGACGCCTTACCCCGATCGATGGAAGCGTAGAGCTATTGTACCCGCCCTCCCATCACATGCAACGCCATCCGCAACGCCATCCGCAACGCCATCCGCAACGCCGGGCGGCACAGGCGCGCAACGGCCACGGTGTAGAGTGAGGATGCAAGGGGCCAGACGCGGCCCGGGGCAACCAGCCCCTGACACCTGGTTTCTGGTCAGTGCTGGCAGCCTAACCGCCAGCACCCGCAGCCCGTGCGCAGGGGGATGGGGAAACCGGGTTTCCCCACGCCCCCGCCCGCAGGAGGGTGGGAGGGCTACGCCCTCAAGCAGGGGTCTGGGGGAACCGGGTTCCCCCAGACCCCCACCCGCGGGGGGCTGGGAGGGCGCAGCCCGTGCGCAGGGGTATGGGGAAACCGGGTTTCCCCACGCCCCCGCCCCGCAGGAGGGTGGGAGGGCTACGCCCTCAAGCAGGGGTCTGGGGGAACCGGGTTCGCCCAGACCCCACCCGCGGGGGGCTGGGAGGGCGCAGCCCGTGCGCAGGGGTCTGGGGAAACCCGGTTTCCCCATCCCCCCGCCCCGCAGGGGCATGGGGAAACCGGGTTTCCCCATTTCCCCACCCGCGGGAGGGTGTGGGAGGGCTACGCCCTCAAGCAGGGGTCTGGGGGAACCGGGTTCGCCCAGACCCCACCCGCGGGGGGCTGGGAGGGCGCAGCCCGTGCGCAGGGGTATGGGGAAACCCGGTTTCCCCATACCCCCGGAGGCGGACCGTGCATCAGCCCCGGGCGTCGAACGAAACGAAGCGTACTATGTTACGGCGCATCCCACAATACTGGACCTGGCGGTTCTTACTTGGCTTCTTCTTCCAGACCATCCCCGCCGCGATACTCACCCCGCTGCTGACCCTGACCCTGGCCGAGCGGGGGGTTGAGGCCTGGATCATCGGCAGCCTGGTAGCCGCGGGTTCCCTATCGTATATGCTGGCCCTGGCGGCCACGCCGGGCCTGGTGCGGCGCTACGGGCAGCAACCGGTCTTTCGCGCGGCCCTGGCCCTGGGCACGCTGGCGCTGGTCGGGCTGACGCTGGTCGAGCGCCCGTTGCTGCTGGCCGGCGGCTTCGCCCTGGCGGGCTTCACCGCGGGTCTGCGCTTCACCCTGGCCGAGAGCTGGGTGCCGGCGCTGGCCGCGCCGGAGGCGCGCGGGCGGGTGATGGCGCTCTTCCAGACCAGCATCGGCGCGGCGCTCTTCGTGGGCGCCGGCAGCCTCCTGGTGACGGGCATCAATGGCCCCACGCCGCGGCTGCTGGCACTGGCGACGGGGCTGGCGGCGCTGGCGCTGCTCTGGCCGATGCGCGCGCCCGCTGCGGCCCGCGAGGCGCCGCTCAAGACCGGCCTGCGGGGCGCGTTGGCGCAGGTCGGGCCGCTGGCGCTGGGCATGGCCTTGCTCGGCGGCCTGTTCGAGTCGGGGTTGAGCGTGGCCCTGCCGCTCTACGGGCTACAGATCGGTCTCGGCTCGACCCTGGCGGCCGGCATTGTCACCGCGATGGGGCTGGGCAGCCTGGCGCAGTACCCCTTTGGCGCCCTGGCCGACCGCTGGCCATGGCGCCGGGTGATCGTCGCAACCACCGTAGTGACCGCGCTGAGCGCGCTGCTCCTGCCGCTGGCCCGGGGCGCGCCCTGGCTGCTGCTGCTCCTCGGCGTGGTCTGGGGCAGCGCCGGCGGGGGCCTGTACACTCTGGCCACCATTCGCAACAGCGCCCGCCTGCGCGGCGAGCGCCTGATCACCGCCTCGGCGGTGACGCAGTTCGCCTACATGATCGGTGACGCCAGCGGACCGGCGCTTGGCGGCGCGGCCCTCGATCTGGCCCCGGGGTTCGGCCTGCCCGCCCTGGTGATCGGCGCCGGCCTGCTCGGGCTGGCCTTGATCCTCGGGATGACCGGGCCTGCGCGGGGGCAACATCTATCGCCCCTGCCATGCGCCCTGCCCCGCCCCGCACGGACGAGACATCGTGTTCGCGCGCATACATCTCGGGTCACGTCGTCCGGCGCCGGGAGCGCGGGCAGCTTGCCCGCGCAGAACCCGGCGGGTGAACTGCCCGCGCTCCCAGGGTAACCCGACGGTTATTCAGGCTGACGGCATCTTGCGCCGCGGCCTTGCGCCTTTCCAGAAGATGAGAATTTTTTCCATTGACAAAGCCGGAAAACATGTGATATAACATGCGTAACGCATCGCGTTATCCTTCGCCTGATTCTCCTCATGTCTACCGGGAATACGGCCTCTGTCGCGGACCGCGCAGTGTCTTGTAATCCCCAGGACGCGCAGCCAGACCCGAAGGGGTGGGAGAAGAACAGGCCCGGCGGAACAATGGCGATCCGTCGGCTGGCGACAGCGGCGTCGCTGGCGGCTACGCAACGACTGGAGGACTTCCATGGCTCCCGTTACGCTACCCCTGGCTGGTCTCACCCGACTGTTCAAGTTCCCCGACATGGTGCGATCGCTCAGCGGCGTCAGTCCGCAGGAGATCGGCCTGTTGCTGAAGAGTATTACGAGCAAGCGGCGGCCACAGGCGCTGCCGCCGATCAATAGCGACTTCTACGACATCAGCGAGATGCTGACGGAGGAGGAACGGGCTGTGCAGCGGGGCATCCGCGCCTATATGGAGCAGCGGGTGCGCCCGATCATCGGCGCCTATTGGGAGCGGGGCGAGTTTCCCCACGAGTTGCTCCCTTCGTTCGCCGCGATGACCCGGGAAGTGCTTGGCGATCGCCTGCACGGCATCAGCGGCATCGGCCCCGTTGTCGGCGGGGTCATCGCGATGGAACTGGCCCGCGTGGACGCCTCGATGTACACCTTCCTGGGCGTGCATTGGGGCCTGGCGATGGGGTCAATCGATCTCTTCGGCAGCGAGGAGCAGAAGCGGCGCTGGCTGGGGCCGATGCAACGCTTCGAGCAGATCGGCACATGGTCGCTCACCGAGCCCGAGGTCGGCTCGGCTGCGGCGGCGGGCCTGACGACCACGGCACGCCGCGACGAGCACGGCTGGGTGCTGCATGGCGCCAAGAAGTGGTGCGGCAATGCGCCCTTCGCCGACCTGAACATCGTCTTCGCCCGCGACGTGAGCGATCACCAGGTGAAGGCGTTTGTGGTCGAACGCGGCACACCCGGTTATCACGTCGAGAAGCTGGAGGGCAAGATCGCCCTCCGCGTAGTGCAGAACGCCGACGTGCGCCTCGAACAGGTGCGCGTGCCGGAAGCCAATCGGCTCCCCGGCGTGAAGAGCTTCCGCGACGTGGCCCGGCAGTTGGGCATGGCCCGCGGCCACGTGGCCTGGGCGATGACCGGCGTGGCCATGGGGGCCTACGAACGCACCCTGGAGTACGCTAACCAGCGTATTCAGTTCGGGCGGCCGATCACCGGCTTCCAGCTCGTGCAACAGGGCCTGGTGCGTATGCTGGGCAATGTGACGGCCATGCAGACCCTCTGTATGCGCTTGAGCCAGCTCCAGGCCCGCGACGGCAAGATCAGCCAGGAGCGCGCTTCGCTCGCCAAGGCCTACTGCGGCGAGCGCCTGCGCGAGACGGTGGCTATCGGGCGCAATCTCCTCGGCGGCAACGGCATCTTGCTCGAGCACGAGGTGGCGCGCTACTTCGCCGATGCCGAGGCCCTCTACTCCTACGAGGGCACCCACGAGATGAATACGCTGATCGTTGGCCGGGCCATCACGGGGATGAGCGCGTTCCTGTAGGAAGATCGTTTCCGGTTCGATAGGGGGTATGGGTGGGCGCCGCTCTCGTTTCCCCATACCCCCACCCGGTGGGAGGGTTTGAGCGGGCGCCGCCCTCCAGCAGGGGGGTGGCGAAACCGGGTTTCGCCACCCCCCTGCCCGCGAGAGGGTTCGGGAGGGCAAAGCTCTCAAGCAGGGCTATGGGGAAACCCGGTTTCCCCATACGCTCACTCCGTGGGAGGGTTTAGGAGGGCGCAGCCCCTCAGGAACACCCTATGTTCATCCTGTTCGTATGCGGCTGCGCCACATGCACGACTAACGTGAACATAGGCTGCTGGAGCAGGGGTGTGGGGAAACCAGGTTTCCCCACGCCCCTGCCCGCCGGAGGGCCTGGCCCTCAAGCAGCGCTATGGGGAAACCCGGTTTCCCCATACCCCCACCCGGTGGGAGGGTTTGGGAGGGCGTAGCCCTCCCAAGAAGAACCTATGTTCATCCTGTTCGTGTGCGGCGGAGCCGCATGGAGGGCTAACGTGAACATAGGCTCTCGGCAAGGGGGATGGGGAAACCCGGTTTCCCCATACCTCAGCGGACGCGGGCCGGAGGCCCGCGCACCCAGGCCCCGGCCCCTGGGAGGGTTTGGGAGGGCGTAGCCCTCCCAAGAATAACCTTATTTTCATTACGGCGTTGTGCGGCGTAGCCGCATGCACGGCTGGCGTGAAAGCGTCAAGCGCCAGCGACCGCCGCGCGGGAGGCGCGGGTCCAGACAGGGGTTTTTCCCTGCAACGCGGCAACGATCTCGGCGCCCAGCATGGCCGCCTCGCGGAGCCGGGGCGGGCTGATCCAGTCTACCGTATCGGCGCGGGTGTGCTCCGGCGGCTGGCGGGCAATGTTCGAGAAGGCCACGCCGGGCACGCCGCGCAGCGCGAAGAAGCCGTGGGCGCTCTCCATCCATGGCGCCACCCACACCACGCCGGGGTAGCGGCGGATCAGGCGCTCCAACGCCTCCGCAAAAGCCGTTGAGCCTTCGAGGAGCGTGATAGTGTTGGGCGCCAGCCATTGCCCGACGCTGTCGAAATTCAGCATCGCCACAATTGCCTCGAGGTCGGCGCTGGATTGCCGGATGTACTCCGCGGCGCCCGATGGCGGGTACTGCTCGCCGTTGAAGGCGACCACTTCCAGACCGATGCCGAGGTGATGCGCCCCCAGCATCTCCGCCAGCGCCAGCAGCACGGCCACGCCGGCAGCGTTATCGGCGGCACCCGGTGTGTCGATCTTTGTGTCAAGGTGGGCGCAGAGGAGCACACGGGGCTCATCGCGCCCCCCCCGGCGCCCGATGACGTTCCAGGCGCTGCCGACACTGCGCCGGGTATTGATCCGCAGCCGCGCCGGCACGCCGGGCTGACGCAGCAGCAGTAAGCCCACCTCGGCCGGCACCGTCGCCGAAGCCAGCGCCAGATCGGGGTCTTCGATCAGACGGTCCAGCGCCGCTCCGCGCGTTTGCACCATCAGCACCGCCTCCGGCGCGCCTTCCTCCAGAGCCGCGACAATGGCCGCGTCGTGCTCTCCCTTCCACGGCGCGGCTCTAGACGCCAGCGGCGCCGCGGCTACCTGGCCATAGAGCACCGCTACCCGCTCGCGCATCGGCAACGCCCGTAGCTCAGCCAGCGTGCCGGCAGCCACCGTCGGCGCCTGGACATCGCAGGGCGGCGAGAAGGGATTCGCTCCTGCCTGGACCGCAACCCCGCCTACCTCTAGCGTTGTCCCCAGATCTTCCCACACCGGGCACCGATAGGCCTGAAGTTCGACAGTAAAGCCGGCGCGCTCAAGGCTGCGCGCAATGTAGCCTGCCGCGGCCACATTGGCCGCCGATCCCGCCGGACGGGCGCCGATCGTGCGGCCGAGATGGATGAGATGCCGCGTCAACTCCTGCTCGATGTGGGTCATGGGCCATCCTCCTGCTGCGCCTACTGTAGCAGGGATGCGCCCGCGCTTGGAGGAAGTCACCCTTACCGGGCGTATAGTTCCGTTAACCCCGCTGCAGTTCTCCTCCGACCATCCATCTTCGACGGCGGGGTGTCTGGCCACTGGGCTGCCCGGCAGGATCCCGGGTGGCGGGGCCAGCCCCAGAGACGTTGCCATGCCCTGGGAGCAGTCCCCTTTCGTTGTGCGCATCTGCCGGTCGTGCCGTACAATAGGCAATAGCTCCGCGCGCGGAGATGCGCGCGGGTTCCGAGGAGGTCTGGTGCTATGGCTCAGGAGGGTATTACCCGGTATGAAACGGCAGGCGGGGCGCGGATCTACCGCCTGCCCGTGCAGGTATTCCCCGCGCTCCGCGCGTACGTGCACCTGGTGATCGCCGGCGAGTACGTCGCCTTAGTGGATACCGGCAGCGGGCAGGGGTCCAGCGATGCCGATCTGCTCCAGGGGATGGCGCGCGTCCGCGACGAGTGGGACGAAGCGGTGGACTGGACCGATATCGATCGCATCGTGCTCACCCACGCCCACATTGACCACCACGGCGGCTTGAACACGGTGCGCAGCCTCACCCCCGCGCCCCTCGCTGTGCACGAACTGGATCGGCGGGTGATCGTCAACCACGAAGAGCGCCTCACCCTCACCCGCTTCCGCCTGGGGGTCTTTTTGCGCCGCGCCGGAGTGGACGACCAGCGCCGCGCACGCATGCTGACGATGTACAGCGGCGCGAAAGATAGCGTGCGCTCGATGCCGGTGGAGGATGTCCTGCGCGACGGCGATCTGCTCGACGGCGTGTTTCGGGTGATCCACGTCCCCGGGCATTGCCCCGGTCAGGTGTGCCTGCAGATTGACGATATTCTGCTCACCGCCGACCACGTCTTGCCCAACTTCTCGCTCTTCCTCTCCCCCGAGAGCCTGACAGCCTCCAACGGCGTCGATCACTTCTTGCTCTCGCTCCGCAAGGTGGCCGCCCTCAGCGATGTGCGCCTGGGCCTGGGCGGCCACGACCGTCCGGTGCTGGATCTGGGCGCGGCAGTGGCGAAGATCGAGGCCACCCAGCGCCAGCACATCGAGCGGGTGTACGAAGCCTGCGCCCGGCCAAGCACCATCGCCGAACTGACCGCCCGGCTCTACCCGTTCGTGCGCGACTACGATGAACTGCTCGCCCTGCAGAAAGTGGGCGCGTATGTGGAATATCTGGACCAGCGGGGTATGCTGGCCATCGCCAATCTGGACGAGGTGGCCGAGGATGACGCGGCCGCCCCGCGCTACCTGGCGATCTGAATGATATCAGCCCGAAACCAGCGTCAGCTCACCCGTTTCGTCCACCGTCCAGACGGTTCCGTCGCTGGCGATCACGCCCGCCGCGCGCCAGCGTTCGGGCAGGGGGCGGGGCAGGGCCAGGAGACCTCCCCCGGGCGTGTCGAGGAGGGTAAAATCCAGTTGACCGCGTTCGGCCACATCAACCCGCACCCGCCAGCAGCCGTTCCACTCGCGGTAGAATTCGTAGCGCAACTCCACCTCACCGAGCAGGCGGGTCAGGGTAGCGTGAATACACCGTCGCGCGATCGGCGCGCGGCGCCGCAGGTCGGTCAGCGGCACAGGACGTTGGGCTGCGCTCATGCAAGGCGTCTCCATCAGCAGTCCATGCGGCTCGCGCCGCACCCCGACGGGATGAACATACTTCTCGGGAGGGCCAGGCCCTCCCAAACCCTCCCGCGGGCGGGGGGATGGGGCAACCCGGTTTCCCTATCCTCCTGCGTGAGGGCCAGACCCTCCCGCGGGCAGGGGGGTGGGAAAACCGGGTTGCCCCACCCCCCTCGCCAGGAGCTTATATTCACGTTAGTGAACCAGGCCCGTTGGAGGAGAGGTATGGGCACATCGGGTTCCCCGTACCCCCGCTCAGTCTCACCCGCGGGCCGAGTGGAGCAGCGCCGTGGGACGATCACGTCGACGCCGGTGATGGCCTCGCGCTATGCAAGAGTATAGCGCATGTCTCGCAAGCGATCACAGGTTGTCATGGTCTTTGAGCAATTCCTCCGCCCGTCCATGCGGCTGCGCCGTACCCCGACGGGAGGCCCATGAAGGTTCTTCCTGGGAGGGCTGCGCCCTCCCACACCCTCCCGCGGGCGGGGGTGTGGGGAAACGCGGGAAAGGGGGGTATGGGGGGGGGGGGGGGGGGGGGGGGGGCCCGCCCGCCCCCGCGCG
>Ga0272446_1003750_pt1 | contig 18812 bp, 12 predicted proteins | sample YNPCB0061_FD_194587 | JGI IMG/M metagenome (GOLD analysis project Ga0272446, IMG submission 194587) | Hot spring microbial mat communities from Yellowstone National Park, WY, United States - YNP-CB-006-1 | ecosystem: Environmental > Aquatic > Thermal springs > Hot (42-90C) > Sediment | place... | reverse complement strand
GAACGAGCCGGGATAGATGGCGACTATGCTTGTGGGTTTCGTAAACAAAACGGTGTTCTCATTTTAGCTTGATCTCCACCCGGCTTGGATCGTGGCGCCAGCAACACGCGACAGGCTAAGATTGCGAGGTGACGGTTTGGATGCGCCTGGCGCCGGCGGCCGTGCTGGCGGCTCTCACGGTTGGCTTTCACTGGAAGCTCGCCTTCACGAGCAGTTATCTGTGGTTCGACTCGCCCGATATGGCCCACATCGAGCTGCCGCGGCTCCAGTTCCAGGCGCGCGCGCTTCACAACGGCGAGTTCCCGCTGTGGATTCCCCACTCCTGGGCCGGACAGCCTCTCGTGGGCCAGACGCAGCCTGGACCGCTGTACCCGTTTAATTTGCTCTTTTGCGCGCTGGCGTACCGGAGAGGCGCTCTATCTCTGCCAGCGCTCAACTGGTACTACATCTTTAGCCGGTTTCTGGCGGCCCTGTTTTGCTACTGGTGCGCGCGCGAGTTCGGGCGGTCGCGCCTGGCGTCGGCGGCTGCCGGTGCGGCATTCGCCTTCGCCGGATTTTTGGCCTCGTGCGGCTGGCTGGATGTGGCCAACAGCGCTCTTTGGACCCCGCTGGTGTTTCTGTTTCTCCACCGCAGCTTAAACGGCCGGCAGCCCTTGGCCTCTGCGGCATCCTGCGGGTTCTTCGCGGGCTTTGCGTTCTTGGCAGGCCACCATGAAATCCCGGTCCTGACGTTTTGGGCGGCTGTCCTGTTTTGGGCCGCGGGGGTTGCTAAAGACCGCCGCAGACTGAAATTGCTGGCGGCGTTTCTCGTAATCTTCGCCCTGGCCGGCGCCGCCCAGACGCTGCCTTCGCTGGAGTACGCGCGCCTGGCTGTCCGCTGGACCGGCTTGGAACTTCCTCAGGGCTGGAATGAACCTATCCCCTACTCCGTCATCGAACGGTATTCGATGCCCTGGAGCGCCCTGGCCGGGATGGTGGCGCCACGAACGGGATGGCATGACCCCAGCGTTTACCTCGGAGCGGCAGCCGTCCTGATGGCTTTGACCGGCGCCGTGGCGTTCCGCTCGCAATCAGGGGCGCGCTGGATGGCGGCGCTGGCGGCGGGATCGTTTCTGTTTGCCTTGGGCGCGAACACGCCGTTTCATGGCTGGCTGTTCCACACACTCCCCATGCTGGGCAAAGCCAGGGTGCCCGTACGCGCCCTCAGTCTGTTCTCCTTCGCCGCCGCCATCCTGCTAGCCTACGGCCTGGACGGCTTGCGATCCGTCAGGACTCCCGTTTGGCTTCGCCGGGCGGCGCCCTGCCTGCTTTTTCTTGCCCTAGTGGAATGGTGGGGCGCCCAGCATTTCCCGCGACGCGGCCAAGACGGGTCCACCGGATTTCTGGACGATCTGTTTCGGCGGGAGGACGTTGTCGCCTTTCTCAGACAACAGCCGCAGCCGGTGCGCGTGATGGTCAATGACAGCGACATCCCGGCCAATCTCCAGGAGTGGTACGGCTTTGACGCGGCGGCGGGCGTAGGCGCGTCGGTCACCCGAAATTTCTACATTCATGAACTGCACAAACCGGCCGTCCGGCGCTTGTTCGCAGTCACGCACTACCTCGGCAGACTGCCCCAGCATCCTGATCAGAAGCCGATTTTCAGCGCCGCCGACGGCCTGCAAGTGTTCCGCAACCCCGGCGCGCTGCCCCGCGCGCGCATCGTCCATCACGTCGAAAGCGTCCCTACTGACGCCCACCTCCGGAAACGGCTGGCAGAGGAAACCTTCGACATGGCAACCACAGCTCTGTTCCTGGGACCCGCACCCTCAGGACTGGAGACTTGCGAAGCGGAAGAATCCGCCGAGATTACCTCCCGTACCGCAAATCAAGTGCGCCTGAAGGCCCGGGCCGCCTGCCGCGGCCTGCTCATCCTGGCTGAAACCAATTTTCCGGGCTGGGAGGCTCTGATCGATGAGCGCAGCGCACCCATCCATTCCGCCTATGGGATATTCCGGAGCGTGGTTCTGCCGCCCGGCGAGCATGAAGTGATTTTCCGCTTCAGGCCTTGGTCCGTCTACCTGGGATGTCTCGGCACGGCCGCCGCGGCGGTTCTCACGCTGTTTGTGGCTTGGTTCAGGCGGCCTGCTCGACGCTGCGTTTGACCGGGAATTCATCGAACGCCCGGCGCGCCAGCAGGTCGGCAATCTTCCCGGTTTCTTCGGCGGGGATAAAAACGCCTTTCCCTTCATCACCCCAGATGGTGATGCCCACCGAGCCGAGACAGCGAGCCTCAAATCCTTCCTGCCGAAGCCGGGCCACCAATACCGAGAGGTCGTGAGAAGCCATGAAATTCGTCCTTTTTACAGGGGTGAACCCGGCTCCATCGCAGGTTACTGCATGGCTTTACAGAAATTTACAAACCCAGGACTTGGGCGGCGTAGCGGATGCTGGCCAGAACGTTGTGCTGTTCTAACTGTCGGGCTTGCTCGGGCGGCATCGCAAAAGGCCGCGCCAAAGGCTTGCGAGGTTTATTTTTCCGTACTGTTTTCAACATCTTAGCGAGTCGCGGCGCGGGGCGGTCCGGCATCGTCGCCCAGTAGGTTTCCGTCAAGCAGGGGATGCGCAGTGGGTCCCGCGTCAACATGTCCAGAGAATACCGCACAGCCGGACGCGCCCTGCGAATGGTCTCCAAAATGCCCGGGAGATCTAGGAAGCCTTCTCCCAATGGGACCTCCGCCAGCAGGAACCCGTCCTCCGACTCCTCTACCGCCATGTCCTTGATGTGAGAATTGACGGCGAAGGGCGCCAGCGCCGCAGCGGTCTCCAGGGGATCGTCCAAAAGTGCGATGTTGTTGCCCCAGTCGATGCATACGCCCAGCCACGGGCTGCCGTAGCGCCGAAACAGAGGAACCATCTCTTCGACCGTCCAGTCCTTATGATTTTCGACCCCGGCGGGGAACCGCTCGCGTTCCAGCACGCGCGCGGCTTGCTCCAAGCGGCGGTGCGAGTCGGCGACAAAAGCTTTCCATTGCTCAAGCGTCGAAAACGTCTCATAGCGGCGCCCGCTCAGGCATACCGTGCGCAAGCAGCGCGCGCCTGCCTCCTTTGCCGCGCGCACCGTGGCTTCAAACCGCGCCGTGTCCCCGTCCTTGGGCAAGGAGGTGACGATCTCCAGATACATACCCAGCGACTCGGCGCGCGCCCGCACCTGCCGCAAATACGCAGGGTCAAAACTGGGCAGCACGGCCTGAACCCCACCGGCGCCGCGCTCCCAGGCATACTCCAGGTATTCGAGCGCGTTGCGGGAAGGTTTGCTGATTCCGAAGCAGTCCGGCGACAAGCCCATGCCAGTCCGCACTGCCGGAACTGTAACGGCGCCTGCGGCAGCGGCGAGCATCTGTCTGCGCGTCACAAATTCAAGCTCCGCAGCACTTCATCCCAAGGTTTCCGGTATGGCCGCACCAAATGCTTGGCCGCCTCCGGATCGCCGAGGATGGTCTCTTTTTGGGCGTCCCAGACTACAGTCCGTTGCACCAGCATCGAGATGTTCGCCAAGTGGCAAGCGGCGGCCACCTGATGCCCCTCCTCGACATCGGCCGCAGGGCGCTTGCGGCTGCGGATGCAATCCAGGAAATTCCGTTTATGCAGCTCCATTTGTTCGTCCGAAGAGCCTTTACCGTTCACCGGCTTGGTCCAGGGGACCGGTTTGGCGCTGCTGCGCGGCGGATGGCCCGGCGGCGAGGACCATTCCGGTATCAAATTTTCCGGGTGCTGCCGCATTTCCGGCACGACCTCGAAGCCGTTGCGGCTGATGCGTAGAGAAGCTTTGGTTCCGTAAAACTCAAAACCGCCTCCGCCTCGTCCTGCGCAGGCTTCACGCACCGAAACCACGGCGGTGAAGCCGGGGTACTGAAAAATGGCGTCCTGGGTGTCGGGAGTTTCGCCGTCGTCCTCTAAAGCGAAGCGTCCGCCCAAGGAGGTTACCAGCCGCGGCCCGTTCACTTGCATGGCCCAATGTACGACGTCGATTTCATGCGTGCCCAGGTTGGTCATCTGCCCACCCGCGTAATCCCAAAACCAGCGGAAATGGTAGAGCGCGCGGTGGCGGGTATAAGGTTTCTTGGGCGCCGGGCCAAGCCACAGATCATAATCCAGGCCGGGCGGCGGATCGGACTCCGGGGTCCGGCCGAAACCCGGCATAATGTTCCGGAAAGAAGAAGCGCGGATGCTGTGAACTTTTCCCAGATAGCCGCTGCGGATCAGTTCCACCGCCTCCTGAAAATGCCTGCCGCTGCGCTGCTGCGTGCCAACCTGCACGACGCGCTTGTAGCGGCGCGCGGCGGTGGTCATCCAGCGTCCTTCGGCCACGAAGGTGGTGAGCGGCTTTTCCACGTAGACGTCTTTGCCGGCGGCGCAAGCCAGAATGGTGTTCAATGCGTGCCAGTGGTCGGGCGTGGAGACCACCACCGCCTGGATGGAGCGATCCTCGAGCAAGCGGCGAAAATCGCGATAGCCTTTGGCCTTGCCGCCGGAGGCAGCCACGCCCGCATCGACGCGCGGCTGGTAGACGTCGCACACGGCGGCGATGTCCACGTCCGGCATCTTCTTGAAATCTTCCAGGTGGCGCGCGCCGATAAGCCCGTAGCCGATAAAGCCCAGTTGAATCCTGTCGTTCGCGCCCCTAACCCTCTGATAGGAGGCCGCAGACAGAGTGCCCAACACCAAATGCCGCCTCGAAAACATAGGATGCATTCTATCACTCGGCGGGCGGCCCGATTGACGCGCCGGCTGAGGCGGGCGCACCATGGACGTAATGCCAGAAATTTCTCTCAGCTCGATCCTGGACTCAGGTGATCCATCGCTTTGGGATGTGCGCAGCCGCGCCGCCGGACCGCGCGGCTCGTTGCCACTCACCCCGGAGATGCTGCGCAACCGGCCTTCCGGCGATATGTTCGGCTGGACCATGAATGCCGCCATGGGTTGGGAGCCTGCCTCGATGACGGCCCCTGAGATCTTGATCCTCAGCACTCACGGCGGCATCCGCGCCCCCGATGGACAGCCCGTCGCGCTGGGCTACCACACCGGACATTGGGAGGTGGCGCTGCTGATGCAAGCCGCCGCCGAAGAGCTCCGCCGCTTGGGCGCTATACCGTTTGCCGGCTTTTGCACCGACCCTTGCGACGGGCGGACCCAGGGAACTGCGGGCATGTTCGACTCTCTGCCCTACCGCAACGACGCCGCCCAGATTTTCCGGCGCCTCATCCGGTCTCTTCCCACGCGCCGCGGCGTCATCGGCGTGGCCACCTGCGATAAAGGACTTCCGGCTATGATGATGGCTCTGGCCGGCTCGCGCGATTTGCCGTGCGTGCTGGCGCCCGGCGGCGTGACGTTGCTGCCCGAGAATGGGGAGGACGCCGGGCGCATTCAGTCGATCGGGGCGCGTTACGCGCACGGCGAAATCACCCTGGAGTATGCCGCCGAAATGGGCTGCCGCGCGTGCGCCTCACCGGGCGGAGGATGCCAATTTTTGGGAACGGCGGCAACTTCGCAGGTGGTCGCGGAAGCCTTCGGGCTCACGCTTACTCACGCGGCGCTGGCGCCGTCCGGCCATCCGGTCTGGCTGGATATGGCGCGGCGCTCGGCGCGAGCGGTGCTGCGGCTAGAGGCCCTGGGGCTGAATCTCGGCGGCATTTTGAGCGACGCCTCGGTGGAGAACGCCTTAGTGGTTCACGCCGCCTTCGGGGGCTCGATGAATCTGGTGATACATCTCCCCGCGGTGGCGCACGCGGCGGGCTTGCGGCGCCCGGCGCGCGAGGACTGGGAGCGCGTCAACCGCCAGGTCCCCCGCCTGGTGGATGCCTTGCCCAACGGCCCGCAAAACTTCGCCACGGTTCAGGTATTCATGGCAGGCGGGGTTCCTGAGGTGATGCTCCATTTGAGGCGGGCGGGACTGCTCAGGCTCGATGCGCTCACGGTCTCCGGCGCAAAGCTGGGTGAGATGTTGGATTGGTGGGAGCAGAGCGAACGGCGCGCGGCGCTGCGCAAGCGCCTCCGGGAAGCAGATGGGATCGATCCGGACGACGTGATCATGAACCCCGATTCGGCGCGCTCCCGCGGGCTGACTTCCACGGTCTGCTTTCCCACCGGCAACTTGGCCCCGGAAGGCGCCGTGGTGAAAAGCACGGCCATCGATCCGCAGGTGGTGGACGCGGACAATGTCTACCGCAAGCGAGGGCGGGCGCGCGTATTCACCACCGAAGCCGCCGCGATCGGCGCCCTGAAAGACGGCGTGCTCGAACCGGGCGACGTTCTGGTGCTCGCCGGACGGGGTCCAATGGGCTCCGGCATGGAGGAAACGTTCCAGCTCACCAGCGCCTTGCGGTATCTGAGCTTCGGCAAACATATCGCGCTGCTCACCGACGCGCGTTTTAGCGGAGTCTCAACCGGCGCTTGCATCGGCCATATCTCGCCCGAGGCGCTGGCCGGCGGACCGCTCGGCAAGGTGCTGGATGGCGACATCATCGAAATCGTCATAGACCGCAACACAATGTCCGGCACGGTGAATCTGATCGGCCACGGAGACCAGATCTTCGGCGCCGAGGAAGGATCGCGCGTTTTGGCTTCTCGCGCCACGCGCGCCGACATCGCCCCGGACCCGCGCCTTCCGGCCGACACCAGGCTGTGGGCGGCTTTGCAAGATGTCAGCGGCGGAACTTGGGGCGGGGCGGTCTTCGACACGGAAGCCATCCTGAAAACCATCGCCGCCGGAAAAAGGGCCCTTCAACAGGAATAGGGACGGCCTGCGGCGGTTATACAATAGGGGACGCCTATGTCAGACCAGAATGATTTCGATTCGGCCGGACGGTCTTCGCGGCGCGGCTTTCTGGCCACTACTGCGGCCGCCGTCGCCGCACGCCCTGGCTACGCAGCCGGTTCGGATGTAATTCGCATCGGCGTCATCGGGTGCGGCGGGCGCGGCGAGGCTGCCGCCATGAACGCCATGAACGCCGACAAGGGCGTTCGCCTGGTGGCCCTGGCAGACGTGCTGGTGGACCGCGCCCAAGAGAAACGCAACGCGCTGAAAGTAAAATACCCGTCGCAGGTGGACGTCCCCGACAGCCGTTGTTTCGGTGGTTTCGACGGCTACCGGAGCGTGATCGAGGCGAGCGACGTGGTGCTCATCGCCAACGCCGCCAAGTTTCACCCTCTGCACATGATGGCGGCCATTCAAGCCGGCAAGCACGTGTTTGTCGAGAAGCCCCACGCCATCGATCCTGCGGGCGTCAAGCTGGTGCAGGCGGCTTGCGCGCTGGCGCGGAAAAAACGCCTCTGCGTGCTCTCGGGGCTTCAGAGCCGCTACAACACGGTGTACCAGGAGACCATACAACGGGTGCACGAGGGCGCCATCGGCGATATCGTAGCCATTCAGGAAACCTGGCTGCGGCCGCCTTATGTCTTGCACCACCGGCGCCCCGGCATGGGCGAAGTCGAGTTTCAAGCCAGCAATCAGTACCATTTCCACTGGCTCTCCGGCGACGACGTGCCCCAGACGCTCATTCATAACCTGGACCGCGCATGCTGGGCGCAGAAAAATGTTTCCCCCATACGAGCCTGGGGCATGGGCGGGCGCTCGACGCTCCGCGGCGAAGTCTACGGCAACGTCTTCGATCACCACGCGGTGGTCTACGAGTTCCCGAATAACGTCCGCGTCTATGCCTACTGCCGCACCATCCCCAACTGCTATAACGAAAATTCCAGCTTCCTCATCGGCACGAAAGGGCGCTGCATGGTGATGCAGGGTCGCATTGAAGGAGAAAAGCCGTGGCAGTACCAGGGTCCGAAGGTGAATCCCTACGACCTGGAACACGTGGCGCTGTTCAAGGCCATCCGCTCCGGCTCACCCATCAACAGCGAGGATTACATGATTCGCGCCACCGTGACGGTCCTCATGGGCCAGTTTAGTTGTTACACGGGCAAGCAGGTGACTTGGGACGAGGTGATCAAGTCGGACTACTATTATCCGCCGCGGCCTGAGGATGTCAGGCTTGACATGGAGCCGCCCGTGCGCCCCGGTCCGGATGGCATCTATCCGGTCTTCATCCCTGGTGAAACAAAGCTGTTGTAGAATCCTCGCCTGCCGCGCAGGCTAGGGTGGTGGAATTCGCCGCCGGCTCAGCAGCTCTCAAACAGCTCCGGAATGCGGCGCCGCGCTTCCTGGCCCACGCGCCTGGCGTCATCCTCGGAAATCCAACGGTAGGGCCAGCGCAGGCGGGTTCCCACCGGCCCCCAGGCGCCGGCGGCGGCGAGCATCTTGTCGAGAGCGGTGTTCGAGTAGCCGTCCCGGTCGCGGAATGGAACGACGCATTCTTGCATGAACGCCACAATCCGCCGTTCCACTTCCAGGGCTGCGTCCAGATCCGAGTGCATCAGCAGGTTCCAGCGCTTGGCGCCCGCGGGTTGAAGGCAAGCCACGTTCGAATAGGCGCCGTGCGCGCCCTGCGAAATGCCGCTGGCTAGCACATGGCCCGGCACAAACACCGAGATGCGCCGAAGCACGGGCCGCATGTCTGCGTACCAAGCCGCATCTCCGCCCGCCAGTTTGACTCCGGCCAGCGCCGGGACGGCTCGCGAGAGCCGGTCCAGCTCTTGCGGCGAGAGCCTGCGCTTGGCGTGAGGAGGATTGTACAGCACCAGACCGACGCCCTCCGCTTCCTCGCCCATGGTGCGCAGAAAGCTCTCCGCCTCTTCCAACGTCACCGGATACCAATCCGGCAGGATCACCTGGACGGCGGAGGGGCGAAGAGAAACGGCGCGGCGCAGCCGCTCGCGCGAGATCTGCGCACTCATATGAGAGACCCCGATCTGAAAGGGCATGCCTGCCCGCTCGCAGCGCGCGGCAAGCATTTCAGCGGTCTTATCAAATTCATCCTCGGTCAGAGTGTGAAATTCTCCCGCGGTTCCGTTCGAGTACACGCCGTCGCAACCCGAAGCGGCGAGGATGCTGATTTCTTCCGCCAGCCGCGCGTAGTCGATGCGGTCACCGGCGTCAACCGGCAGCAGCAGCGTGGCCCATGTGCCACGGATTTCAGAAGCCTTCAGGGGCCGCATATCCAGCGCGTCTTTCTGCCAGAATAGCGAAAGGAATTCAAGCTATGAAAGTCACCCGCCGCTCGATGATCTCAACGCTGGCCGCACCCGCTCTGGCCTCCGGCCAGCCGAAGCAGCCGAATCTACTGTTCCTGTTGTCGGATGATCACAGCTACCCGTATCTCGGGACCTATGGCGCCCGCTGGATGTCTACTCCCACGCTGGATGCCCTGGCGGCTGAAGGCATGCGGTTCGACCGCGCTTTTACCGCCGCACCGCAGTGCGTGCCCTCACGCGCCGCCATGATGACCGGGCGCTCCCCGGTGGCCGTCCGCATGGGGCGTTTCAATACTCCCATGCCGCCGGATGTGCGTTCCCTGCCTGAGTACTTGCGCGAGTTGGGTTATTACACCGGCGTCTGCGGCCGTTACTTCCACTTGGACGGCGTGGCCAAAGCCGGCGAACTCACGCGCGCCATTTACGAAAAGCACGGCCTGAAGACCTGGGCCAAGCGCGTCGACTTTCTAGATACCTCGGCGCAGACCCAGACTCCGCTGCGGTTCCAGGAGTTCCTCAACCAGGTTCCCAAAGGCAAACCGTGGTTCTTCTGGATCAATTTCTCGGATCCGCACCACGTCTGGGACGCCAAAGCCGGAAACGTAGACCCGAAGAAAGTCTCGGTTCCGCCCTACCTGCCCGACCTGCCCGGCGTGCGGGAAGACCTCGCGCTGTACTGCGGCGAGATCGAAAGACTCGACGGCCTGGTGGCCCGCAATCTTGAAGTGTTAAAAAAGAGCGGCTTCGAAGACAACACCCTGGTGGTGTTCATGGGAGACAACGGCATGGCGTTTCCCCACGGCAAGGGCTCGCTTTACGATCCCGGCCTGCATGTCCCGCTCATTGCGCGATGGCCGGGGCGGGCCAAGCGCGGCGCCACGCAGGCCCTGATTTCCGGCGAGGACATCGCGCCCACGTTTCTTGAAGCCGCCGGCGGGCGGATTCCGGCGGAAATGACAGGCCGCAGCTTCCTCGGTTTGATCACCGGCGGGCGCTATGAGCCGCGCAAGTATATTTTTGGCGCCAGGCTCCATCACGGCAACAGTCCGTTCACGGAAAACACCCGGGCGTCCACGTTCGATCTTTCGCGCTGCGTCCGTTCCGACCGCTGGAAGCTGATTTATAACTGCACGCCCCACATGGAGTACCAACCCGTGGACAGCGCCCGCGACCCGAGCTGGCAACAGATCCTCGCCGCCCACAACGCCGGTCAACTCAAGCCCGAACACGAGCGCGCCTATTTCCAAAAGCCCCGCCCCGTGCTCGAGCTGTTCGATCTCCAAAACGACCCCGGCGAGCTCAACAACCTCGCCGGCAAACCCGAAGTCAAAGCTGTACAAGAAGAATTGATGGCCGCGCTGCAAGAGAAAATGACCATCGACTTCGACTTCCTGCCCCCACCGGTGGCCAACTGACGCCGGGCGGAACCCCAGATGGGTTTCCCGCCTCTCGGACCACGTCACGTCGTCTCCAGGATGCGGCGCACATAGGCCATGGTTTCGGCCTGGCGCTTGTGCGCCCGGTCTAAAGCGGCGCGGATCTTGCGGTCGGCCGCGGCATAGTCGGCGTGAATGGCCAGCACCCGTTCGGCCACGGTCTCGCCGCGGGTCTCTTCAATGGGGAAATACCATTCGTCCAGCCCTAAGTCACGCCACATCTGCCCTTTGATGCCGTCTTCAGGCTGATGGAGATACATGCAAGGGGTGTGCTGCGTGGCGGCGATGATGGGCGAGTGGCATTCGCAGCTCACCACCGCCATGGCGCGCTTATACACGCTGGCCGCCTCGTCCGGCCGCCAAAACGTCTTGCGCCGCACGACGTGCTTCTTGACATCGGCCGGCAGTGGATCATAGAGCAGCGGGTCGATGATGTCGATCTGGTAGGTCATTTCGGGACAAAACAGCACTTTCCCGCCCGTTTTCCGGATGAACGCTTCGGCCACGGTTCGAAGCTTGGCGTGATCCGCTTCGGCGTGTTTTTCGTTCACCGCTTCGCGCCGCTTAATCTCCTCTGCGCTCCAGCTCACTTTTCGAATTTTGTGGTAGGGCGTATAGCGCAGCCGGGGCACGATGGCGATAAACCGTTTGGGCTCCAAAGCGCTCTCTTTCAGGAATCGCAGGCCCGCTTCTTCGTTTAGAAGATGGAAGCCGAAGGTTCCGTCCGGCGTGAAACCCATCTCCGGACCCTGGATGCCCACCTTCTTGAGGTTAGCCAGCGAAAAGGTGTCCCGCGTATAGACGAAACGCGCGCCCATGAGCAAATCGCGGATATGCGGATCCAGCGCCGGGCTGGCCGCTTCGCCGCTCAAGCTCACCGTGACGCCGTAAAAGCCGTACGGCTTACCGGTCTTTTGTTTCCAGGCGAGCACTTGAGCGGTCGAAATCACCGAAGGCGCCGATCCATGAATGAAGAGCGCGGCGTCGCGAAACGCCTGCTCCACCTCGCTTGCCGTTTGTACGATGCGCAATTGGGGGAAGCCGCGGCGGATCATCCTCTCCACCCCGTCATCCATATGGGCCGGCCAGAAAATGATCTCGGCATCCGGCAGGTTCTTGCTCAATACGCCCAGCATGCCGGGAGCGTGCGCCACGTCTCCGATATTTACCAGTTGCCAGCCGGAGCGCAGCAGCACGGCTTTGCGGCGCGGGGCGGCCACAGCGGCCGCCATGGCGCAAAAATCGCGTCTTGAAAAATTACCAACAGCCATGAGAATTGCCTCCGCCGGCCCTAAAAATTGAACTTCAGACCCAGTTGTACGTTTCTCCCGGGCCCCGAAGCCGTCAGCGCTCCGAAATCGCGCGATGAGACGTTGGTGGTCAGGCCGCGGAAGTTCGCGCGGTTGAATGCGTTGAACATATCGCCCTGAAAACGCACCGTCTTGCCCTCGCCGATTCTGAACTGCTTCCGGATGGAGAAGTCAAACAGTTGCAGTCCCGGGCCCTCAATGATGCCAGATCCGGTGTTCCCCCGGCGGCTCGGCGGAGGCGCGGCAAATGCGGCGGTGTTGAAATAACGGTTGACGGTCCGTTCGCCAGCCGGCAGCTTGACATCGCCGCCGATGTAATCGGCCCGCCGCGTTCCGATGTCGGTGTTGGCGCTGACCGAGCTGTAGGGTCCGGTTTGAGCGCGGGCGATGCCGCTCAGCTCCCAGCCGCCCAAAACCGCTCGGGAAAGCACCGACGACTTGAAGGGCGTGGGAGCCTTCAGATTGAAGGTGGATACAAACACATGGCGGCGGTCAAACGACGCCGGACCGTAATTGAACCGCCGGCTAAACGGCTCCTCGGAAGCTTCGCTGTTGCTGGAAGCGTCGGTGAGCGTCTTGGCCCAGGTGTAAGCCGCGGTCATCGTCACCCGCCCCTTGCGGCGCGTGAGATAAACTTGCAGCGCGTTGTAGTTCGAATTCGCATCCGCCAGTCGCATCAAAATCTGCGAATACCCTTTGTAGGGCCGCAGTGCATTGGTGACCTTACGTTGCGCCGCGGGCAGATCCTGATTCTGCCGCAGCACGGAAAACGCCGGCTGGTTGATGTCCGGCTGGCGCATGAAGTGCCTGCCCTGGTTGCCGATGTAGGCCGTCTCCAAAAACAAGCCCGCCGGCAACTGCCGCTGGATGCTCAAACTGTAGTTCATCGAGTAAGGCGCTTTCATCTCGGGATCCATGGGCCGGATCGTGTCGAAGGCGCCTCGCGCCGTGGGCGAGCCGCCCGTCGGGTTGATGATGTTGCCATTCTCATATTGCAGACTCTCGGCAAACGGCGGCATCGGCAGCCCGCCCTGCACGATTCCGGTGAGATCGTTCCGGTCGTAGAACAGCCCAAAGCCGCCGCGCACCGCCGTGCGGCTGTTCTTAAACGGCGCCCAGGCGAAGCTGAAGCGCGGCGCCAGCGGATAGGAGGACTTGTAGAGCCCGCGCGGCGCTCCCGCGGGCACCGAGAGCACCTTCGGACTGTTGCCGTCCGGAATTCGGCCCAGTTGGTCCTTTGGCACGCCGTCGCCGGCGCGAATCAACCCGTTATAAATAAACCCGGAGCCCGGCACAATCAGTCCGGAATTGGTGAGCGTGACTTCCTTGGCCGGATCGTACAGCGCGGGTACGAAATTCGCCAGGTTGTTCCCTACCGCATACGCCGGCAGAATCGCCTGAAACCTCATTCCGATTTCGACGCTGAATTGCCGGGCGATGCGCCATTGATCGGTGACGAAGGCGTCGTATTGCGAAAAGCGAAACATGCCCAGCGGATCGTATTCGGTCTCCACATAGGTCCGGAAATTGCCAAGCAGTGCATCCGCAAAGGCGTTGCCCGTGGTCCGGGGGTTGCCGCTCGGATTAAACGTCACGTTACCGGTGAGCGGCGGGCGCCCGTTGGCGTCTTTGCGGTTCCGAGTCGCCTGAAACCCCGCTTTCAGAGTGTGTGCGCCGCGAATGTAAGTCAGTACGTCCCGGAAAGAAATGTCAGTGCTGGTGGACACGTAATACGTTGGTCCCCGAAAGCCCGAAAATCCGCTCACCGAGACATCCGGAATCCCGTCGGGGTAATATCCGCCACCGGCGAAGAGCTGGGGAAACTGGAAACCGTACGGCTCACGCTTCCAATCCTGCCCGATCAGGAACACCCGCTGGCTGTGCCAGCCGGCGTTTCCTTTGGCCTCGTTCACCAAGCGCGGCGTCACCACCCAGGTGTGAGTCAGTTGCAGCGAATAGGCTGGGCGCACCCGGTTGCCCGGCACTGTCGGAAGCTGGGAAACCACAAACGTGCCGAAGGGATCCTTCACATCATAATCGTCATGGGTGTAACGCCAGAAGAGGTTGTGGCGGTCGTTGAATTTGTAATCCAACCGCAGGAGGTCCTGGCGGGCATCGAATGGGTTGGGCATCTGATAGATGGCGTTGTTGCCCGTGGGCGTGTCCACATAGGAAACCGCGTAACGCTCCATGCGCTCGTAAACCTGCGCGATGGCTTTGCCATCCGGGGTGATCAGCGCAGCGGCGTTGCGGTTCGGGATGGGCTGGCTGGTCCCCGGATAGTTCAGCGCTCCGGTGGGACGTACGCTGAAATCCCCCATCCGCTCCGCCCGCGTGGGAAGCGTCCGCCGGGCTACGTCCGTGTAGCGGCGGATCAGTTTCCATTCCTGACCCCCGAAAAAGAACAGTTTGCTCCGAATCAGCGGTCCGCCCAGCGACCAGCCGAAGTTGTTGAACCGCAGGCTAGGGCGTTCCGGGGAGAAGAAACTGCGCGCATCCAGCTTCTCGTTCCGCACAAACTCGAACAGCCCGCCATGAAACTGGTTGCCTCCTGAGCGGGTCACCACGTTGATGGAAGCGCCGGACTGCCGGCCATACTCGGCCGAAAAGCTCGAGGTTTGCACCTGCACTTCGCGGATGAAGTCCACGCCAATGTTGTTGATTTGCGAACCATTCGAGCCCGCGTCCAGGTTGAAAGATCCGTCCACGGTCACGTTGCTGGTGTTGGGACGGTTGCCATTGATCGCCTGGCCAGTGGTGGAAAGGCTGGTGGTGAGCGCAAGCTGGTCATCATTGAGTAAGACCGCGCCCGGTATCAGCGTCACCAGTTGCATATAGTTTCGCCCATTCAGCGCCAGATCTTGCACCTGTTCGCTGTCCACAGTACGGCTGATTTCCCCGGACACGGTATTCACGGTCTCGCCGACAACCTCAGTCACCTGAACCGTTTCAACCGCGTCGCCGACTTGCAAGGTGGCGTCCACGGTGACCCGTCCGTCCGCCACCAGAACGTTGCCGGAGCGGACAAACTTCTTGAAGCCGGCCGCTTCTACAGTCACCGAATAGGTCCCTGGCGGCAAGTGGGTCACTACATAGAAACCCCTCGCGTCGGAGGAAGCCTTCCAGGAAAGCTCCGTTTCCTGGTTCACCACCAGCACCGACGCGCCAGGAACGGCGGCGCCGCTGGGGTCGAGCACGGTTCCGGAAATGCGTCCCACGTTGGTCTGCGCCCAGGCGCCTGCGGCAAGCCAGAGCGCGAAAGCGATACGAGTAGATTTTAACCTCATACTGGCTAAACTCTACATCAGGCGACCGACCGCCGGAAGTCCCGAAACGGCCCGGGAACGTTCCGGCAAGGTTCCGAAACGTGTGTATCTCATTGCCCATGATAGAATTACGAGCAATGGCGGCTCCCGAATCCGTGCGCGCCGAACTCGAGCGAATTCTGGCCAGCCCTGAGTTTGCCTCCTCCCGCCAGTTGCAAGAATTCCTCCGTTTTTCGAGCGAGAAAGCTCTTGCCGGCGCCATTCATCTGGATCAGGTCGAAATCGCCCAAGCTGTTCTGGGGCGCGGAGACGATTTCAACCCCCTGGATGATGCTTCGGTCCGTAAGCTCGCCAGCATGGCGCGCCACCGCCTGGAGCAGTTCTACGCGCGTAGTGGAACACAGTCCGGCATCCGAATCACCTTGCCGGTGCGCTCCTACCTGCCCAAATTCGAGGAGGCCGTTGCGCAACAGCCGCAACCTTCGCCTTGGCCGGTCCGAATGGCTGTAGCGAGCCTGGCCGCCGCGGCGTTGAGCTTGGCTCTGGTGTGGTGGCTCGGGCGCTTGGGCATGCATGGGACCGCGCGCGGCAGTCTGCCGCCAGTGGTGGTCCGGACAGCCGCGGGCGACTTGATCGGCAAGGGCGCCGACGTGCCGCCGGACGCCATACGGCTCGGCCCCGAGTTGGGCGAATTCGACACTGTTACGGCGCGGCTGGCCTTCACCCCAGAGCGGGAAGCCCACCAGGCAGGCATCCTGGTTTGGTCGGGTCCGGACCACTTTGTGAAATTGGGGAGGCGCTTTTTTGGCCGCAACCAAATCGAGTTTTCCTACGAGACGCCCTCCGCTCTCAGCGGCACGCCGCAGCCGGCCATGTTTGACCCCGATGGCCAGAGCGGGCAACCGGTGTGGTTGTCCATCCGCCGGCAGGGAAATACCTACTATGGATTTTTCAGCCGGGACGGCCAAGTGTGGGAACCGGTTGGCGCCCCCATCAACCCAAACCAGCCGTTGGAGCGGCCGCGAGCGGGCCTCTATGCGTACCATGGCCGCCGCCAAGCGCCTTCCATAGCGGCGGAATTCACGCATTTGTCGACCGGCGTGGTCTTTGACCCGTTTGATGCAGGCTTGTTTGCCGCCATGCTGGATCAGGGTTGGCAGAGGCAGTCCACATGCGGCGAGGCCATCGAGTTCAGCTTTCCGCGGCCGGTGCTGAAATTTCACCTGAAGCCGGATGTCCGAACATGCAACACCGAGATCACGCGTCCCATTTCCGGAAATGACTGGGCGGTGGAGACCCGGCTGGATTTTTTCCCCATCCCCGGCGCTTCGGCAGGCATCAGCGTGCGGGGGGACCAAGGCTCGGTCCGGCTGGTCCGCTACTTCCTGAACGGGCCGTCCATCAGCTTTATCCACGACGCCCACACGCTCACGGGCGTCCCCGATTTGAATGGCAGTCCTGCCGTGGTATTGCGGCTTTGGGCGCGCGCCGGGGTACTGTCAGGCGCGTTCAGCACTGACGGCGAGCGCTTCCGCGAACTGCCGGTGAAAGTTCCGCTTTCGCAGTTGGGCGCCCACCCGCGCGCCGGGCTCCGCGTCAGCGTTACGGCGCTGCCGGAAACTGAGCGGTTTCCGCCGGCGCGCTTCTACTATTTCCGCCAGGCGATCCTCAGTCTCCGCAATCACCGCTAAGGCCGGGACTCACCGGATGGTGTGGGTCACTTCGAATACGGTCCGCGCCGCTTTCCGCCGCACGACGATCATCGGAATCCGGTCAGCCGGATTGCGGCCGGGACCCACGGCGCGGATGATTTCCGTGTCCGGCTCCCCTTTGAACTCCAGCGTGAGGGTGGCGCCTCCATTCGCCCAGCGCGCCGAAAAGCCGCCGTGAACTACGCCCGCCGCTACTTCTTTCATGTGCTGGTAGCCGTTCTGTTTTCCTGCGCCTTCCGGACGCGGCGGCAAATCCGCCGCGATGCGAAGTTCCCCCGGAGAATGAAAGGCGTAATCGTACGTGTGTTCGCCCTCTGAGGCGCACTCAAAGCGGTCCCTCAAGGTTCCGTCGCGCTTCAATGTCAGAGTCCTCCGCAAGGAGACGCCCGGATACACGTCATCGGCGGAGGCGGAGAGGATGATGTCGCCGCCGCCCTCCGACCATTGCTCCAGCTTTCCGTCACGGCTGCCCTGATTCGCGCCGTCCACGGCGACGGTGTTGTGAGCGATGGTTGACTTGTACCACTCCTGGTGCAGCGCAACCCCGTAGTTGATGGAACCGGGGTCCAGACCGAACTGCACTCCTTTGCCGAAGGTCACAATGTTGAGCTTGTCCGGATGCCCGTGTCCGCCCCCGTGGCGTCCGAAGCGCACTGCGACGGCGACGCCGCCTTGACGGAGTACGGCAAAACCGGCATCCTTCAGCAAGCTGCTTCTGTCCGGGATATAAGAGACTTGCGGCAGCTCTTCCTCCCCGAATAACAGCGCATAGATGTCCTGCCTCGATCCTGCCGCCGCCAAAGCGCCGAATTCGGGCTTCCGCCAGCGGGCATAGGCCAACTCGTACCCCGAGGCTAACCGGCTCAAGTTCCCACCGGCGTTGTCGTTGAAACCGGGGGAGTCTCCGTTAGGAAGAGAGAGCAGCAGCGGCGCCGACCACATTCGGCTCAGCCGCTCCGAATACAGATTCCGTCCCGCCAGCCGAGCTGCCTCGGCGAGTGGCCACACGGCGTTCATGGTGTAGGTGTGGTAGCCGACCGAACCCTCCCACCACAATCCTTCTTCCGTCACGCCTTTGGCGATTTGCGCCAGGAAACCCCGGTCGGGATCCTCGATCGCTTCGCGCACCAGTTCCGCGTTGCCCGACACGTAGCCCGCCAGACCTATGGCGCTGTTCTTCCAGCACTGTATGTTATGAATGCCCATCTTGTGCTGCCGGATCACTTCCGCGGCGGCTATGAACAGGCGCTGCTCGATGTGCTTGCGTTCGGCGGAGCTCAGTGTGTCGCGGATGAGAGCGTAGCCCCAAGCGGCGGGAATCAGCCACACGCTCTCGTCCAGCGTCTGCGCCATAATTTTGCCGCCGCCGACCGTTTCCTGATCGCGGGTATTATGCAGCCTGTAAGAGCCGTAGCGGTCCGCGTAACCGGTAAGGATCGCTGCCGCACGGCGCGCGTATTCGGACTTTCCGGTGAGGCGGAAAGCCAGCCCGCAATCGCGGATCTCGTTCGAATAGCGGCTGTGCACGCCATACAGCACCACGGCGTCGTAAGGATCTCCGGTGTAAATCTCGCCGCAAACCGGACAGCGGTGGCGCGTGGGGGATTCGGTGCGCAACCGCGCGCCGTCGCGCTTGCAACTATACCAGTGCGGCCATTGCCCGCCACGGTCGGGGATCTCCAGTTTTGCCGCCACAGCGCGGTCAGCCTCCGCAACCACCCGCGCCAGCGCCCTCCTGGCCCATTCGTGCCGGGATGCTTTCCGTTTGGCCGCCTGAATGCCCGCCGCATCCACCAGCAGCCAATTCTCGCCGCCGGTTGGCGAAGCCGCGGCCAGAGCCGGCAAGGCGAACAAAGAACGCCGAGTCGTCAACACCTTCCTATGCTACCAGCCATAGGCAGCCATCATGATTCGGAACAGGTCCGTATTGGCGATGAAGCCCTTCACTCGTTCCGCTCCAGG